>Ga0134123_10000698_pt1 | contig 22045 bp, 19 predicted proteins | sample KB303_FD_96460 | JGI IMG/M metagenome (GOLD analysis project Ga0134123, IMG submission 96460) | Terrestrial soil microbial communities without Nitrogen fertilizer from Kellogg Biological Station, Michigan, USA - KB3-0-3 | ecosystem: Environmental > Terrestrial > Soil > Unclassified ...
ATCACCGCCGCCAGACCGTGAAGAACTCCGAGCGCTACATCACGCCGGAGCTGAAAGAATTCGAGGACAAGGTCCTCAGCGCCCGCGATCGCGCGCTGGCTCGGGAGAAACAGCTGTACGACCAGCTGCTCGATCAGTTGATCGCGCGACTCGCCGAGCTGCAGGCGACTGCGGCAGCGCTCGCAGCGCTCGATGTTCTCGCAAATCTCGCCGAGCGTGCCGTCACGTTGCGCTACGCGGCGCCGCAATTGACGGACGAGCCGCTGGTCGAGATCAGCGAAGGTCGTCACCCGGTCGTCGAGCAGTTCATCGATCAGCCGTTCGTACCGAACGACCTGCAGCTGCACGAGGACCGACGCATCCTGGTCATCACCGGCCCGAACATGGGCGGCAAATCGACCTACATGCGACAGGCCGCGCTGATCGTGATCCTGGCGCGCATGGGTAGTTATGTCCCGGCGCGGGCCGCGCGCATCGGACCGATCGATCGTGTATTCACGCGCATCGGCGCCTCCGACGATCTCGCCGGCGGCCGCTCGACATTCATGCTGGAGATGACCGAGGCCGCGAACATCCTCAACAACGCCACTGCGCAGAGCCTGGTGTTGATGGACGAGATCGGCCGCGGCACGAGCACGTACGACGGACTCTCGCTCGCGTGGGCCTGCGCGCAGCATCTCGCGCGGAATACGCGCGCGTTCACGCTGTTCGCGACGCATTATTTCGAGCTGACGTCGCTCGCGGCAGAGCTCGAAGGTTGCACGAACGTCCACCTCGACGCGACGGAACACGGCGACAAGCTCATCTTCCTGCACACAGTGAAGGAAGGTCCCGCGAACCAGAGCTACGGCTTGCAAGTCGCAGCGCTCGCCGGCGTGCCGCAGAAAGTGATCTCCGCCGCGCGGCGCTATCTGCGCGAGCTGGAGCGCCGCTCCGCCGAAGCGCACGAGCCGCGGCCGCAGCAGGAGCTGCTACTGGAAGTGCCGGACGAGCCGCGGCAACACCCGGTCGTCAGCGCATTGCAAAGTCTCGACCTCGATACGATGACTCCGCGGCAAGCACAGGATGCGCTGTACGAGCTCAAACGCTTGATCGACGGCGCCAGCTAGTTTCACCCGGACCCGACGACGAACTGATTGCCGTCCGGATCTTTCATGATGGCAAACGTCCCCCACGGCTCCTGCTTCGGCTCCGACACGAACTCGACCCCGCGCTGGCGCAGCTGGCGGTAAGTCGCTGCGACGTCGTCGCAGGCGAACGAGCCGGGGAAGAAGCCGCCGATGCGATCCTCGTGCCCTTCGGGAGTGAACAGCACGATCCGCGTCTGCGAATTGCCGATGCGCAGCTCGATCCAGCGCTGCTGCTCGTCGAACTGCTGGTCGGTGACGACGCGAAAACCGAGCTTCTGCGTGTAGAACTCCAGGGCGCGCGCCTGGTCGCTGACGGGAATGCTCGCGAACTTGAGGTGCGTGATCATGGGCGCTCCGCGCTGCCGTACTGACGATGGCGCGCATCGTGCCACAGCCGTAATGCGCCTCGAGCGCTTAATGACTATAGTATTTATGCTATGAGCAACCTGGCCGTCGATCACTACGTCGTGGATGTGCTGCTGCCGGATCTGGTCGGACACGATCATTCGCCGGCCGCCTTCCTCATATATCTCTACCTGTGGCGTCAGGCCGCCGCGCGCGGCAAGGCGCAACTGAGCTACACGACGATGGCAGCCGACACGGGCCTGTCGAAGGCGAGTGCGCAGCGGGCCGTCGCGTTGCTCAGGCGGCGCAAGCTGATCACGATGCGCAAGGAGGCAGCTACTGCAGTACCGGAGTACCGGGTGCATCGACCCTGGGTAGGCAGAGTGCCGGGCTGAGCTCGCCGCTAGTCAGGGCGCGCGAACACTCCGTGTTCCAGAAAATACCGCGTCTGCTCGGCCACCTTGGCCGACACCAGCAGTCCGGTGTGCGTCGTAGCCACCACCAGATGATCCTTGGCGCCCGGCAGGCGCGTCTCTTCGACCAGCACCGTACCGTCGTGCGCGTCGTCGAGATTCGCCACCAGTCGGCCGACACCGAGGCCCACGGACCCGGCGATCACGCCGACCTCGCGCCGCCCCGACCACTCGCGCGGCGACCAGTCGACGCACTCCTCCGTCAGCGCACCCCCGAGCAGCGCACGGGCGAACGGTAGCCGCGCGAGGCTTTGCGCCGTCCGCGAGCCTTGCAGCGGCGAGCCGAGCAGCACGGCGCGGCCGGGCGGCAAGTCATCCGTCACCTCGAGCGCGCGCAGGACCACTAACCCCCCGAGACTGTGCCCGACGAAGTGCAACCGCTCGGCTTTGTGAGCGCGCGCGCACTCGATCAACCGACGCACGTGATTGCTCATCGAGCCGACGACAGTCGGGTAGGAGAAGAAGATTGCGCGCATCGAGCCGTCCGCCTGGAGGCGCCGCCTCATCACGAACAGCTCGAGGCCCGACTGCCACAGGCCATGCACCAGGATCGTCAGCGCCGGCGGAGGTGAGTCCGAATTCATCGGCATCAATATACAACGCCCCGCGAGTCGATTTATTCTCGCAGCCCGGGGGAAGGGGAGATGCCATGCTGTCACGTCGCGCTTTTCTCGAACGCGGATCTTTGGCATTGGCGGCCATGAGCCTGCACACAGCGCGCGCGGCGGACGCGCAGGTGGGTCCATTGGGCAAGCCGATCGGTCTGCAGCTCTACACGGTCCGCGAAGCCGCCGCGAAGGACCTGCCCGGAACGCTGCGGGCGATCGCAGCCATCGGCTATCGCGAGGTCGAGCTCGCCGGCATTCCGGCAATGTCCGCGCCGGACCTGCGCAAGGTCCTGAGCGACTGCGGCCTGACTGCGCCGAGCATGCACGCGAGCATGGCGGATCTGCAGACGGGGCTGAACCAGCGCATCGATTACGCGACGACGCTGGGCACCCGCTACCTGGTCTGCTCCTTTCCGTGGACGGCTGACTCACGCTTCCGCGAAAGCCCGGGCAAGGCCGTAGTCTCGCTCGCCTCCGGCATCACGCTCGATGACTGGAAGTGGAATGCCGAACAGCTCAACAAGATCGCCGGCGTCGCCGCGAAGAGCGGGCTGCGCTGCGGCTACCACAATCACAACATGGAGTTTCGCTCGTACGGCGGCGTCGTCGCGTACGACGAGCTGCTGCGCCTGACCGATCCGGCGCTGGTCACGATGGAGATGGACCTGGCGTGGGTCTACACCGCCGGTGTGGATCCGGTGAAATATCTCAAGAAGCACGCCGAACGCATCTCGCTGCTGCACGTGAAGGAGGTGCGCAAGGACATGCGCACGATGGTCGACCGCATACAGGCGCAAACCACCGAAGTCGGCAGCGGCAAGATCGACTGGAAGCACGTGTTCAAGGCGATGGAACCGGCGCGCATCGCCCACTACTTCGTCGAGCAGGAGAATTTCGACCGCCCGCCGCTCGAAGCGGTGAAGGTCAGCTTCGACTATCTGAAGGGATTAGCTGCGAAATGAGCCGTCGCCTGCGCCTCGGCATGGTCGGGGGCGGCCGCGGCGCGTTCATCGGCGCCGTGCATCGCATGGCGGCGCGGCTCGACGATCGCTACGAGCTGGTCGCCGGCGTGTTTTCTTCCGATGCGCAACGCTCGCGCGACAGCGGCGCCGATCTGCTGCTCGATCCGCGTCGCTCATACGCATCGGTCGATGAGATGGTGCGTGCGGAGAGCGCACGTGCGGATCGCATCGACGTCGCTGCGATCGTCACGCCGAATCATCTGCATCACGTCGGTGCGAAGAAGTTCCTCGAAGCCGGCTGCCACGTCATCTGCGACAAGCCTTTGACGACGACGGTGGCCGACGCGTCCGACCTCGTGAGCAGCGCCGACCGCGCACAGCGCGTGCTTGCAGTCACATATAACTACAGCGGTTATCCGCTCGTTCGTCAGGCGAAGGAAATGATTGCCGCCGGCGAGCTGGGTGAGCTACGCCTCGTGCAGGTCGAGTACGCACAGGATTGGCTGACCACGGCGCTGGAAGCGGCTGGCCAGAAACAAGCGTCGTGGCGCACGGACCCGCAGCAATCCGGAGTTGCCGGATCGGTCGGCGATATCGGCACGCATGCTTTTCATCTCGCCGAGTTCGTGAGCGGCTTGCGCGTGGCGCAGCTGGCGGCGGATCTGTCGACGCACGTCGCGGGCCGCAAGCTCGACGACAACGCGCAGATGCTGCTGCGATTTGCCAACGGCGCGCGCGGCAGCCTGTGGGCGACGCAGATCGCGCCCGGCAACGAGAACGGTCTGCGACTGCGGATCTACGGCGCGAAAGGCGGGCTCGAATGGTCGCAGGAAGAACCGAATCACCTGCGTCACGCGCCATACGGTCAGCCGCCTCGCGTGATCGCGCGCGGCGGTCCGGGAGCAACGCCGCTGGCAACCAGCGCCACGCGCATTCCATCCGGACATCCCGAGGGTTATCTGGAAGCCTTCGCGCAGCTGTACCGCGACATCGCAGACCTGATCGCGGCGTATGATGCGAAAACTTCGCCGCCGGCCGGCGCGTTGCTCGTACCGATGGGTAAAGACGGTTTGCGTGGTGTGCAGTTCGTGCACGCCGCGGTGGAATCGAGCCGCCGCGACGCGGCCTGGATCAAGCTTGCATCATGAGGAGTCGACCATGTCCCTTCGATCTCTTTCTTTCGGCTGCGTGGTAGCGTTCGCCGGGCTCGCTGCCATGAGCTCCGACGCGAAGGACTACGGCCAATGGACGCCGCTGTTCAACGGCAAGGATCTCGACGGCTGGCAGCACGTCGGCCCGGGCGAGTTCGTCATCGAGAATGGCGTGCTCAAGACTCAGGGCGGCATGGGCCTGCTGTGGTACACGAAAGAGAAGCTGAGCAACTCCGTGCTGCGCGTGGTGTTCCGCGTGCCCGATGCGGCCAAGGGCGGCAACTCCGGCGTCTTCATTCGCATCCCGACCGAGCCGAGCGAGCCGTGGATGCCGGTGAACAAGGGCTATGAAGTGCAGATCGATCCGAGCGAGGACGACTATCACCGCACCGGCGTGCTGTATTCGCTCACCAAGGCAATGGCGAAGCCGGAGCTGAAGGAATGGAACACGATGGAGATCACGCTGACCGACAATCGCACGGTCGTGACGCTGAACGGCACGAAGATCACGGACTACAAGGAAGGCGACCCGGTGCCGGAGAAGAAGAAGACCTCCGAGCCGGATCGCGGCCAGCGGCCGGCGGCGGGTTACTTCGGGCTGCAGAATCACAACGATAAGGATGTCGTGCTGTTTCGCGACATCAGCGTCAAGAAACTGAAGTAAGGAAGCTGCAGGTCAACAACATGGCAATGATTCGGCCCGACAAGCTCCAGAAAGAATACGACGTGATCGTCGTCGGCTCCGGCGCGGCCGGCGGCCAGACGGCGTACACACTGACGATGGACGGCGCGAAAGTGCTGATGCTCGAAGCGGGCCGCAACTACGTGCCCGAGACCGAGACGGCGATGTTCAACACGCCCGATCAAGCGCCGTTGCGCGGCACGTCGACGCCCGACAAGGAGTTCGGCTTCTACGATTCCACGATCGACGGCGGCTGGGAGATGCCGGGCGAGCCGTACTCGAGTGCGTCGGCAGATCCCGAACAGCGCTTCTGGTGGTGGCGCGCGCGCATGCTCGGCGGACGCACCAATCACTGGGGCCGCATTTCCTTGCGCAACGGTCCGTACGATTTCAAGCCGCATGCGCGCGACGGGCTCGGCTTCGACTGGCCGATCGACTACGGCGACGTCGCGCCCTACTACGACAAAGTGGAAATGCTGATCGGCGTCTACGGCGACAACGACGGCATGGAGAACACGCCGAATTCCTCGCCCGGCGTGCTGCTGCCGCCGCCGAAGGCGCGCGCCGGCGAATTGCTGATCCGCCAGCGTGCGAAAAAACTCGGCGTGCCGGTCATTGCCGCGCATCGCGCCGTGCTGACGCAGAAGCTCGATCACACGCGTCTGCCGAAGCTGCTGCATCCGGGCAACGAGCGCGCGCAGCAGATTCTCGCCCAGCACATGCGCGATCGCGCGGCGTGCTTCTGGGCGACGGATTGCGGACGCGGCTGCTCGATCCGAGCGACGTATCAATCGACCACTGTCCATCTGCCGCCCGCGATGTCGACCGGCAATCTCGACATCGTCACGCAAGCGATGGTGCGTGAAGTCGAGCTCGACAAGCGCGGCCTCGCCTCCGGCGTCGTGTTCATCGACAAGGCGAGCGGCCAGGAGCATCGCGCGAAGGCACGCGTCATCGTGCTGGCTGCGAGCGCATGCGAGAGCGTGCGCATCATGCTCAACTCGAAATCCACGCGCTTCCCGCAGGGCCTCGCGAATTCGAGCGGCAAGGTCGGCAAGTATCTGATGGACACTGTCGGCTCGCCGGTCTCGGGTCAGATCCCGATGCTCGAGAACCTGCCGCCGCAGAACGAAGACGGCGCGGGCGGCATTCACGTCTACTCGCCGTGGTGGCTCTACAAGGACGCGGGCAAGCTCGGCTTCGCGCGCGGCTATCACATCGAGATGGGCAGCGGCCGGCGCATGCCGAGCGTCGGCAGCATGGGGTCGATGGCCAGTTTCGCCGGCGGTTACGGCCGCAAGCTCAAAGAAGACATGCGGCGCTACTACGGCTCGTTCATCGGCCTGTCCGGCCGCGGCGAGATGATTCCGAACGAGAACTCGTATTGCGAGATCGACCCGGCGGGCAAGGACAAATGGGGCATTCCGACCCTGCGCTTCTACTGGAAGTGGTCGGAGCACGAGACACGCCAGGCCGTGCACATGCAGAAGACGTTCGCCGCGATCATCGAAGAGATGGGCGGCAAGGTCATGGGCAAGCCGGAGCTCGACGGCCGCAAGGCGATCGCGCCGGGCGGCTTCATCATCCACGAGATCGGCGGCGCGATCATGGGCGCGGACCCGAAGACCTCGGTCGTGAACCAGTGGCTGCAGAGCTGGGACGTGAAGAATCTGTTCGTCACCGACGGCGCGCCGTTCCCGTCGAACGCCGACAAGAACCCGACGCTGACGATCATGGCGCTGGCGTGGCGCTCGGCGGATTACATGCTGCAAGCGATGAAGCGGCGGGAGCTCTGATATGTACGAGATCGATCGACGTACGGCGATCAAGTGGGTATTGGGAGCGAGCGCGGCGCTCAGGCTGCCGAGCGCTTCCTTCGATGCGCTCGCGGCCGCGCCGGCGGCGCAGGGCTACGGCAAGGATCCCAACCTGCTGAAGGTCTATGCGGCGGGCGAATTGTGGCCGCTCACGCTGACCAAGGAGCAACGCGCGACCGCGACGGCGCTATGCGACTTGATCATCCCAGCCGATGACACCTCGCCGGCCGCGTCGAGCGTCGGCGTGGTCGACTTCATCGACGAGTGGATCAGTGCGCCCTACCCCGAGCACGCGGTCGATCGCAAAACAGTGCTCGACGGTCTGAGCCAGATCGAAGGCGAAGCGCAGCGCCGCTTCAAAACAGCGTTCGCGAAGCTTTCGACGACGCAACTGAGCACGATCGCGGACGCGATGGTCAAAGATCCGTTCTTCGAGCGCTATCGCGCGCTGACGGCCGGCGGCTTCTACACGACGCCAGTTGGGGTTAAGGATCTGAAGTACGTCGGCAACGTCGCGATGGCGACGTTCGAAGGGCCGACTCAGGAGGTGCTGAAGCGCCTCGGTCTGGCGTAGCTGCGCGCGAGCCTCATCGCGGCAAGCGCAAGAATCCAGAGGAAGGAGCTGGTACCACCACCGCCACCACCACCACCGCCGCCGCTCGGATTGGTCGGGCTGGTCGGCGGCGGAGGACTGGTGGGCTGCGCTACCGTGAACGTGTAAGTAACCTCGTTGTTGGTTGCCTGCGCATCGGGCTGATCGCCATGGACCGATGCCAGCACCTGCACGGAGCCTGGCGCCGGCCGCGTGGTCGTCACGACAATGTTCGCCGTGGCCGCCACTTCCAGCACTTGCGTCTGGCAGGTCACCGTCGTTCCTTGCACGGCGCAGCTGCCGTTGCTGATCGTCGGCGCAATATCGGTCGTGCCAGCGGGCAAGCTCACAACTGTGCGCACACCTGTCGCGTGGAACGGGCCGATATTGCCCAGGCGGTACTGATAAGTCTCCAGACCGGGGTCTGTCGCAGCGAACGGGATTGCGCCTTGCTCCAGCACCAGGTTCGGCGCAATCGTGATTTCCGCGACGCCCTGCGTGCCCGTCGACATGAGCAGCGTACTCGCGCGACGCGGATCTACGAGCAGTGCGTTAGCCTGCCAGGAGGGCCGAGCCGCGAATGGCCGCAGCTCCTGCCAGGTCAGTCCCGCATCGACGGATCTGGCTAAGCGATTGAAGCCGCCGACGTAGACGATGTTGGGGAACTGCGGGTCGACCGCTACCGCGAGCGCATTCGCCGGGCCGCCGGGCCACGTCACGCCCAACCACGCTGCGCCGCCGTTCGTGGTCTTCAGCAGGCCGACAGCATTGGACGCGGCATACACCACCTCCGGGTTCGCGGGATCGATGGCGAGCGCGCGAACATTGCTCGAGGTCAGCCCGGTGTTTGCGGCGCTCCAGCTGACGCCACCATCGGTCGACTTGTAGACGCCATGCTGCGTGCAGCAGCTTCCCGACACCGACTCGATTCCCGCGTAAATCGTATTCGGCGCGGCGGGCGCAAATGCCAATGCCGTTGCCTGCGACTGCGCCGGCAGGCCGCTGTTCGCCGGCAGCCAGCTGTCGCCACCGTCGATCGAGCGGTGCATGCCCGCGAACGTGGAGGCGACGATGAGATCCGGATTGCCCGGCGAGTCGGCGAAGTAGCGCACCGTGTCCGGGCTGCCGATGGCGAGCGTGCCCGCTTGCCAGTTCCCACCGCCATCGTCGGAACGCACGTAGCCTCCGGAGATGCCGACGAACACCCGGTCGGCACCCCGCGCTTGCGCGAGCAGGCCGAACGTCGTTGTCAGGAACGTGGCCGGCGCAGGCGGAATCATCCCTGCGTTGTTCACTGGCGCCGTCGCGGCAGCCCCATCGGCAAGGAAATGCACGCCTGCCGTGAACGTATTGATGTAGATGCGACTAGATCCACGCGGCGCCGACATATCGCCTGCAACCATCGCGCGGATGCCCTGATTGCGCGACTCCCAAACGCCGCCAGCACCCGCCTGGGCCGGCACGCCCGCCACGACCCCCGTCTGGCCGCCCATCATCAGTTTCGTGGGATCCTGCGGATTGACGGCGATCGTCGTGATCTGTCCGATGCGCGCATTGCCCTGCACGTTGGCCCAAGCGTTGCCGTCGGCGGTCCGGACCAGGCCGCCCGCACTGGTGCCCGCATACACGACCGACTGATTCTGCGGATCGAGCGCAATCGACAAGGCCGGCCCGCCGAATGCGACCGGCCAGCTCGCGCCGCCATCGGTGCTGAGATGGACGCCGGTGTCGGTAGATGCGGCCCAGATCTTCTGCGGTGTCGTGCTGGTGATCGCGATGTCGACGGTATTCGCGGGCATGGGCACGGGCTGCCAACTGGCGCCGCCGTTGCTGCTGCGAAAGCCGCCCTGATTCAGGTCATACACATAGACCACGTCGGCATTCAGGGGATCGACGTGCAGGAACTGCAGCGAGCTCGCGAAAGCGTTGGTCACCGGTGTTCGCTCGCCCCAGGTGACACCGCCATCGGTGCTGCGCAGGATCCGCACGCCCGACGCTACATACACGACCATGCCGTCGGCGCTGAACTCCACTTGACTGAGGCCGGCGGGGTTGAGCGGGAAGGTGAGCACCTCCGCGAGGCTGGCACCGGCGTTCGCGCTCAGCATCAGCTCGCCCGGCGCGGCGAACAGGATCCGGTCGGGATTGCGCGGGTCCACCGCCATATCGGCCGGCGTGAACTCGAACTGCTGGTCGCCGACGGGCAGCCAGGTCAGGCCGGAATCCGTCGATCGATAGTAGCCGCCCTGCGTCAACGCGAACACGATCGAAGGGTTGGCCGGGTGGAACAGCACCTTGTGGATGTGCCCGCCATCCGGTCCCAGGAGGGTGAACTGGTTCGTGCCAGCGATCGCAGACGATGTAGAGCCGAGCGCAGCGAGCAACACGATCCACGATGCACGCGCAGCCGTGCGCAGATTCCGACGCAGCATTCCGAGCCTCCCCAGCCTTGCCTTACTCTTTGACGGGCATTTTTATTCTGATGTGCAGCTCTTTCAGCTGCTCGTCCGATACATTCGTCGGCGCGCCGCTCATCAGATCGGCGGCCGTTTGTGTTTTCGGGAACGCGATCACGTCGCGGATGCTGTCGGTGCCTGCCATGAACATCACGATGCGATCCAGGCCGAACGCGATGCCGCCGTGCGGCGGCGTGCCGTAGGTGAGCGCTTCGAGCAGGAAGCCGAACTTCTTCTGCGCCTCTTCGGCGGCGATGCCGAGCAGATCGAACACCGTCGACTGCATTTCCTGCCGATGGATACGCACCGAGCCGCCGCCGATCTCCGAGCCGTTCAGCACGATGTCGTACGCGTTCGCGACTGCGTTCGTCGGGTCCGCGCGCAACGCCGCGGGGTCCGGATCGCGCGGCGAGGTGAACGGATGGTGCACGGCGCCCAGGCGCTTCGCGTCCGCGTCCCACTCGAACATCGGAAAGTCGACGACCCACAGCGGCCGCCAACCGGGCTGCGCCAGGCCGAGATCGTTGCCGAGCTTCAAGCGCAGCGCGCCGATCGCATCGTTGACGACCTTCGCTTTGTCGGCGCCGAAGAAGATGAGGTCGCCGTCGACTGCGCCGGTGCGGGCCAGGATGCCGTTGATCGCATCGTCGCTCAGGAACTTGAGGATCGGCGACTGCAGTCCCTCGCGTCCCTTCGCCTTCTCGTTGATCTTGACGTACGCGAGCCCCTTCGCGCCGTAGCGCGCGACGAATGGCGTCAGGTCGTCGAGCTCCTTGCGCGTCATCTTCGTGCCGCCTTCGGGCACGCGCAGCGCAGCGACACGGCCTTGTGTATCCGCGGCGGGGCCGGCGAACACTTTGAACTGACTGTCGCGGACCAGATCGGCGATGTCGACGAGCTCGAGCGGGATGCGCAGGTCCGGTTTGTCCGATGCGTAGCGCCGCATCGCATCCGCGTACGACATGCGCGGGAACGGGTTCGGCAGGTCGACCTCGAGCACGACCTTGAACACGTAACGCAGCAGCTCCTCCATCATCTGGATGATCTGCTCCTGGCCGAGGAACGAAGTCTCGATATCGAGCTGCGTGAATTCCGGCTGGCGCTCGGCGCGCAGATCCTCGTCGCGGAAACAGCGCACGATCTGATAGTAGCGATCGAAGCCGCTCATCATCAGCAGCTGCTTGAAGATCTGCGGCGACTGCGGCAGCGCGAAGAACTGGCCGGCGTGCGTGCGGCTCGGCACGAGATAGTCGCGCGCGCCTTCCGGCGTCGCCTTGGTGAGCATCGGCGTCTCGATGTCGACGAAGCCGTTGTCGTCGAGCCAGGTGCGCATCGCGCGCGTGACCTGGTGACGCAGCAGCAGGCGCTTCTGCATCACTTCGCGCCGCAGGTCGAGGTAGCGATACTTCAGGCGCAGCTCTTCGTTCGTCACTTCGTCGTGATGGAACGGCGGCGTCTCGGAGCGGTTCAGGATCTCGAGCTCGCGCGCCAGCACCTCGACTTGCCCGGAGGCGAGCGTGGCGTTGGCGGTGTTGCCCGGGCGCGCGCGCACCAGACCGCGGACGCGCACGCAGAACTCACCGCGCAGCCGCTCGGCGTCGGCGAATACGTCTTTGCGGTCCGGGTCGAAGACGATCTGCAGCAACCCTTCGCGGTCGCGCAAGTCGACGAAGATCACCCCGCCGTGATCGCGCCGGCGATGCACCCAGCCGGCGACGCCGATCTCCTGGCCGATGAGCGACTCGTTGACCTGACCGCAATAATGGGAACGCATTGGAACCATCAACGGCGCCGCTTGCTCGCGCGCTTGGCAGCCTTCGGTTTCGCTTTGCTGTGAGCCTTCGCCGACCGGGCCGCGGGACGGGCAGCCGTCTTGCCGCTTGCTGACTTGGTGCGGGCCGGCTTGCTGGTCTCGGCTGGGGCTGCGGGTTTCTTGTCGGCCTTCTTGTCGGCGTTTGGGGCCGCTTCCGCCGGCTTCACTTTGTCGTCGGCAGCCTTGTCGGTCGATGCGGCTTCAGGCGCTTCGTCGCCGGCGGCGAGATTGCGCTTGCCTTCCTGGTCCGACTTGAAATCGGTTTCGTACCAGCCGCCGCCCTTCAGGCGAAACACCGGCGCGGACACCAGCCGCTTGAGCGTCTGCTTCTTGCAGCTCGGGCACTTCCGCATCGGCGGGTCGGAGATCTTCTGTAAAGCCTCGACGTAGAACTTGCAGTTCGTGCATTCGTATTCGTAAAACGGCATGGAGTGTTCCCGGCGCTGAAACAAGCCGGCGGATGATAGAGGCCAACCGGCCGACTGGCCAGCTAGCCCTTACCGAATACCAGCGCCCCGCCCTTCGCGGTGACTTTCAGCCGGCTGCCGGGCCCGAACTCCCCTTTCAGGATCCGCTGCGCGAGAGGGTTTTCCACCTGTTGCTGGATGGCCCGTTTGAGTGGGCGTGCGCCGTACACCGGGTCGAAGCCTGCTTCGCCGAGCAGGTCGCGCGCCGAGTCATCGAGCACCAGATCGATATCGCGCTCCGCGAGCCGCCGCCGCAGGTAGCCGAGCTGGATGTCGACGATCGCCCGCAGCTGCTCGCGGCCGAGCGGATGGAACACGACGATGTCGTCGACGCGGTTGATGAACTCGGGACGGAAGTGCTGTTGCACGATCTCCAGCACCGCCTGCTTCATCTTCGCGTAGTTGGCCTCGCCCGTGAGCTCCTGAATGACGTGCGAGCCGAGGTTCGAGGTCATGATGATCACGGTGTTGCGGAAGTCGACCGTGCGGCCCTGGCCGTCGGTCAGGCGGCCGTCGTCGAGAACCTGCAACAGCACGTTGAAGACGTCGGGATGTGCCTTCTCGACCTCGTCGAGCAGCAGCACGGAGTACGGGCGACGCCGCACAGCCTCGGTCAGATAGCCGCCCTCTTCATAGCCGACATAGCCCGGCGGTGCGCCGATCAGGCGTGCGACCGAATGCTTCTCCATGAATTCGGACATGTCGATGCGCACCATCGCCTCTTCCGTATCGAACAGGAATTCGGCGAGCGCCTTGCAGAGCTCGGTCTTGCCGACACCGGTCGGGCCGAGGAACAGGAACGAGCCGTTCGGCCGGTTCGGATCGGACAAGCCGGCACGCGAGCGGCGGATCGCATCGGACACGGCGCGCACGGCCTCGCTCTGACCGACGACGCGCTTCGACAGCGCCCCCTCCATTTGCAGGAGCTTCTCGCGCTCGCCTTCCAGCATCTTCGACACGGGAATGCCGGTCCACTTGGAGACGACTTCGGCGACTTCCTCTTCGGTAACCTTGTTACGCAACAGCTTGGTCGGCTGCTGTTCGGTGCTGCTCGCAGCTGCGAGCCGGCGCTCGAGTTCGGGGATCTTGCCGTACGCGAGCTCGGACATGCGCGCGAGATCCTGCGCACGTCGAGCAGCTTCCAACTCCAGGCGCGCGCGCTCCAGTTCCTCTTTGATGTGAGCGGAGCTCTGTACCGAGGCCTTCTCGGCCTTCCACACTTCTTCGAGGTCGGCATATTCCTTTTCGAGCGCCTTGATCTGCTCGTCGAGTGCAGCACGGCGCTTCTTCGATGCTTCGTCCGATTCCTTCTTCAGCGCCTCGCGCTCGATCTTCAGCTGGATCATGCGGCGCTCGAGCCGGTCCATCGATTCGGGCTTGGAGTCGATCTCCATGCGAATGCGCGACGCAGCCTCGTCGATCAGGTCGATCGCCTTGTCCGGCAGCTGCCGGTCGCTGATGTAACGGTGCGAAAGCGTCGCCGCCGCGATGATCGCGGGATCCGTGATGCTGACGCCGTGGTGAACCTCGTAGCGCTCTTTGAGGCCGCGCAGGATCGCGATCGTGTCCTCGACCGAGGGCTCGTTGACGAGCACTTTCTGGAAGCGCCGCTCCAGCGCCGCGTCCTTCTCGATGTACTTGCGGTATTCGTCGAGCGTGGTCGCGCCGACGCAATGCAACTCGCCGCGCGCGAGCGCGGGCTTGAGCATGTTGCCGGCATCCATCGCGCCCTCGGCTTTGCCGGCGCCGACCATCGTGTGCAGCTCGTCGATGAACAGGATGACGCGGCCTTCCTGCTTGGCGAGATCGTTGAGGACGGCCTTGAGGCGCTCCTCGAATTCGCCGCGAAACTTCGCGCCGGCGATCAGCGCGCCCATGTCGAGCGCGAGGATGCGCTTGTCGCGCAGGCTTTCCGGCACTTCGCCGTTGACGATGCGCAGGGCGAGACCTTCGACGATGGCGGTCTTGCCGACGCCCGGCTCGCCGATCAGCACCGGATTGTTCTTGGTGCGCCGCTGCAGAACCTGCACGGTGCGACGGATCTCGTCGTCGCGGCCGATGACGGGATCGAGCTTGCCCTGCTCGGCGCGCTCGGTCAGGTCGACCGTGTACTTTTCCAGCGCCTGCCGGCTTTCCTCCGCGTTCGGGTCGTTCACTTTTTCACCGCCACGCAGGTCCTCGACGGCCTTTTCGATCGCGCCCTTGACGGCGCCGGCATTGCGCAGAACCTGGCCGAGCGTACCGCGGTCTTCGAGCGCCGCCAGCACGAACAGCTCGCTGGAAATGTACTGGTCACCGCGCTTCTGCGCGGTCTTGTCGGTGATGTTGAGGACGCGGTTGAGCTCGTTCGAAAGGTGCACTTCGCCCGCGTTGCCTTCGACGCTGGGCAGCCGGTCCAGCGCCTCGCCGAGTTGCGAGCGCAGCAGATTCACGTTGACGCCCGACTTGTCGAGCAGCGGCCGCACCGAGCCGCCCTGCTGGTCGAGCAAGGCCGACATGACGTGCAGCGGCTCGATGTACTGGTGATCGCGGCCGATGGCGAGCGACTGGGCGTCCGCCAACGCCTGCTGGAACTTGCTGGTCAGTTTGTCCATGCGCATGGCGGGAAATGTAGGGGATAACCCCTGGAATTCAACCTAGTGCGCCAACGAATGGCTCACATAAATAACCGCCACTCCCAGCACGATAAACACGAACTGCCCGACCCCCGACCCCGCATCGACCCGGCGGTGCAGGCCCGGGATCAGGTCCGCCACCGCGATGTACAAAAAGCTCGCCGCGGCCAGCGAGATCGCGTAGGGCAAGGCCTGCTGCACCGGACCAAACGCGAAGTAAGCCGCGACGCCGCCGACCACGGAGGTCAGGCTCGTCAGCAGGTTCAGCGTCAGGGCGCGCAGGCGCGACATGCCGCCGTGGAGCAGGATCGCGAGATCGCCGACTTCTTGCGGGATCTCGTGCGCAATGACGGCGAGGGCCGTCACGATGCCGAGATGGATATCGGTCATGAAAGCTGCGGCGATGAGCACGCCGTCGAGCACGTTGTGGAAGCCATCCCCGATCAGGATGAGCGACGCCGACGCGGCATCGCGCTGCGCATCGCTGGCGTGTACGTGCGGCACGTGGCCTTCGCACACTTCCTGGTGGCAGTGCCGCCAGAGCACCATCTTCTCGAGCACGAAGAACACGAGCAGCCCGGCCAGCAGCGTCAAGCCGACGTTGTGCGTACCGGAGATACCCGCCGCTTCGATCGCGTGCGGCAACAGCCCGAGCAGTGCAGCGCCGAGCAGTGCGCCAGTCGCGAAGCTGACCAGATGCGGCAACACGCGGGCCCGCAGTGATTCCGGTGCGACCAGAAACAGCGATGCCGCCAGCGCACTCAAGGCGCCGCCGAGCAAGGTGAACAGCACGATCCAGACGAGCAGCGGCATTTTTATTTCATCCACACCAGCGTCGCCATGCGCCCGGTCGCACCGTCGCGGCGATAGGAATAGAACCGATCGCGATCTGCGTAGCAGCGCAAGCCGCCGCCGAACACTTGCGTGACACCCAGCCGCGCGAGCTCGCGCCGCGCGAGATCGTACAGGTCCGCTTGCCAGCGGCCGCGTGCGTTTGACTTGAACGCGTGCGCATTCTCCGCGGATCTCGCTATGAACTGCTCGCGCACTTCCGCACCCACCTCGAACCTGTCTTGCTCGATTGCAGGCCCGAGCCAGGCGAGCACACGATCCGGTGCGACGCCCATCGCGCGCAATGCGCTCTCGACGACTCCGCCGGCGAGGCCGCGCCAACCTGCGTGAGCGGCCGCGACGCGCGTGCCATCGCGATCGCATAACAAGACCGGCAAGCAATCAGCGGTGAGCACGACACAAGCTTGACCCGGAGATCGCGCGAACGACGCATCTGCAGTCGGCGGCGCCGCGTGCGGCGTCGCCTCGACGGCGACCGCGCCATGAACTTGATTCAGCCAGACAGGATCTCGCGGCAACGCAAGTGCCGTGCGCAATCGCAGTCGATTTTCGTCGACCGCTTGCGTGTCGTCGCCAACGTGCGCGCCGAGATTCAAGCTCGCGTAGGGGCCGACACTCACGCCGCCGGCGCGCGTGGTCGCAACCGCACGCACGTTCGACGGCGCTGGCCAGTCCGCTGCGATGAGATCCAGGCCGGTCATGCTTTCTTCTGATCGTCGGCGAGAGCTCGCAGCAACTGCTGCATGTCTTCCGGCAGCGGCGCTTCGCAGTGGATCGGCTTCTCATTCACGGGATGCGCAAACGCAAGACTCGCCGCATGCAATGCCTGGCGACGAAACGCGCGGAGTGCTTCGATGAGTTGCGGCGAAGCGCCCTTCGGCAACAACAGCCTCCCGCCGTAGACGCGATCGCCGACGATCGGATAGCGGATGTGAGCCATGTGCACGCGAATCTGGTGCGTGCGTCCGGACTCCAGTTTCAGATGCACGTACGTGTGCGCGCGAAAGCGTTTGAGCACGCGATAGTGCGTCACGGCCTCGCGCCCATCTTCGCGAATCGACATGCGTACACGGTCGACGGGATGTCGACCGATCGGCGCATCGACCACGCCGCCTCCTGTCATCACGCCAGTGCAGACCGCCGCGTACTCGCGCTCGACTTCACGAGCTTCAATTGCGCGCACGAGCGCTGTGTGCGCTTCGAGTGTGCGAGCGACTACCATCAGTCCGCTCGTATCCTTGTCGAGCCGATGCACGATTCCGGCGCGCGGCACCTGAGTCAGCTTCGGGTCCAGATGGAGCAATGCGTTCTGCAAGGTGCCAGCCGCGTTGCCCGCGCCTGGATGCACGACCAGTCCGGCAGGCTTGTTGATGACGAAGATGTAACGGTCCTTGTGGACGACGTTCAGCTCGATCTCCTCCGCCTCGACCCCGCCGGCTGCCTCGACCACCGCAGCGACGCGGACCTGCTCGCCGCCTAGAACCTTGTCCTTGGGTCGCAGCTTCTCACCGTCGACCAGCACCTGGCCCGCCTCGATCCACTCCTTGATGCGCGTCCGGGAAAAGTCGCTGAGCAGCTCGGCCAGCACCTGATCCAGGCGCTGGCCGGCATATTCGATGGGAACGGTGAGCGTGCGTTGGATCGGTTCAGACATGAGGGCTCGGACATGGGTGGAGGAACTTAAGTACGAGCCTGCCGACAAAGAAAGGACCCGGCTATACTCGCCCGCCTTGCCTGACGCCCGGACTGACTGGAACGACCGTAAAAAATGGCGACGAATTCTCGCATGCGCATCCTCGTTTTGACCACGGCAGCGCTGCTGCTGGCGCTGTCCGGTTGCGGCGGCAACCCCCGCCGCCCGGTCGGCGACGCCGAAAAGCTCTACGAAATGGCGAAGAAGGCCAGCGACAACGGCAACTACAAGGACGCGATCACTTACTACGAGCAGCTGGAAGCGCGCTTCCCGTTCAGCAACCCCGCGCGCCAGGGCCAGCTGGACCTGATGTACGCGTACTACAAGAACCGCGAGCCGGAGTCTGCGATCGACCAGGCGGACCAGTTCATCCGCGAGAACCCGGCGCACCCGCGCGTCGACTATGCGTACTACATCAAGGGCCTCACGCAGTTCGAGCGCAACCCGAACTTCCTCGAGCGCTGGTTCAACGCCGACCTGTCGGAGCGCCCGCCGATCGACGCGCGCAAGTCGTTCCAGGCGTTCCAGACGATCCTCGAACGTTTTCCGAACAGCGAATACGCGGAGGACTCGCGCAAGCGGATGATCTTCCTGCGCAACCGCCTGGCGAGCTACGAAGTGTACGTAGCGGACTACTACTTGAAGCGCGGCGCGTGGGTCGGCGCGATCAATCGCGCGAAGTATGCAATCGAGAATTACGACGGCGCGCCGCAGATCAAGCACGCGCTGGAGATCATGGCGCAGTCGTATCACAAGCTGGGGATGAATGACCTCGCTGCGGATACGGAGAAGGTGCTGAAGGAAAATTATTCGAATCCGGACCAGGTCGCGCAGGGCGAGAAGAAGAAGAGCTGGTGGAAGATCTGGTAAGCCCGGATCGGCGCGAGAACAGCATCACTTCAGATTGAGCCGCCGGCGCACGGGACGCCGCAGCGCGAAGCCCAGCGCCATTCCGAGCAGCCCGGCGGCATAGGGAACGACAGCCAGGGCTACGGCATGCACGTCGGACCAGCGCACATGGACGTCGTTGCGCGCAAAGCTCCAGAGCAGCAGGACGGCGTAAGCAGCCAAAGCGGCGAAGCGTATTGCGCGACTCTCGACCACCGCGAAAACCAGACCAGCGCACAGTCCCACCAGGAATCGAGGCAAGCTCAGCATCGGTAGCAGGCGCCAGGAGGAATCGACGGCGTCGCTCGACAGAATCGCGAACAACTGCGGGCTGACGAACGACCACTCGGCGATGACCAGCACTACGAGGATCGCCATCGCCACCGGGCGATCGGATTGCCCGGCCTTCATGCGGGGTTACCGCGTGCGATAGCCGGAGGTAATCGGATAGCGCCAGTCTCTGCCGAATGCACGATCGCTGATTCTCACGCCGGGCGGCGCTTGCCGCCGCTTGTATTCGTTGCGCTTCACCATCTCCAGCACGCGACCGACCGTCGCGCGATCGAAGCCGCGCGCGGAGATTTCGTCCACCGACAGATTGTCTTCGATGAACAGCTCGAGGATCGCGTCGAGCACCTCGTACGCCGGCAGCGAATCCGAATCCTTCTGATCCGGCCGCAGCTCAGCGGACGGCGCGCGCTCGATGACACGCGGCGGAATCACTGGTGCGATCGAGTTGCGATAGTGCGCGAGTCGATACACGAGCATCTTGCTGCAGTCCTTGATCGGCGCGAAGCCGCCGGCCATATCGCCGTACAAGGTCGCGTACCCGACGGCCATCTCGCTCTTGTTGCCAGTGGTGAGCACCATCCGGCCGGTCTTGTTGGAGATCGCCATCAACAGCAGGCCGCGGCAGCGCGCCTGGATGTTCTCTTCGGTCGTGTCCGGCGCGCGGCCGGTGAACACCGGCTTGAGCGCGCCGAGCGCTGCTTCGAACATTCCTTCGATCGAGATCACGTCATAGCCGACGCCAAGAGTTCGGGCTTCTTGCGCAGCATCGTCGAGACTCATCTGCGCTGTGTAACGAGACGGCATCATCACTGCGCGCACGTGATCGGCGCCGAGCGCATCCACGGCGATCGCAAGCGTGAGCGCCGAGTCGATGCCGCCCGACAAGCCAAGCACGATGCCGGGGAAGCGATGCTTGCCCACGTAGTCACGCACGCCGAGCACGAGGGCGTTGTAGACGCTCGCTTCTTCGGACAACTCAGGCTCGACGTGACCGCCTCGCGGCACTGCCTTGCCGTCGATCAGATCGATGTCGACTGCGTAAAGCTGTTCCTTGAACGGCGCCGCGCGCTGCACGACCTCGCCCGCTGCATTCATGGCGAAGGAGCCGCCATCGAAAATGAGCTCGTCCTGGCCGCCGAGCTGGTTCACGTACACGACCGGCAAGCCTGTGTCCTTGATGCGCGCGCGCACGATGTCCTCGCGACGTCGCTGGTACTTGAGCGAGTACGGCGAGCCGTTGATGACGACGAGTAGCTGCGCACCGGCATCGCGCGCGGCGCGCGCAGGTTTCGCCTCCCAGATGTCTTCGCAGATCAGCAACCCGACACGGATGCCGTTCAGCTCGACGACGCGGCTCTCCTGTCCCGGCTTGAAATAGCGCTTCTCGTCGAAGACCGAGTAGTTCGGCAGCTCCTGCTTGTGGTAATTCGCGAGCAGCTTGCCATCGCGAAGCAGCGCGGCCGCGTTGTAGATCACTTCATCGGCGTAGTCGGGATAACCGACCATCACGGTCACGCCCTTGACCTCGCTGCGCACGCGCTCCATCGCCGCCGCGACCTGACGCTTCATGCCCTTGTGGAACAGCAGGTCCTCGGGCGGGTAGCCGGAGAGCGCCAGCTCGGGGAACAACACGAGATCTGCCTGCAGCCGATCGCGCGCTTCGGCAGCCGTGTCGATTACACGCTGAGCGTTGCCGCCGACGTCGCCGACGAACAGGTTCAGCTGAGCAAGAGCAATGCGGAGCGACATAGAGCAATTCTATGCCGTTTAGGCGGTCGCTGCAGACCGCCTACTTCTTCCGCGCAGGAGCCTTTTTCTTGCTCTTCTTGGCGGTCTTGTTGACCCTCTGGGCGATCTTTGCGAGAGATTTCTTCTTCTTAGTACTCTTCTTCCCCAGCTTTTCCGCAATCGCCTTCCCAAGGTCCGCCGGACTCTTCACCGTGCGCACGCCCGCGCGCTCCAGCGCCTTGAACTTATCCGCCGCCGTGCCCTTGCCGCCGGACACGATCGCGCCTGCATGACCCATGCGCTTGCCCGCCGGCGCAGTGACACCCGCGATGTAGGCAACGACTGGCTTGCTGACGTTCTTGCTGATGAATTCGGCGGCGGCTTCTTCGTCCGCCCCGCCGATCTCGCCGACCATGATGATGCCTTCGGTCTGCGGATCGTCTTCGAAGCGCGCGAGCACGTCGATGAAGTTCATGCCGCGCACCGGATCGCCGCCGATACCGACGCAGGTGCTCTGGCCGAGTCCGGCGTTCGTGGTCTGGAACACCGCTTCATAAGTGAGCGTGCCCGAGCGCGATACGATGCCGACGCGTCCCGGCTTGTGAATGAAGCCGGGCATGATGCCGATCTTGCATTCGCCAGGCGTGATGATGCCCGGGCAGTTCGGACCGATCAGCAGGCTGCCGTAGCTCGACAGCGCAGCTTTCACCTTCACCATGTCGTTCACCGGGATGCCCTCGGTGATGCACACGATGAGCTCGATGCCGGCGTCGGCCGCTTCGAGAATCGCGTCCGCCGCATACGGCGCCGGCACATAGATCATGCTGACGGTCGCGCCCGTCTCCTGCACTGCCTCGCGCGCAGTGTTGAAGACTGGCAGTCCCAGATGCTTTTCACCGCCGCGACCCGGCGTAACACCGCCGACGAGCTTCGTGCCGTACGCGAGGCACTGCTCAGAATGGAAGGTACCCTGCTTGCCCGTGAACCCTTGGCAGATGACTCGCGTCTTCTTATTAACGAGGATGCTCATTACTTCTTGCCTTTCGCGGCGCCAACGACTTTCTTCGCCGCGTCGGTCAGATCCGAGGCGGGTGTAATCGCCAGCCCGCTCTTCGCGAGCAGACTCCTGCCAAGCTCCGCGTTCGTGCCTTCGATGCGCACCACGACGGGCACGCGCACGCCGACGTCCTGTACCGCGTGGATGATGCCCTCCGCGATCATGTCGCAGCGGACGATGCCGCCGAAGATGTTCACGAGAATCGCCCGCACGTTCTTGTTCGAGAGAATCAGGTTGAACGCCTCGGTGACGCGCTCACGCGTCGCGCCGCCGCCGACGTCGAGGAAGTTCGCGGGCGCGCCGCCGTGCAGCTTGATCAGATCCATCGTCGCCATCGCGAGGCCCGCGCCGTTGACCATGCAGGCGATGTCGCCGTCGAGCGAGACGTAGTTGAGCTCGTGCTCGGCCGCCGCGCGCTCCATCTC
>Ga0134123_10000705_pt1 | contig 22011 bp, 20 predicted proteins | sample KB303_FD_96460 | JGI IMG/M metagenome (GOLD analysis project Ga0134123, IMG submission 96460) | Terrestrial soil microbial communities without Nitrogen fertilizer from Kellogg Biological Station, Michigan, USA - KB3-0-3 | ecosystem: Environmental > Terrestrial > Soil > Unclassified ...
CCCCTGCGGATGGTGGTCCGCCTGATACGCGACGGCCATGAAATGCACATACACCTCGCGCCACGGGATGGTGACGGCGAAGCGGTCGACGAGCGTCATGGTGTCGTCGTCGCCCAGGGCGGCGTAGAGATCGATGCGGTCGGGGCGATATTCGATGCGCCAGTGATAGAGCCGGTCGATCTCGCTCGGATCGGTGCTCATCAGCTCCGGGATCGCCTGGTACTTCTTCACGGAGTCGGCAACCTCGCCGGCGATGCTCGCCTTCACGCCGAAACGGACTTTCCAGCCGAGCCCCGGATCGCACGGGCGGTCGGGAAAGCCGGTGGCGATCACGTTGATCGCGTCTACCGCCGGGCGATGTCCCGGACCCGGTGTGCCATCGGAAAACGGCAACGGATCCGAGAGCGGGTCCTCGACCGACGGAACGGGCGTGTACTCGGCACCGGCGACCGGCGCCTGCGCGGGCCTGATCGCGATCTCCCACCAGTGACCCGTCGTTTGAAAGCGCGGCGCCCAGAACGAAACGACCGCGGGGCGCGTCGCGGTGACGATCATCGGATTGCGCAGCCGCGCGCTCACGATGCCCTGATAGTCGGTGTGCATGATCCCGAGGCCGGGCTCACCGTTGCCGCCGACAACGTGACCGTTCCCGACGCGACCGTCAGAAGGATCGCCGGAAGCGGCACGATGGATGTCGGTGTGAAACCCCTTGCCGAGGCTGGCCACGGCGAGGTACGTGCTGTCGCCGCGCACGTCCCACGAGTCGGCGTCCCACCAGACGGTCGTGCCGTGATGGTCCTTCGTGGTGGCGGCGTGTGCACCGCTCCAGACGAAATTCTCGGTGAAGCGGCCTGAGGTCACCTGTCCGGCGAACGAGGAGGTCGCGAGCAGCGTGAGGAGCAGGATCCGGGAGATACGCACTGCCATCCGATGAACATACGGCCGGCTGCTTACAGATCGCTTACTGTCCCTGCCGCGTTCCCTCACACCCAGCGGAAGACTGAGCGGCGTTACACCAAATCTCGCAGGGCAGCCGGAACCCGGGAACCCGCGCCCGTCTATCGAAGTGAGATGGAAATGGATATGAAGCCCTCCCTTTCAGGGAGCGCCATCCTCCAACCGTCCAACAGGAAAGGACTATGACCATGATCAAGCAAACTCTGACCTTAGCTCTGGCTCTCTTGTCACCGGGTGTTTTTACCGGTCTTGCTGTAGCGCAGGAAGTGCAACCGCGATCGACGCAAAGGGAGCCCACTGGGCGTGCAATACAACCAGCAGCAGCCCTCTGCATCTGCAAGAGACCTGCGACGCCGGCGCATGATGTCCCCGTCGACCGCTGCCATGGCGACTGGCACCTAGGGGATAATACGAACAACTGGACATACCATGCGGTCCCGGGGCCGGACCACTTCACCAGGAGTAACGGAAAACCCGGTGGCCGGTCTTGCACGAAGTGCCCGAATGGGGGCAGCATCAAAACGGATTACCAGGGGGTGCAAGACTGGTGCGTCAAGTGGGATCCGGGCGTGACGGCAGCTACCGCCACACCGTCCTGCCCGACGGGGTTTACCCTCGGACCGCCGTAAAGGGATCGCCGCCAGCGAGCGCAATTCTTCGACGGCGCTCTCAAGAAAGCGCCCTGCTTTGCGCAGGGCGCCCTCCTGCGGTTTATCTCTGCTTAAAGTGCCGAACTAAACGTGCTGCCAACTCGATATGCTGATGGAGCTCAACCGGAGAAAGCCATGAGGATCAGCCGCGCCTTAACCGTATTGACGATTGCGATTCTGGCCTGCGCCGCTGCACATGCCAGGGACATCACTCCCCACGAACTCAAGACGGCCCTGCAGAAGAATCCCGCTGTACTCATCGAGGCGATCAAGGCCAACAAGAAGGCCATCTTCGAAATCATCAACCAGACGGGACTCGAGGAGCAGGCCCGCGTGCAGAAAGAGGCCGAGGAGGCCGAGAAGAAGGCCTACGAGAACTCCTTTAAGAACCCTCTCAGGCCCGCGATTGACGAAAAGACCAGGATTCGCGGCGAAAAGGACGCTAGGTACACTCTGGTCGAGTACGCGGACTTCGAGTGCCCGTACTGCGCGGGGGGCTACCAGATCGTCCAGGAACTGAGGAAGAGGCACGGCAGCGATCTGCGCTTCATCTTCAAGCACCTGCCCTTGCCTTTTCACCCCCAGTCAATGCTCGCCGCCCAGTGGCTCGAGGCCGTCGCGATCCAGTCGCCTGAGAGCGCATGGAAGTTCCACGACATCCTCTTCGAGAACCAGGACAAGCTCGGGCTCGACTTCTTCAAGAAGACGGCCAGGGACCTCGGCATCGACGTAGAGAGGTCCGAGAAGGACGCCGAGAGCCAGTCCGTGAAAGACCGCATCGCCGCAGACATAGAGGAAGCCAGCAAGCTTGGCTTCAACGGCACGCCGGGGTTCCTTCTCAACGGCGTCCCGGTGAAGGGCGCCTACCCGGTCGAGTATTTCGGAGGCATCATCAACAAGCTCGACGTCACCAAAGCCAATTAGTTCGGAGTAGCGTCACACCCAGCGGAATCGTTTCACCGCGAACACGAAGGACAGTGCGGCCCAGGCGGCGAGAATGGTCAGGCCGGCCACGTGGTCACGGAGCGTCGCGCCGTCGTTGTAGACCGCGCGGAGCGCTCGCAGGAACGGAGAGAGCGGGAGGATCAGGACCGCTTTCTGGAGCCACTGCGGGGCGCCGTCGAGGCGAAAGTAGACGCCGGACAGCAGCATCATCGGGAAGAAGGCGAGGTTCGACACCGCACCGTACGTCTCGACCGTCGAGGCGAAACTGGAAAGGGCGAAGCCCATCGCGATGAACGTCGCGGTTCCGAAGACGACCAGCGCGGTGAAGACGAGGTACGAGCCCTGGTTCGTGATGTGGAAGGCCAGCCATGCGGCGACGAGCAGCAGCACGGTCTGCAGGAGCACCGAGGTCACGCGCTGCAGGATCTGTCCGGCGAGGAAAACCCACTTGGGAAGCGGAGTCACCGCGAGGCGGCGATATTTGCCCTTCTCGCGATACGCCACCGTCACCATGCCGACGGCAAAGAGACCGGTACTGAGAAGATTCAGTCCCACCAGACCCGGGACGAGAAACGCCGCGTAGTTCGTCGAATGCGCATGTCCCGGGCTTTCGATCATCATCGGAATCCGCTCAGGCTCCGGCGCGCCATGCACTCTCGCCTGCGCAACGAGGAAGGCCTGACTGGCGGCGAGTGCCACGACCTGTCCCTGCGCGAGGAGGTAGCTGTTGAGATGGAGCCGGTACCCTCCGCCCACGCTCTCGAGCTGCGCGATCGTATCCCCCTTCTTCCACCGCTCCTCGGCGTGCTTCGCATCGAGGGTCACGACGTTGATTCGCCCCTCCCGAAGGGCTTTGACGAACGCCTGATCGCGCGCCGTCTCGTGCGCCGGTGCGATGCGCACCAGCGTCAGCGCCGGCGGGCCGCCGGAACGAAAGATCACGCCGAAGCCGAAGAGCATCAGGAGCGGGAAGGCGAACGTCCAGAACATCGCGGCGCGATCGCGCACGTAGAGCCGCCACTCGATCCTGAACTGGCGCCAGAGCAGTGCAAACGGGTTGGGCATCCTCGTCGGTTCCATTCGCTTCACTCCCGCAGGCTCCGTCCGGTGAGTTGCAGAAAGACATCCTCGAGCGTCGCACGGCGGACGTGCACCTGCTGGTACTCGACCTGTTCGCTCTCGATCGTCGACAGGAGCCGCGGCAGCAGCGTCTTCGGGTCGGTGGTCGGAATCTCCCAGATGTCGCCGCGCGCCTCCACGGCGCTCCCGAGACGATCCGCGAATGCGCGCGGATCGGGCGCGGCGCCGGCGAACGTCAGCTCGACCACGCTGGGGATGCCGAGGGAGGCAATGAGCTCGGCTGGTGTCCCGGAGCGGAGGATGCTGCCGTGATCGAGGATGGCCAGGCGGTCGCAGAGCGATTCCGCCTCGTCCATGTAGTGCGTGGTGAGGACGACGGTGCGGCCCTCCCCTTTCATCGTCCGGACGACTTCCCACAGCGAGCGGCGGCCCTGCGGATCGAGCCCGGCGGTCGGCTCGTCGAGGAAGACGATCTCGGGATCGTTGACCAGCGCCAGCGCGAGCGCGAGCCGCTGCGCCTGCCCGCCGGAGAGAGTCACGTGATACACGTCGGCTTTGTCCTCGAGCTGCACGAGCCGGAGCAACTCGTTCGTGTCGCGCCGCTTCAGATAGTAGCCGTCGAAGAGATCGAGCGCCTCGCGCGGCGTGATCTTGTTGTAGAGACTCGTGGCCTGCAGCTGCACGCCGATCCTCGAGCGAATCTCGTGGGCGTTCCGGTTCCAGTTCAACCCGCCGATCGAGATCTCGCCGGCATCGGGCCGGGTGAGACCCTCGATCATTTCCAGCGTGGTGGTCTTTCCGGCACCGTTGGGACCGAGAAGTCCGAAGACTTCGCCGGCGGCCACCGTGAGATCGACTCCGGCGACGGCGAGGACTTTCGGGAACTGCTTGCGCAGACCTCGTACGACGATCTGGTCGGGCATACGGGGATACTACAACGCGTCGCCGAGCACCACGAACCCCGCCCAGTAGAACGGATGCCGGTACTGTTTCGTCTTCAGCATCGACACGATCGTCTTCTGCAGGGCGCTGGCGGCTTTGGTGCGGTCGTTGCGCACGTTCCGGTGGAAGTCGCGCATGAGCACGCTCGTGGCCAACGAATCGACTTTCCACTGGCTCACGACCTGCGTGCGGCAGTGCGGCGAACAGGGCCCAGCTGAAGCCGATGATGCCTTCGCCGGCGGCGTACGTTCCGCGCGCGGTATCGCAGGCCGAGAGGACCACCAGCTCCGCGCCGAGATCCATCTGCATCAGCTCACCGGCCTCGAGATAGCCGTCTTCCTTCGCGCCGCCGGGGGCGAGCAGCAGATATGAATGCATCGGGCTCGCGTCGTTCAGAATGCCGTGGCCGGCCACGTGCAGCACGCGGTAGTGCGGCGCTTCCGCCTTGAAGCGCTCCTCGGCCGCGATGTCTCGCTGCAGGTCTTCGTCACGCGCGCGATGGACGATGACATCGCGATGGCGAATCGGATGCGCGTGGACGTGCTCATCCGATACGAGCTCGCAGCCCTCCTGCGGCAGATGGCGGGACAATAGCCATGCGCGTACGCAAAGTCGTTCTCGTCGCGATCGCGACAGCGTTGCTCGTGTCCTGGAAATGGCAAGCCAGACATCCGATCGATGCGATCCGGCCGTTGCCGGGAGGCCTGGGAGCTCTTCCCGCGATTCCCCAGGATCCGGAGAACCCGAGCACGCCGGCGAAGATCAGGCTGGGAAGGCAGTTGTTCGAAGACACGCGTTTGTCGGGCGACCAGAGCCTCGCTTGCATGTCCTGCCATCCGCGGGAGATGGCGTACACCGAGGCGACGCCGTTTTCGGAAGGCTTTCAGGGAAAAGCGATGCCCCGGCACACACCGACGCTGCTCAATGCCGCGTACTACCGCTACATCAACTGGGACGGCAAGTTCGCGAGCACCACGCAGCTCGTCCCCGCGATCCTGGCGAATCCGCGCAACATGAACCTGCAGGACGACGCCGTTCTCGTCGCGCGTCTCGAGTCGGTGCCGGAGTACCGCGCGTCGTTCCGCGAGGTGTTCGGCGGACCGCCGACGAAACAGCGCGTGGCCCAGGCGCTCGATTCCTACGTCCGCTCGCTCACCACGCCGAATTCGCCGTTCGACCGCTACGTCGCCGGCGACAGAGGCGCACTGACCGATGCGCAGAAGCGCGGCCTGATGCTGTTCGTCGGCAAGGCCGACTGCACAATGTGCCACCGCGGCCCGAATTTCGCCGACGACCAGTTTCACGCGCTCGGCGTGAAGGGAGATGACCCGGGCCGCTTCAAAGTCACGGGCGTGGAGTCCGACCGCAACGCGTTCAGGACTCCGACCATCCGCAACGTGGAGCTGACCGCGCCGTACATGCACGACGGCAGCCTGAACACCCTTCGCGAAGTGATCGACTTCTACGACGCCGGCGGCGGCGACCAGCAGCCGAAGTCCGTGCTGCTCCGCAGACTGCATCTGACCGAACGGGAGAAGTCGGATCTCGTCGCGTTTCTCGAGTCATTGACGGGGGAGGTGGAGAAGGCTCCTTAGATCGCGCGCCATGCCGTGCAGGCCGAGGCGCTCCGCCTCGGGCAGCAGCTCGGCGATCAGCTTCGCGGCCTCACGGCGGTCGCCAGCTTCATCGAGCGCTTTGGCCAGGTCGACCTGTTGCAGCATCACCACGCGACGCGGTTCCCCCTTCATGGCCATGCGCACCGTTTCGCGGCGAAGCTCCACCGTGCGCCGCCGGTCGCCGAGGGCGGCGGCGACGCGCGCCTCGGCGACGAGGTACCAGAATCGCGAGGAGTCGTCCCCGGCCGCCTTGCGCTGACTCTCGAGCCGTCGTCGCGCCGAGGCGGCGTCTCCGCGCCGCGCATCGTCCCAGGCCAGCACTCCGCCGTCGAGCTCCGTCGCCGCGCGCAGGTCGCCGACCGCCGTGAACGCTTCGATCGCTTCGCGAGCGCGCGCCGCCGCCGCGTCGGGACGGTCGGCCGCGAGCTCGAGCCAGGCCAGGTCCGCGAGAAAGTTGCCTTTCGCGTGCGCCATGCCGGCGCCGCCCGCCTTCTCCAGCGCCGACGTGTAGCCTTCGCGGGCAAGGTCGAGATCTCCCCGGGTCTGGGCGAGGACGGCGCGTGCGCGATCGATCAATGCGCGGGCGAAATCGCTCCCCACCCGCGGCGCCAGCACCTCGGCCTCGGTGAGCCAGGCCTCCGCCCGGTCGAGATCGAGGGCCTCGATGGCAGGGAGGGCGTGATTCGCGAGAGTCACCACCAGGATGTAGCGGTTGCCGGAATCGCGCAGCGCCCTCAGCGTCGGCTCGATCAGGGCGTCGTGACTGGCCTCGTCCTCCGCCCAGTTGAACAGCACCATCAGTTGCACGAGGGCGTTGGCCTCCGCCCAGCGGTCGCCGATCCGGCGCGCCTGTGCGACGGCCGCTCTGGCATCCGCGATTCCGCGCTCGACGTCCGACTTCGCCTCGTGTTGCGCGAGCATGAGCCGGGCTGAGACCTCGCCCCGGTCGTCGCCCGCCGCGCGAAGACCGGCCAGCGCGGCCCGGAGCATCCTGTCCGTTTCTTCCTGAGTCCCGATCCCGACGAGAATGGCACCGAGCGCGAGCCGGGCCGCCGCAGCCTCGCGAGCCATGCCCGCGGCGGTGTCGCGCGCGATGAGCGACTCCAGCGTGCGCCGGGCCTGGTCCCGACGATCGAGACGGCTGATCGCCTCGGCGTGCAGACGCTCGGCGCGCAGGACGAGCGGAGTGGCGGCGAGCTGCTGCGCGGTCGCGCGTGCACGCGTCGCCGCGGCCGCCGCACGCTGATATTCGGAGAGCTGGTACGCGACCTGCGCTTCCATCAGATCGATGCGCGGATCCGTTTCCGCATTCGATCGCAGTTGCCGCAGCCGCCCGAGCGCGGCGTCCGCGGCATCGCTGCGGCCCGAGGCGGCGAGCGCGCTCACCAGCGCGAGGCCGACGTCGACGCGCTCCGGCTGGCGCGCGAACAATTCCTCGAGCCCGGAGATCGCTTTCGGCCATTCATGGTTCGCGGCGTGGGAGGCGGCGCGGATTCGCACCGCTTCGTCGCGCGGCAGATTCGCAGCGCCGGAGATCAGCGCGCCGGCGCGCCGTGCGGCGTCCGCGGCGCGGCCGACCTCACCGAGAACACTTTCCGCGCGCGCCACGCCGTCCCAGGCGAGGGCCTCGTCCGGCATTCGCCCGCGGGAAGCCGCGGCCGCGCGGCGAAAACTGTCGCGCGCCGCCGCACCGTCGAACCGCTCCAGCTTCTGCGCACCGTCGCGAAGACCGGCGTCGTAAAAGGTCGCCAGCTCATTCGGCAGAATCGGCTTCGTGGTGCGCCATAGGATGAACGACAACGCCACCACGGCGGCGGTGGCTGCGGCAGCGAGTACGGTGCGGTGACGGCGGAGGAACCTGCCGGTCCGGTAGATACGGTCGTCGCCTCGTGCCGCGACCGGCCGGCCCGCGAGAACGCGACGCAGATCGTCCGCCAGCGCTCCGGCCGACGCGTAACGGTCCGCGGGGTCGTACCGCAGCGCTTTGAGCACGACCGCGTCGAGATCGCCGCGCAGCGTCCTGCGCCATCCCGGGTCGTTTCCCTCGAAGACGGCGGAGGGAGGCTGCGGATCGTGCTCGTGCGTCGTGTCTTCGATGCGGAACGGAATCGTGTCCGCGAGGAGCTCGTACAGCACGACGCCGAGCGAGTAGATGTCGGACGCCGGTGTGACGCGTCCGCCGTGCCTCTGTTCCGGGCTCGCATAAGCCGGAGTCATCGCGCGATTCAGCGTGAGCGTCTTGTCTTCGTCGTCGGGTGCGACGAGCCTGGCGATCCCGAAGTCGAGGAGCCTGGTCTCGCCGCGCGCCGAGACGAGGATGTTGGCCGGCTTGAGGTCGCGATGCACGATCCCCTGTTCATGCGCGTAGCCGACCGCATCGAGCACCGAGAGGAACAGCTCGATCCGCGCGCGAATCGGCAGGCCGCGCGAGCGGCAGTGCTCGACGATCGACTCTCCCTCGACCAGCTCCATCGCCAGGTACGGCTGGCCGAGCGCCGTCACGCCCGAGTCGTAGAGGCGCGCGATCCCCGCGTGCTCGAGACGCGCGAGGATCCGCTGTTCCTCGCGTACGTGCCACAGCGATGGGGAGTGCACGATCGCGTCGACGACTTTCAGCGCGACGGTGCGGGTGAAGTCCGCGCGCTCCTGGTCCGCGAGATACACCGTCGCGCTGCCGCCGCTGCCGATCCGGCGATGCAGGCGGTAGCCCGGGATGATCGGGATCGGCGGGTCGTTGAAGCCGGTGATCAGCGGAGCGTCGAGCGACTCCGTGATGTGCGCATGCGCGAGAAGCGCGCGCAACTCCTTCCCGAGCGTCGGATCGGTTTCGGTCGCGCGCGCGATCTCCGCCTCACGCTCGCCGGCGGGCATCTCGGCGATGCGGTCGAAGAGCTCGCGCAGGCGCTCGAAGTATCCCGGCGGCCGGATGGTGAGCTCGTTCATACGCTGTCGCGCAGCCTGTGGAGGAGCCAGGCCCGCGCGAAGGCCCAGTCCCGCTTCGCGGTCCGCGGCGAGCAGCCGAGGAGCGCGGCGACTTCGTCGATGCTCAGGCCGCCGAAGAAACGGAGCTCGATGACGCGGGAAAGCCGCGGCTCCTCGGCGGCGAGCCGGTCGAGCGCGCGATCGAGATCGATGAGCTCCGCGGCATCCATCGTCGACGTGGCTCCCTTGTGCAGTTCCATGTGCAGTACGTCGACGATCTGCAGCACGGGCGCGCCGGCGCCGCGCTTCTGCGCCAGATTCGCTCGGGCGTGATCGACCAGGACGCGACGCATGACCCTCGACGCTATAGCGAAAAAATGGGCCCGATCGTGCCACGGCACGTCGCTGAGGCCGCGCAGGCGGAGGTAGGCCTCGTTGGCGAGCGCCGTCGGCTGCAGGGTGTGCCCGGGCCGCTCCGACCGCAGATGCTTCGCCGCGATCGCGCGAAGCTCGGCATAGACCATCGGCAGGAGGCGCTCGAGCGCCCCGTCATCCCCCTGTTCCCAGGCGCGAAGGACCTCGGTGATGGGCAGCTCCGGAATCATCCGCGTCTATTTGACGCGATTCCGGATCTCCATGCCAATCCGTTAATTCATGGCGACGTCGTGAATTGGAACGAGATGTCCGGCCCGGGGTTGTCGGGCGGGTCGCTGGTGTCGTTGTCGGTAACGTTCGCGGAGAGGATCGTCACGGTGCACAGCTCGCTGGGCGCGAAGTCGGTGTCGGGATCGGCCGTCCAGGTGATGTTGTCGCTCGTGCTGAGGACGCTCGTGTGCGAGCCGGAGCTGGTGCACGAGATTCCGGCCGCGGTCATGGTCACCGCCTCGGTCCAGGTAATGGTGACGTTCGCGTTCGCGTGCGAAGCGGCCATGAATATGCCTTGACACGTATATGCATTGTGAAGTATATTAACAGTGTGGAATCCGTATTCGAGATCATTGCCGAGCCGAACCGCCGCGCCATCCTGAGCCTCCTGGCCTCGTCAGAACAGTCGGTTGGAGAGATCGAGCGCCGGCTTCGGATGCCGCAGCCGACCGTGTCCAAGCACCTGCGCGTGCTGCGGGAGGCGGGGTTCGTGGAATCGACGGTGGACGCACAGCGCCGTCTCTACCGGCTGAAACCTGAGCCACTTCAGGAAGTGGATGACTGGCTGGCTCCCTTCCGTGAGTTCTGGTCCGCTCATGTCGACGCGCTCGAGCGCCACCTCGACCTGATGGATCGACCAAAACCAGCGAAGAGGAAGAGAAGGAGAGGATAGATGACGGATCGCGAGCATTACGCACCGGGTCCGGCCAGCGGGGCGCAGGTACGAAAGGACGGAGAGAAGTGGACGCTCATTCTCGTCCGCGAGCTCCATCACCCTCCGGCGAAGGTCTGGAAGGCGCTCACGGACCCCGAGCATCTCCGCGAATGGGCTCCGTTCGATTCGGACCGGAACCTCGGTACGGCCGGCACCGCAACGCTGACGACCGTAGGGGCGCCGACGACGCTCGTATCCGAGACCCGGGTGAAACGGGCCGACGCCCCCAGGGTGCTCGAATTCAACTGGGGCGGACAGGATATCCGCTGGGAACTGGAGCCGCTGGGAGTGGACGGCACCCGGCTCACGCTCTGGCACAACATCGACCGCGGCTTCATCTCGATGGGCGCCGCAGGCTGGCATATCTGCTTCGATGTGCTGGAGCGGCATCTCGCCGGTCAGCCCATCGGACGAATCGTCGGCGTCGAGGTCATGAAGTTCGACGGCTGGCAGCGATTGAACGCCGAGTACGCAAAGCAGTTCAGTGAAAAGTAGGAGGAAGAACCCCATGGAGTCGACCCTGCAGAATCCCTTCGTCGCCGCCAGGACCACCCTCAAAGCCACGACCATCGTCTACTGGATCGCCACCGCCCTCCTCTGCCTGCAGATGAGCTTCACCGCCTGGGCGCAACTGCGCCTGCCGCAGGTGGCGGAGGCGTTCACCCACCTCGGCTTCCCCGCTTACTTCCGGGTGGAGCTCTCGTGGGCCAAGCTCCTCGGCGTGGTGCTGCTGCTTGCACCGGTGCCGGCGCGGCTCAAAGAGTGGGCCTACGCCGGCTTCGCCATCACCCTCGTCTCCGCGCTCATCGCCCACTTCTCGGTCGGCGATGGCCCCGAGGCGTGGGGCTTTGCGGCCGCCACCAGCGTGCTCTGGGTGCTCTCGTACTTCTTCTGGCGCCGACGCGAAGAGCGTGGGTCAGCGCAGCCAGGCCAGAGCTCGTTTTAGTCCGTTTAGATGGGTGTAGGGAATGAGGTGTTCATGCTGTAAGCGGCCCACGACGATTCCAGGCGCGACTCCCTGCTGTTCAGCAAATGCGAGAACGCGTTCGGTTGAGAATGGACGCGCCGCCGCGAACCGCTCGAGGGCTTCATCCGGGATGAGAATGCGGCTGGCGAACGCATTCGCCTCCTTCTCCGCGGTTGAGGTGCTGCTCCCATCATCGACGAAGATACCTTTCTTCGGGTGCAGCAGGATGTGCCCAGCCTCATGGAAGAACGAGAACCAGAGCTGGTCATCGGTCTTGAAGCGCAGCGATAGCTGAATGAGTGCGCGGTGCGGTGACAACCAGCGACTCGCGCCTGACACGCGAGCGCCGGGAAGCTCAGGTATGAATAGAACTACGACGCCCGCAGTTGCGCACAAGTCCTGCAGGGTCGGGCAGAACGTTTCCGGGCCTTGTGTCGTTAGTTCGCGGCAGCGCTGAAGCGCAGCACGAAACGCTTTTTCATCGTAACGCTCGGTTTTGTGTCCTGTGGCCTCGATTTCTCCACGGCGAAGCCACGCTGCAACGGCGTAGCGATTGCCGTCCTTCGTCGGGGTTCGCCGAAAGGCAACTTCGGGGCGGCTCCATGTCGATTCCCAGGCTTCGGGTGAGGCGACTGCGAAGAACTCAAACAGCTCCTGAACGTACTCCGCTTTTTTCCCCGGCTGCCGAATCCAGCCCCATGCCGCCATTTCCCTGCAAGGGAACTGGCTCGCCCACTCCACTGCGTGGTGAGAGCGGACGGCAGTCTTGCGCTCTGACCGTGCGAGCGCGGTACGGTATGCCATCTCACGGGCCATCCAGAACGATGCGGGAATCCCGAGAACATTCTCAAGTTGCAGGGCCGTCTCGGGAAGGATCGCTGCTTTGCCTTGCATGATTTCGTTGATTGTCTTCGCAGGCCGACCCATGCGGCGAGCGAGCTCCGCCTGCGACATCTCCAGTTCTTCGATCGTCTCGGCGAGCGTCTCACCCGGTGGGGAGACGGTTTCGGGGTTGTACTGCGTCTTCATCATGTCAGTCATGGTAGTCCTCGATAGCTTCGATGCGGATTGCGGTGATCACCGACCAGTCGAGGCCTCCATCGTCCTTCCGTGGCACGGGATCGTGGTCGGGAACGAAGATGATTCGATAGCCGTCGTGAACGCGAACCGACAACGTGCCGGCTCGGTTGCCCTTCAGCTCCTCACACCGGGGGCCCGGAAGCCGGCCGATGACAGCCAGGTTGTCAGCAGCGTCAAACTCGTCGAGCCGCTGACGTATCTTCTTTCTGCCCTTCTCTCCGAATCGCTTCCGCAGAAGCTTGTCGCCGTTGCAGAGGCCGTGCAGGTCCGCGTTCCTGAATGAAATCCGCACTCACGAGAAGTATTCACCCCGAGGGTTAATACGTCAAGCGCTACCACCGTTAACCTGCGGCGGTATCGGAAAATTCAGTGGCGTACCGCGCAGCTCGGGCGGCGCAGCGGCTGCGTGGCGTACGACATCTCCATCTGCGGCCGGTCAAGATGGACCGCGCCGTCGAGGACGATGGCGACGTCGTTCGATCCCGCCGGCCTCACCCGGCGCGAGCTGGAGGTCCTGGGACTGCTCGACGAAGGACTGCGCAACGCCGACATCGCCAGCCGCCTGCACTTATCGCCCAAGACGGTCGACCATCACGTGTCCTCGGTCCTGTCGAAGCTCGGCGACGACTCAACGTTCGGTTGATAACCAGGAGTTGCGGCTCTCTTCCCGATCGAGTTCACAGCCACGTGCGCTGAGCTAGCGGTCGAGCGCACGCCGCTTCATACGGCGATGCGGACTTCCTCGAAGCGCTCCGCGGCTGCGGAGCGGGCGTCGGCACGGTTGAATTCGAGCGCTTCCTGCAGGGTGATCCGCAGGGTCTCAAGAAGTGCGTCGCGTGAGGATTCCTGGCAGGTCACCCCGGGAACCTCCTCGATCCAGCCGATCCACCAGTCGCGAGGCTTGCGCCGCAGGCTGCGACGCGGGCATACCGCACCTCGACATTACCGGCTTCATGCGACGAGGCCGCCGACTGGATCGACTCCTCAAGTCCTCGTGAGCGCAGAGGTGCGCATATGCGAGACACTCGCGCAAAGCACGGCGCGCGACGGCGGAGCATTCCTCCGCCCCGTACCTCATCACCGCCGCCACGCAACCAACGCCCGCGCACATATCAGCCGCCGTACGACCCCCTGCCTGCCGCAGAGGATCAAGAGCACCTCGTTGGGAGAGCTCCGTCCACCTGTCAGAGTCGGATGACGAGGCCGAGCCGGATGAATTGCTGCGCTTGAAATCCTTTGCTGGGGTCTTCCCCGGTGACGTAGGCGGCGCCTATGCCGGCGCTGCGGTCCGTGTCCGTGTCGCGGAAGAAGAACACGTTGAGCGTGTGCTGCAGGAAGCGGTGCCCGCGATCAGTCGTGCTGGACAGGTCGCGGCGGTAGGAGAGGTCCAGGTTGTACTCAAGCTTGTCCTTGAGGAAGTCATTGTTCAGGGTGAGAGTGATTGCGAACCTCCCGACGGCGCGCACGATGTTCCGCTCCTCCGCACTCGTCGCGGCCCGGAGCGTGTCGCTATCCTCCAAGCCGATGCTCGGGCTGTAGAGGAACCGGACGGGTCCTAGGTCGGTTTGGATGTTCGGGTAGTACCAGAAGGCTTTGTCGAACGCGTGCGCGCGCGGCTGTGGCGTGAGCAGGATGGTTGCCTGTGCGCTCGTGGTCTTTTTGATGTGGTCGCGTGCGTAGTTCAACTTGCCCACGACGATCGGCGTCCAGGTGATGCGTTCCTGGCTGATGTCCCGTACGGTCCAGTCCGTGCTCAGGCCGAGCTTGAGATTGTCCTGCTCTTTTTTCGTCTCCGTGTTCTTCGCGTACTCCAGGAACGGCCCCAGCTGGAGCTTGTCGCTCACGCGATCCGGTGCCAGGTCGATGCGCAGGCCGATGCCAGCCGTGTACGAGCTTTTCGCGTCGTGGGGCTTGGTGAGCGTGAAGAAAGCTGGCTGCGGGACTTTCTTGTCGTCGAGTGATTCGCGCAAAGTGATCCGATCGAGCCAGGACGCAGCGTGCATGTGCGTGCTCGTGAGCGTGAGGAGCAGGAGCGTGAGAAGTCTGGTGCGCATGATGGTTACTCCGTGCCGCCGGCGCGCGTGAAGACGAGGGTCACGCAGGCCTTAACGGTCTTGAGCTTCTTGCATTCGGTCTTCGTAATGATGGCGTCGGGTTTGAACGCTTGCGCGATGCGTTTGAAGCCGGGCGCGAGCGCGCCACGCAAGTCTTGCGTCAAGCCCAAGTCGGCGAGCTTCTGGTTCTCCATGATGCGGGGTTCGGGGAAGCCGGAGATCACGCTCAGGTTGTGCGTGACTTGCTGCGCGATGACTGGTCGGGTGGGTGCTGGCATGATCACTCCCTTTGCGGCTTGATTGCCCGGCGCTGATCGAGATGCGGGGTGTCGCTCTCTGCCACTTTAGAGGGACATGCAGCGCGCTTTCCCACGGGGAATTGCTTGCCGTGCGGGCGTTGCGCGCGAGTTTCGATACCGTTGCGGTTTGTCGGCGGGGAAGTTCACGCGCGACGATTTGCGCCGATAACACCAGGCAGCCGTCGAGCGCCAGTCGTCCAGCGGCGAACGTGCTGAGCGCGGCCGCAGTGCCTGGAGGCGCGGCGCTCATGGACCTGCTCATGCCCGCGCGGCGCGCGCCGCGCACGTGCTGACGCCAATATCGACGGCGCTTTTTCGTCTCCAGTGAGCACAAAGCCGCTGCACCATGGAGGAAAGAATGCCGTTCGCGCGACACCGCTGGTCGCTCCTGCTACTCGTGCTCCATCTCCTTTTCATCGCCGGCCGGGCGTACGCCAATGACGACTCAGGTCTCTTTTTCGACTTCGAGAATGTTCCGGCGAAGACGACGTTTCCGCCGCCGCCCTACAGCAACACGACCGTACGCCTGCTGGATGACGAGGCGTGGGGATCATTCAGCGGCAGTCCCATCGTCCGGTTCAATTCCACGATGATGGGCGTCTCGTCCATCAACGCGCAGCACAGCGACTGGTTCGGCGCGGGCTTCGGTCCCGGAACCGTCACCGGGGTGGCGTTCACGCTCCTCGCGGCGGATTTCAAACAGCAATTCCGTATCTGGTACCAGAACGTCGATGATCCCGAGATGCGCCTTCAATCCATCGGGCCGTTCATCCTGGACAAAAATACTGCTCAGTCGTTCTCGGTGCCCGGCGAAGTGACTGGATTTTATATCGAAGGCAACATTCGGATTCCCGGCGGAGTCACCGGTGTCTCGTATTACGTCGACAATATATCGGCGACCATGAAGATGCCGCCGCCGGGCCCGGTCATCTTCGTTCCGGGTGCGGCGGCAAGCATCCTGAAGTCGCCGAGCGGCCTCGAATGGTTCGACGCGCTGACGGTAATCTCCTCCTGGGACAACCTGTCGCTGGATCCTTCCAAACCGCATCCGCCGATCGTGGCCACCGACGCGCTGCGCGGCGTGCTGTGGAACGATTCGTACGGCGGTTTCCTGAACGCGCTGAAAGCGGCAGGCTACAAGGAATATCTCATCGACGAGAAACTCGGGACGGCCAAATGCGATGAAGGCCAGAAATCGGCGACCCTGTTCGTTTTTCCTTATGACTGGCGGCTCAGCAACGCCACCAATGCTGCAAAGCTGAGCGCTTATGTCCGGTGCGCGCAGAAGATCAGACCGGGAACCGTGCAGTTCGTCGCCCACAGCATGGGCGGGCTCCTGACGCGGCGTGCGCTGCTCGATGACCCTCAATTGAGCTCGCAAACGAAGCGTGTGATCACCATCGGCTCACCGTTCCTCGGCGCTCCGAAGGCGATTGGAGCTCTCTTCGACGGCACGTTCTTCGGTTTTCGTCCGGGATCCGTCAAAGAACTGGCGGAGTTTTTACCCGCGCTGCACGAACTGCTGCCTTCGCGAACGTACTTTGACTTCGTTCCGTGGACGACGACCGCGCCCATCGAGCAGATGTGGCCTCTGCGATACGCGACCGTCGAAGTCGACGGCGATCCGCCGCGCAGCGCATATACGCACAAGGACTTTGCAGACTACGACGAGTTCGTCGGGGAGATGGACAGGCGGTTCCCGCGCTCCTCTCCCGGGTCGGCGGGCAGAAGGTTTCACGATTATCCGGGCCAGGACAACTGGTCCGGTGACACGACGATGAAATACACCCATTTCGTCGGTGTCACGGACGAGAACCGAACCATCTACCGCGTCCGGCAGCTCGACGTCGAGACATTCGAGACCATCGCCGGGTCTCGTTTTCAAATCAAATCCGTTCCGACATTACAGTTTCAGTATGGGAAGGGAGACAACACCGTTCCGCTGGTCAGTGCCAGGCGAACTCCGTTCCTGACCGGCGCGCGTACGAACATCCAGCTGATCACCGGACCGGGCAGCCGCGCCGGGCACGTCGCGATGATGAGCAATTCCTCCGTGCAATCGATGGCGATCTCATTGCTCAAGGCCAAACCAGGGGCGCCGTTCGCCCGCCTCGCCACGATGGCAGACGACGTGTTTACGGATGTCGAGGCGACGTATGTGCGTCTCGTCAATGCCGGACCGATCGTCGTTCGCGACTCGGCGGGTTACACGCTCGCCACCAGTCCGCAGAACGCCGGCGAGATCCATGTTCCCGGTGCCAGCATCGATGCGGCCGGCGAGGGGTCGCATAGTGTCGTACTGGAGAGGGACCAGCCCTATCGGATCGATTTCCGGTCCGGCGGCGGTCCGGCCGAGGTCGAGATCCTCGTCGGTTTGACGAACCTCGCTCCGCGCGTGGCCATTCGCTATCAGGACGTGCAGCTTCCCGCGGGAACGCCGCTGCAGCTCACAGTGCAGGCGGACGACCACGTCACGCTGGCCGCTGACAGCAACGGTGACGGCACGTTCGAAACGACCCTTCCTCCGATCGTGGTTTCACCCGCCGAGGCCGCGGACCTCGATGCACCGGTACTCGAATTCATCGGATGGCCGAGAGTCACGATTACGGCGTCCGACGCGGTCGCCGGAGTGAAGCGCGTTCTGGTATCGACCGATGGCGCAATCTTCCAGACGTATGAGGGCCCGTTTACAGCGCCGAAGACCGCGACGCGCCTTTTCGCTGTCGCCGAGGACCGCGTTGGAAACCGTTCGCCGGTCGTCGAATACGTACCCGCCGGGACTCCGTCGCTGACCGCGACTGCGATTGCGCTCGCCGCCGGCGGAGCCGCGGAATGGGACAGCCCAATGACGATTTCCGCGACGCTGACGACGGACGGCGGCGATCCGGTAGCCGGCGAAACAGTCTCGATCGCGATCGGTGCGTTCAACGCGACGGCGATCACGGACAATGCCGGTGCAGCCAGTATTGTGTTCACGCCTGCCTATACCGGTCCGCTCACGGCGACGGCGAGCTACGCCGGCAACAATGCGTATCTCGATTCCTCGGCATCGCTCGACTTCGTGGTCCAGCCGGCGAAGACGACGCTCGCCTGGCAGGGCGCCGCGTCCGCCGAATACGGGCACACGCTCGATCTGAGGGCGCGGCTCGTTCGCGGAAACGACATTCCTGTCATGGGCGCGGAGCTCCGCTTCGAGATCGGCGGCACTACGGTGAGCGCGATCACTGGTTCATCAGGCGTCGCCGCGACCACAATCGAGATGCGCGCGGAGCCCGGTACGGTGCCTTTGTCCGTCGCGTTTGGCGGCGATGCATTGCGAGCGTCTGCCGCGATGCAGGGCAGCGTTCGCGTCGAGCGCCAGCGGACCGCTCTGGAGGTCCGCAATGTCCGCAACGTCGCGGCCGGATATGAGAATGTCCTCTCGGCCCTGCTGCGCGACGCCACCGATCAGCGGCCGATCGCGGGGAAGACGATCGTGTTTTCGATCGGAAACTCGGCAGCAGCGGCGTTGACGAACGCCGACGGAATTGCGACTGTCTCCGTCACGGCGCCCGGCTCGCTGAACGGGCCCGTCGATCTCTCGGCGCGGTTCGACGGCGACACCTGGGCAACTCCGTCGAATGCAACCGCCGGCGTTCTGGCCTACCAGCCGAGCTCCTGGGTGGTGTGGGGCGGAAACGCTGCGCCGCTAAGCACGGGCAGCAAGGTCGTCCTTTATGCTTCTGACTGGCACAAGCAGGTCACGGGAGGCGATTATCACGCCGCGGCGGAGTTCAAGGGATATGCGGAGATCGCGTTCCTGCCTGCAACACTCTGTCAGGCCGGCGCGACGACGACCGGTGAGCCGCGGCTGACGGCCGGATGCTGGTCGGCAAAGGCGGGAATGGGTCAGCCGCCTGCCGCGTCCGGCTACATCAGCGTCATCGTTGCGACGAGCATTGACAAGCAGCAGGGATCGATCTTTGGCAATATCGCACGCGTTGCGATCGTCGCCGTCGACCAGACCGCGGGAAGTACCGGCGGAACGATCGTCGCCTTCAATTGATTCGGTAGAATGCCGGCGTGCTGCCCACGCCGGCATTCATCCTTGCCGCGACGCTCGCGGCGCCGGCCCGCGAAGACGTCGCCATGCGCTTTTGTAACGCCGTCGCCGGCGGCCGGCTGCGCTCCTTCGCAACGTTCGCGGCGTCGCCCGGCGATCTCGCGGGCCCGCGCTGGGAGCGCGTGCGCGAGCTGGTCGAGCGCCATGACCTCATCTCCGTATCCTCGTGCACTGCGCGACGCGAGCCCGATTCACAGACAGTGGTCGTCGAGATCGAAGCCACGGGCGTTCCGCGCAATTCCAATCCGCGGCGCCGAGCGATCCCTTCAGTCTGGTATTTGAGCCTCAATCCTGCCGGCGATGCCGTCGACGGCGCCGACGACGAGATTGCGCGGGCCGGTCAAAGACTGCTGCAGGCGGCGACCGACGATCGAAGGCGTGCCATCGCCGATTCATCGCCGGAGTTGATGCCCTTTGTGGCGCGATCGATTTCCGATCGTGACGCCGCGACGTTCCTTCTGCAGTGGAGCGGCGCGCACGGCGACGCGGAGACCGAGGCGTATGCGCTTTGCGCGCTTGCGCGGGCCGCGAAAAGGGAAGGCCACAATGACCGTGCCGCGCGTTTCGCGGACACAGCGCGGACGCTTGCTCTTTCAGCGAGCTGTGACGCCTCAGCCCACGCCGATCTCGTCGCGGCTGAGGTCGAGCAGGACGGCCGGCGGCGCAGGGCGTTCCTGGAACGTGCCGCACAGGCGATCGACTCGCTCGACGATCCGCGCATGTCCGTCCAGGCGTCGATCACGCTGCTCCGGGATGCGCTGGAAGACTTCGACGTGCCGCGGTGGCACGCCATTCTGGATCGTGCGGAGTCTGCGGCGCGGCGCCTCGGACTGAAAGAAGCGGAGGTGAGCCTTCTCTATGAGAGGGCGAAAATCGCGGCCACGATCAACGATCGCGCGGATGCGGTCCGCCTGGCGACGAAGGTCGTGGCCATGGCCGGCGATCTGACCATGACGGAGCTGGAGGCGAGGGCCTGGGCATTTCTCGGAGCCGTTGCGACCAATCCCGACGACGCTGTGAAATCGTTTGAGAACGCATTACGCGTGCTCCCTCCTTCGAGCACCCCTCTTCAGGCATACATTCACTCACACATGGGCGTGGCGCTGATCATGGCCGGACGGACATCCGAGGCGGCGGCGCATCTGGAGCCGGCGCTCGACGCCGTGCGCAGGAGCGGAGCGTTCGATGCCACTACATTCTGGTTTGGGGAGGTCCTTCGCCGCGCGCAGGGACGCTATGCGGAGGCCATGGAATTCGCGCGAGATGCGATCAGGGCGAATCACAATGCATTGTGGATCAACTGGGCAGTGAAGGGCGACCTCGGCCAGATGCTCATCGAGTGCGGCGAGGTCGAGCGCGGAGTGGACACTCTTCGCGAGGCCATCGATCTCGTGGAGGCGCGCCGGGCTCTGACCAATTCCGGCCCGATCATGAGAGCCGAGCACCTGGCCAGCCGTGCGTGGATTTACGGCAGTCTCATCGACACCCTCATCAGCCAGAAGCGGCATGGCGAAGCACTCGAGACCGCCGAACAATTACGGGCGCGTGTACTCATCGATTTGATCGGCAAACGCCTGCACCTGCAACGAACCGCGGAGCAGCTGGCGCGGGAACGCGAGCTCAATGCGCGCGTCGTGGAGCTGAATCGCGCTCTGGCAATGAGCAGTGCCGCCACGGAGGCCGGCGCTCGCCGGAAACTGCACGAGGCCCGCGCCGAGCTGGAGTCGTTTGTGGCGGAGCTGTCCGTCCGTTCAACGCGCAGTACTCGCGCGCCGGCCGGCGAAACGATCGATGTCTTGTCGGGTATCCCGGAAACGACGATCGTCGATTACATGGTCGTGCGCGAAGGCGTCGTCGCTTTCGTGATCCGCGACAGGAAGATCGTTTTCGCCCGCCGCATCGCCGGCTCGGAGGCCGTCGACCGCGCCGTCGCCAGGCTGGCCTCGAAAATCGCTCAGCGCGATCTCGACTACAAGACAGACGCGCGCAGGCTTTATGACCTGCTGATCAGGCCGTTCGCGGCCTTTCTTCCGAGCCGGGGGCGTCTGACGATCATTCCCGACGGTTTTCTATGGAAGCTGCCATTCGACGCGCTGCTGGCGCCGGGCGGCCGGTTCGTCGCACAGAATCACGAGCTCGCCTACGCGCCGTCGCTGGCGATGCTCCGCGGCACGCCCGGCCCGCGGCACACTGCAGGCGCTCGAAAAACGCTGCTCGCCCTCGGCGATCCGCGGACCGCGACCGCCGCGCCGCTGCCTGCCGCCGGCCAGGAGGCGAGAAAGCTCGCGTCGCTGTACGGAGTCGAACGAAGCAAACTACTGACCGGACCAGCGGCGCGCGAGTCGGCTCTCAAGCGCCTGATCGGGAAGTACCGGATCGTCCATCTCGCCACGCACGGCGTTGTGGACGACTCCTCGCCGCTGTACTCCGCGCTGCTCCTGGGCACCGCGGCGGCCGATGCGGAAGACGGATTATTCGAGATGCGCGAGCTCAGCGATCTCGATCTCAACGCGGATCTGATCGTTTTCTCCGCATGCGACACGGGACGCGGGCGCGACTATCCGGGCGAAGGGGTGATCGGTATGGCGTGGGCGGCGACGGCGGCCGGATGTCCGCGCAGTGTCGTCAGCCAATGGGACGCCGATTCGTCTGCCACGGAGCGGCTCATGGTCGCGTTTCATCGCGATCTTCTGGACACGGAGTTTCGCTCCTTTGCCGGATCGCTCCGGCGCGCGCGTCTGTCGCTGATGAACGATCCTCGATACGAGCACCCGTATTACTGGGCGCCGTTCATCCTGATCGGCCGCGACTGACGCGCCTGCAGCGACGCGGCCAGCGATCGAACGATCGGCGACCGCGGATTCATCGCCTGGAGCTTCCCCATCTCCTCTCTTGCCTCGGCGAGCAAACCTGCGCGGGCGCAAATCAGTGCGACGTCGAGATGGGAATGCCGCTCTCGTGCGCTTTGCAGCCGGGCCGCCTCTTCCGCGCTGATGATCGTGAATCGCGCCTGAGGCTGCGGTGGTCTCGGGAAAAC
>Ga0134123_10000706_pt1 | contig 22004 bp, 21 predicted proteins | sample KB303_FD_96460 | JGI IMG/M metagenome (GOLD analysis project Ga0134123, IMG submission 96460) | Terrestrial soil microbial communities without Nitrogen fertilizer from Kellogg Biological Station, Michigan, USA - KB3-0-3 | ecosystem: Environmental > Terrestrial > Soil > Unclassified ...
GTGCCGGAGTGGCCGTCGTTCCTGACCCACCGCACGGTCGAGCCGTTGCGCGTGAGCTTGTAGCAATAGGTCTTGCCGTCCATCCAGCTCGACCATCGCTGGCAGAGCTGATCTTTTCCTACCCACCACTTACCGGTATCTGAGGAGCCGTCGCCGCGCGAGAGGCTCGCGGCGATCGTGCTCATCTTGCCAGACATGCGGCCGCTGGCGGCATAGCGGATGGGCAGCTCAAACCCCGAGATGTTGAGATAGACGGTCTTGCCGCTGATCGCCTTGCGCAGCTCGTCGCCAGCGAGGCTGGACTGCCCAGCGAGCGAACCTGCGGCCGGGAGCAAAAGCCCCGCAGCTACAACAAATACTCCGATTTTCATTGCTTCCCCTTTGTTGTTTTTGAACTGACACGGAAGCACGGGCTTTTCTCCCATATGAACCTTCAGGAAGAGATTTTCCTGAAGAATGCATAAACTCAGCAAACCTAGCGCCCCAACCCCAATGTTGAGAGCTGGGACGCTAGATACGCCTTCACGCGTTGCCGGAGGGAATACCGGCACCAATCGGACCACATCTTCGGTTAGACGGGGGGACTTCCGATGAAAACGATGTGGGCTGCAATTAAAGCTTAAGGGGAAGCCCTATAAAGAACTGGTCAAAATTGCTCACTCACCGATCATTTGCCGTCGGAACCCTTTGTGATGCCGGGAGTCTCATTGCAAAACCATGTTCAATAATGAGCTATGGACAGTGACCAACCGCTGCTTACGAATCTCGATTATGAGTACACGGCTAGAACTTCGCGTCGCGTTGTACTTCTCCCATTGGGTCCCTCGCCGGGTAGTCATAGAGAAGTATCCCGGTCGGGCGCTTAGGAGAAGCCCGCGTTTTCCGGCGACTTTGTCCTTCGACGCCTCACTGGCCATCTTTGGGCTCGGTGAAGACACCTAAGCCATCCATTCATATGCATTTCAAGGGACGGTGCAAACCTTGCCTGCGTCATGCGGGAGGCGAGGGGTGATGCTGACACAGCACGAAGCGCGGCGTATCGCCAGCAACATCGCCAAGCTGCCGACTTTTCTAGCAGCGCAATCTCATGAAGAATGAGAAAAGCCCCGCCAGGGGAGCAGCGGGGCTTCCAAGAACCACGATTTGCAGAGTCCCACGACCTCTGCCTATTTTGTAACGTAGCGTCCAGGGTGGGAATGGGTGGCGGCATGAAGCTGGTAAAGGCGCAGGTAAAAAACTATCGCAGCATTATTGACTCGGGTCCCTTTGATGTAGAGCGCACCAAGACCATTTTGGTCGGCCCAAACGAAGCGGGTAAGACAGTCCTCCTTCGCGCTTTGCAGCAAATCAATCCACCTGATGACGTTCCTAAGTTTGAGGCTTTACGCGATTACCCGCGGTCCCATTACAGCGACATCGCAACGGGAAGGGTAGATCCAGCGAAGACTGATGTCGCGATCGGCTATTTCATTCTCGATGAGTATGATTTGGGGGCGCTGCCACCGGACTTCCGCAACTCAATTTATATTGTCGGTCGGAGGTTGGATAATAGTCGGTGGCATCGTCTCGAAGGTGGACCAAGGCCAAAGGTTCTTGCCGAAGTAAAAACCGAACTTCAGCTATTGGCATCACACATGGACCAAAACGCTGGTTCCAATGAGGATGCTTCCACACACAAAAAACCAACCGCGGACCTGGCTTCAATCGTTTCCGTATGCAGTGACGAGAGCCCGATCAATGGCGAGCTTGCGGTCAAACTGAGCAACTGGCTTACAAGAAATTTGCGTTACGTTTCGCAGCAGGAGGCACAAGAGGTCGCTCGCCTCGAAATGCTGCAAGCGGCTTGCGGCATTGAACGGCGGCGCAATGAAGTGCTGAACACCCTGGAGGAACGGCTTCCTGTCTTCGTATTTTTTAGCAACTACTTCCGAGTCCATCCCATCATCCATCTTGAGCATTTCGCCACGAGAATCGCGCAGGGATTGCTCGATGACGAACAGTACGATTTTGGGAACGAATGTCTCCTGAAACTGCTTGGGTTTACCGCTCGTGATTTATCCGAACTCGGCAAGACCAATGAGCCCGACCCATCTAGCCAAGCGGCTTTTAAGGTTTACCGCGACCAACTCGATAGGCGGGCCTATCAATTGAACGCCGCAAGCGTAAGGCTTACTGACGAAATCCGCTCAGTTTGGAACTCCACGCGACGAAGCGGGGAAGCTGACCGTCTGCGCATCAGTGCCGATGGGCAATACCTCAAGGTGGCTGTTGAGGATGATCTCGGCGTTGAGATTGAACTTAATCAGCGGTCCGAGGGCTTTCAGTGGCTTGTGTCCTTCTTGATCGTGTTTTTTGCTGAAGCGGGAGGCAAATATAGGAACGCCATACTTCTGCTTGACGAGCCGGCCTTAGGCTTGCACGGACTCAAACAACGCGAGTTTCGAGAGACCCTCTCACGATTGTCTTTGTCTAACCAAACGATCTATACGGCTCATTCGCCGTTCCTAATCGGGCCAGACGAGTTGGACCTGGCGAGGATTGTTGAATTGATTGACCGTAGGAGCGGGACAAAAGTTCATACCCTCGCGACTGCCGAAGACCCGACCGCACTTCTCCCCTTGCAGGAGGCACTTGGCTACGACCTAGTGCAAGGGTTGTTTTCACAGCAGCGCAACCTGCTGCTGGAGGGTCTTGTCGAGCTTTGGTATTTGCAAGCCACTAGTGAGTTGCTTAAGTCCGCCGGTCTTGCTTATCTGGACGAACGGATCGAACTCCTTCCATGTGACAGTGCTAGGAAGCTCGTCTATTACGCCACCATGCTGCATGCCCATTCGCTTAAGGTGGCAGGCCTTCTCGATGCGACTGCTGAGGAAGCGAAAAAGCAAGAAGCTCTGGCTCAAAAACTCGGTCACAGAGGGTTGATCCGTATTCATGATGTTTATGCAGGCAAAGTAAGAGCACCACAAATCGAGGATTTGCTCAGAATGACCCTTATCAGGGTCGCCAAAGAGGAGCTGAATTGGGATGTCTCGGCCGAGGCGGCAGTCAAACCTGACCAAGCAATCACAGACGTGTTCGCCTCTTACGCGACCGGCTTTTCAAGATACAAGCTCGCCCGTGGCTATCTAAAATGGACCAGCGAGCATGAAGCAAACGAGATTACGCCAGACGAACGAGCGCAGTGGTTCAATTTGTTCAGTAAGATCAACTCGGCTCTGCGGTGAGGGTCCAAATCTAGCTCATATCCGCTTAGGGTCGATGCTGTCGATAAACGTTTTTCGATTCACGCCCTTGGGAGGAGAGAGATGTATCCACTCACCCTGCAAGCCCAGATCATGCGTCATATGCTGAACCTCGCCAAAGATATGGCGAGCGGTGACTTGTTGGAGTCGCGCAAGAACCTCGAAGAGTACCCATTGCGCGGGGACCCGAGTGTATTCGACCAAATCATGCGCGCTCGAGCCGTTCAGGACAGGATGTGGGGCCGCGAGGTAGATGACACCAAGAACGACCCGTGGCGCTGGAGCACCTACATCTCTCATTGTGCTATCCGATGGATGCGTGACCCACATAATTGGACGCGAGAAGACACCGACGACTTCTACGACGCCATGATAGAGACGGCCGCGATATGCGCCGCTGCAGCTGAGAGCGTACTAAGACAGAGAAATGCGAATGGACGTACTTTCTACGAGCCGGCGCCGGGGAATGGCAAATAGATGACCAACGCACTTAGGCCTAGCGGCACTCCCCCTACTGGGGGCCGATTGTCACGACTTGGCAGCGCCGATAGCCGATTCACCCATCCCGCGCTGAGAGGCCCGACGGAAAGCTTCGGAGAGTAGCGCCAGACCGTCTTCCGGCGAGGCCAAGCTGTTCGCCGGTGCCGGCTGCACGTACGCCGGTTTCACCGTGTAATGCACATGGGAGCCGCCAGCACCGGCATTTAGCCGGTCGCACTCCGCCTGCGCGCGCTCCTCGGTTGCGAAGCAAAGAAGCTCGCCGTTCCGGACGACGGGATGAGAGGCTGCGCCAAAGATGCTTTGAGCGCTACGGTGCGTCCACACCGTATAGAAGTGCTGATTGCTGTCCATTTTTGCGGAAATCCCCCGAATGCGAACCGCCGAATGAACGACCGCATATCCGGCTTGGTTCCGGCCCCCGTTCCAGTGCCGGCGAAGTCCCGGTCGCCGGTCACAGGGAGATGCCGAGTTTCCCGAGCGTCCACGCCATCGCGGCATAGAGCAAAAGCGTCACAAGGCAGGACAAGCCGAGTGCAGGCCAGAAGCCAGCCCCATTGCGCAACAGCGCAGGCAGGACAAGGAACATCGGCAGCGTCGGCAGCACGAACCAGAAGGTCGATTGCGACAGTGCCGCAACCGCTTCCGTATCGGAGGTGTCCCGCCACAGCCAAATGAAGGCGAGGATAGAGATGAGCGGCAGCGACAAGATCACGGCGCCAATGGCGGGGCTGCGCTTGGCGGCCTCCGACGCCGCGGCGATCACGACGCCGGATAGCAAAGCCTTGATGACGGCGTAGAGCATGATCAGACTCCCGCGGTTGTGAGAACTGGTTGTTGAACCCTCATTTCTTGTAGAGCGCGTACGCCGCGTAGCACAGCGTAACGGCTAGGATCGGCCGTAGCACGCGTTCAGGCACAACGCCCGCAAGTCGCGCGCCGATGAGGATGCCGGGGATCGACCCGCACAACAGCGCAAGCAGCAGGCTTCCGTCGACATTGCCAAGATCGAGATGGCCGAGGCCGCCGAGAAGCGTGAGCGGCATGGCATGAGTAATATCGGAGCCAACGAGGCGCTTGGCCGGAAGCGCTGGATAAAGCGCGGCGAGCACAGTGACACCGATCGCGCCCGCGCCAACAGAGGTCAGAGTGACGAGCAGCCCCAGCGCCACGCCAAATAGCACGGTCTCAATCGTGCGTGGCGGGACGTCGCCAAGGTCTTCCTGGGGCGCCGTGCGCGTGACGAAGGGGTAGACAACGATGGCAATCGCGCTCAGGGGAAGTGCAACGACGAGGCCCATCCTGATCCAGCGCCCGAGTACCGCAGTATCGATGTTGAAATAGGCGATGGCCGCAAGCAGCAGCGCAGCGGCCGGAAGACTTCCCGTCGCGAGCCGGAACACGATCGGCCAGTCGACGTGATCGGAAAGATGGTGGCGCCAGCTCCCAGCCGTCTTGGTGATCGAAGCATAGAGCAGGTCGGTACCGACCGCGACTTGCGGGCTGATCCCAAAACTCGAGATCAGTAGAGGTGTCATCAGCGAGCCGCCGCCGACGCCGGTCAGGCCGACGAGAAAGCCGACGCTTGCGCCAGCCGCAACGAGCGGCAGCAAGGCGACTGCCGAGCTCAAGTCACCCATGCCTGGAAAGCCTCCCCTTGCGGCGAGCCTCGCGCCCCTTTGAAGAGCCTTGGTTAGGTCGCTTCGATTATAGACGGCCTAGAGCTCGATCAGAACCGGCACTCCTGCCGAGCGGAGCAGAACGGCAACCTCCTGCGCGCGCCGATTGAATTCGGCTTCATCGGCCGGACTGTCACCGAGATCGGCGCAAACGCCGCGGGCGAGAAGCGCGCGGTTCAGCACGAGCACGTTGTCGCCGACCGCAGGCGCGCCTGCTTGCGCCCATGTTATGACGCCGCCGGCCACGGTGGCACCGTCGATGGCGCTGACCAGAACGAAATTGCCGGTACCCGGAAGGTCGCGGAATAGGTCGATAGCAGTTGCGCGGCCGAGCAGAACGCGGCAATCGGCGATGTCATTGACGCCACAAGCATGCGCTGGAGTGGAGGCAAGCGTCTCGAAATCGACCAGCGCCGAGACGCTCATGCTGGTGACGGGCGTGAGGTCGGTCGCGGTCCGAAGCAGATAGCCTGCCTCGGGATCGAACGGCGTCTCGGAGAGCCACACCAGCCGCGCCTCGATGACGTCGGCATTGACAGGGCGCCGTGCGGTTTCGGACAGAACCGCACCGCGGGAAATATCGAGGTCGGTGTCGAGTACGAGCGTGACGGCATCGCCCTTCGAGGCAACCGGCATGTCGCCGTCCATGCTGGCGATACGGCGCAAGGTAGCGCCAAGACCGCTGCGGGCATCGACGATACGGTCGCCGACCTTGATGCGGCCGGAGGTGACCGTGCCGGCATAGCCGCGGAAGTCGCCGGCGGCGCGCAGCACGAGCTGAACCGGAAGGCGGAACGGCGCGTCGACAAGCTCAGCCACGGGATCGACGGCTTCGAGATAATCGAGCAGCGTCGGCCCCGCATACCAAGGCATTGCAGTAGAGCGATAGACGACATTATCTCCCGTGAGCGCAGCAACGGGGATGGTCATGACTTGCGCAAAATTGAAGCTTCCGGCCATGGCGAGGAAATCGCGCTCGATATCGCGATAGCGCGCCTCGGACCAGCCGACCGCATCCATCTTGTTGACCGCGAGCACGACCTTCTTGATGCCGACCAGATCGCAGATCGCGGCGTGACGCCGGGTCTGACGCTTGGCGCCATGGCGCGCATCGACCAGGAGAATGGCGATGTCGGCGTGCGAGGCGCCGGTCGCCATGTTGCGTGTGTATTGCTCGTGCCCTGGGGAATCGATGATGATAAAGCGCCGGCCAGGCGTCTCGAAATAGCGCCAAGCGATGTCGATGGTGATGCCCTGCTCGCGCTCGGCCTGGAGGCCGTCGAGCAGCAGACTGAAATCGATCTTCTCGCCGTTGACGGCACGGTTCTGCGAGGCAAGCGCGACTGCCGCGCGCTGATCGTCGGTGACGCCGGCGGCATCCCACAAGAGGCGGCCAATCAGAGTCGACTTGCCATCATCGACCGAGCCGCAGGTGAGCAGCTTGACCAGCGCCCCGGCTTGCGTAGCCCTGACCGTCCTCGGTCCGACCGAAACCTCATCCTTGAGCGCTGCCACATGCATCAGAAATAGCCCTCGCGCTTTTTCATCTCCATGGCGCCCGCCGTGTCATGATCGATCAGACGCCCTGCCCGCTCAGAAACCCGCGCAGCGAGCGTTTCCTCCACGACGGATTCGATGTCGTCGGCGTCGGATTCAATTGCTGCGGTCAGCGGCCAGCAGCCCAGCGTGCGGAACCGCACCTTGCGGAGCACCGGCCGCTTGCCGGGCTCGAAGCGCATGCGCTCGTCGGCCACGACGAGCAGCTGACCGTTGCGCGACACCACCGGCCGCTCGGCGGCGAAATAGAGGGGAACCACGTCGAGCTTCTCCAGCTGGATGTAGCGCCACACGTCGCCTTCGGTCCAATTCGACAGGGGAAAGACGCGCACCGTCTCGCCCTTGCCGAGGCGGCCATTCAGGAGTTGCCACATCTCCGGACGCTGGCGGCGCGGCTCCCAGCGGTGACCTGCGGAGCGGAACGAGAACACCCGTTCCTTGGCGCGCGAACCTTCCTCGTCGCGGCGTGCCCCGCCGAAGGCCGCATCGAAGCCGCCGGTGTCAAGGGCCTGACGCAGCGCAACAGTCTTCATCACGTCGGTATAAACCGAAGGCGGATGGTCGAACGGGTTGATGTTGCGCGCCAAGCCGTCGTGGTTGGTGTGCACGATCAGATCGAGGCCAAAATCGCGCGCCGTCCTGTCGCGGAAAGCGATCATCTCCGGAAACTTCCAAGTCGTATCGACGTGCAGAAGCGGGAAAGGTGGCTTGGCCGGCCAGAAGGTTTTCCGCGCAAGATGCAACAGGACCGTCGAGTCCTTCCCGACGGAGTAAAGCAGCACCGGCGCGCGGAACTGCGCTGCGGCCTCACGGAAGATGTGGATGCTCTCCGCTTCCAGCAGCTTGAGATGGGAGCTAAGCGCGGTCATGCGGCCTTGCCTTCCCGGTTCGGGTTCATGTGCAAGCCACACTCCTTCTTTTCCTCGTGTTCCCACCACCAGCGCCCGGCGCGCGGGTTCTCGCCCGGCTGCACGGCGCGCGTGCACGGCGCGCATCCGATTGAGATGAAGCCGCGAGCATGCAGTGGATTGACGGGGATGTTGTTGGCGGCGATGTAGGCGGTGAGATCCTGCGTGGACCAGTCGACGACGGGATTGACCTTCATGAGCGCGCGTTCCTCGTCCCAGGCGGCGAGAGGCGCGGCTGCCCTCTCGTCGGAATGCTCGCGCCGGATGCCGGTGATCCAGCCTTGCGCGCCCTTAAGCTCGCGGGTCAGAGGCCGCACTTTGCGCACCTCACAGCAGGCCTTGCGGTTCTCGACTGAATTCTTGAAGCCGAACACACCATCGCGTGAGACGAGAGCCTCGACTTCGCTCGCCTCAGGCGCGACCAGGCGGATGCGGATGCCGTAGCGGATTTCGGAAATCTCGACGGTCTCGAGCACCTCGGGAAAGAGACGCCCAGTATCGAGCGTGAACACGTCGATGTCGGCGCCGGATTCGGCGATGGCGTGCAGGATCGCCTGGTCCTCGAGGCCGAGATTGGTGGAGAAGGCGATGCGTCCCTCGATTCTCCGGCGCATCTCCCGGATGCGGTCGGGCAGGTTCTTCACTCTCACGAGACGGAGGTTGAGTTCATCGGCTTCATTCTTGGAGGCATTCCAGCGGAGCGGCTGAGCGTTACGCAAGCCGGGCTGATAGGCATGACGCAGCCGCGTGAGCGCCGCCTTCCAGGTCTCGATCGTCCCTTCGTGGGCGACCTCGGCGGTATCGAAGCCGGAGCGCAACAGGAACGGGGCCAAATCCGGGATCATGTAACCGATGGCTCTGATCTCGCCCTTGAAGCCATGCCGCTCACGTAACAAGACGGCAAGAGAGTAGCCTCGCCCGTCTCCGAAGGCATGAAAGCGAAGCGCGACAACTCCGCCTGCCGCGGCGGCTGCCTCAAGCGCGGCGGCGTCGGCGGTCGGCTCGAGCACCGTTGTCGGCTCGCTGACATTGGCGATGACGGAGCCGGTATGAAGATCAAACAGCGCCATAGAGTGCCTCCTTGAAGGGCGCCGGCCCGATCCTTCGCCACGTGGCGAGGAAGTCCTCGCCGCCGGTGCGATTGGCGAGATAGGTCTCGATGATGGTGTCGATCGCCTGAGGCACGGCCTCGGCCCGGAAGCCGGGGCCTATGATGGTGCCGATCGCGGCGTCATCCTTGGGACTGCCGCCGAGCGAGATCTGGTAAAGCTCAGTACCTTTCTTGTCGACGCCGAGGATGCCGATATTGCCTGCATGGTGATGGCCGCAGGCATTGATGCAGCCCGACATGTTGAGCCTGAGCGGACCGATCAGCTCCTGTCGCTTCGGATCCTCGAACCGCTTGGCGATCTCCTTGGCAATCGGGATCGAGCGCGCATTGGCGAGATTGCAGTAGTCGAGCCCAGGGCAGCAGATCATGTCGCCTAAGAGATCGTTGTTACCAACGGCGAGCCCAACTCTCACGAGCGCGTCATACACCGCAACGAGATCGGCCCGCGCGACATGCGGCAGCACGAGATTCTGGGTGTAGTTGACCCGAAGCTCGTTGTGGCTGTAGCGCTCCGCCAAATCGGCGACCAGTTCCATCTCCTCGGACGTCGCATCGCCGGGCGTGCGGCCGGGCTGCTTCAGCGCGATCACGGCGATGCAGTAGCCGGGCACGCGGTGGGGACGGACATTGTTCTTGAGCCAATTGGCGAACGCGGGATCGGTGATCCGCCGCTGCTCCACCTTCTCGTCCACGATCGGCCCCGGAACGAGATCGGGCGGCGCAAAGTAAGACTGAATCCGGAGAAGCTCCGATTCCGGTAAATCGATCTCGTCCTTGCGTGGCGACGCGGCCCAATCCGCTTCGACTTCCTCGCGGAATTTATCGATGCCGAGCTGATTGACGAGGATCTTGATGCGCGCCTTGTTGAGATTGTCGCGGCGCCCATAGAGATTGTACACGCGCAGGATCGACTCGATGTAGGAGAGCAAGTGCCGCTTCTCCAGGAAGGGGCGAATCTCAAGACCGACATAGGGCGTGCGACCCATGCCGCCGCCGACAAACACGCGGAAGCCATTCTCGCCGTTCGGCCCCTTCACGATTTTCAGCCCGATGTCGTGGAACAAGACGGCGGCACGATCCTCGGCGGCACCGGTGATGGCGAATTTGAATTTGCGCGGCAGCCAGCTGAACTCCGGATGCACGGTCGACCACTGACGGATCACCTCGCACCAAGGACGCGGGTCCTCGAGCTCGTCGACGGCGGCACCAGCGAACGGATCGGCCGTGACGTTGCGGAATGAATTGCCGCTGGTCTGAATGCAATGCATCTCGACATCAGCGAGTGCGTCCAAGATATCCGGCACGTCGACCAGCTTGATCCAATGATACTGGAGATTGGTGCGCGTAGTGAAATGGCCGTAGCCGCGATCCCATTTGCGCCCGATCATGGCGAGCTGGCGAAGTTGCCTTGGGCTGAGCACGCCATAGGGAATGGCGATGCGGAGCATGTAAGCGTGTAGCTGCAGATAGAGCCCGTTGCGTAGGCGCAAGGGACGGAACTCGTCCTCGGTCAGTTGGCCCGCGAGCCTGCGATCGACCTGATCTCTGAACTGGACCACGCGTTCGCGCACGAAAGCGTGGTCGAACTCGTCATAGCGGTACATCGTACCAGTCCTCGGTGAGCGTGGTGCGGTGCGAGGCGCGGATGCGCTCACGCACGGACAGGGCATGGACGCCGCTGTCGTCGACGGCGACTTCCATGGGATAAACGGCGACGACCTTGCGCTCCTTCACGGCCCGCGCGGCGTCGGCCTCGAGCGCCTTGACCTCATCTTCAGTCTCGGCGCGGCGCGCATGCGCAATGTCCTCCGTCCAGCTGCCGTCGGTGGCGAGATAGACGACGATGCCGTCTGTGAGACGGTTGGCTGTGACGACGCTAGGCATAGAGACGCTTGACCTCCTCCAGCGCCAGGATGTCTTCGACCGGGCCGTGGGCCGGAAGACCCGCCACTTCGCCGAAGATGAGGACGGCGGGACTCTTGAGGCCGAGGCGGTCGGGGTTGGCGGCAAGGTCGGCGACGGTCGCGAATACCCGGCGCTCGTCATCGCGGCTTGCGTTCTCAACGGTGATCACGGGAAGCGAGGGGCTGAAGCCCGCCTCGAGCAACTTCTTGGCGATCGCGCCTGCGGTCGAGACGCCCATATAGACGAGCAGCGTGTTCTTGCCGCCAGAGAGCGCGGCAAGATCGAGATGCTTGAAGGAAGGCTCCTCGCCACCGGCCTCATGGCCCGACAGGAAGGTCACGGTGTGGGACACGTCGCGATGGGTGAGCGGGATTTGCAGGCTCGCCGCTGCGGCAATGCCTGCGGTCACACCGGGTACAATCTCGATGGCGATGCCGGCAGCGCGTAGGGCGTCGAGCTCCTCGCCGCCCCTGCCGAAGATGAAAGGATCGCCGCCCTTGAGCCGCACCACCGTGTGTCCGGCGCGCGCTCGCTCGATGAGGAGTTTATTGATCTCTTCCTGCGGCACACTGTGCGCGCTCTTGGCCTTGCCGACCGGAATCAGCTCGGCCTCGCGGCGTGCATGATCGAGCACGCCCTCGCCGACCAGGCGATCATAGAGAATGATGTCGGCGGCTTTGAGCGCACGCACCGCCTTCATGGTGAGAAGCTCGGGGTCGCCGGGGCCAGCGCCGACGAGAAGCACGCGGCCGCGCGCGCGTGGCTTGCCGGCTGCCTCGTCGATCGCATCTGCGATGAGCGCTCTCGCCTTGTCCTCATCGCCTTCGAACATCGCCTCTGCGGCGGCGCCTTCGAACACGGCCTCCCAGAATTTCCGGCGCGGCGGACCTGATGGCAGCCTGTCGGCCACGGGCCCGCGGAACTCCGCTGCGAGTTTGGCGAGCGCATCAAGACGCGGGTGAAGCTCCTGCTCGAGCCAGGCGCGCAGGCGCTGAGCAAGCACTGGTGCGGCACCTGAGGTGCCGATGGCAACCGTGACCTCGCCGCGATCGACGATCGCCGGAAGCGCGAAGGTGCAAAGCTCCGGCCGGTCTGGGACATTGACCGGAACGCCGAGCGCACGGGCGATGGCCGAGACACGCGTATCTTCCTCGTCGTCCCCGGTGGCAGCAATCACGAGAGGCCGGCCGCGCAGTTGATCGATGCCCGGCCGCGCCGGGAGAAGCGATACCAGCTTCTGCTCGGCGAGGGCAGCAAGCTCGGGCACCACTCCGCCTGCAGCGACGTCGACGCTTGCCGCGCGCTTCAACAGAAGCCGCGCCTTCACCGCGGCAAGCTCGCCACCGCCGACCACAAGAGGCGGCTTGCCGTCGAAGCTCATAAGGATGGGGAAGGTCCGCATAGCGTTATCCTCCGACCACCATCCGCTCGGGCGGCGCATCGGCAAGACTCTCAGGCGCAAGCTCGACCTCAAGCCCGTCGAGCTCAGGCATCATGATGATCTGGCAGCAGAGCCGCGAGCGCTCGTCGACCTGAAATGCGCCATCGAGCATCTCGAGCTCTTCGGCAGAGGGCGGCACGAGCTTGCCGACCCACTCCTCACCGACCCACACATGGCACGTAGCGCAGGCGCAGGCGCCGCCGCACTCGGCCTTGATGGGAATGCCCCAGTCTCGGATCACCTCCATGATTCGCCAGCCCTCCAGGGCTTCGAGCCTGTGTGTCGCGCCGTCTGGCATACGCACGGTGACGAACATGATCAGGCGACCTTGAGCAGGCGTTGCAGCTCCGACGACGAGGTCGTGTACTGGAAACGCAGGACTTTGTCGGGGTGCACATAGCGGTGCGCGGCTTGCGCCATCAGCGCCGCCTCGTGGAATCCGGAGAGGATCAGCTTGAGCTTGCCGGGATACGAATTGATGTCGCCGATGGCGAAAATCCCGGGCATGCTCGTCTCGAACTTCGCGGTGTCCACAGGAATCAGGTTCTCATGCAGGTTGATGCCGAAATCGGCGATCGGCCCAAGCTTCATGGTGAGACCGAAGAAGGGAACAAGCGCATCGGTTGCGATGTCGAAGGTTGTGCCGTCGGGGCACTTGACCACGACCGCGTCGAGCTTGCCGTCGCTTCCTTTGAGATCAGACGGCTGGCCGAGCTCGAATTTGACGAGCCCCTTTGCCTCGAGCGCGCGCATCTTGTTCACGGTGTCCGGCGCGGCGCGGAATTCAGGCCGGCGATGCACCAGCGTCAGTTTCTGCGCAATGGGCGCGAGGTTCACCGTCCAGTCGAGGGCCGAGTCACCGCCCCCGGCGATGACGACGCGCTTACCGCGAAACGCTTCGATTTTGCGCACGGCATAGAACACGCCGGTGCCTTCGTAAGCCTCAATGCCTGGAATGGGCGGGCGCTTTGGCACGAAGCTGCCGCCGCCCGCGGCGATGACGATGACCGGCGCAATCAGCACACGACCCGCGTCGGTGTCGACGCGCCACTTGCCGTCGCTGGTCCGCGTCAATGCCGTAACCATCTCGCCAAGGTGGAACACGGGCTCGATGGGCTTGATTTGCTCGAGCAGCCGGTCCGTCAGCTCCTGCCCGGTGCAGCCCGGAATGCCGGGGATGTCATAGATAGGCTTCTCGGGATAAAGCTCCGCGCATTGGCCGCCGGGCTTGTCGAGAATGTCGATGACGTGAGCCTTGAGCCTTGCCAGCCCAAGCTGAAACACGGCAAACAGACCCACGGGGCCTGCGCCAATAATCACTAGGTCGGTGGAAGCCTCGTTGGCCTGCATCGCTCGCCTGCCGAAAAATGGTCCACTTAATATGGGGAGTGTAATGAAAATCCATTCTCCCAGAAAGGCAATGACCCGGAAAAGAAGAAAAATGGTTCCTGTGGAGCCGAAACAGTAGAATTTTTTTCTGTTTCGGGCACCATGCGGAATGCCGCGGTTAGGCAGCTCCTGGAAAACGGAAAATCGTTGCTCAGCCTATGGTGCGGGGTGCGCTGCTTTGCCCGCCCGGGGGCGGCTAGAGTCGTTCTTGACCAGCGCGTCCCTGATCTCCTGAAGCAATTCCACCTCGCGCGAAGGCGGCGGCTCGGTCGCTGGCTGTTCCTCCTGCTTGCGGCGGAGCTGGTTCATGGCCTTGACCACCATGAACAGGACGAAGGCGACGATGGTGAAGCTGATCACGCTATTGATGAACAGGCCGAAATTCATGGTCGGGGCCCCGGCTTGCCTCGCCTGGGCAAGCGAATCGTAATGCTCCCCGTTCAGGGCGACGAACATGTTGGAGAAATCCATGCCGCCGGTGATGACGCCAATCGGCGGCATGATGATGTCGTCGACGAGCGATTTTACGATGGTTGAGAAGGCCGCGCCGATGATGATGCCGACCGCCATATCGACGACGTTGCCCCTGAGCGCGAATTCTTTGAATTCCTTCAGCATCGGCGCCCTCCTGTGAGCTGCCTGCGAAGCCAGTCACTACCATGCCACCTTTGAACGCCTATGGTGCTACCGAGTTTGCAACAAAGCCGCGACCTGATAACTCCTTGGCAAGCCTCTAAGGCAGGGGGAAGCGAAGTGGCGTCAGAGGCTCCCTTGAGCGACCGTCCGGCGCGCGACCGGCATCAGCTCCGCACCCTCCTTCTCGCCATCGCGATCCTGTCGACGGTTCTCCTCGCCGCCTTTCTCGCCATCGGCGCCGCGACATGGCTCAACCAGTATGGATTCCTGCACTTCCCGCTTGGCTTCTATCTGCTCGCGCAAGGGCTGCTCATCTTCATCGTGGTGGCGACATTCTGGTTCATCCGCCTACAGGATCGGCTCGACCAGACGCGTAGCGAAAACGAGGAGCTCGGCTAGGCGATGAGCGTTCACTCGCGGCCGCGCACGTCGAACCCGCATCTCGGCGCCTATTACGGGATCATCACCAGCGCGTTCGTGTCGCTCATACTCATGCTCGCCATGTTCGAGCAGCTCGGGGTTCGCCAGACACTGCTCGCTGAAATTATGCTGCTCGCACCGCTTGCGCTCTATCTTCTCATCGCCGTCGGCTCGCGTACGCTAAACGTCGAGGACTTCTTCTGCTCCGGCCGTAGAGTGCCGCCGCTGTTCAACGGCTTCGTTCTCGCCGCGACTGCTGTCGGGGGCGTTGGCGTGCTCGCCTATACCGGCACCGTATTCTTCCTCGGCTTCGATGCCCTGGCGATCGGGCTCGGCTGGACCGCCGGCATGCTCATCGGCGGCGTTCTGTTCGTGCCCTATCTGCGCAAGGCAGGTTCCTACACGCTGCCGACTTTCTTCGGCCATCGCTTCCGTTCGCGCACGGTCCGCATGACGGTCGGCGTGATGCTGCTGCCGCCGGCTGCACTGCTGCTTGCCGCCGAGATGAAGGTCGCCGCTCTCATTGCCGTTCTCTTCCTCCCGGTCTCGTTCTCGCTCAGTGTCATCATGATCGCGGTGCTCATCGCCATAACGGCGATCCTCGGCGGCATGCGTTCCGTTACCTGGACAGGAAGCGCGGAGTTCATCGTCGGCGCCATCGGCCTTGTCGTGGTGGTGACAACTGTGTCGATCATGCTCACTAATATTCCGGCGCCGCAGCTCACCTACGCCGAGATGCTCTCGCCGTTGCACGATGCTGAGATCACCGCAGGCCTCACGCCAGTGCAGCCTGATGTGGCCGCATCTCCCTTACCCGCGCCCGCCCCCACGGCGAGCAGCAAGCCGTTCCAACAGTCCTTCGGTTCCCTACGGGAGTTGGATTTCGCAACGTTGTTCCTTTGCCTTGCTCTAGGTACCGCCTCTTTGCCGAGCCTGCTCACCCGAAGCGGCGTGACCCGTTCGATTTCCGACCAACGGCGATCGACGGCGTGGGGAGTGCTGCTCGTGGCGCTGTTCGTAATGACCGCGCCGGCGATGGCCGCGTTCGCCAAGCTTATCCTCTTCAAGGGCATTACCCTCGCTCCTGCTTCGGACCTGCCTTCTTGGTTCACCGCACTTAGCCAGCAGCATCTCATCCAGGCTGGCGACGCCAACGGCGATGGCGCGATCGGCGCGCAAGAGCTGCTCGTCCCGCGCGACGGCATCGCTCTTGCGCTCCCGGCCGCGGCCGAGCTTCCCTACGTGCTGAGTGTGGTGATGGCCGCAGCCGCTATCGCGATTGCACTGTCTGCAGCAACCTCACACCTCTTCACCCTAGGCGCTAGCCTTGCCGAGGACGTTTACCGTGTGCTCGACCGGCGGCAGACGCTGCCGCGGCTCGGCGCGGCTTGGGCTGCCATTGCGGCCGCGGCCCTTGCCGCAGCCATGTTCCTAGTGATCGCCGACGTCGATCCACTCCGCGCGGCTCTGACCGCGTTTGCCTTTGCTGCCTCGACCTTCTTCCCCGCCCTGCTGCTCGCAATATGGTGGCCGCGCTGCACGGTTGCCGGAGCGCTCGCCGCAATGGGTATGGGATTCGGCGTCATGGTCGTTGAAGTCGTTTTGGGCGGCGGCTTCGCCGCCGGACAGACCATGCCCACCACTCCCGTCGCGAGCCTGGCCGGCATTGCTCTCGGCCTCGTTGCGGGCGTGGCCATAAGTCTTTATTGGCGGACTTCGTCCAAGGCCGAACTGACCTATTGCGAAGACATGCGCAATCCGGATGGCGAGGCGATTTATGATCGCGCACAGCAGCGCGCCGCCGCCGCGGCAGCGGGGGGTCCGTCCGCCCCTGCGGTTCCTGCCGTCTCGGCCTCGTGAGCCTGCCGGAGAGCACGCCATGGACAACCAGCTTGCACCGAAGCACACGAGGCTCACGCTCTACCCTGAGATCGTCCCGTACCGGACGGGCAGGCTCAAGGTCTCCGACCTGCACGAGATCTATTTCGAGGAATGCGGCTCGCCGATCGGCAAGCCCGCCGTGTTGCTGCATGGCGGCCCGGGCGGCGGCATTAACCCGGTGATGCGGCGCTATCACGATCCGCGCACTTACCGCATCATCCTGTTCGACCAGCGGGGCTGCGGGCGCTCGACGCCGCACGCTTCGCTGGAAGAAAACACCACCTGGGACCTCGTCGATGACATCGAGCGGCTGCGCCAGCACCTCGCCATCGAGCGCTGGCAGGTGTTCGGCGGCTCGTGGGGCTCGACCTTGGCGCTCGCCTATGCCGAGACTTACCCCGAGAGAGTGACCGAGCTAGTGCTCAGAGGCATCTTCACCTTGCGGCGCTCGGAGCTCGAATGGTTCTACCAGGAGGGATCGAGCTGGATTTTTCCCGACGCATTCGAGGATTACGTCCGCGTAATCCCGGAGGACGAGCGTGGCGACATGATCGCAGCCTTTCACCGGCGCCTCACCCATGCCGATCCAGCAGTGCAGATCGAAGCGGCGCGCGCCTGGAGCGCATGGGAGGGTAAGACTTTGTCTCTGTTGCCCGATGCCGAGCGGGTGCGACGTTTCTCCGAAGACCACTATGCGCTCGCCTTCGCCCGGATCGAGTGCCACTACTTCCTCAATCGAGGTTTCTTCGCGAGCGACGACCAACTCATCGAGGACGCGCACCGCTTGAGCGGTATTCCAGGTGTCATCGTGCACGGTCGCTACGACGTGGTGACCCCTGTCAAGATCGCCTTCGATCTTGCCCGCGCATGGCAGGAGGCCAAGCTCCGAGTGGTGCGAGACGCGGGCCATGCCATGACAGAGCCCGGCATTGTGCACGAGCTCGTGGCGGCGACCAAGGAATTCGCCAAGTAAATCCCGTTAGGACTGTGCCGAATGGCCGATGAAATTGAGCGCGATGCTGCGCCGATGCGGCGCGGTGCGATGCTCGATCAGATAAACGCCCTGCCAAGTCCCGAGCACCATGCGTCCATCCCTGACCGGGATGGACAGGCTGACGGCGGTCAACATTGCCTTGATGTGGCTTGGCATGTCGTCTGGTCCTTCCTCCTGGTGGGCATAGTGGCGGCTCTCCGGTGCGAAGCGCTCTAGGGCATCGAGCAGGTCGACGCGGACATTAGGATCAGCGTTCTCTTGAATGGTGAGTGAGGCCGAGGTGTGCCGCACGAACAGGGTCAAGAGGCCGCTCTCGGCTGGAATGGACTCCAGCCAGCGAGAAAGATCGCGGGTGATTTCGGTGAAGCCTTTGCCGTGCGTCGCAAGAGTTAGCTCGTCACTCGCCTGCGTCCACTCAGCCATGACCTAAAAACTCTGTTGCCATGGGGTCATACCGCATGGTGGTCCGTCCGCCTCAGGATGACAAGCGCAGCGCTTCCCGCCGAGCACGCAACACCGCGCTGTCCCACGATAGAGCGGTACTTAACGCAAAATTTACTCTGACTTGCCACGCTCGTTTCGACCGCGTCGTCGCGCGTCTTCACGGACCGGTCCCTCGTCTGGGCGCGAGGTGGCGGCGTCACTCGCCATGGGGAACGGGATGGTTTCGGAGGCTAGTTGGCAAAGGAGCGGCGCCGCTAGGCAGAGCGGCGCGCCCTCTGCGCAGCGCCCCCTAGATCAATACTCGATCGAGAGCCTGCTGCGCCGGCTCGTGTCCAGGATTGAGGAGAACGAGCGCCGCTACGGAAGAGCGCTCGATGAGCTGCACGCAAGGCTCGATCACCTGTCGCAGACCACTGAGACTGCGCGCGCACGCAGCGCCAGGGACGATAGCGATACGCTTGACCGCCTGCACGATCAGGTGAGCAAGCTTGCGCGGCGGCTCGAGCAGGAAGCATCGAGCCCCCTCGACGATTTTGAGCGCCTCGGCAAGGCTTTGTCGAGCGGGATGGACTACGGCACCGGCGCGAGCGGCTTGGGCTTGGGCGCGGCAGAAGAGCTTTCGCGGCCTCCGCTCGAGACTCCAGTTGAATCCGAGCCGCCGTTCAGCTTCTGGGTTCCCGACCCTCTCTATTCAACACCCCAAATGCAGTCCGCCGGCAAAATCAGCTCGGCGAGCGAAGACCGCGATTTGGACAAGCGCCTCATCGATGTCGCGCATCGGCTCGAACGCTCGATCGAGACCACCATGTCGACGGCCGTGCTCGAAGCCTTGAATGCGCGGCTCGACGAGATCGGCAATCAGATCAACCAGGCCCTGCTGCGCACGCCCAAATTCCCGAGCTTCGAGCCGCTAGAGCTGCAAATTTCAGACCTCGCCCAAAAGCTTGCCCGAACCGAGGAGCAGTTCGCGCGGATCGGCTCGATCGAGAGCGAGCTGCATGGCCTGATCGCCCGCGTCGACGCCTCGCCGAACGACGTCGAGGAGGTCATCGGCCGAGTGGCTGGCGAAGCCGCCCGGATCGCCGCGGCAGAAGTAAAACAGAGCACCGCAGAGCGCTTCGATGCCATGCATCGCGACCTGATGGCGATGAACGACCGTACCCTGGCGAGCGACGATCGCCTGACGAGCTCGATCGCGGCGGTGCAGGAGTCGCTGAAGCAGCTCGCGCAGCAGGTGGAGAAGAGCGCCGCTCAGCCTCAGCAGCTCTCGCGACCTCGCCCCGCCTTCGCAGAGCGGATGCGCGATGAAGCCGAGCGCGGCCAGACGGCGCAGCGGGAGCACCCCGCAAACCGTCCACTCGCCGAGCTTCGCACCGACAAAGCCCTGGCGCACGAAGGTGACGGCGGCGCGAGCATGGCCGAGACCCCTGCGAAACCCAAGATATTGCGCACCAAGCTCATGCCTGCCGGGCGCTCTAAGCCTTCGAGACCGTTGGACGAGGCTGTTGACCTCGACGCATCAATACCGCGCAGTCCAGTTCCCCACGCCGGGCACGAGGAAAAGTTCGAGACGCCTGCCGATCTCATTGCGGCGGCACGGCGCGCGGCGCGTAAGGAGGAAACGAAAATCGGCGCGGCACGCGCCGGTTCCGCCACAGCCGATCTTCTCAGCGAGATCTCAGCCAGGCCCGAGCAACCGCTGATGCAGAGACGGTCTTTGCTTATCGTTGCTGCGGCCATCCTGCTCGCGATCAGCGCGGCATTTCTTTACGAGCGCTTGCAGTCGAAACCGGAGCCCGTGCTTCTCCCGCCGGCAATTCAGCAGAGCGCTCCGTCACCGGAGACGCCGCCCGCCCAATCCGAGTCTTGGGCGCCTCTCCCGCAACAGCCGGAAAGACCCGACAAAAACGCGGAAAACGACGCCGATACCGGCAATTTCACCGAGATCACCAAATCGTCGTATCGGACGGCGCCGACGAGCGAAGACCCTGTGGGGCCCCAAAACGCCGCACTTGGGCTCGGAGTTTCTCTGCCGCCTGGCATCGTCTTCTCGGTGGAAGACCCGAGCAACTCTCAGGCGGCACGCGCCGAGGCGGCGCCGAGCCCCGCTCCCTCTGCAGGAGAAGGTGCTTTTCTAGGTCAAGGAGATAAACCCGCGAGATCAATTTATTGAGTATTGTCTCATGCTTTGCCTGAGTACCTAGGTTGCATTTAGGTAGCTGTTCACAGGTTCAAATCCAGGGCCAGATTTGTTCAAGAACGTACCAAGTGGGAGCTGAGACGACACGCCTAGATTGGCTGCGGGGGCTCGCAGCCACCTATACCGAACACGGCTCCATCACATCCGAGAAGGCCGGAAATAGGTCCAAATCAGGGCTCGAAGCCACCTATACCGAACACGGGTCCATTACGAGCGAAACGCCCAAAAATAGGTCCAAATCCCGGGCCTGAAACCACCGAGAATTGACCCTGCCGCCAATTCCCATCTGAGACGGAGCGGTCTCGAAAACCGTTGTACGGGTAACCGTACCGTGGGTTCGAATCCCACCCTCTCCGCCAATACTTTGTTATTTTCCAATTTGTTGGTTGAGCCATGAGCTTAGACGGGTTTTAACAAAAGCCCACGCACGATGGGATTTGCAAACCAATTGCAAACCTCAAGCGTCACGTTCTCGGAATGAGCGCACGAGGTCGTTACGCATTTTCCTTGCCAGGGCGTGTACTGATAAACCGACAGCCAAATGCTGACTTGGGTGCGCCGCCGAACGTCCGCTATCGGGGGTAAAGCGGACATGACGCGAACGGGTCATTATGTCGGCTAATGACCCAAAGCGGACATTCCAACGCATGTGCCGGGCTGACTTCCGGGGCGGAGAAGCTATGACGAGCGCGTAACCATGCAGGCATGCCGACATCTCCTGCTGATACCCATCCATAGTGGCCCACGAAGACCGCTCCAGCCAGGATGGCAAGTTTGCATCGCATTGTCGCTCCCCTACCAAGCTTCCATCAATAACCCGAGGAAAAGTTCGGCGTGCGCGACCATCAATTCTGCATATTGAACAGCGAACCACCGGGCGGCCAGTTTCCCAAGGACGATTTACAGCCCGCCGTGCTGGATTTTCACGGCAGATGCACCACTGCATCCCGCGCAGTCACGCCACTGCATCGGGATATCCGTCGGTAACGCCTGTTCAGCCAATCCGCCATTGCGTCGATAAACAGCCGCACGCGGCTCGGAAGCTGGCGGCTCGAGGGAAATAGCGAGCAAACCTGCCGGCGCGACGACCAGTGAGTTAGCTTCTGGGTTGGTTTCTCGGGGCTCTTGTGTTCGTCCAATTTATCCTGCGGGCCGCAATTTCGTCCTTTCGCGCAAACCACACGTCAGGCTTCTCAAGGCCATCCGCTGATGACCAAATCGCATTAGGAGATGACTATGAGTTCAGACGCCGCCCGCCCCAAGCAATCTCGCGAATTCGATCCGGTTAGTTTTACCGTTGTGCCACCACGAAGGTTTGAGGACCTACGCGTCGGCGACGTTTTCCGGGCCCCAAGCCGCAAACTTGCTGGCCGGAGGGTTCAAACGCAGAATGCTGCAGTCGGTGTGGCGCTGGGAGACCGCGCCAGTGGGGTAGGGTGGAACCAGCGACTTGCGCCTGACCGACAAGGCTAAGCGACCGATGCTGGTGTTCGGTCCCGAAGTCGACCGCAGCGGGGGCCGTGAAGGAGCCGCATAGCTGCCAAAAAGCGGATATCGCCAGCAGCGCCATCCAGCGGCGTTCATGCGTGCCTACGCGGTTGCTATTGTTTTCACCGTTCTTGCGCGAACGGGTTTGACCGCATTCCGTTCCCAGCTTCCTGTAACAAACATCGATCCGAAACACGCAACAGCCGATCGA
>Ga0134123_10000707_pt1 | contig 21999 bp, 17 predicted proteins | sample KB303_FD_96460 | JGI IMG/M metagenome (GOLD analysis project Ga0134123, IMG submission 96460) | Terrestrial soil microbial communities without Nitrogen fertilizer from Kellogg Biological Station, Michigan, USA - KB3-0-3 | ecosystem: Environmental > Terrestrial > Soil > Unclassified ...
GGCCATCGTCGAACGCGAGCTGCGGCGGTTCAAGCGCAGCCCGATTCTCATCGTCATCTCGATGGTGTTTCCGCTCGTGCAGCTCGTCGTGCTGGGCTACGCGTTCGGCGGCAACGTCAAGCATCTGAAAATCGCCATCGTCGATCAGGACGGCGGCGTGCCGGCCGTCCGCGTGCGCGAGCTGGCGATGGCGGTCGCCGGAGGCGCCCAGACGTTCGACACCGTCCTGTACGCCGATCAGGGGCAGGCCGTCGACGACCTGCGCAACGGCCGGGTCAACGGCGTGCTGACGATTCCGCCGGAGTTCTCGCGCCGCGTGCTGACGAAGAACGATCCGCACGTCGCGCTCATCGAGGACAACACGGACAACTTCGTCTCGGCGACGCTGGTCGGCGCGACCGGGAGCGTGCTGAGCGGGTTCGCGCCGACGGGGCCGATGACGCGGATTTCGGCGCTTCCGCGGCTCGACGTCGTCGAGGTCTATCCGTACGTGCCGTACGTGCAGTACCTGCTGCCCGGCATCATCGTCATGTCGATCTTCATGATGGTGATGATCGGCGGCGGCATCATCTTCATCGACGACAAGGCGCGCGGCCTGCACGAGGGCTACCTCGTCACCCCGATCAGCAAGCTGGAGCTCGTGGCGGGCTTCAACCTGTCGGGCACCATCAAGGCGGTGCTCGCGGGCAGCTCGATCATGATCGTGGGCAGCCTGATTGCCGGCATCCCGATGCCGTTCGATCCGTTCCGTCTCTTCAGGATGTTCGTGGTCGTCTGCTTCACGTCGTTCGCGCTGATCAGCATGATGTTCCTCATCATGGTGCGCGTGAGCGATCCGCTGATGCCGCGCGCGATCTTCGGCGTGCTCAACACGCTGCTGTATTTTCCGAGCGGCGCCATCTATCCGCAGCAGGGGTTCCCGACGTGGATGCGCTGGATTGCCGCGGTCGATCCGTTCACCTACGCGGTGCACGCGTTCAAGAGCCTGGTGCTCAAGAACACCGGCTTCGGCGCGATCTCGTTCGACATCTTCTATCTGGTGGTGTTCTCGGCGGTCTGCATGACGGCCGCGACGGCGCTCTTCAAGCGGACGCTGTAGGACCGTGAAGCAGCGGGATCGCGAAACCCGGGAACGGCTGCTCAAGGCGGCCGCGCAGCTGTTCGCGGAACGCGGCTTCAAGAAGGTCACGGTCCGCGACATCTGCCGCACCGCGAAGGCGAACATCGCCCTCGTCAGCTACCACTTCGGCGACAAGACCGGCCTGTACCGGGAAGTGCTCCAGTTCGCGATCGACACGATGCGCGCGACCAACGACGCCGCGCGCGAAGCGGGGCGCGGGCTGCCGCCCGACGACCGGCTGCGGCAATACATCACGGTGTCGATGTGCCGCGCGATGCGCTCCGGCAACGCCGCCTGGATCTCGCGGCTGATCCATCGCGAGATGACGGACCCGACGCCGACCTTCGACGTCATCGTCGAGCAGGCGTTCCGGCCCCGCGTGGACGACATGGCGGCGATCGTCGCCGAGATCCTCGACTGCGAGGCGGACGACCTGCGTGTCTCGCAGTGCGTGGCCAGCATCCACGCGCAGTGGATGCTGTTCGTGCCCAACCCGGTGGCGTCGCGGTTCCGCTCCAAGCTCCAGCTCCGCGCCGACGATGCGGCGAAGCTGGCCGATCACATCGCCAGGTTCTCGCTCGCGGGCATCCACGCGTTCTACCCCGATCGAAGCCGAAGGGTACAATAGAGGCGGAGTCACTGATTGGCGCTCACGATAGGCCGGTTCGGAGCCGACGATCCCGATCGCTCGCCCCGGTTCAAGCTTTCCGTTCTCGAACAGCTCGACATCTTCCGTCAACGCCTGATCCGCGCGGCGATCGGCGTCGGGGTCGGCGTGCTGGTCGGGTTCTACTGGATCAATCCGATCGTCGACTTCGTCTTCAAGCCCATCCGCTCGATTCTCCCGGCCGGCAGCAAGTTGATCTACACGGTTCCCGGCGAGGCGTTCTCCGTCTACGTGACGATCGCGCTGATGTCGGGCGTCGTGATCGCGTCGCCCTGGATCATGTGGCAGGTCTGGCAGCTGATCGCGCCGGCGCTCTACCTGAAGGAAAAGAAGTTCGCGTTCTGGTTCATCCTGATGACCACCGTCGGCTTCGTCGGCGGCGCGGCCTTCAACCATTACATCGCGTTCAAGATGCTGATGGTGTTCTTCGCGCAGTTCAACTCACAGAACCTCGCGTTCATGCCCAGGCTCGACGACGTGCTGGACATGTACATGCGCATGCTGCTGGTGCTCGGGATCGTGTTTCAGATGCCGACGCTCGTGTTCTTCCTGGCGAAGATGGGACTCGTGACGTGGCGGTTCCTGGTGCGGCAGTTCAAGTTCGCGATCCTGATCATCTTCATCATCGCCGCCGTCGTCACGCCGAGCGGCGATCCCTACAACCAGACGATTCTGGCGCTGCCGATGATCGGGCTCTACATCATCAGCATCTTCATCGCCTGGGTCTTCGGACCCGTGATCAAGAAGATCGAAGACTAATCAACATCGCGTAAACTTGGCGCGTGACATGGGCCCGCCTCGGCGGATGCCTCGCAATCCCGCTGGCGGCGGCCACGCTCACGCTGCAGGCGCAGGCGCCGCCGCCTCCCGATCCCCGCGCCGCTCTCGATACCTACTGCGTCGGCTGTCATAACGCGCGGCTGCGGACGGGCGGCCTGGCGCTCGACGAGCTCGACCCGTCGCGCGCGGGGGCGAATGCGGACGTATGGGAAAAGGTCGTCCGCAAGCTGCGGACGCGCGAGATGCCGCCGGCCGGCGCGCGCCGGCCCGATGACAGCGTCTACCACGGCCTGATCACCAGGTTCGAAGCGGCGCTCGACGCGGCGGCCGACATCTCGCCGCGGCCCGGGCGCGTGCCGGTCCATCGCCTCAATCGCACCGAGTACGCCAACGCGATCCGCGACCTGCTCGCGCTCGACGTGGACGGCCGGCAGCTGATTGCCGACGAGCCGTACGGCAGCGGCTTCGACAACGTGGCGAGCGTGCTCACGGCGTCGCCGGCGCTCATCGAGAGCTACCTGTCGGCCGCGTCCACGGTCGCGCGGCTTGCCGTCGGCGATCGATCGCTCGGGCCGGTCGTCGACACCTTCCGGATTCCCACCGCCATGGCGCAGGACGATCGCGCGGGCGAACGCCAGCCGTTCGGATCGCGCGGCGGGACGGCCGTGCGGTACTACTTTCCGGTGGACGGCACGTACACGATCAAAGTCGTGCTGAAGCGGCAGCTCTATCTGTACCTGATCGGCATGGGCGAGCCCCATCAGATCGATCTGCGGCTGGACGGCGCGCTGCTCAAGCGCTTCACGATCGGCGGCGAAGGCCGCGGGATGACCGCGCCCGAGAGCTTCGCCGGCAACACGCAGGGCGACCCGGAGTGGGAGCTCTACATGCACACGGCCGACGCCGGGCTCGAGGTGCGCGTGCCGGTCAAGGCGGGCGCGCGTGACGTCGGCGTGTCGTTTGTCCGCCAGCACGTCGAGCCCGAGGGCGTGCGCCAGCCGCCGCAGCGCGGCTTCGCGCGGACGACCAACGAGCTCTATTTCGGCGAGCCCGCGGTGGACAGCGTGGCCGTCGGGGGCCCGTATGACGGCTCGCGCGCGTCGGACACGCCCAGCCGACGGAAAATCTTCGCCTGCCGCCCGGCGACGCCCGCCGCCGAGGAGCCGTGCGCGCGGCGCATCCTGTCGACGCTCGCGCGGCAGGCGTACCGGCGTCCGGTGACGGGCGCCGAGGTGCAGACCCTCGTGAATTTCTATCGCGCGGGCCGCGCGGACGGGGACTTCGATCTCGGCGTCGAGCGCGCGTTGCGCCGCCTGCTGTCGTCGCCGGCCTTTCTTTTCCGCATCGAGCGATCGCCCGGAGCTCCGACCGGCGCGCCGTTCGCGATCAGCCCGATCGACCTCGCGTCGCGGCTGTCGTTCTTTCTCTGGAGCAGCATTCCCGACGACGAGCTGCTTGGCGTCGCCGAGCGGGGCACGCTCGGCACGCCGGCGGTGCTCGAGCAGCAGATCGCGCGCATGCTCCGGGATCCGCGCTCCGAGGCGCTCGTCGACAACTTCGCCATGCAGTGGCTCCAGCTCGGTCGTCTCGCCGGCATCGTCCCCGACGTGGACCAGTTCCCGCTCTTCGACGAGAACCTTCGGGAGGCGATGCAGCAGGAAACGAAGCTCTTCGTCGCCAGCCAGCTGCGGGCCGATCGCGGCATCGTCGATCTGGTGGCGGCGAAGTACTCGTTCGTCAACGAGCGGCTGGCGAGACACTACGGGATCCCCGGCGTGTATGGGAGCCGCTTCCGCCGCGTGGAATTCACCGACGGCATCCGTGGCGGGCTGCTCGGGCAGGCCAGCGTGCTGACCGCGACGTCGTACTCGAATCGCACATCGCCCGTGCTGCGCGGACGGTGGCTGCTCGAGACGTTGCTGGGCGCGCCGCCGCCCCCGCCGCCACCGGACGTGCCGCCGCTCAAGGACGCCGGCGCCGACGGCGAGCGGCGCACGGTGCGCGAGCGGCTCGAGGCGCATCGCCGTAATCCCGGCTGTGCGATCTGCCACGTCCGGATGGATCCGCTGGGGTTCTCGCTCGAAAACTTCGACGCGCTGGGGCGGTGGCGGACCTCCGCCGACGGCGCCGCCGTGGACGCGGCCGCCTCGCTGCCCGACGGCAGCCGCTTTGACGGCGTCACGGGACTCCGCCAGCTGATCGTCGGCCACCGCGAAGACTTCGCCCGGACCTTCACCGAGCGCCTGCTGGCCTATGCGCTCGGCCGCGGGATCGGGCCCGCCGACGCGCCGGCCGTGCGGAAGATCGTGCGCGACACGGCGCCGCAGGACTACCGCTGGTCGGCGATAATTACCGCGATCGTCCGCAGCACGCCCTTCGGTATGAGCGAGCGCGCGCCGGCGCCGTTGGCCGCGCACGCGAAGGAGCAGACGCCATGATCATCACGAGGAAAGCGATCCCGCGGCGGACGATGTTGCGTGGGATCGGAGCCACGCTCGCGCTGCCGCTCCTCGACGGCATGATTCCCGCGCTCACCGCGCAGTCGCGCACGGCGGCGAAGCCGGTGCATCGTTTCGGCGTCATGTACGTGGTCAACGGCATGATCATGCAGAGCTGGACGCCGTCCGCCGAGGGCGCCGGCTACGAGCTGACGCCGACGCTCGCCTCGCTCGCACCGCATCGCGACCGCTTTTCCGTCCTGAGCAACCTCGCCTGCGTCCCGATGCCGGGACGGCCCGGCGGCGCGCATGCGAAGGCGAGCACACGCTTTCTGACGGACGTGTCACCGCCGACGAGCGAGACGTGGCTCGATGCGGGCATCTCGGTCGATCAGATGCTCGCCAACGAAGCCAAGCAGCACACGCAGCTGGCCTCGCTCGAGCTCGCGATCGAATCCGGCGAGACGGCCGGCGCCTGCGACGTCGGCTTTGCCTGCGCCTACACGAACACGATCTCGTGGCGCAGCGCGAACACGCCGCTGCCCACCGAGCACAACCCGCGCGTCGTCTTCGAACGCCTGTTCGGCGACAGCGGCAGCACGACACCTCAGGCGCGGCGGGCCCGCATCGCGCAGGATCGCAGCGTCCTCGACTCGGTGATTGCCGAGGCGCGCGGCCTCAGCGGGTCGATCGGCGCCGGCGACCGCGCGAAGCTCGTCGAGTATCTCGACGCCATCCGGGATGTCGAGCGGCGGATTGCGCGCGCCGAGGAGCAGAGCGCGCGCGAGCTGCCTCGCATCGATCATCCGGCCGGCGTGCCGGCCAGCTACGACGACCACGTGAAGCTGATGTGCGATCTGCAGGTGCTGGCGTACCAGGCCGACCTGACGCGCGTCGTCACCTTCATGCTCGGGCGCGAGTTCAGCGGCGTGACGTTCCCGCAGATCGGCGTCCCTGACGCACACCATCCGATCACGCACCACCAGCAGGAGCCGGAGAAGATCGTCAAGGTCGCCAAGATCAACGCCTATCAGGTGACGAAGTTCGCGTACCTGCTCGAGCGGATGGCAGCGACGCCCGACGGCGACGGCTCGCTGCTCGATCACGCGACGCTCATGTACGGCACGGGCATGGGCGACTGCAACGCCCACGACCCGCGCAGCATTCCGCTGCTGCTCGCCGGCGGAGGCGCGGGATCGCTGAAGGGCGGCCGCCACATCCGCTTCCCGAAGGAAACGCCGCTGGCGAACCTGCACCTCACGCTGCTCGACAAGTTCGGCGTCGACGTGGCGCGGATCGGTGACAGCACCGGGAGGATCGACGGCCGTGTGCTGTCCGCGATCTGACATCGTGAGGCTGGCCGCGGCGCTGGTCGTCGTGTCGGCGGTCGCCGCGAGCGCGGACGAGGCTCCGATTCTCGAGGCCGCGCGTCAGGGCGACGCCTCGCGCGTGGCGGCGCTCGTCCAGGCAGGCGCCGACGTCAACGCGCGCCAGGCGGACGGCGCCACTTCGCTTCACTGGGCCGCGTACCACGACGATTCCGCGCTGGCGGCGACGCTCGTACGCGGGGGAGCCAGACCCGGTCTTTCGGACGACACCGGCGCGACGCCGCTGTTTCTGGCTTGCATGAACCACAGCGGTCCGATGGTGGAGTTGCTGCTCGGCGCGGGCGCCGATCCCAACGCCCGGCTACTCAACGGCGAAACGGCGCTGATGACCTGCTCGCGTACAGGAGACCCGGTTGCGGTTCGCGCGCTGCTGTCGCGCGGCGCCGACGTCAATCGCAAGGAGCCGGTGCACGGTCAGACGGCGCTGATGTGGGCGGCGGCGGGCGGTCAGACACAAGTCGTCGCGCTGCTCGTCGGCGCGGGCGCCGACGTTCGCGCGCGCTCACGCGCGTATCCGCAGACCGTGACGAGCGAGGTGACGCAGCGGCGCGGCCGCGAAGCCCTGAACTACACGGTGCCGCGCGGCGGGAGCACCCCGATCCTGTTTGCCGCGCGTTCGGGTGACGCCGAATCCGTCCGCGTGCTCGTCGCCGCGGGCGCCGACGTGAACGACGCGCTCCCGAACGGCATGACGGCGCTCGTCGAAGCCGCGCACAGCGGGAACGAGGAAGCCGCCATCGCGCTGCTGGAGAAAGGCGCCGATCCCAACGCGATGGGGATGGGCTACACGGCGCTTCACGCGGCGGTCCTCCGCAGCGAGACCGGTCTCGCCCGCGCACTTCTGGCGCACGGCGCCAATCCGAATCTGCGGATGACCAAAGGCACGCCCGTGCGGCGCAACAGCGAGGACTTCGAGCTGCCCGCGACGCTCATCGGCGCGACGCCGTATTTCCTCGCCGCGAAGTTCCTCGAGCCGGCCATCATGCGCGCGCTGGCGGCCGCCGGGGCGGATGTCCGGCTTGGGATGAAGAACGGGGAGACGCCGCTATTGGCAGCTGCCGGGATGGGTGTGAGCGCGCAGACCGATCGTCGCGGCCTGAGCATTCTCGACGGCGGCCGCATCGAGGACGAAAGCCGCGTCGCTGAAACCGTCGCCGTCGCGATTGCCAACGGCGCCGACGTCAACGAAACGACGCCGGCGGGCGAGACGCCACTGCATGCCGCCGCGGTGCTCGGCTACGACCGCGTGATCAGGCAGCTTGCCGAGGCTGGAGCCAAAGTCGATCTGAAGAACGCGTGCGGCGCGACACCCGAGATGATTGCCGGCAGGGGCGCCGCGCCCCGGTCGCCGGACAGGACCACTCTCGGCCCGCGGCAGAGTACTGTCGATCTGCTGTGCGCCCTCAGCGGCGGCACTCGCCCTTCCCGAGACTGAGCCGCGTGACGTTGAGCGTCGGAATCTCGACGTTGCCGACCCCTGTCGCGCTTCCGCCGGGCATCGCGGCGACTGCCGCCACACCGGGATCGAGCGCGCCCGCCTGGGCGGCGATGTTCGGCGACGGATAGAGGCCGCCGACGAACTTGACCTTCTTGTTGTCGATCTTGCCGGTGACGAGCACCGCCATCCCGGAGTACTGCGACACGCCTTTGCCGTTCAGGCGGTAACGGCCGCCCTCGTCGCTCAGGAACGTGTACGTGCTGGCGCTCTTCGCGTCGGTGTAGTCGCGCGTCACGCACCCGCTGAGCGTCACTGGCGCGTTGGGATCCGGTTTCGACGCCGGCTGTGCCGGCTGGGACTGCGCAAGCAGCAGGGCGGCAAGCAGGAAAGTCGTCATGCCCCAATCTAATGCAGTTCCCGGGCCAACCGCGCTACAATCCTCAGCCTAATCAAGGAGTTGTTTAGATGACACAGCGTGCTTTGGGGTTCCTGATGTCCGCCGCCACGCTTCTGTCCGGCGCGAACGCTTTCGCGCAGGCACCGAATGCCGCCCCCCCGCCACCGCCCTCCGTCAAGGTCGGCCAGGCGGCTCCCGATTTCTCGGCGCGTTACCTCGTCATGGAGAACGGACGTCCGAGCTTCAAGACGGTCAAGCTGAGCGAGTACAAGGGTCAGAAAAACGTCGTCCTCGCGTTCTTCCCGGCCGCGTTCTCGCCCGGCTGCACGAGCGAGATGGCGAAGTACCAGGAGAACTCAGGCCAGTTCAACGTGAACAACACGGTGATCCTCGGCATGAGCGTGGACAGCACGTGGGCGAACGCCGCGTTCGCGGACAAGCTCGGCGTGAAGTTCCCGATCCTGAGCGACGCCAACCGCGAGATCAGCAAGAGCTACGGCGTGTGGAACGAGCAGGGCCTGGTGTCCAACCGCTCGACGTTCGTGATCGACAAGAACGGCGTCGTGAAGACGGAGTTCCTGGCCGCCGAAGCGCTCGACCCGGCCAAGTCGCTGGAAGCGTGCGCTCTTCTGAAGGAAGTGAAGTAGGCCCGACCTTCAGGTCGGGCGTCGGCGTTAATACCGCCGGTTCTGCTGGCGCATGATGTCGAACTTCGCCGTGTCGGCGACCGCCATCACCGCCATCACGCCGGCCTGAACGGGATCGGTCACCACGAGGTCGGCAGCGTCCGGAACGCTGCCGGCCATGTTCAGCGAGATCACCCGCAGGCCCTTCGCGCGCACGTCCTCGACCGCCTTCGTAATCTCGCCGCCCATCAGCGCCCCCGCCAGCACGAGCAGCTTCACGCGCGGCAGCAGCACGATCGCGCGCACCGCCGCCGCGAGATCCTGTTCGCCGACGAGCGGGATCGTGTCCACCGAGATGTGCTCGCCGCGGATGTTGTGGCGATCCGCCTCGGCGATGGCGCCCATCGCCACCTGGCCCACCTGCGATCCGCCGCCCATGATGACGACGCGCTTGCCGTAGACCTTGCCGAACGACTGCGTGACGTCCACGCGCATCACGCCGGGGACGTCCTGCATCTCGCTCACGAGACGATCGATCGGCGTGCTCGTCGAGAACTCGAGGTACACCTCCGCCTCGCGGTGCGGTTCGTGGACGATGTCGATGTGTTCGATGTTGGCGTCGTGGCGCGCGAGCACTTCGGTCACGCGGTACAGCATGCCCGGTTGATCGGCGAGGGTGGTCAGGAGTGCATGTGACGGCATAGGCGCTTCTCCGACGACTTTAGCACGATGCCGAGTCGGTATAATCGTGGCGTGGCAGCCAATCCGTACGCGTCCTTCCTCGGTGCTCGCAATCCCGTCGACGTGATCGAAGAGACGTCACGGCGCCTCTCGGAAATCGTCACCAGGCTGTCGGTCGGCTCCAATCTCGAATGGCGTCCGGCGCCGGGCAAGTGGAGCGCGCGCGAGATCATCTGCCATCTCGCCGACTGCGAGATCGCGTTCGCTTTCCGCCTCCGCCAGACGCTGGCCGAAACGAACCACGTGATCCAGCCCTTCGATCAGGAGAAGTGGGCGGGCATGTACGGAGGCCTCAGCGCGCGCGCGGCGCTGAGCGCGTTCTCCTCGCTGCGCGAATGGGATCTCGCGCTCATCCAGCACACGCCCGCCGAGGCGATGGGGAAGAAGGTCCACCACCCCGAGCGCGGCGACATGACCTTCCGCACCATCGTCGAGACGATGGCCGGGCACGACGTGAATCACCTCACACAGCTAGACGCGATCGTCGCCGGCTTCGCCCACACCTAAGCTCTCAGCCCTGAGCCCTAAGCCCTGAGCCCTAAGCCCTCTTAGGGCCTCTGGCTCGCCGGCGGCACGAGCCCGTTCAGCCGCAGATACACCACCATCTGGCCGTACGTGTCCTGCGTGTGCCCGATCAGGAACGCGATGATGCGCGCGCGCGTCGAGGGTCCCATCCACGGCGGGCCCGCGATCGTCCCGGCCATCGACTGATCGGTCTGCTCGTTGAGGAGCGCGGTGCCGTAGTCGAAGGTGTCCGACATGGCTTTGATCGTGTCGGCCTTGGACGTCGCCTTCTCGTTGATTGCCGGCGCCGCCGCGGTGCCGCCGAGCGTCTTCAGCACCATCATGTTGATCTGCGCGATGTGCATGACGTGGCCGCCGAAGTCGCGCTGGGCGGGCGTTGCCTTGAACGTGAACTTCTCGGCGGGCATCGCCTCGGCGATCTTCACCAGCATGGCCTTCTGGCCGGCCCACTCCTTGAGAAAGTCGCCCTTGAGCGACGCCGTTTGCGCGAACGGCCGCGCGCCCGACGCGAGCACGGCCGCCGCGGCGGCCGCGAGAATGAATGCATGCGAAGTACGAGTCATGAGAGAAAGCCTCCTTGTGAATGAACGGACTAGTTCGTAGACGCCGTTGACGGTTTCACCCATTTCGCGAGCCAGGCGTGCACCTCGTCGTAGAAGTGACGGCTGTCTTCGCCGTTGGTGATCCAGTGGTTCGCGTTGGGCCACACGAGCAGCCGGCTCGGCACCCTCATCCGCTGGAGCGCGCTCCAGTTCTCGAGCGTGTTGTTGAGCGGCACGCGGAAGTCGTTTTCACCGACCGACAGCAGGATCGGCGTCTTGAAGTTCGCCGCCCGCCGGATCGGATTCTGATCGATCCAGGGCTTCGCCTGTTCCCACGGCGGACCGCCCATCATCAGCTCGCGATGATAGATGCTGTCGCTCGTACCCCACTGCGCCTCGATGTTCGATTCGCCCGCGTGAGCGACGATCGCCTTGTATCTCGTCGTCGTCGCCTCGAGCCAGTTGGCCAGATGGCCGCCGTAGCTCGCGCCCGCGGCCATCTGCCGCGTCGCGTCGATGAAGGGATAGCGCTTGATCGCCTCATCGGCCGCTTCGTTCAGATCGGTCGCGGGGCCGGCCAGCGGGTCGTGCTGAATCCACCGGCCGAACGCCTCGCCGAATCCCGTCGAGCCGCGGTAGTTCGTCAGCAGGACGACGTAGCCGGGTTTGGCGAGGAGATGATAGTTCCAGCGCAGCGTGATCTGGTCGCGCCACATGTTCGCCGCGCCGCCGTGGATCTCGACGAGCAGCGGATACTTCTTCGACGGGTCGAAGTTCGGCGGCCGGATGATCATGCTGTGAATCGGGCGGCCGCCTGATCCGGTGAAGACGAAGTGTTCGGGCGGCGTCCAGTCGAGCGCCGCGGCCTTCCCGGCGGCGAACGCGGTGATCGCCTTGTGACTTTTCGCCCCGAGGTCGAGCCGTACGACTTCGGCCGGATTGATCGCGCTCGCCCAGCTCGCGATCGCGGTCCCGCCGCCGATGGACAGATTGGTGTAGACACCACGCGCCGGCGCGACCGCGAGCGTCGTCTCGCCCCCCTGGGCGGGCATCGCGTAGATCTTCTCGAGGCCCGAGTCTTCCGCGGTCAGATAAATCCGCTGGCCGTCCGCGCTGAACGCCCAGCTCTCCGGCGACCGGTCGAACGACGGCGACACGACCTTCGGCTCGGCGCCCGGGGCCGGCGGCCACGGCATCATCGCGATCCGATCGAGCGAGTAGATCTCCTTGTCGTCGTCAGACGAGGTGAAGTAGAGGGCGCGGCCGTCGGGGCGGAAGCGCGGGTGCTCGTACGTCACCAGCCCGCGCGTGAGCGGCTTCGGCTCGCTGCCGGTCGCCGCCACCTGGTACAGGTGTGTGTGGACCCCGGCGTACGCTGCCGCCGTCCGGTTGATCGTCGCGGCGAAGACGATCGACGCGCCGTCGGGCGCCCACTCGGCGTCGAGCTCCTCGCCTGAGTCGAGCCGCCGGCCGCTGAAGCCGGCGTTCTGGACCAGCGTTGTTCCGGCGAGCAGATCTTTCGCGGCGCTCCCGGACTCGAGCGGCTGCACGAAGACATGAATCTGGCGATCGTCGAGCCAGCGATCCCAGTACCGGACGGGGAAGCTGTCGTACGCGCGGACTTTGTATTTCTGATCCTTGCGCTCGGCCGCCGCCTTCCTGTTCGCGGCGTCGTCTGCGGCGTTGGGGTAGACGAGGCTCGTGAAGAGGATCGCGTTGCCGTCAGGCCTGAATCTCGGAGCACCCGCGCCGGTCGACACCGTGGTGATGCGTGCGGCCTCGCCGCCGACGGCGAGGTCGAGGACGTAGATCTGATTCGCCTCGTCGCCTTCGCGACGCGTCGAGAAGGCGATGCGCCGGCTGTCGGCGCTCCAGGTCACGCCGGACTCCGAGGCTTTCGTCGACGTCAGCTTGCGCGGCGCCGCGCTGCCGTCGGCGGGCACGAGCCAGAGGTCGGAGGTCTGATCTTTGTCGTCGTACGCCGGCATGGTCACGGGCATCACGACCCATTTGCCGTCGGGGCTCAGTGCCGGCGTGCCGACGCGCGGCATCAGCCAGAGCGCTTCGTGCGTGACGGGCTGCTTGCCCTGCGCGCCGGTGAACAGCGTGCCGCCGAAGACGAGCGCGAGTACGATTGGAAGCTTGTAGCGCATGGCGGGATTATAGAACTATGGCGGATTTCCATGACTTCGAGCAGGCCGGGTGGGAGCGCGCCGCCGATCACTACGGCGACGCGTTCGGGAGCCTGACGTCGCAGACGATTCCGGCGCTGCTGCGTGCGGCCGGCGTCGGGAAAGGCACGCGGCTGCTCGACGTCGCCTCGGGGCCGGGTTATGTCGCCGCCGCGGCGGCCGGGCTGGGCGCATCGGTCGTCGGCGTCGACTTCTCGTCGGAAATGGTCGCGCTCGCCGCCGGGCGTTATCCCGGCCTCGAGTTCATGGAGGGGGACGCCGAAGCGCTGCCGTTCCCGGATCGGTCGTTTGCGGCGGTCGCGATCAACTTCGGTGTGCTGCATCTCGAGCGTCCGGACACCGCGATCGCCGAAGCACGGCGCGTGCTCGAGTCCGGCGGACGATGTGCGTTCACGGTGTGGGCGACGCCTGATGTTTCTGTCGGGTTCGGGATCGTGCTGAAGGCGATCGAGACACACGGCCGCATGGACGTGCCGCTGCCGGCGGGCCCGCCCTTCTTTCGATTCAGCGATGCCGCCGAGTCGACGCGCAGCATGCAGGCAGCCGGCTTCAGCGACGTGCGCGTCGAGACCCTGCCGCTCGTCTGGCGGCTTGCGTCCGGCGATGCGCTCTGCGAGGCGTTTCTTCAGGGCGCGGTCCGGACCGCCGCGCTGCTGCGCGCGCAGTCGCCCGACGCGATGGCGAAGATCAGGCAGAGCATCCGCGAGGGCGCGGAGTCTTATCGCAACATCGATGTCATCGAATTGCCGATGGCTGCCGTCTTATCATCCGGCAGTGTCCAATAGTCCGGTAGTGTCCGCCTTTAGGCGGACCTTGGAGGCTCGCCGTCGTCATCAAGGAAGTGAAGCCTGACTGACCTTCACTCTGAAATAACATGATCTGAATGCGATTCCCCATCGCCGTTGCCGGCGCGGCCGTTCTCGCGTCCTTCGGCTTTGCTCAGGACGGCCCCGAGCGAAGTCGAGGGGCCGCCGCGCTGGTGGGATCGGCACAGCCGGCCCCGCGCGCAAACGCGTCGAGCCGGACGCCGCTCAGCGACGCTGATTTTCACGCGCTGGTCACCGGCCTGTCCGAACCCGGCGGGACGTTCATCACCGACAACCTGCTGTCCAACGAGATCGCGTTCCAGGATGTCCTGCCGGAGCTGCAGCGGCGGCGCGTGCAGGGCGCCTATCTCGGCGTCGGCCCGGAGCAGAACCTCTCGTACATCGCGGCGCTGCAGCCACCGATCGCCTTCGTCGTCGATCTTCAGCGCGGCAACCTGCGTCTGCATCTGCTCTATAAGGCGCTGATCGAGCTGTCGAACAGCCGCGCGGACTTCCTGTCGAGGATCTTCTGCCGCCTGCGGCCGCACGATCTGACCGTCCAGATGTCGGCGGCGCAGCTGTTCGACGCGTACAGAACACTGCAGGGGCGGGCGTGGGTCCCGGGCATGCTGGACATGCACCTGCAGGAAGTCTTCGATCGGCTCACCCGCGTGCACCACTTCGGTCTCACGCGCGAGGACCGGAACGGCATCAGGGCGATCTACCGCGCGTGGTGCGAGGGCGGCCCCGACATGCGCGGCGACTTCGGGCGGAATCCGTCGATCCCCTCCTGGGTGCCGTCGTACGCGGAGATGATGACCGCGGCCGATCCGTTCGGCGAGAACCAGAGCTTTCTCGGATCCGAGGACCGCTATCTCACGCTCCGGCAGTACGAGCTCGACAACCTGATCGTGCCAGTCGTCGGCGACTTCGCCGGCGACAAGGCGCTGCGCGCCGTCGGCGCGTATCTCGCACGCCGCGGCCTCACCGTCGGCACGTTCTACACGTCGAACGTCGAGGACTACCTGTTCCGCTCGGACGCGTGGCGGCGCTTCTTCCGCAACGTCGGCGCGCTCCCGATCGATGACGAGTCGATGTTCATCCGCACCTATTTCACCCAGAGCCTCGAAGGCATGCGCGAATACGTCGACCCCATCCGTCCGACGCTCGAGGCCTTTGGCAAAGGGGAGATCAGGAGTTACGACGACGTGATCGCGCACTCGAGAGTACCGAGATCGTAGAGACGTACGGTTAACACAGAGATCGCAAAGATCACGGAGTCGGATCTTGTTTTGCAAAGACCCGGAGCATGCATGAGGCACTCAATCCGCTGACTGAAATGATCATCGGTGCAGCCTTGGAGGTCCATCATGAACTCGGACCAGGGTTGTTAGAAAATGCGTACGAAGCGTGCTTCGCAGTTGAACTTTCTGCACGCGGGCTGAGCATAGAACGACAAAAGGCCCTTCCGGTCACATATAAGAATCAACGAGTAGACTGCGGCTATCGACTCGATTTCGTCGTGGAGCGCTCAGTGATCGTCGAGATCAAGGCAGTTGAACGGCTGGAACGCGTTCACTCCGTGCAGCTGCTCTCCTATCTCAGATTTGCCGGATGTCCGCTCGGCTTACTATTCAACTTTCACGCGGGATTTCTTACTCGTGACGGTCTGAAACGGGTAGTGAACGGGTTTTCCGGGTAGTTTCTTCTCCGCGATCTTTGCGATCTCTGTGTTTAACCGGTCTCTGACTCTCTACTTACTCATCGCAATCACATCGTAGTACCCGGTGATCTGGCCGCGGTTGAAGGCCTGCAGCAGGTCGGCGACGGAGCAGAGGCGCGTCTGCGCGCGGGGGCCGTTGGGGCCGGGGGAATATCCGCGGTTGCTGACGGATCGGATGAACGTCGTCTTCGCGTCGATCGGGAGCGTCGCGATGTTGCCGTAATACTTCTTCCAGTTGGTGTCGCTCTGGAACAGGTACTGCTCGACGTTCGACGTGTAGATCGCCGTGACCGTCGCGTCGTGGGCCTTCAGGTACCGGCCGACGGCCCGCAGCGCCTTCGGCCCGGCGAAGTCGCCCGTGATCGCGACGATCGCGTTCCGCCGCTCCATGTCGGCGACCGCGCGGTAGTTCTCTTCGGTCGCGAGGTAGCTGCGGTGCTCGCCCGCGCCGTCGCGCTCGGTCATCAGCACGGCGTAGGTCGGGAACCGGAAGCCGCCGCCACCGCCGAACGGGAATCCTGAGAACGAATAATTCAGATCGGGCCCGGCCTTGAAGAACGCGTTGTAGACGTACTCGATGCCGCGCAGGTCGTCGGCGGTCAGCGTGAACCGGTGCGTCTTCGTCAGGTGATCGGTCGCCTCCTGCAGATACCGGTGATACAGCTCCTCGCTCGGCGCCGCGAGCTCGTACGCGTCGATCAGCTCTTCGACCGACGTCTTCTCGGTCAGCGCCGGCGGCCGCGGCCGCGCGAAGAGGCGCGACAGAAACTCCGCGCGATCGCGCGACAGCTCCATGAACGCCTTGTAGAGCAGCTGCAGGTTCATGTTGCCGCGACGGATGTCGACGATGAAGGCGAGACGAGGCTTGAGCGCCGCGATGTAGGTGAAGTTCTGCTCGGGCCCGACGCCGAGGTAGACGCCGTCGGCCGGCAGCTTCGACTGCAGCGCCGGGATGACGTGCTGGAACGTGTTCTCGTTCGACAGCAGGTTGTCGGACCTGAAGTAGCCGTTCGGCTCGGAGAAGTCTTCGACGAGCTGCCAGTAGTCCTTGTCGCTCAGCTGCCCGGGCACCGAGCGCGCCGCGAGCCCGCGTCCGTAGGTATAGAAGAGAACGCTCGCGCACATGACGACGGTGGCGAGCACGGCGGCGAGCTGGCGTCGATGATTCATGCGCCTATGAACCCCTTCGCAAATTCTATAAAACGATCGACGTCCTGGGAATTGCTGACCATGCCGAGCGAGACGCGGACGGCGCCGGTGCTCTTGCCGTCGATGCACAGGCGGAAGTCGTCGATCGTCAGGTGGGCTTCGTGCTCCGGCTGGCGGAAGCAGGACGACAGCTCGGTGCCGGTGATCCCGAGCGCGACCTCGCCGCCGCCCGGGTTGCAGAAGCATCCGGTCCGCAGCGAGATGTTTGCCTTGTTGGCGAGCTCCTCGACCTTCCGGTGATCGACCGCGCCGCCGTCGGCGCCGTAGAAGTTGAAGGTCACGATCCCGCCCCGCCGGTCGGTCGTCGGCGGGCCGTAGAGACGCACGAGCGGCTTGCCGTTGGTCTGCTTCAGCGCCAGGAGCTTCTCGAGCAGATAGCCGGTCAGGTGGCGCACCCGCTCGTGGATCGCCTCCATGCCGATCGACTCGATGTGCTGCAGGCCGATCTCGATCGCCGGCATCGCGAGGAAGTCGAGCGTGCCGTCCTCGAACGCCGACGGTCCTTCGGCGAGGTAGTACCGGTCGCCCTGGACGGACGCGACCGTGATGGTCCCGCCGGAAAACCACGGGCGCTGCAGCTTGGCGAGCGCGGTCTTGCGCGCGAGCAGGCAGCCAATGCCGGTGGGGTAGCCGAAGATCTTGTAGAACGACTGCACGACGAAGTCGGGCTTCCACGTCGACAGGTCGAGCCGGTTCGTCGCCGTGAACGCCGCCGCGTCGAGCAGGACGTCCCAGCCCTGCTCCCGGGCTTTCGCAATCCACTCGAGTGGATGCTGGACGCCGGAGAAGTTCGACTGCGCGGGATACGCAAACAGGTTATTCCCGTCCGCCTTCGCGCTTCTGGACTGCGCGAGCGCGTCGGCGAGATCGCCTTCGGCGACCCTCATCTCGGGAAGGACGACCGGGACGTAGGTCGCGGTGGCGCCCCGCGCCCGCGCGAACTCGCGGATGCCGTTGACGGAGTTGTGGTTGTCAAACGTCAGCAGGAACCGATCGCCCGGGCCGAACGGATACGACTCGCCGATCAGTTTCAGCGCCAGGCTCGCATTGCCCGCGAAGATGACTTCCCACTCGTCAGGTGAGGCGTTGAAGAACCGGAGCACCGCGGTCCGCGCCCGCGCGACATATTCCGTCGCCAGAGACGACGACGGGTTGGTCGAGTGCGGGTTGCCGAGCAGGTGCTGACGAAGGAACTCGAAATGGCGCGTGATCTGTGACGACGCGTAGAGGCCGGCGGCGGTGAAGTCGAGGTACGTATGCGTGGCGAGCGCCGGATATTCTTTCTCGCGGAGCTCGTCGAGCGCGCCTGTCTCCACTGCGGTTCCCACGTCAAGGTCAACGTAGCACAGCAAACCCGCAAACCTAAAGGTTTGCGGCTACGACTGGGAGCGCGGAAGACTACAGCCGGGAGCGCGGAAGACTACAGCCGGGGGCGCGGAAGACGACAGCCGGCGGCGCGGAAGACTCACATTACAATCTGGACCGGAATGTCCCGCCGTATCGTGTGGCTCCTGGCCCTCTGCACGGGCTGCGTCGTCGCCAACATCTATTACGTCCAGCCGCTGCTCGCCGACATCGCCCGCGAATTCGGCCTCTCGATCGCCCGGATCGGCGTCGTCGCCATGCTGGCGCAGGTCGGCACGGGCCTGGGGATGCTGTTCTTCGTCCCGCTCGGCGACAAGTACGAGCGGCGGACGCTCATCTCGCTGCTGATGGTCGCCGAGTCGATCACGCTGGTGTTCGCGGCCTCCGCGAAGAGCGTCCTGTGGCTGGGCGCGGCGGCGTTCTTCGTCGGCGTCTGGACGTCGTGCGTCCACGTGATCGTCCCGCTCGCGGCGCACCTGGCGCCGCCGAAGGAGCGCGGACGGATTGTCGGCATCGTGCTGAGCGGCCTGCTCATCGGCGTCCTGCTCGCACGGGCGTTCAGCGGCATCGTCGGCGACCGGTACGGCTGGCGCGCGGTGTTCTGGTTTGCGTCGGCGCTGATGCTCGTCCTTGCCGTTACCGTCCGCGTCTCGTTGGAGCCGAGCAAGCCCGAGCTGTCGATGAAATGGACGGCGCTGATGCGGTCGATTGGCAGCCTCGCCAGGCAGCATCCAACACTCAGAGAAGCGGCGCTGCTCGCGATGCTGCTGTTCATGACGTTCAGCGCGCTGTGGACGACGCTGGTGTTTCTGCTGCGGACGCCGCCGTACCACTACGGGACGACGGCGGCCGGTGTGTTCGGGCTGCTGGGGGCGTCGAGCGCGGCGGCGGCGCCGATCGTCGGACGCATGTCCGACCGCCACGGCCCGGAGCGTTCGATTCTCATCGCAATCGTCTCGACGCTGGCGGGCTACCTGTTGCTGCTCGTCGCCGGGCGCACGCTGCCGGGCCTCATCGCGGCGATCGCGCTCATCGACGTCGGCGTGCAGTCGGGGCACGTCGCGAACCAGTCACGCATCTATGCGATCGCCCCGGAGGCCCGCAGCCGCCTCAACACCTTCTACATGGTGGCGTTCTTCATCGGCGGCGCCCTGGGGTCGTACCTCGGGCCGCTCGGGTTCACCCTCGGCGGCTGGACCGGGTTCTGCGCGATTCCGCTCGCGGCGCTGGTGTTTGCGCTCGCCTACTTCGTGCGCGCGGATCGAAAGAGAGACGCCCTGGCCGGCGTCCTGATGCGCTGACGGTTGTCGCTCACGCGCGAAGTCGAATGTCCCCCTGAGCGGTCACGCGCAGCCGCTTCTTCAACCGATTGGAACGACTCACAGGGAATTGCGAGCGGACGGTTCGGCACGGCAATTGATGAGGCACACGCCGCGAAACGAAACGTCCTCAAGGAGGTAGAGATGCGAGTAACACCCTGCGGGTCCCTGCGATGGTCGCCGTGGTCGCTATTGCCGGCGGTGCTCTGTGCGATCGCCGCGCTTGCGACCACCGGCTGTGCCCCCGTCCTCGCTGCGAAGCAGCCGGCGCGCCGGAACGTCGACCTCCTCACTCCCGGCATGCCGAGAAACCTGCTGCTGGCGGAGCTGGGACAGCCCATTGGGACCGAGGTCAAGGACGGCAAGCGCGTCGAAGTGTTTTCGTTCGTGCAGGGGTACCGCAAGGGCGTCAGGGTCGGACGCACGATCGCCCACGGCACGGCCGACGTGATGACCCTCGGCCTCTGGGAGGTCGTCGGCACGCCGACCGAGGCCACCCTGAATGGACACCAGGTCGCGTACGAAGTCACGTACAACGACAGCGATCGCGTCGAGCTGGTCGTGCCCCTGAAAAAGTAAACAGACGACGCCGGCGGCTACCTGGTCCGCGCGGCGCGGAACAGGGGATCGGCTGACGACAGGATGATGCGCCTCAGCCGATCGGGATAGCCCGCCGGCAGATCCCGGACGAAGGCGCGGACGGTGTCCGCGACCTTCGGCGACGCCGGCCCACCCAGCGTGGCGTCCATCCAGCGTTTCGGAAAGAAGATGTCACCGGTCTGCTGGATCTCGCGCAGCAGGGCGAGGCTTGGGACGATGTACTTGTCCGACGAGCTGCCGCGCAGCGGATGGTGCAGGGCGCGAAGGCCATCGAGCACCCACGGCTCGTGGCGGCGATTGACGACGTCGGCAAGCGACGCGAAGAAGGCGTCCCGCTCGCGTTCGTCGGCCGACAGCGCGGGCATCACGAACGTGAGCCTCGCCTTGCGATCCGGATCCTTCGTCCGCTCGATCTGCGTGGTAAGGATGGTGCGCCCTCCTTCGGCCGTCGGGCTGCGGAGGGCAAGATCCTGCGCGAGCGTGATGTCATCCTGCTCCGCCAGCGTCAGCCCTTTCACACGCGTCCTGCCGTCCCAGATCGACGTCAACCACGCAACCGCAGGCTTCGTCAGCGCCATGCTGCGGAGCGCCGAAAAGTAGGCGCCCTTCTGGCTCTGGGTCTGCGCCGCGGTCAGGCCATCGCGCAGCACGCGCTCGACGCGCGCCGCCTGGAGGGTCCGCTGCTCCGGCGAGAGGAACCGCCAGTAAATCGTGCGCGCCTCACCGAGCAGCTCTTCGACGATCAGCTCGTCGGTCTCGCGGGGCAGCGATCGCAGCTGCAGGTCGAACAGCCGGGCCGGCGCGATGTCGCCGTCGAGCATCGCGTCCCAGAGCGTGAGAAACGCCGCGCCGCGCGTCAGGGCGTCCGGAATGCGGAACGCGTTCGCGCTCAGCCAGTCGCGGCTCTTCGTGTCGAGACGAATGTCGCCGTACGCGACCCCGCCGCCGTTCGCCAGCACGAACAGCGGCGCCGGTGTGCCTCGCGCCTCGGCCACGTCGACGGACGGCGCACTCAGTAGCGCGAACACTTTAGTCGAGCGATTGACGCGTCGCGCTCCGAGGACGACGTCGAGCTGCTGGGTCCAGCGCAGCCCGCGGCGCGAGTCGGGATCCTGCTGTGTGAACGACAGCCGCGTGATGCGGCCGTTCGCGGTGTCCAGATGCGTGGTGATGACGGGCCGCCGATCTTCGTCCACCCACGCGCGGCTCCATGACGCCAGATCTTCCGGCGTGCGGTCGTCGAGGATCTGAATCAGGTCCGTCCACGTCGCGTTCACGAACGAGAACCGCCGCAGGTACTCGCGAAGCCCCTGCTGAAACGCGTCCGCGCCGACCAGCGCCTCGAGTTGGCGCATGACGATCGGCGCCTTGTCGTAGATGATGTTGCCGTAGAGCGTTCCCGCCTCGTTCAGGTTCGCCAGCGGCTGCCGAATTGGATTGGAGCCGTCCGTGCGATCGACGTCGTACGCCGGCGGATAGTAGTTGAGCAGGAACCGCAGGTCGTGGTTGATGGCGGGGAACGACGGATTCACGATCTTCGCGGCCATGAAGTTGGCGAACACCTCCTTCATCCACACGTCGTCGAACCATTTCATCGTCACCAGGTCGCCGAACCACATGTGCGCGGTCTCGTGCGAGATGACGCTCGCACGATTGAGCAGGTCGTTCTGCGTGGCCGATGGATCGAGCAGCAGGCCGCTGGCGTTGTAGAAGATCGCGCCGGCGTGCTCCATCCCGCCGAACTGGAACGCCGGGACGAGGAGGAAGTCGAACTTCCCGAATGGATACGGGATGCCGGTGTATTGCTCCATCCACGTGAGCGCCGCTGCATGCAGGTCGAAGATCGCGTCGCGATTGCGCGCCACCTTCGCGGCGTCGGTCTCACGGTGCAGCATGCGCATCTGGCGGCCGTTGCGTTCGGCGCGCTCGACGGAGAAGCGCCCGGCCGCAAACGCGAACAGGTACGTCGAGATGGGCTGCGTTTCGGTGAAGGCGATCCGCGTACGCCCGTCGCGTGAGGTCTTCGACGACTCGGCGCCGTTGCCCAGCGCCTCCCAGCCGTCGGGCACATCGAGCGACAACGTCCACCGCGCCTTCAGATCGGGCTGATCGAAGCAGGGGAA
>Ga0134123_10000710_pt1 | contig 21970 bp, 16 predicted proteins | sample KB303_FD_96460 | JGI IMG/M metagenome (GOLD analysis project Ga0134123, IMG submission 96460) | Terrestrial soil microbial communities without Nitrogen fertilizer from Kellogg Biological Station, Michigan, USA - KB3-0-3 | ecosystem: Environmental > Terrestrial > Soil > Unclassified ...
CTCGGCTCCGAGGCGGAGCTCGAAGAGAAGGTGGAGCAGGTGGTCGACATCGAGCTGCGGCAGCTGCTCAAGACGCCGTACCTGCCCGGCTACATCCTCAGCGAGCTGACCCATCACCCCGAGCGCGCCGCGCAGCTGTTCTCGAGCGCGGCGGGGGTCGCGCCGTCCGAGATCGGCGCGCGCGTCTTCAAGGTGCTCCGCGCGCAGATCAACGCCCGCGTCAAGGCGAAGCGGATGCACCCGATGGCGCCGGAGCAGTTCGCCATCAACCTGCTCGCGCTCTGCGTGTTTCCGTTCGCGGCGCGGCCGATGGTGATGGCGCTGGCCGGCCTCGATCAGGCCGGCTTCGCCGAGTTCATCGAACGGCGCCGCAAGGAGCTGGCGCCGTTCTTTCTGAGGGCCTTACGTCCATGAGTGCATGGCCGTTGGCGGGTCCAAAAGGATCCGCCCTACCGTTGATCGCGTTGCTGTTCGCCTGGCCTGTCCACGGGCAGGGGACGCCGGAGTCCGGCAGGTCGTTCGAGCTCGCCACGCTGCAGCAGGCCGCGCTCGACACGGACCCGCGCATGCAGCAGTTCTCGCTGCTGAACACGCAAACCGATCTCCGCCTGCGCAACGTCGCCGCGCTGCGGCGGCCGGCCGTGACCGTCGAGGGACAGGCCCAATACCAGTCGGATGTCGCGCACCTGACGCCGGAGCCGCCCGTGATTGGCGGCCTGTTCCGCCCGACGAAGGACACCTACGACGGCAGCCTCCGCATCGATCAGCGGCTGTTCGACCCGACCGTCAACGCGCAGGGCGCGGTCGAGCGCGCGCAGCTGGCCGAAAGCCAGGCGCGCGTGCGGACGACGCTCTTCACGCTCCGTCAGCAGGTGAACGACGCGTTCTTCGCGGCCGCGGCGCTGCAGGCGCGAGCGGGCTCGCTGGCGGCCACCATCGCGGACCTGACCGCGCGGCTCGAGGAGTCCACCGCGCGCGTCCGCGAAGGGACGGCGCTGCCGGCCGACGCGGCCGCCATCGAGGCGACGCTGCTGCAGCGGCAGCAGGACGCGGACGACCTGCGAGCCAGCCGCCGCGCGGCGCTCGATCGCCTCGGCACCCTCACCGGCCAGCCGCTCGGCGACGGCGACGTGCTCGTGCTCCCCGATCTCGGGGCGCTCGTCACGCGCGCCCGCCAGCAGCGCGACACCCTGCGCACGCGCCCCGAGTTCGATCAGTTCGCCCGCACGCGCGATCGCCTTTCGCGCCAGCAGGAGCTGACCCTCGCGCAGGAGCGGCCGCGCCTGTCCACCTACGCGCGCGTCGGATACGGGCAGCCTGGGCTGAATTTCATCAGCCGCGACTTCGAATCCTACGCGCTCGGCGGCGTCCGCCTGCAGTGGAACGCCTGGACGTGGGGAACGGGCGGGCGCGAACGCGAAGCGCTCGCCATCCAGCAGCAGGTCGTCGCCGCCGACGAGGCAGCGTTCGCCCGCTCGCTGACGACGGCGATCGAGGGCGACGAGACGGCCATCGAACGGCTGCAGCGGAGCCTGTTATCGGATGAACGGATCGTCACGCTGCGCGAGCAGGTGGAGCGCTCGACGCAGGTGCGGTTGCAGGAGGGTGTGGTGACGGCATCGGAATATCTCGACCGGAGCGCGGAGCTCCTGCAGGCGCGCTTCGCGCGCGCCGGCCACGAGGTGGAGCTCGCCCAGGCAAGCGCCCATTTCCTGACGACGCTCGGACTGGAGGTGCGGTGATGGCGAGGCGCGCAGGGCTGGCACGGGCCACCTGGGTTTTGGGATTCGGGATTTGGGTTTTGGGATTTGCGGCTGCCTGCAGCCGCCAGGAGCAGCCGGACGCGTACGGAAACGTCGAGGCCACGGAGGTCGTCGTCTCGTCCGAGGTGGCCGGCCAGCTGACGGCGTTCACCGTCGATGAAGGGCAGACGCTGACGGCGGGGCAGGCCGCGGGCTCGATCGATCCGACCCCGCTGACGCTGCAGCGCGGACAGGTAGTCGCCCAGCGCGAATCCGCCGTCTCGCGCGTCGCAGAAGTGGATCGCCAGGTCGCGGTCCTGGGCGCCCAGCGCGACGCCCTTCAGGCGCAACACGACTCCGCCGTCGCGCAGCGAGGCGCCTTGCAGGCGCAGCTCGAGATCGCGCGCCGCAACCACGAGCGGACGCAGCGGCTCTTCTCGCAGCAGGCCGCAACCGCGCAGCAGCTCGACCAGGCCGAGCGCGACGAGCGGGTGCTGCAGGAGCAGGTGAAGGCGCAGGACCAGCAGATCGAGGCCCAGGCCCGCCAGGTCGCGGCGCAGACCGCGCAGATCGCGGCCGCGCGCCAGCAGCAGCAGACCGCACGGACGCAGGTCTCGGCGGTCGATGCGCAGGTCGCGCAGCTCGACGATCGAATCAAGAGGAGCACGATCACCAATCCGAGCGCCGGCACGGTGCTCGTCACTTACGCCAGGCAGGGCGAGATCGTCCAGGCCGGCCAGCCGCTCTACAAGATCGCCGACATGGGCGCCGTGGACGTCCGCGCCTACGTCAGCGAGCCGCAGCTGGCGGACGTGAAAGTCGGAACGCAGGCGCGCGTCGCCCTCGACTCCGGGGACAGCCGCCAGACGCTGAACGGCACCGTCTCGTGGGTCTCGACGCAGGCGGAGTTCACGCCGACGCCCATCCAGACACGCGACGAGCGGGCCGATCTCGTTTACGCGGTCAAGATTCGCGTGCAGAACCAGAACGGAATGCTCAAGATCGGCATGCCCGTCGACGTGGAGTTCGCCCAGTGAGCGCGAAGAGTGGCCCGGCTGAAGCCCGCCCCCACGAACCAGGCTCCCATGGCGACGCCGTGCGGGTCGAGTCGATCAGCAAGCGGTTCGGGCCAACCGTCGCTCTCGACAAGGTGTCGTTCGCGGTGGAGGAAGGCGAGCTCTTCGGCTTCATCGGGCCCGACGGCGGCGGGAAGACGACGCTTTTCCGCCTGCTTGTGTCGCTGCTGGTGCCCGATACGGGACGGGCGACCGTCCTCGGTCTCGACGTCGTCAAGGACTATCGCGCGCTGCGCCTGCGCGTCGGCTACATGGCCGGGCGCTTCTCGCTCTACCCGGACCTCAGCGTCGAGGAGAACCTCACGTTCTTCGCGTCGGTGTTCGGCACCACCGTGCAGCGCGAGTTCGAGCGGATCAGGCCGATCTACTCGCAGCTCGAGCCGTTCAGGGATCGCCGCGCCGCCGCGCTCTCGGGCGGGATGAAGCAGAAGCTGGCGCTCTGCTGCGCGCTCGTGCACCGCCCCGACATCCTGTTTCTCGACGAACCGACCACCGGCGTCGACGCCGTGTCGCGCCGCGAGTTCTGGGACCTGCTCGGCGTGCTGAAGGCCGGCGGCCTCACGACCGTCGTCTCGACGCCCTACATGGACGAAGCGACGCGCTGCGATCGCATCGCGCTCATCCACCGCGGCACGCTGCTCGGCGTGGACACACCGGCCGGGATCACGGGGGCCTTCGGACGGCCGCTCCTCGGCGTCCGCGCAAAGGATCGTTACAAGGCGCTGCTCGCGCTGCGTACGTACGAGCACGCCGGCAGCGTCTATCCGTTCGGCGACGTCATGCACTACACGGACGCGCGCACGGACGCGCCGGTCGACCGCATCACGAGCGACGTGAAGGCATTTCTCGATGCCAGGGGCTTTGCCGATGCCTCGGTCGCGCGCCTGACGCCGACGGTCGAAGACAGCTTCATCGCGCGAACCGCCGCGGATCCCGGATCCCGCATCCCGGATCCCGGCCCGAGGCCGTCATGAGCGACCTCGCCATCCAGGCGAACGGGTTGACGCGCACCTTCGGCAATTTCACCGCCGTCGATCACATCTCGTTCGAGGTGAACACCGGCGAGGTGTTCGGCTTCCTCGGCGCCAACGGCGCCGGCAAGACCACCGCGATCCGGATGTTGATCGGCCTGCTGCAGCCGTCGGCCGGCACCGCGCGCGTCGCCGGGCACGACATTGCGCGCGAAGCGGAAGCGGTCAAGCGCACCATCGGCTACATGAGCCAGCGCTTCTCGCTCTACGAGGACCTGACGCCGCGCGAGAACATCCGCCTCTACGGCGGCATTTACGGGCTGACCCGCGCGCAGATCCGCGAGCGCACCGTGCAGATGCTCGACCGCCTCGGCTTCTCGAGCGTCGCCGACACCGCCGTCCGCGGCCTGCCGCTCGGCTGGCGTCAGAAGCTGGCGTTTTCCGTCGCCCTCGTGCACCGCCCGCGCATCGTCTTTCTCGACGAGCCGACCAGCGGCGTCGATCCGATCACCCGCCGGCAGTTCTGGGAGCTGATTTACGAGGCGGCGTCCAACGGCACCACCGTGCTCGTGACGACGCACTACATGGACGAAGCCGAATACTGCGATCGCATCTCGATCATGGTCGCCGGGCGCATCGCGGCAATGGGTACGCCGGCGGGGCTCAAGCAGGAGTCGAAGGTCGAGTCGATCGACGAGCTCTTCGTGCAGCTCGCGCGGCCCGAACAGGCAGGGAAGGCATGACCGCGCTGCAGGGCCTGCTGCGGAAGGAGTTCTTTCACATCCGGCGCGACCGCCGGACGGCGGCCGTGCTGATTGCGCTGCCGGTCGTGCAGGTGATGCTCTTCGGCTACGCGATTCGCACCGACGTGGACGACGTGCGCCTCGCGGTCGTGGATCCGGCGCCCGATTCCGCGACGATCGCCCTCCGCAACCGCTTTGCTGCCGGCGCCGTGTTCAGGACGGTCGCGGTCGTGCCGAGGACATCCGATCTCGACCCGCTGTTCGAATCCGGGAAGGCGCAGCAGGCGATCGTCTTTTATCCAGGGTTCGCGCGGGACCTCGGCAACGGCGTTCCCGCGAAGCTGCTCATCCTGACCGACGCCACCGAACCGAACACCGGCAGCCTGCTGCAGTCCTACGCGCAGTCGGTGGTGAATCAGTGGGCGGCGAGTAGCGCGGGTCCTTCCGGACCCGCCGGTGGGGCCGCTGGTAGGGCGGGTCCTTTCGGACCCGCCGGGCCGATCCGCATCGTTGCGCAAAGCCGCATGCGCTTCAATCCGACGCGCGAAAGCTCGAACCTGTTCGTGCCGGGCCTGATGGCGTTCGTCCTGACGATCATCTCGTCGCTGATGACGGCCATCTCGCTGACGCGCGAGAAGGAGACCGGCACGATGGAGGCGCTGCTCGTCTCGCCGCTCCGCCCGTGGGAAATCATCGTCGGCAAGGTGACGCCGTACCTCGCGATCGGTTTCATCAGCGTCGTTGCCGTGCTCGTCGAGGCGCTGCTCGTCTTTCACGTACCGCTGCGCGGCAGCGTGCCGCTGCTGCTGTTCGAGGGCGCGCTCTACATCCTCGTGTCGCTGTCGCTCGGCATCCTGATCTCCGCGCGCACCTCGTCGCAGCGCGTGGCGATGATGTTCGCGCTGCTCGGGACGATGCTGCCGAACATCCTGCTATCGGGGTTCATCTTCCCGCTCGAGAGCATGCCGGCGGCCCTGCGCGGCGTCTCCTACGTGATCCCGGGGCGCTGGTTCGTGGCCATCGCGCGCGGCATCATGCTGAAGGGGATCGGCCTCGAGTACGTCTGGCGCGAGACGCTGTTCCTCGCCGCGATGGCCACGGTGCTGCTGGCGGCGAGCATCCGTTCGTTCAACGAGCGCCTGGAGTAGACATGCGCCGCATCCTCTACCTCGCCCAGGCCGAAGTCCTGCACATCCTCCGCGACCGCATCCTGCTGGCGCAGGTGCTGGTCGTTCCCGTCGTGCAGCTCCTCGTGCTCTCGAACGCCGCCACCTTCGAAATCCGCAATACGCCGATCCACGTGGTGGATCTCGATCGATCGCCGGCCTCGCGCGGCCTCGTCAACCGTCTCGCCGCCAACGGGCACTTCGACATCGTCGGCGACACGCTGTCGGTCGATCGCGCGGACGAGGGACTCCTGCAAGGGACGGTGACGATGGCGGTCGTGATCCCGCACGGGTTCGAGACCTCGCTGATGCGGACCGGCGTCGGCGAGGTGCAGCTGTCGGTGAATGCCGAGAAGGGATCGGCCGCGGGCATCGTGCAGGCCTATGCGTCGCGCGTGCTGGCCGGGTACGCGTCGGAGTTGTCCGCGCGCAGGGGAGGGCCGGTCCTTTTGGACCCGCCAACCTCCCGCATCGACGTCCGCGTGCGGCCGCTCTACAACGTGACGCAGAACTACAAGCACTACATGGTGCCCGGCATCCTGGTCGCCCTGATGACGATCATCGGGACGCTGCTCAGCGCGCAGAACATCGCTCGCGAGAAGGAGCTCGGCACGCTCGAGCAGCTGAACGTGACGCCGATCACGCGCGGCCAGTTCATCGTCGCCAAGCTGCTGCCGTTCTGGGTGCTCGGGCTCGTGGAGCTGTCGCTGGGCCTGGTCGTCGGCAAGCTCGTGTTCGGCGTCCCGATGCGCGGCAGCATTCCGATGCTCTACGGCGTCGCCGGCGTCTACCTCGTGGTCGCGCTGGGCATCGGCCTGTGGATCTCGACGCTCGTCGAGACCCAGCAGCAGGCGATGTTCGTCACCTTCTTCATCGTCAACATCTACCTGCTGATGAGCGGTCTCTTCACGCCCGTGGACAGCATGGCGCCCTGGGTGCGAACCGTCTCGATCGTCAATCCGGTGCGGCACTTCGTCACGATTTCGCGCGCCATCCTGATGAAAGGGGCAGGGCCCGCGGAGATAGCGCAGCCGTTCTTCATCCTCCTCGGCACGGCCGTGCTCGTCCTCGTCTTCGCGGTTCGCCAGTACCAGAAGCGCGCTGCCTGAGCGGCGCGGATCGGATGGGTCGGCGGTCCGCACGGTTGAGAAGCCCACTACCCACCCGTCGGTAGCCTGGAGCCCTGCCGTGGCCGACTGAGCCGCCTTACTGCCGGGTCGGCCTCATGAATTCGCTGTTTATCTAGGAGAAATGTCGCGTTGCGCGGCTCGCCGCCGCCGCGATCCCATTGGCATGTCCCCTGCTCTTAAGGGGGACAGAGATTGAAAGTCACCTCACCCCGTAGCGAAAGTGGCGGGGCCTACTGCTAGTCACCCTACCTGTGCACCCGGGGGCGAATCGAAAGGTTCGCCCTCCAGCCTTGTACCACGAAGGGCGCTCCGCGCCACGCACGCAGCACACGAAGACGAAAACCTTTTAGAACGTCACACCCAGTCCGAAATGCCATCGCTTCGAACCGTCGCGAGCTTGGGCGAGGTCGATGCTTCCGTTGATCAGCGCGGCGCCGAAATAGATGCCGCCGCCGATGCCCTGTTCGAAGTGACGCGTGGACAGCGATTCGCCCGCGGGCCACGTCGTGCCGTGATCCACGAACACCTTCATACCGAAGCGGCCGATGTTCAGCGGTGACGTCAGCGGCACCCGCAGTTCCGCGGACGTCGCGGCGAGGCCGTCGCCGGCGAGGAAGCCGGCGCGATAGCCGCGCAGCGAATCGCCGCCGCCGAGCAGCGCCTGCTCCGATGGAGGCAGCGGTGATGCCGCGCGCACCATTCGCGCGCGCAGCGCGAGCACCATCCCTCGATAGAGGCCGCCGTAGCCGCGGAGGTCCGTAGACCAGATCCCGGAGCTCCCACCCTCGAAGGCGATTCGCTCCCATGCGGTCGATGCGAGCACGCCGTTGCGCGGGAAGGTGGGATCGAGCCGCGTGTCGATGACGGCATGGGCGCCCGCCGCGCGATGGAGCGCGTCCACGCCTCCGAAGCCGACCTGCGCCAGGCGTGCGTCAGCGCCGACGCGGAGCCAGGGCAGGAGCGCGCGATCGGCCTCGATGGCGGCCTCGCGCCGCGAATCGGGCACGTCGAAGTGCGGATTCACGCGGCGATCGAGCGCGACGGATCCGCGCACGACGCTGAACGGTCCGCGGTCGAACGGGCGTTCGATCTCGAGCGCCGCACGGCGCTCGCCGCCCCAGGTCAGCGGCACGGAGAGCCGGCTGCGCGGCCCGATCCGATCGATCACGGCCGTGCGCGCGCCGTAAGTGAACCCGTAGCCGTCCTCGAACCTCAGGATCGGCAGCCACATCGTTACCGCCCGCAGCCGCGCCGCCACCCCGGGCACCAGGTTGTCCTTGCGGATGCCCGGCACTTCGTCCACGAGCACGATGATGAGAATCAGCGAGGGGTCGGCAATCGACTGATAGCGTTTGCGGACCTCGACCGCCTCGAAGCGATGGCTGTCGCGCAGTCGAGTCTCTGCCGCGGCGAGCTGTTCGGCGGTCGGCGCCCCGCCGACCTGCAGCCCCGCGATGGTCAGGATGTCCTGGTCGGGCGTGGTGTGGTTGCCGTGGACGCGGATGTCGACGATGCGTTCCGGCGCCTGTGCGGAGGCGGGCGAGACGAGCGCCAACGCGACGAGCGCCGCCGCGGCCAGCTTCATTGGACCTTGATCGTTGCCGTCGCCAGCCGGTAGTCCTGGTAGTCGATGGTGTAGCGCGCGTCCACCGTGCCGAGCGCGAGCATGACCTTCGCGGTCAACGCGATCGAGCCGGGCAGCCAGACGCCCGGGAACGGCTCCGCCATCTTCATCGTCGCGTCCGCCGCCGTGACGCGCGCGATCGACGCCCCAGGCATGAAATCCATGTCGATGTTGTGGAAGTCGTAGCGCAGGATCTGCCGCTCCGCCGGATCGATCCACAACGTGACGATCGACGACTTGTTCATCTTCTCGTCGATCTCCTGGTCCTTGTCGCGGATGCGCTTGTTCGGGCGCGTGCGGCCTTCCCGAAACAGCTTCGTCGGGTAGTACTCGATCTTCAGGACGCGGCGATCGGCAATCTGCTCCTGCCCAACGAGCGCGTATTGCCCCGAATCGAACCGGAAGCGCATGAAGTAGGCGGCCTGGATGAAGTCGGGCTCGATCGACTGCTTGAGGATGTCGTCGACCGTGCCCGGCGGCGCGTCCGGATCCGTGATGGCGGACGAGGTGCCGTCACGCGCATCGCGCCTCGCCTGCCGCCGCCGCTGCCGCGCGAGCCACTCGTCCTCTTGCTTGCGCCGCTCGTTCTCGGTGATGGTGACGCCGTCGGCTCGAACGGGACTGCGGACGAAGAAACCCTCGCGGACGAACCACGAGTACTCGCGGTCGAAGCCGTAGACCGGCACGCCGTCCGGCGCGGTCATCTGAAAGCGCTCGCGCTCCTCGAGCACGTACTGCTCCAGCTTCTTCCAGTTGTCGTCGCGGCGGGAGAGGACCTGCGACATCAATTCGTCGAGGTCCGACTGCGCCGAAAGGGAAGATACGGCGAAGAGGGCGGCGACGCAGAGCAGGAACGGCCGCATGGGGAGATGTTACGGCTCTTTCCCGTCTCGCGTTTCAGCGAGGCGCGGGAATCAGGCGAGCGGCCCGGGCTTGTTCCTGTAGCGCTGCACGATCGCGTCGGCGCTCAGGTAGGCGAGCGCCTGGATGGTGAGCGTCGGATTGAAACCGCTCATCGACGGAAACGTCGAGCTGCCGACGACGAACAGGTTCGGGATGTCCCAGCTCTGACCGTAGCGATTCACCACCGACGTCGCGGGATCGCTGCCCATCCGCGTGCCGCCCTCGTGGTGGGCGCCCGGCGCGCCCGAGCCGGACGGCGCCCGCCACACGTGCGTCGCGCCCATCGCACGGCCCAGCTCTTCGAGCTTGCCCGTCAGGAACTCGATGCGCGCCACCTCGTTCGGCCGCCTCCAGTCGTAGGTCAGGCGCGGTGCCGGCAGGCCGAACGTGTCGCGCACGTTCGGATCGAGGTCGATCGTCTGGTCGGCGTACGGCAGGTTCTCCGTCTGCGCCACGAGCGCCGCGTGGCGCGCGAAGTACGTCGCGAGGAAGTCGCGATACGCAGCGCCCCATCTCGGCACGCCCGGCGGCGGGTTCATGGCCATCGCCGCGCCGATCGGGCCGGCTTCGAGATCGGCGGGCGTGATCGAGATCTGCGCGCCGCGGATGAATCCACGGCCGCCGTGATCGAAATTGTCGGCGTTGAAGTCGTCCAGGCTGTGCTTCTGGGCGCTCGGGCCCATGTAGATGTTGACAAAGCGATCGTCGAACGCGACGAACACCCGCGCCCCGATGTGGGCCATCACGTGCTTGCCGACGTGTCCGCTCGAATTGGCCAGCCCGTTCGGGAACTTCGCGCTCTTCGAGAGCAGCAGCAGGCGCGTGTTGTCGTAGATGAACGGAGCGAGGATGACGAGGTCCGCTTCGACGGTGTTGTCCGACCCGTCGACGTCCCGATAGGAGACGCCGGTGACGCGGCCGCTGCTGTCGTTGTTGACGCGGTAGACCATCGTGCCGGTGAGCAGCGTGAAGTTGCCGGTCGCGTCCGCCTCGGGCAGCTTGGTGACGAGGATGCTCGACTTCGCGCCGATGTGGCAGCCGAACGCCTGGCAGAAGCCGCAATAGCTGCAAGCCGGGCGTCCCTGGTAGTTCCTCGACAGGATCGCCCGCGGCGTGGAAAAGGGGTGATATCCGAGCTTGCGTGCGCCCTCTTCGAAGATGACGCCGGATTGATCCGCCAGCAGCGGTGGCAGCGGATACTCGCGGCGGCGCGGGGCCTCGAAGGGGTTGCCGCCGTCGATCTTGCGCCCGCCGAGATTGCCGGCCTTGCCCGACACGCCGAGCTCGTATTCGGCGCGATCGTAAAAAGGTTCGAGGTCGGTGTACGTCAACGGCCAGTCGGCGAGCGACGAGTCTTTCGGAATCGCCGACGGGCCGTAGCGCTCGATCGTCTGCGATCGCGGGCGGAAATCGTCCTCGTGCAGGCGCCAGGAGACCGCGCCGTAGTGGACCGTTCCGCCGCCGGCCTGGTTGCCGTAATTGAGAATCGGCAGCGGGTTCGCGCGCGCGCGGCGGTTCGGCCGCCACGTGACCGGCTGGCGCCTGTTGTGCGGACGAAGATCCTGTCGCTGGAAGTAGCGCAGTTCATCGAGCCCCGCGAAGTCGGCGGTGGCGTGACGCGGGCCGCGTTCGAGCCCGACGACTTTCATCCCCGCCTTCGCCAGCTCCGCCGCGAGGATGCCGCCCGCCGCGCCGACGCCGACAATGACGACGTCCGTTTTCCGGGTGGCCATGACTCAGGTCGTCGGCGCTTTGCCGGCCTGCGCCTGCAGGCCGATCATCGGCGCGCGCGTGAACGCCTGCCTGTTCTGCAGGTCGGCTGGCGTGTACACCGCCTGTCCGCCCGGGAACCCCACCAGCCGCCAGCCCGCGAAGTCCTTGTTGCCGCCGTACACCGGATCGGCGAACAGCCCTTCGATCGTGTGGGTGCGCAATGTCTCGAAAAACGCCTGCGCCGTGGGCCACGTGAAGCCGGTCGCCTTGCCTTGTTCGAGTGCCGTGATGACCGCGTCCTGCTTGCCGGTGTCCAACCGGACGAACGGCTCGCTGTAGGTCTTGCGGCAGTACGCATCGAGCTGCGCCAGCCCGCGACGGTAGAACTCCTGCAGCTCCGCGTACGCGCCGGAGAGCGCGAGATCGATGTAGTTGAGCACGCCGGCGTCGCGCGCGCCCGGTTTCCGTGGCGCGCCCGGCATGAGCCGCTCGGTAAAGGCGGCGATCGTTGCGGCGTCCTGGGTGTTGAAGAACGTGCCGTTCGCGGCACCGGCCGCATGCGCCTGTGGCGCGGCTGCCGTCGCGTCCTGATGCTGGTCGAGAGTTTGCGCGGACGCGTCGGGGAGAAGTCCCGCGCCCGCGACCGAGCCCGCACCAACGGCGGCGCGCTTGAGGAACGCGCGCCGCGTCGTGTCACGGATGCTCATGGATGCCCTCGCCCGCAAGGCGGACCTGAAGGTCCGCCTCTACGTCTGTAAGCGTCTACTGAAGGTCCGCCTCTACGTCTGTAAGCCTCTGCGTCCGTAGAGGCGGGTCTTTAGACGCGCCTGCCTATTTGTCGGCGGCGCCGGGAGCGGATCCGCCGAAGAGATACCGTGAGCCGTCCGCGAGGACGAAGTTGCGGCCCACCGCCTTGTTCGTGCCGTCCCGCGCCTGGTAGCCCTCGATGGTGAACTCGGTGCCGAGCTTCAGCGTGTTCTTCGTCACGCCGAGTCGAATGAGCTGATTCGGGCTGCCGCCTTCGATCAGCCACGGGACGATCGTCCCGTCAGGCTGCTTGACGTCCATGTGGAACCAGGAATGGGGGTTGATCATCTCCCACTTGGTGAGCGTTCCCGTCAGCTTGAGCGGCTTCTGGATGTCGAACTCCGACGAGAAGGCGTGATGCGCGACGAGCGGCGCGGCCGTGAGCCACGCGCCGACGGCGACGATCACTGCGAACGTGGTTCTCATGTGATGCTCCTCAGTTCGAAGCCGGTTTCTTGTCACGCGCGCGCTTCTCGTCCTCGCGTGCGCCCCGCAGCAGGTTCGTCAGGCTGTAATTGCCCTCGTGGCACGCGTGCTCGAAGATCGGACCGATGCCCTTCTTCCACGGCACCTCCGCCGTCCACGGGCGTGTCCACACCTTCGGGTCGTCGACGGTGAAGCGGTAGGTCAACGTGTCCTCGGCCGTGCGCGTGAAGCGCTCGGTCAGCTTCATGTCCGGGCTCGCGCCCTGGGCCGCGAACATGAACATGTCCTTGAAGTTCGTCGTCTCGATGACCAGCGTGTCGCCCTCCCAGCGGCCGCGCGAGCTCCCATCGAGCTGACGGATGCTGCTCGGAAGCGGCGCACGGCCGTCGGTCGGGATGATGCGCGGGTCGTGCAGCATCTCGACGAGGATCAGCACGGTCCCCGGGCTCTGCACGATCTGGTAGTTGTTGTTGTAGGCGCCGGCGAGCATCGGCGGGCCGTCGCGGTCCATCTGGATGCAGCGCACCGACAGCGGCTGGTTCTCCGCCGCGTCGGTGATCGCGCCCGCCCGCTTGCGGGCGTCCGCACGCGCCGCGTTGAGGCGCTTGCCTTCCTCTGTCATCGGCGGCAGGTGGCCGTCGGCCGGATCGACGATGAGCGACGACCGCAGGTTGACCGCGACCGGCGCCTGGCTCCGGTCGAGCCCGAACTGCGTGAAGTCGTAGTGCACGTCCGCGATGGTGCCGGGCGTGGTCTGCTCGCCCTCCTCGGCGGCCGCGCGCTTCATCTGCTCGAGCACTTCCTCCCGCGTGAAGAACTCGCGGTCGACCCCTTTCGGCCGCTCGAGCGGCGTGTAGGTGGTGTTGTTCCAGAAGCCCTGGAAGTCGGGGTGGCCGTCGGGCAGCCGCGGCGGCTTGTAGGCCGGCGCGGCGGCCTTCGTCTGCGCCGCCCCCTGGGCGTAGGCCACCGGGGCCCGGGCCGACACGAGAACGAGCGCGACCGCGATGAATCCGCCGAGGGCCGTTGCCGCAACGCATCGACGCAGCATGTGTTTCTCTCCCGCGTTAGTTGCTTGAGGGCTTGCGCAGGGATCCGTAAATCAGGTCTTCGACGAAGGGGACGCAGTTGAATTCCAGCAACTGCGCGTTCTTCTCGACGCGGCGGTAGATCGGGAACGCCATCTTCCACGGCCGCGTGAACGTCTGCGGGTCCTCGATGGTCGCTTCGTACGACAGGTGATCCGCGTCCGCCGCCGTGATCCGCTCGACCACGTGCATCTGGTCGCTGTGGAAGTTGCCGGCGCGATCGAACCAGCTCAGGTCGTTGAAGCCGGTGGTGACGATGACGAGCGTTTCACCTTCCCAGTGGCCGTTCGACCATCCCATCCAGCTGTCGGCCGGCGCTTCCTTCTGATCGGTCATGTAGATCGTGCGCACGGCGCGCGCGTAGCTCGAGACGATCATGATGTAGGCCGGCGTCTGGATGATCTGGAAGGGGTACGGGATGTACATGCCGCGCGGGGTGCCGGGCAGAAAGCACTTGATCTCGGGATCGAGCGTGATCCGGTTCGCGAAGTTCTGTCGCTTTTTCGCGAGCGCCTCGGGCTTGTAGGGCAGCGGGCCGTCGGTGATGCCGAGGCCGCCCGGGACGGCGTTGCTCGCGCCGAGCTCGCGGACCTGGCCGGGCGCCGCCGAGTGAGGCTCGATGTCCCAGTACGCCTCGGTGATCGTTTGATAGATGCCGCTGAGATTCGGCTTGCCGTCGGCCGTGCGCGGGGCCCTGTACGGACGCGCCTGCCCGAAGGCCGGCGGCGCGGCAAGCGCCAGCACGGCGATCGCCCCGACCGCACCGATACACGCGCGCCCGAGCCGGTGTTTCATGGCGGATGGACTGACGAGGCATATTGAACGCCCGCCAGCGCGTGGCGTCAAGCCCTGCGACAGCCTCCTTTCGCGGGGTGTTCGCCGCCCGGGGACCACGAAGGCGCTGCGCGCATTCACGAAGAACACGAAGGTTTTGGGTGATATTCCGGCTTCGCCAGGCGGACCTGAAGGTCCGCCTCTACGTCCGTCATGTCCGTGGCCACCACGAAATTTCGCATGCCCTGCGTTATTACGCAGCACGTACAGAACAGATTCTCCCTTCGCGGTCTTCGTACCTTCGTGGTTACCCGAAGGTGGACCGGAACTTCTGCGCCGCGCCCGTCTTGATCGGCCCGCCGTGCCCGAACACGGCGACATCGAAATCGAGCGCCGCCAGCTTCCGCAGGCTTCGCCGGCCGTCCTCCAGGCTCTCGTAGCCGAGCGCGTAGCCGAAAGTCGGCATGTTCGCGCACGCGTCCGCCGCGAAGAGCAAGCGGCGGCGCGGCCAGAGCAGCGCAATCTGCCCGGCGCACTGCCCCGGGACGTGAATCGCTTTCAGGCCGCCGGCAATCGGCAGTTCGGTGCCGTCGTTGACCTCCTGATCGATCGCGCACGCGTCGATCGGCGTCGGCTTCTTCGGGATGAAGAGCCGGTACATCACGCCGCGCAGCAGGCCCGGCGCGGGCGACATCGGGCGCGAGGATTCGCCTTTCCTCACCATCGCGGCGTCGGTCGCGTGCATGTAGACGCGCGCGCCGCTCATGCGCTTCAACGCCGCCACGCTGCCCGAGTGATCCGCATGGCAGTGCGTGACGATGATGTGCTCGAGGTCGGTGACCTTCTTCCCGATCGACTCGATGGCGGCGACGATCTTTCCCTCGCTGTTCGGTGTCCCCGTATCGATGAGCGTCAGGCCGCCGGAATCGATCAGGAACGCGTTCACAGCGCCGAGGTTGATCTGCCAGAGACCCTCGAGGACCTGGGTGGTGGCGGGCATGGCGCAGAGCTTAGCGCCAAACCCTTTTTGGCGTGGGTGTTGGGCAGTAGAAGTCGAGGTTGCAGGCCTGTTACACTAACAGCTACATATTGCTGCTGCCCTAACATGAGGGCGCAATATCTTGTGGTTTGCCCCTTGACAAGGCAGACAGGTGAGCGCACCATCGCTCTCGCGCTCAAAGAGGTTGAAACGGCCTGAAGCCTCCCAGCCCAGGGCCGCCATGAGGGGTTCCGCAGGACATCTCGAGCGCCTTTAACAACTAAAAGGATCGGACGCACTCCCGGGGTGAGCGCGTCCATTGAGGCGGAAGCCTTCGGGCTTGCCGTGCCGGGAAACGACGGAGGACGAGCATGGAAAGAGGCCCTGCACCGACTCACCGCGGAGCCGTCGATGCGCGCGCGAGGACCAGCGCCGAGGCCAGGGGTCCGTCTGTCCAGGGACTCGAGTTTCCACGCTATTTCACGCTGCCCGGCGTCGACCCATTCGACGAAATCGAATGGGAGGTCCGCTCGGCGGTCATCGGCAACGAGAAGGGGGCCGTCGTCTTCGAGCAGCGAGACGTCGAGATTCCCTCGTTCTGGTCCCAGCAGGCGACCAACATCGTCGTCTCGAAGTACTTCCGCGGGCAAATCGGGTCGCCGCATCGCGAGCGCAGCGTCAAGCAGCTGATCGGCCGCGTCGTCGACACCATCACGGCGTGGGCGCGCGAGCAGCAGTACTTCGCGAGCGACGACGCGCTGGCGGCGTTCAGCGCGGAGCTGAAGCACCTGCTGGTGTATCAGAAGGCGGCGTTCAACAGCCCCGTCTGGTTCAACTGCGGCTTCGAGGCGGCGCCACAGTGCTCGGCGTGCTTCATCAACTCGGTGAAGGACACGATGGACTCCATCCTCACGCTCGCCAAGACGGAGGGGATGCTGTTCAAGTACGGCTCGGGCACCGGCAGCAACCTGTCGACGATTCGATCGTCGCGCGAGCTGCTCGCGGGCGGCGGCACCGCGAGCGGGCCGGTGTCGTTCATGAAGGGGTACGACGCGTTCGCGGGCGTCATCAAGTCGGGCGGCAAGACGCGGCGCGCGGCGAAGATGGTCATCCTCAACGCGGACCATCCGGACGTCGAGGAGTTCATCAACTGCAAGGTCGAGGAAGAGAAGAAGGCGTGGGCGCTCATCGACGCCGGCTACGACGGCTCGTTCACGGGCGTCGCCTACGGGTCGATCTTCTTCCAGAACTCCAACAACAGCGTGCGCGTCACCGACGACTTCATGCGCGCGGTGCTCGACGACGGCGAGTGGCAGACGCACGCGGTGACCGACCAGCGCGTGATGGACACCTACAAGGCGCGCGACCTGATGCGCCAGATTGCCCAGGGCACGTGGGTGTGCGGCGACCCGGGCATGCAGTTCGACACCACCGTCAACGAATGGCACACGTGCCCGAACACCGATCGCATCAACGCCAGCAATCCGTGCTCGGAATACATGTTCCTGGACGACTCGGCGTGCAACCTGTCGTCGATCAACCTCATGAAGTTCACCCGTGACGACGGGGAGCTCGACGTCGCGGCGTTCAAGTCCGCCTGCCGGACGATGATCACGGCGCAGGAGATCATCGTCCCGAACTCGAGCTATCCGACGAAGGCGATCGAGAAGAACTCGCACGACTATCGTCCGCTCGGTCTCGGCTACGCCAACCTCGGCGCCCTGCTGATGTCGCGCGGGCTGCCGTACGACAGCGACGAGGGGCGCGCGTATGCGGCGGCGATCACCGCGGTGATGACCGGCGAGGCGTACGCGCAGTCGGCGCGCATCGCGCGCGACCATGGCGGGCCGTTTGCCGGCTACGACGCCAACCGCGAGCCGTTCCTGCGCGTGATGAACAAGCACCGCGACGCGGTGTCGGAGATCAGCGCGAAGTTCGTCCCCGCGGAGCTGATGGCGGGCGCGAAGCAGGCGTGGGACGAGGCGGTGGAGCTCGGCGAGGACTTCGGCTACCGCAACGCGCAGGCGACGGTGCTGGCGCCGACCGGCACCATCGGCTTCATGATGGACTGCGACACGACGGGCGTCGAGCCGGACATCGCGCTGGTGAAATACAAGAAGCTCGTCGGCGGCGGGCTGATGAAGATCGTCAACGGCACCGTGCCGATGGCGCTCGGCAAGCTGGGTTACACGACGCCCGAGATCGAGGCGATCGTCCACTACATCGACGAGCACGAGACCATCGAAGGGGCGCCGTTCCTCGAGGACGAGGACCTGCCGGTGTTCGACTGCGCGTTCAAGCCGGCGAAGGGCGAGCGGTCGATCCACTACATGGGGCACATCAAGATGATGGGCGCCACGCAGCCGTTCATCTCGGGCGCGATCAGCAAGACGGTGAACGTGCCGCGCGAGGCGACGGTGGAGGAGATCGAGAAGGCCTACCTCGAGTCGTGGCGCCTGGGCGCGAAGGCGATCTCCATCTATCGAGATGGGAGCAAGCGGACTCAGCCTCTGAACACCTCGAAGGCAGGCGTCGCGGATACCCGCAATGCCGCCGGCGTCGGGGCCGGGTACGCAGGGGCCGGCTTCAGCCGGCCCGAAAACGCCCCTGCCGAAATCGTGCGCGAGGTCATCAAGGTCATCGAGACGCCGAAGCGGCGCAAGCTGCCGGACGAGCGCAACGCGATCACGCACAAGTTCGACATCGCGGGGCACGAGGGCTACGTGACGGTGGGCCTGTTCGAGGACGGGACGCCGGGCGAGATCTTCCTCGTGATGGCGAAGGAGGGCTCGACGATCTCGGGCTTCGCGGACGCGTTCGCGCAGGCGATCTCCTACGCGCTGCAGTACGGCGTGCCGCTGCAGGCGCTGGTGGACAAGTTCAGCCACGCGCGGTTCGAGCCGTCGGGGATGACGAAGAACCCGGAGATCCGGTTCGCGAAGTCGATCGTGGACTACATCTTCCGATGGCTCGCCACCAAGTTTCTCTCGCCGGAGGCTCAGTACCGCGCCGGCGTGAATATCGAAGCGCCGGCCGAGAGCCCGGCGCCGGCGCCGCCGGAAGGTATCAGGTCTCAGGTATCAGGTGTCAGGCCGGGTCCAGGTGTCAGGCCGGAGGGATCAGGCACGGTGAACCCGGCCGCATCCGGCGGATCAACATCGGCAGGCGCGGGCAACTCCTCATCGGTGGGGTCCGGCTTCAGCCGGACCGATCCGAAACCATCCTCGTTCGCCGCCATACGCAACCAGGAGGACGCGCCGCCGTGCAGCACGTGCGGGTCGATCATGATCCGCAGCGGCAGCTGCTACAAGTGCACCAACTGCGGCACAACGAGTGGCTGCGCGTAAGTAGGCGAGTGCGAGACGAGCCTCTTGAGCTCGTCTCGCGATTCGAAAGTAGGCGAAGCGGTAAGAAGCTTCGTTGAAGTAGTCAGGGCTGCGGCACCGTGACGGGCCGCTACGTATCTAGCGCGGCGTATCGATCGCGTGGCTTGTGAGATGACAGCTCAAGGCTGGTTCCTTCCCTGTTCCATCTCCCTGTCAACAGTCTGGCAACACTTGGCCCGCAGCACTTCGTGTCGCGTAGGACGGGCATGTCGTTTTCGTCAAATTTGGCCGCGGGCGCGGGTGCGAGGAATGCAGAGGAGAGGAACAAGAAAATGGCGAGTGTGCATCACCACTTTCAAGCATTGCTCAAGAATGTGAATCCCCAAGACACACGGGCGTCGCTTGCGTCGTCGCTACCGAACGACGTTCGTGCTTGGCTGAAGGAGCACGAGTTCGCAACCGCGGCACCGCATACGCGATTGTCTGGCTCTTATGCACGCGATACGGCTATCGGCACCATCAAGGACGTCGATGTGCTCCTGTTCCTGACCAAGGAGCAGTTAGATCGGACGCCGAACGCCGTGTTGCTCGATCTTAAGAAGGTGCTCGATGAGTACCCCGACGCGGCCCTGGAAGCATCGGGACAGCGTCGTTCAATCCATCTCGAGTTCCCGCAACACGACCTTCATCTCGATATCGTTCCCGTCGTGGCCGAAAACGGCTCGGGGCGGGCGTTGAAAGTGCCGGACCGTTCCCGACAGGAATGGATTGACTCCGACCCCTTGGGATATGCCGCCTCGCTGACCACTCTTAACCAGAAGCACGGTCAAAAGGTGATCCCTCTGATCAAGCTGGTGAAGGCATGGCGCGACGAGCAGATGATCACTCGCCGTCCAAAGAGCTACGTCCTTGAGGTCATGGTTTACCACGCTGTCAACGACACGGGAATTTCCCTCATAGGAAATTCTCCGGCACAGAATTTCGCCGATTTCGTCGCGTATGTCACGACGAGGTACCAAGACCTTATGGACGACGGACACGAAGCGCCGCGGATCTGCGATCCGCAAACGGGAGCGCGAATCAGCGCTGGGTGGGAACGGCCGCATTTCGAAACGTTCATGCGGCGTGCGCGGGAGGCCGACACGGCTGCCCAAAAAGCGCTCGCGGCTGAGACCATTGAAGACGCTATCCGAGAGTGGAAGCTAATATTCGGGTCGTTTTGGCCGATCGAGGATCAGGTCAAATCCGCCGCGCGTGCAGAAGCCTCGTCGGTGATACCCGGCGTCACCGGGATCGCCGCGGCAGGTTTCGCTGTTGGCACCATGGCGCGTTCAATCGGGACTCGCCCGACGACCTACCACGGAGACCGATGACGTGCGTCCCTACCGATTCGAGGATCGGGTGCGGGAACGGCCGCTCCTTCAAATTGCGGATATGCGACAGTTCTTCCCGCAGTTTCGGTATTGCCCTGCTGGCGGCGGGACCGTCGAATGGCGCGGCACGTTACAACCGACGGAATCGTCACCTGTCTACACGGTCAGGATTCTTCACCAGGTTTGGAGGCATCCGCGGGTGTGGGTTCTGGATCCGCCTCTGGTGATGGGCCCTCCGCACGTTTACCGCTCTGACGACAACGCATTGTGCTTGTACTTTCCTGCGGAGTGGCGGTGGACATCGAACGAGCGGCTGGCCGCCACGATAGTTCCATGGACGGCGTTATGGCTGTACTACTACGAAGCGTGGCTCGTCACCGGCGATTGGATCGGGCCAAGCTCGCATCGAGAACCAACCGCAAAAGAGAGTGCCGCATGATCGCGCGCGGCCAAGGTGAGGCGGAATGATCGGGGGTGCGTCTAAAGTGCTATTTTTCTTGAATGTCGTCGGCCTGATTGAAGCCGCCGTCCTCGTCATTCTGATCATCGCTGCGATAGTCCTGTGGACTCGCGGCATCGCGCCAGTGTTGTGGCGACTGGGCAACGGGTTGGCACATCGCAAGATCGCTGTGTTTGCAAAGGGCGATACCCTCAGCAGCCTTCGAAGTTTATTAGTAGATTCGAAGTTGTTTCGAGCCAAGAACATCTGTGAAGTGACATATGCGGGGGACATTGGCCGCGCTGACGGAGCAAGCGTGTACCTTGTCTTCTGGCCAGACTGGTCGGAACACATTGATGCGATCCTTGCTTCGAAGTCTGACGCTTCACCCCTAATCGTTTATCAGCCTTACGACCGCGGTCGACTTTCCGATTCCGCTATGGCCAAACTGGACGGCACACGCAATACAGCCGTGACTAATTTTCGCGGGCGATTGCTGAACGACGTTGTGACCTCGATCATCACCACGAGCTACGAGAAGTGAAGTCTCCGCATCGTTCGCGCTCTTCAAGTCAAATCTCGGTTGCGTGATATCACGGAGTTCGGCGGCGCAGCACGTCGATCGTCGGACTAATTCTTCCGTTAGGCCTTGCGAAGAAGGTCCTCTCGGTGCAGCCCGAGTGGCAGCCTTCGGAACGATCGGCGGCGCCGCAAGGCTACGCATAGCCAACTAGCAGCCCGTGGTGAAACGCCGGAGACCACCCGAGGGCGCACGTCCTCATGGCGCGGCGCGACATATGTCAATCCAGTAGCGCCGCTTCGGCTTGTCCAGATCGGGCCCACTGACGATGTCCTCCAAAACGCCGCCATTGTTCTCGATGGTCTTGATCGAGCCAATGTTGCCATCGTCACATGTCACCAGCACGCGGTCGTGTTTCAACACGCCGCCGGTCGTGGTGTTGTAGACGACGTTTCTGGAAGAAATAGTCCGGGCCGCCGATGAGCGGCGTGGCGCTGAGCGCGCGATTCCCGAACACGCGGATGGTGTGCGCGCCGCCGTCCATCTCGATGCAGTTGTCGCTCATGTTGAAGATGTTGCGGACAATCAGGCGACGACCGTTTCAGAACCCAGGTTGAGCATGCTGAGCAGGCCATTCGCCTTGTTCAAGAGCTCCCGGCGGTGTGCCAATCCGTTCACCCCGCCATTGATTCTCGTCGTCACGCCGACGACGTCGTCGTTGTCCGCGAGGCGGTTCAGATCGTTCCTGACCCAGAAGAACACGGCTGAATGCACGGCGTACTCGATGGCTACGAGGTCAGGGTCATCCATCACGCGCGGATCGCCAATCCAGTCCGCGAAGGCCTTGTAGTTGGACCGGCCTGTCAGCTGGATCAGTCCGCGGCCCCGGTATTTCCAGCCGTCCCCGCTCCTCTCGTCGCCGTTGCCCATGCGGTTGGCATAGACGCGGTTCGCGATCTTCTCCGGGTTGCGTGCACAGGCGTCTGCGTCCTCAGCGGTGGGAAAGTACTTGCCGAACACCCTTCGCAAGGCGTCGGACGAGTAGTTCAGGTTCTCCATGTCGAACCGCATGGAGCCGGACTCGTGGAGGACCTGGGCAAAGAAGTGCGCGAGCCGCAGCCGTGTATCGGCGATGCCGTGTTTGGGCAGCGTCTCCTCGAGATGGGGGAGGTA
>Ga0134123_10000712_pt1 | contig 21931 bp, 16 predicted proteins | sample KB303_FD_96460 | JGI IMG/M metagenome (GOLD analysis project Ga0134123, IMG submission 96460) | Terrestrial soil microbial communities without Nitrogen fertilizer from Kellogg Biological Station, Michigan, USA - KB3-0-3 | ecosystem: Environmental > Terrestrial > Soil > Unclassified ...
ACCTTCTCGCTGCCCGATCTGCGCGGCCGCGCGCCGATGCATCGCGCCGACGGCGCCGCCCTCGGGACGAAGGGGACCCTCCCCGTCGACGCCGCGCGCCCGAATACCGATCCCGGCCGCCTGGCGCTGAACTTCATTATCGCCGTGAAGCCGAGCGGCTACCTCGACATGATCGATCCGATGCTCGGCGAGGTCCGCCCCTTCGCGTTCAACTTCGCGCCCGAGCATTGGGAACGCTGCGCCGGATCCCTGCTGTCGATCGAGGCGAATACCGCGCTGTTCACGATCATCGAGACCGCCTTCGGCGGCGACGGCACCCGCACGTTCGCATTGCCGGACCTGGAGGAGGCGTTTCCGTTCCAGCCGAACAAGCCCGAGGAGCGCGGGAAGAGCGGCGGCGCCCAGGTGCACGACGACGGCCCCCCTCCGGCGACGCCGCTGCTCGTCGTGAACTACTGCATCGCTACCGGGGGCGTTTACCCGCGGCGGCCATGACGCACTGATATCCTCGCGCAGGTGTCCACCGCCGAGTTTCTCCTCGCGCTGATCGCGATCTTCGTCGCCGCGAAACTCTTCGGCGAGATCGCGGAGCGTCTCGGGCAGCCGGCGGTCCTCGGCGAGTTGCTCGGCGGGGTGCTGATCGGCGTCTCCGGCCTGCGTCTCGTCGATCCGCACGACGTCACCATTCACCTGCTCTCCGAGCTGGGCGTCATCCTGCTGCTCTTCGTCATCGGACTCGAAACCGATCTGAAGCAGCTGATGCGCGTCGGCGGATCCGCGACGGCGGTCGCGATCGTCGGCGTCGCATTGCCGCTCGCCGGCGGAATCGCGTTCGGTCAGTTCCTCGGCATGTCGATGATGGTCTCGGTGTTTCTCGGCGCCGCGCTGACCGCGACCTCGGTCGGTATCACCGCGCGCGTCCTCTCCGATCTCGGGCACCTGAAGGATCCGGAGTCGCAGGTGATCCTCGGCGCCGCGGTCGTGGACGACATCATCGGCCTCGTGCTGCTGACGCTCATCGGCACGCTCGCCGAGGGAGGAGCGCTGACGTTTCTCGGCGTCGGGCGGATCGTGCTCGTCGCCTTTGGATTCGTGCTGCTGGCGATTGTCATCGGCTCGCAGCTCGCGCCGATGCTCATCCGCGCCATCGATCGCATCCACGTCGCGCGCGGACTCTTCTTCGCCTCGCTCCTCTTCGCGCTGCTCCTCGCGTACCTCGCCAGCAGAGTCGGCTCCGCGATCATCATCGGCTCGTTCGCCGCCGGCCTCGTGCTCGCGCGCACGCATCGAGGGAAGGACATCGAGCGCGAGGTGCACGACATCGCGCAATTCTTCGTCCCGATCTTCTTCGTCGTTGTCGGCGCCGCCGTGGACATCCGGAGCATACGCGGCGAAACCATCTGGATCGGCCTCGGCCTGACTGCGATCGGCATCGTCGGCAAAGTCGCCGCGGGCTTCGTCGTCTGGAAGAAGGGGCTGCGGCGCATCGTCATCGGCGTCGGCATGATCCCGCGCGGCGAAGTCGGCCTGATCTTCGCGCAGATCGGCCTGTCCACGAAGCTCCTCAGCACGGGCCTCTACAGCGCCGTCGCGATGATGATCATGCTCACGACCTTCATCGCGCCGCCGCTGCTTCGACGCCTGCTCGAACAGCGCACCCCCGGAGCGCTCGACAGCCGCTCCGCCGACATCGTCATGGACGCGCCGCTGGAGAGCGACGAAAACGACTTGTCATCCCGAGCGTGAGCGAGGGAGCAGGGGCTCGGGTGGCGCGGATCGTCTCGTGCCACGCGCCCCGCCCGCACAGGTTCCTCGCTACGCTCGGAATGACACTCAGCCCGCGCGCTGACGAATCTGCTGGAACTGCGGCTCGTCCGTGATGAGGTCCGCGCGCTGCGCCAGCTCCGATGCGCGGCGCTCGGCGTCGCGGATGCGCTCCTCGGTGGTCGGATGCGTCGAGAAGAACTGCTCCACGCGGCCGGGGCTGCTGCGCTGCTGCGCGAGGAGGACGCGGAACATCGCCGCCATCCCGCGCGGATCGTAGCCGGCGCGGTACATCGCCTGGATCCCGAGCTCGTCCGCCTCGCGCTCCGCCTCGCGGCTGAAGCGCGCGAGCGCGCCGCCCGCGACGATCTGCGCCGCGACTTCCGTGAGCACATTCGGATTCTGGCCGAGGACCAGGCTCGCGAGAACGCTCAACCCGTATTGCCGCGAGATCTGTTCGGTGGAGTGGCGCGCCACGACGTGATTGATCTCGTGCGCCATCACCCCCGCCAGCTGCGACGCGTTCTCGGCCGCGTGGATGAGCCCCGTGTTCACGTACACGTGCCCGCCCGGAATCGCGAACGCGTTGATCGACGGATCCTCGACGACGTGGAAGTCCCACGGCAGCCGGTTGAACGGATCCGGCGCCTGCGCCACGATCCGCTGCCCCATCTGCTGGACGTAGGAGTTGACCGCCGGGTCATTGTTGAAGCGGACCTGGCGCGCCACATCCTGCGCCAGCTGCTGCCCCAGCCGCCATTCCTCGTCGATGGAGATGAGATTGAAATCACCCGCCCCGCCGCCGGACCCGCAGCCCAGTGCCAGCGCCGTGACGAGCACGATTGCGAGAGAAGAGATGCGTTTGTACATGGGTTGGATCTCGTGCAAATCGGGGGCCCGGGAGGCGTGATTGGTAGTTTGTGGTTGGTAGCGGGTGGCCGCGACTCGGGAGGCCCCCCAACTACCAGTCACCAACCACCAATCACCCCCGGAACACGAACCACGAGCAACGTGTTTTCGCGCGCGCATGCCCCGTCTCGCGCTGATCCTGCTTCTCGCGACAACCACGCTCCACGCTACCCCCCGCTTCGTCACCGACGCGGCAGGCGGGCCGGTCGCGTGGGAGGGGTGGGGACCGAAGGCCCTGGAGCGGGCGAGGAAAGAGAACAAGCCGGTCTTTCTGGTGGTCGGGTATGCGAGCTCGTTCGAGTGCTTTCGCATGCAGCGCGAGGCGTTTCTCAACGGCGAGGTCGCGGCCACGCTGAACGCGTACTTTGTCCCCGTCCTGCTCGACCGCCTCGAGTATCCGGAGATCGCGGAGGCGTACGAGACCATCGCGCGGTCGATGAACGTCCCCGGCGCCTTCCCGATCCTCCTCGCGCTCACGCCCTCGCTCGAGCCGTTCGCCGCCTCGGGGCCCGTGAACACGACGGACCTCAGCCGCATGCTCGTCATCAGCGCGAACCGGTGGGTGAAGGAGCGCGACGCCGTGGTCGCCGAGGGGCGGCGCAACGTCGAGAAAGCGCGCGAGCTCGGCGAGAAGCGCGGGCCGGGGGCCGTCGAGCAGAGCCTGCTCGAGGAGATCGCGCGGCTCGAGTCGAATGACCCGATGGCGCTCGCGTTTCTCGTGCGGATGAAAAAGCCGGCCGCCGCCGAGGCGCTGCACAGACTGGCGCTCACCACGGCGCGCGACCAGCTCGGCGGCGGATTCCATCGCGCGCCGCGCTTCGAGAAGATGCTCTCCGACCAGGCGCTGTACGCGATCGCGTATCTCGAGGCGTGGCAGATCACGCGCAATCCGGAATTCGAAGGCATCGCGCGCTCGACGCTCGACGCCGCGCTGCGCGACCTCCTCCCGCCGAAGGACCGCGCGTTCGAGGCCTCGCAGGACGCGCACAGCCTCGTCCCCGCGCAGGGGCCGGAGTTCTGGAACGGCGCGTTTTACATCTGGAAGACCGACGAAGTCGTGCACCTCCTCGGCAACGATCCCGCCGCGCGCGTGATCCGCCTCTATGGGATGAAAGAGGGCGCCCGCAACGTGCTCTCCGTCACCGAGTCGCAGCTCCTGAAGGACGACTCGCTCGCGCCGCTGCTGGCGAAGCTGCTCGACGTCCGTCAGAAACGCCCGCAGCCCTTTCGCGAGACGAACCTCATCTCCGGCATCAACGGCCTGATGATCTCCGCCCTCGCGCGCGCCGGCGCCGCCCTCGGCGAGAGAAAGTATGCCGACGCCGCGACGGCGGCCGCGCTGTCGGTCACGAAGGCGTTGTGGAACGCGCCGAAGAAAACGCTCGCGCACAGCAGCGGCGCACCCGCCACCGCCGACGACTACGCGATGCTCGTGCAGGGACTGCTCGACGTCTTCGAGGCGACGTACGACGTGAAATGGCTCGACCTCGCGATGGCGATCCAGCAGCGGCAGGATCAGCTCTTCTGGGATGACAGCGCCGGCCGCTACGTCACCGGCTCGACGCTGCCGGAGACGCTGCGCGGCCTGCTCGTCGAGAGCGACTTCGAGACGCCGTCGGCGAACGCCGTCGCCGCGAAGAATCTCCTCCGCCTGGTGCTGCTCACCGGCAACCAGACGTGGGCCGCGCGCCCGCCGATGATCTTCACCTCCTTCGGCATGCGCCTCCGCAACAGCGGCGCGCAGCTGCCCGAGCTCGCGTCCGCGTACGCCGCATCGATCGATCACCCGAACATCGTCGTCGTCGCCGGCGATCCGCGCCGGCAGGCGACGTACGACGCCCTGCGCGCGGTCCACGAGCGCTACGACCCGCTCCGCTTCGTCCTCTTCGTCCCCTCGAAAGGCCCCGCCCGCGACCGCATCACCCGTGCCCTCCCGTTCACCGCCGCCCTCACCACCGCCGACGAGAACCCCGTCATGTACGACTGCGCCGACGGCGAGTGCCGCAGGCGATAGGTTGCGCGGTCACGCGGTCGCGCGGGATGACACCACCGCACCACCGCGTGACCGCGTGACCGCGTGACCGCGCGACCATCTACAATCCCCGGTAATGCGTCCGTCCAATAGCGTCGTCGCGGTGGTCGACGATGAAGAAAACATCCGGGAGACCGTCGGCTTCGCGCTGCGGCGCGAGGGGTATCCGGTCGAGTTGTATGCGACGGGGCTCGAGGGGTGGAAGGTGTTTCAGCAGAAGCTGCCGGGGCTGGTGATCCTCGACATCGTGATGCCGGAGATGGACGGCCTCGAGCTCTGCCGCCGCATCCGCGCCGTCTCCGAGACCATCCCCATCATCTTTCTCACCTCGCGCGACGAAGAGCTGGACCGCGTCCTCGGCCTCGAGATCGGCGCCGACGACTACCTCTGCAAGCCCTTCTCGATGCGCGAGCTCCTCGCGCGCGTGAAAGTCCTCTTCCGCCGCGCCGCCATCGACCAGGCCGGCAGCCGCCCCGCCGCCGACGCCCCGCTCCGCCACGGCGAGCTCGAGCTCGACCTCCAGCGCTACAGCGTCCGCTGGAAAGACATCCCCATCAACCTCACCGTCACCGAGTTCATGATGCTCCACGCCCTCGTGCGCTACCCCGGCCACGTGAAGACGCGCAAGCAGCTGCATCAGGACGGATACCCGCACGACGCTTACGTGTCGGATCGGACGATCGACAGCCATATCAAAAGGGTTCGACGAAAATTTGAAGACGCAGACTCTACCTTTGACCGGATCGAGACGGTGTACGGGCTGGGGTACAGGTGGAAGGAGTGAAGCGACTCCTCCGCCTCTTCTCCCGCCTCACCTTCCGCCTCCTGGCCTTCAACCTCGTCCTCGTCTTCTTCCCGATCGCCGGTGTGTTGTTCCTCGGGCAATACGAGCAGCGGCTGGAGAGCGCGGAGATTCGCGATCTCACGCATCGTGCGCGGCTGATCGCGGCGGCGGTGGCGCGGGAGGGGACGCTCGATCCGGATGCCTTCGAAGACGTCATCCGCCGCGCGAAGATCGATGACGTGCGGGTGAGGCTCATCGACTCCGGCGGGCGCGTCGTCGCGGACTCGCAGGAGATCGTCGCGCCGGTGCCGCAGCGGCCGCCGCGCACGGACCGGCAGAACGTGCTCTATCGCGTCGGCCGTTTCATCCTCCTGCCGCTGGTGCGTCTCCTCATGCCGCCCGAGCAGCCGCTCGAGACCGACTACTACGCCAACGCCATGCGCCTCAAGGGTCCGGAGATCGGCATCGTCCTGCGCGGGCGGGAAGGGTTCGAGAAAAAGATCACCGCAGGCCAGCAGCGCTCCGTCACGCTCTATCGCATGACGCCCGTCGTCGTCGGCGGATGGACGATCGGCGCGGTCGTGGCGTCGGAGAGCACGTACACGATCCTGCAGGACCTCTACGCCATCCGGCTGCGCGTGATGCGCATTTTCCTCGCGTCGATCGCCGTCGCGCTGCTCATCGCCATCTTCTTTTCGACGACCATCATCCGGCCGCTGCGCCAGCTGCGCGTCGACGCGCGCGCGGTGCTCGATCGCCGCGGTGGCATCCGCGCGCACTTCAAAGGCTCCGACCGCCGCGACGAGATCGGCGAGCTGTCGCGCGCGCTGGAGCGCATCATGCGGCGGCTCGACGCGCACGTCGGCTTCATCGAGAGCTTCGCCGCCGACGTCGTGCACGAGCTGAAGAACCCGCTGGCGTCGATCCGCAACGCGAACGAAATGCTCGCCGAGGTGAAGGACCCGGCGGACAAACGCCGGTTCGTGCACGTCATCGAGCAGGAAGTCGCGCGCATGGAGCGGCTGCTCTCCGGCGTCCGCGAGCTGTCGGTGATCGACGCGAACCTCGTGCGCGAGGATCCGGAGCCGGTCGATCTCGGCGCGCTGCTGACGCGGATCGTGGAAGGCTTCCAGCTTCGCGAGGGAACGCGTCTCCGTTTCGAGCTGGAGCTCGGCGAAGGACCGCTCGTCGTCGCGGCGTCGGAGGACCGGCTGATCCAGGTGTTCGAGAACGTCCTCGACAACGCCGCCGGCTTCTCGCCGCCCGGAAGCGCGGTCTCCGTGCGCGTCGCCGCCGAGGGCGCCGTCATCGCCGCCCGCATCGCCGACCAGGGCCCAGGCATCCCCGAGCCCAACCTCGGCCGCATCTTCGACCGCTTCTTCACTCACCGTCCCGACGCCGCCCGCCGCGAGACCGGCCACACCGGCCTCGGCCTCGCCATCGTCTCCTCCATCGTCGACGCCTACGGCGGGACGGTGGTGGTGACGAATGCGGAGAGGGGAGCGGTGTTTACGGTGAGGTTGCCGAGGGCATCGGGGTACTGAGCGCAGCCAGCGTCGGCTGATTCGGCTGGTCCGGCGTCAGGCGTGCGAGCAGTGACTGAAACCGTTTGTGCCTGTGGATTCGATCGAATCGCGGGTCGACGTTCATGTACGAGATCGCCGGCATGCGCCGCGCGACCGCCCGCTCCAGGAACAGCAGCGCGCGCTCGTCGTCTCTCAGTTCCGCGTAGAAGATCGCGACGTGATAATCGTTCAACCTGCCCTGGCGATACGACTCTTCGATGACCGGCTCGAGGGTGTGACAGATTTCGCGCAAGCGCTGCTCGGACGGCGGCAGGTCGGTCCGCACGGGCTCCGTATTCGTCAGCGCGTGCGCGGTCGCGATGGCCTCCGCCCAGTTTTCCTGCGCGATGTACACCGAGAACAGACCGAGTTTCGCGCTGGTGGAGGAGGGATCGAGGACGCTCACGACGCGATAGGCGGCCAGCGCATCGTCGTAACGACGGGCGTAGAAATACAGCATGGGCAGCACGGCGGAAACCTGAGGATTCAGTTCCCGGGCGGCGGCGTATTCGCGCAGCGCATCGTCGAAGCGCCCGAGGGAGGCGAGGACCATCGCGAGATTGAGGTGCGCATCCCAGTAGTCCGGATCGTCGATCGTCGCGCGCCGGAATGCCTCCTCGGCTTCGCCGAAATCGAACTCCAGCTGATAGGCGATGAGGCCGAGAGTCGTACGCGCTTCCGCGTTCGCGGGCTGCAGGGCGAGCGCGCGGCGGGCGCACGCGGCCGCCTCCTGCGCGGCCGCCGACCGGTGGTCCGCGTTCTTCCCGCGTAACGCCTGTTCGATCCAGAGATCGGAAAGCGCGGACCACGCTTCGGCAAATCGCGGTTCCTCCCGCAACGCGGCTTCGTACAGCCCCTGCGTGCGCGCCCAGCCTCGTTCGTCGAGCGAGCGCTGACGCTCGATCCGGCCGCGCCGATACAGCGAGCGCGCGCGCGGCGAAGCCTTCGTCAGCAACCGCGCCTCGCGCCGCGGCGGCGGGAGGAAACGGCCGGCGACTTCGGTCATCACGCGATGCGCCACCTCGATCGGAAGCCCGCTCGCAATCCTGAAGGGACGATCGTAAGTCTGGCTCCAGAGCTGCGTGTGCAGGCGCTCATCGGTCCCGCGAACGATCACGCGGACGCCGGACGGCACGCGCTGAATCGTTCCCTGGATCGTGACGTTCGCGCGCGCCACGGCGCTTGAGTCGAGCACCACCACGTGCCGCCGCGGAAGCGTCGCCAGCGTCGCGTGGAGCTCCTCAGCGAAAGCGCGGGCATCGATTCCGTCCGGCGCGCCGCCGATGACGCGGAACGGGAGCACCGCGATGGTACGCGCTTCGCCCGGCTGCTCCGATCGGGGCAAACGCCAGAGCGCAAACACCGCCACCAGGATCAGAGCAGCGGCCGCGCTCACCACAGCGGCGACGGTCTTCCGCCGGATCGGCCGGACCACGGGCGCCGCTTCGACCACCTCGGCGGCCGCGATCGCCGTGGTCGTTTCGGCGGGGGACATCTCGCAGCTCACCGGTGCGATGAAGCTGTATCCCCGCCGCGGAATCGTGTGAACGTAACGCGGAACATCCGCGTGATCCGAGAGCGCAAACCGGATCTGCCGGATCGCCGCGTTGATTCCCTGCTCGAAATCGACGTACGTGTCTTCTCCCCAGATCGCACGTTGAATTTCCTCTCGCGTGACGACCTCGCCGGCGCCGTGGACCAGCAGCAGAAGCACCCGGAACGGCTGGTGGGGAAGCCGGATGAGCTGGCCCGCTTTCCGTAGCTCCTCGCGATCCGAATCGAGCTCGAAGGGGCCGAATCGGAATTTGGACGATGGGGGCATAACGAGGCTCGATCCATCGTAGCCGTGGAACGCGTTGCCGTCGTGTTACGAGTCGAAAACGGCCTCGCAAGCGATGACGATCCCGTCCTGAATGCATCACCGCAAACAAGTCTCTCGTCTCGATTTGCGCGTTCATCCGAAATTCAGCTTCCATGCATGGATTCGCGGCCACCGGAGGGGCAGGCTGCGCGCCATCGGAGGCTCAGCATGCAACGACTTCGTCGCGCGTTCCTTTTCCTTCTCTTCTTCACTGCGATCCCCGCATTCGCGGTTCCGGACATCGCCGTCTACCGCAACTGGGACGGTGTGGCGGTCGCGAACGGCGGCTCATTCGCGTTTCCCGATCCCGTCGCGGTCGGCGCAGCCGATTCGCGCCTCTTCCGCATCAACAACACCGGCAACACGAACCTGAATCTGACCAACGCCACGGCGCTCGTCAGCGGCAACTGTTTCTCGCAGATCGAGACGCCGGCCACGCCGATCGCGCCGGGCGGCTCGACGACGTTCCGCGTCCGGCTGCAATGCGCGACGTCGGGAACGCAGTTCGGCACGGTCACGATCCGCTCCGACGATCCGGACGAGAACCCGTACACGTTCAGTCTGAGCGGCACCGTCACACCGCCCCCGCCGCCGGACATCTCGGTCTGGCGCGACTGGGACGGCGCCGGCGTCGCGAATGGCGGCACGGTTGCCTTCACGAACACGATTCCGGCCGGCTCGCCGGACTCGCTGCGCTTCCGCATCAGCAACAACGGCACGACGGACCTGAACCTGACGAACGCGGCGACGCTCGTCACCGGCACCTGCTTCTCGCAGATCGAAACGCCGGCGACGCCGGTCGTGCCCGGCGGCTCTTCGTACGTCCGCGTGCGGCTCCAGTGCGCGACCGCCGGCACGTACACCGGCACGGTGACGATCTCGAGCAACGACCCGGACGAGAATCCATACCGCTTCTACGTCACCGGCACCGTCGCCCCGCCTCCGCCGCCGGACATCTCGGTCTGGCGCGACTGGGACAACGCCGGCGTCCCGCAGAACGGCACGGTCAACTTCCTCAGCCCGATTCCCGCCGGCACCGCCGACTCGCTGCGTTTCCGCATCACCAACAACGGCACCGGCAGCCTCGATCTCACCAACGCGACGGCGCTCGTCAGCGGGACCTGCTTCTCCCAGATCGAGACGCCGGCGACGCCGGTCGCAGCCGGCGGCTCTTCGTGGGTGCGCGTGCGGCTCCAGTGCGCGACCGCCGGCACGTACACCGGCACGGTGACGATCTCGAGCAACGATCCCGATGAGAACCCGTACCGCTTCTACGTCACCGGTACGGTGACGAATCCCGGCTCGCCGGAGATCTCGGTGACGCGCGCGTGGGACAACGTCGCCGTCGCCAGCGGCGGCTCGTTCGCCTTTCCCGACCCGCTGCGCACCGGACAAACCGACAGCCGGCTGTTCCGCATCGCGAACACCGGCAACGCGACGCTCACCATCGCGAACCCAACCACCCTCGTGAGCGGCACCTGCTTCAGCCTGATCGAGCAGCCGACCGCCACGGTTGCCGCCGGCGGCACCACGCAGTTCCGCGTGCGCCTGCAATGCGGCGCGCCCGGGACGTATACCGGCGCGGTCTCGATCCAGAACAATGACGCCGACGAGAATCCGTACACGATCTACCTCTCCGGCACCGTGGTCGCGAACGGCGCGACCTTCGTCAGCCAGGTCTTCCCGCCGGCGATGAGCGCGAATCAGTTCTACGACGTGTCGGTGACGATGAAGAACTCCGGCACGACGACCTGGACGAACGCGAAGAATTACCGCCTCGGCATCCGCCCCGACACGGCGGGAGCGCAATGGCGGTTCGACGGCCGCTCGTACCTGAGCGCGACCGACTCGATCGCGCCGGGCGCGTCGAAGACGTTCACCCTGCGCCTGCAGGCGCCGTCGACCGCCGGCACGTACACGCTGCAGTGGCAGATGGTCGAGGAGATGGTCGAATGGTTCGGCGCCGTCTCGCCTCTCATCACCGTCACCGTCGGCGCGCCGCGTAACGACGCGGTGTTCGTGTCGCAGTCGGTGCCGTCGACGATGGTCGCGGGCCAGAAATACAACGTCTCCGTGACGATGAAGAACACCGGCGGCACGACGTGGAGTGAAACGACTCACCACCGCCTCGGCAACCAGATCGCGGGCGATCCGTTCACCCATCGCCGGCTGCTTCCGAGCGGCGTGACCGTCGCTCCGGGAGCGCAGTACACCTTCGCGTGGCAGGTCACCGCCCCGGCCACTGCCGGCACGTACACCTTCCAGTGGCGCATGGTCGAGGAGATGGTCGAATGGTTCGGACCATTCACGCCGTCGACGCCGGTCACCGTCCGCATCGCGATGCCGCCCATCGTCGACGCGATCACACCCGACACGATCCCCGGCGGAACGGTCGCCACCGTGACGGTCGCGGGGCACCGGCTCGGCGGAACGACGGTGAAGTTCGGCCAGCTCGACGCCTCGACCGTGTCGCCGGCCGCGACGCTCCTCTCGGTGTCGCCGGACGGCACGCAGATGACCGTGCGCGTCGACGCGACGAACAGCGCCGTCACCGGCTTCCATCCGCTCGTCGTTTCGAATGCCGACGGAAAGGGCGCGGGCGAAGTGCGCATCGTGCCGTCCCGGCCGGTCGTCGACGTCTACACGCCGTCGCAGGCGTCGTGGGGCGATCTCTACTTCTTCACCGTGGCCGGCGTGAACCTCTCCGGCGTGCAGGTCGTCCCGATGTCGTCGGCCGTGCAGTTCGTCGGCATCGAAGGCGACGACGGGATGCTCAGCGGCATTCTCGAAGTCGATCCGGGCACGGGGAGCGTCGACACGACCGTCGAGCTCCGCGGCTCCGGAGGCGTGACGTCGGTTCCGCTGCAGCTCCGCGACCGCACCGCCATCACGCAAAAATCGAGTCTCGCCGGCAAGAGCGCCGCCACCGGCTCGGAAGGCGTGTGGATCCAGGATCCGGTGAGTCTCCTCTCCGCCGCCGCTCCGAAGTTTCTCGACTGGGAGATCACCTGCCGCTACCGCCGCGAGCGAACCCGCGGACACGGCGGCGTACTGCTGGGATTGAAGGAGATCGGCAAGCGTCTCAATCCGCACGTGCTCGAGAACTTCGCGCGCGGCGAGACCCGGCTCATCCAGACGCTGATCACGATCTACAGCTTCTCGTTCACCCTCTCGATCGACATCTTCTGCCGCATCGACAGCGAGGGGAACGAGGACTTCGACATCTTCTTCTGCATCGCCGTGGAGTCGTACATCGAGACCATCGGCCTCGGAGGCCAGCGCATCTCGATCGAGGCCTGTACCGGCACGAACGATCACGTCGAGATCACCGGCAGCGGCTTCTGGAACTTCCACTACCGCTGGGGCGATAACGGCACCAGCCCGACCTCGCCGTGCGTCAGCGCGGTCGACCGCAGTCCGAACCCGTTCGATGGCCCGCGTCTGACCGACGTGACCATGAACAACTGCTGTGAGGAGGAACTGACGATCGATATGGAATACAAACTGGGCGAAGACGCGGCCGACACGGTCCGGCCAGGCAGAATCCCGGCCGGCAACGTGACGCCGTCGCCGAATTCCTGCCCGGTGCACACGGTCACGATCACGAAACCGCCGGACGACCCCAGTCCGCCCGACCTCGGAAACAACTTCTCGTTCCTCGCGCAGCGCGACTTCGCGCAGACGGCGAACGGCGACACGATCGAGGCCGAGGCGACGGTGGCCGGGGGAGGCAACGCCGCGGACCTCATGTGGACCATCACGCCCACCATCGGCGCCGTCCGGCAGGTCATGCCGACGACGAGGAAGGGCCCGACGCTGAGCTTCATCCCCGATCCGCCGGATCACCCGCAATACCTGCGCGGAACCGGCTGCAGCAGCCCCGGAAACGGCAGTTGCGACGCAAGCGATCCGTTGAAATACGCGATCAAGGCGCAGTACGACTGCGGCACGGCGGGCTGCGCTCCGGACGTCGACGAGAACACGATCGTCCAGGATCAGACGGACATCATTCGCCAGGAGTACCGCAATCACGGACTCAGCGTTCCGGAACGCAGTGAATTCAACTCCGTGATCGGTACGGCCAACTTCACCGCCGCGGAGATCAACAACACCGCCTACACGATCGTTCGCGGGACTCCTGGGACCGTGGCCCAGACCGTGCGCGACGTCTTCAACACGAAGATTCACGACGACATCCAGTTGCGGCCCTTCGGGTCCACCGGCAACCCGCCGTCGACGCCGATCGTCGGACCCGGCGCGAACGTTCAGATCATCGGCGCGATCCTCACGACGCCGCCCTGCTACCAGGGGCCGCCGGGATGCGATGACGTCCGCTTCGGAGATCTGATCCTCGCCGGCCCGAACGGCATCGCCGAGACGCGCGCCCGCTTCCAGGTGACCAGCGTCCCGATCCGCATCAACAGCGGGTGGCGCAATCCCGAACGGAACGAGGCCGTCAACGGCGTCCTGAACAGCAATCACCAGATGGGGAACGCGGTCGACCTCGACATCCTGTCGAGCGCAGAAGGGCTCACGGTGTCGCAGTTGTTCTGCGTCCTGCAGACCGCGGCCGACGACGCCGGCTACAACGGCTTCGCCGAAAACTTCTCCACCCAGGTGAGCTGCGACGCCACCGTCACCCACGTACACGTCCAGCCGAATTGAGGAGGCGAGACATGAACCGACGATTCTTCACTCTGATCCTGACGTTGCTGCTCGTCTCTTCGAGCGTGGCAGCCGCCGAGCGCGACGAACTGTTCGCGAAAGGGCGGGCCCTGATCGACGACAACTGCGGCGACTGCCATGGTGCGACGCGCCTGGGACTCCAGGCCGGCATCGAAGCCGTAAAGCAGGCCCTCGAGCTAGGGCTCGCCGATGAGAAGGCTGCGTACAAGGCGCTGGCGGAGGGATACAACACGCTCGCGCTGGTGTACGCGGTCCCCGATTCGGAGGAGCAGAAGTTCATCCGCGGTCAGCAGGAAGGCGCCTACCGGCGCCTTCTCGAAATCGCTGCCGGCGACGCGCAGGTTCGCTTCGACTACGCGCAGTTTCTCTCCGACCCGCGGGCGAAGCTCGAGCATTTCGCGGCAGCGGCGAAACTGGCGCCGCAGTGGGCCGAGGCGAGGTTCGCCCTCGCCGCGGCGCTCGCGGGAACCGGAAAACTGGAAGCCGCACTGCCCGAGGCGAGCACGGCCATCGCCCTGGCCGACCGCGACCACGTCGAGCGCTACGGTCGCCGCCTCGGCGAGCTGTTCGAGCTCGCCGGACGCCCCGCCGAGGCAAGCATGCTGCGGAACGAAGCGAGGCGGAAAATGAGGTGAAGCGGGGACCGTGTTCCGTGACCCGGGCATTGCGGACTCGCGGGGACTGTCTCGCAAGCCCCAAAAGCCCGGGAACACGGAACACGGACCACAAATCACGTCTTGACAAACAAATTTGTCGGCTCTAGATTGCAAGCGTGCTCGAAGTCCTCGAAACCGCCAGCGCGGCCGCGCTCATGCACCCCATGCGTCTCCGCATCCTCGACGCGCTGCGCGAGCCGGGGTCGGCGTCGACGGTGGCGCGGCAGCTGGGGCTCGCGCGGCAGAAGGTGAACTATCACCTGCGCGAGCTGGAGAAGGCGGGGCTGCTCGAGGAAGTCGAGCAGCGGCGCTCGGGGAACTGCATCGAGCGGATCGTGCGGGCGAAGGCGACGCACTACCTCATCAACCCCGGCGTCCTCGGCACGCTCGCCGCGGACGGCGCGTCAGTCGAGGACCGGTTCTCCAGCGCCTACCTGATCGCCCTCGCGGCCGGCGTCATCCGCGACGTCGCGAACGCGCAGCAGCGCGCGGCGAAGGCGAAGAAGCGCGTGCCGACGTTCGCGCTGCAGGCCGACGTCCGCTTCGCGAATGCGGAACAGCGGCGCGCGTTCGCCGAGGACCTCGCGAATGCCGTCGCGAAGCTGGTGGCGAAATATCACGACGACGAGACGCCAGGCGGACGCACGATGCGATTCATCCTCGGCGCGTATCCGCCGCGCCTGAGGGAGGAAGCATGAAGATCTCCGTGGAGCTCGCGATCGCCGCCGCCGCCGACGCCGACGCCGTGTGGCGCGCGCTGACGGAAGGGGAGGAGCTGAAGCGCTGGTTCCCGCTCGACGCGCGCGTCACGCCCGGCGAAGGCGGCGCGGTGTGGCTTTCCTGGGGCGAGGGCGCGGACTGGGAAGCGCCGATCGAGATCTGGGAGCCGGGGCGCCATCTGCGCACCGTCGACCCGCCGCCGGGCAGGCTCGCCGTCGACTATTTCATCGAGGCGCGCGGCGGCGAGACGGTCCTGCGCATCGTCCACTCCGGCTTCGGCGCCGACGCGTGGGACGACGAGATCGAGACCATGACGAACGGCTGGCGCGCCTTCCTCGTCACGCTGCGGCAATACCTGGAGCGTCATCCCGGCGAGCCGCGTACCCTCGCATACTTCCGTCATCCCGTCGTGCCGCTCGAGCGTGCGGAGGCCTGGCGGCGGATGCTGACCGCCTTCGGCCTGCCCCTCGACGCCGCCGCCGGCGATCGCTACTCCGCCACGGCGCAGTCGGGCGACCGCTTCGAAGGCGTGATCGAAGTCTGCGCGCCGCCGGGGAACTTTACCGCCACCGTCGAGAACATGAGCGACGCCGTATTGATGATCGAGATCGAGCCGGGGCGCGGGCGCTGCCGTCCGGCGGTATGGATCTCGCTCTACGGCGACGCGGGCGCGGGCGCGGCCGGGCTGCAGGGGCGGATCGGCGACCTCGTGGCCCGGGCCTTCCCGGCGTCATCATTTTCGTAACGCATTGTGGTTGCGAATATCCGGAGAGCGGGTAATATGGTGCCGCCGAGAGGTGCACGTCCGTCCCCGTGCATCTGGACGCCCCCAAAGGTCCGGTAGCTTTCAGCCAAAGTCCAAAGTGTGGAGTTGCAGAGTCGCGTGTCCATCCGCGAAATCGGATGGCGTTAGGTAGGTACGGAAAGATAGACTTCGACCGGAGAAGGCAGTACACTTCCCACGAGTCCGGTCACTTAACCATCACGAGGAGTGCGTGTGAGTCCTGCAAAGAGCAATCGCGGTCGTCCTATTGTCCACACCGAGCCCTGGGCGAAAATCACGGTCGTTCTGCTCGACCGTCATGTCGCCTATCTCGATCGTCTCGCCATCGACATTCGGTTGAAGCATGGCAAGGCGATCAGCCGCGCGGAGATCATCCGCGGCCTGATCGAGGCGTCGTTCCAGAGTGGAACCGACCTGTCACAGGCAGATTCGATCGATGGGATCGTCGAACTGCTGACCGGGTCGCCGTCGAAGAGAAAAGCCGCGCGCTAGGCCGCGGTCCTCGTCGATGGTTCGCCTGCCCGCGAAGTCGCTTCGCGGCCAGCTGAGCTATCTCCTCTTCACTGCAGACGTCAGTGAGGTCGATCCCGCTCTGTTCCACGCGATCGATGATCGTGCGGATCAGGAACGGAAGGCCGAGCGACTCCGGCATGTCGGGGTTCATCTCACGGGCAATCTGCCCGAGGTAGTCGAGATGTTCCTCGGAGAGCGAGATCGTCTCCAGCTCGTCGCTGCGGCTTTCGCGGGTCGGTGGCATCAGGTGCATGCAGACAGCTCCACCCTAGGAGAGTCAGCAGAAGGAATTTCCCTACCCCCGAACTGTGAAAAACTTTCGGGGGCAGGGAAAAACGATGGAAGACACTCCTGACGCTGTAGTTGTCGGTTCCGGCCCGAACGGGCTGGCCGCCGCGATTGTCCTCGCGCGCGCCGGCCTTTCCGTCCTCGTCCTCGAGGCGAAGGACACCCTCGGCGGCGGCGCCCGCACGGAGGAGCTCACGCTCCCCGGCTTTCATCACGACATCTGTTCGGCGATCCATCCGATGAGCGTCGTCTCGCCGTTCATGCGCACGCTGCCCCTCGGGGAACATGGACTCGAGTGGGCGTACTCGCCCGCGGCGGTCACGCATCCCCTCGACGACGGCACCGCCGCGACGCTCGAGGTCTCGGTCGACGCGACGGCGGCGCGTTTCGGCGAGGACGAGAAGGCCTATCGCTCGCTGATGGCGACGCTCGCGGCGCACGCGCATGAGGTCTTCGACGAGATTCTCCGCCCGCTCCGTCTCGTGCCCCGCCATCCGCTGCTCCTCGCGCGCTTCGGCCTCGTGGGCCTGCTGCCCGCGACGCGGCTCGCGAATCGCTTTCGCACGCCGCACGCACGCGCGCTCTTCGCCGGCTCGGCGGCGCACTCGTTTCTGCCGCTCAGCAACCCCGGCTCGTCGTCGTTCGGACTCGGGCTGATGCTCGCCGGTCACGCGACCGGCTGGCCGGCGGCGAAGGGCGGCTCGGCGTCGATCATCCGCGCGATGGCGAGCTATCTCCGCTCCCACGGCTGCGAGTTTCGAACCGGACATCCCGTGCGCTCGATGCGCGATGTTCCGGCCGCGCGCGCGGTGCTGTTCGACGTGACGCCGCGCCAGCTCGCGGACATCGCCGGCGACGAGCTGCCGCCGAGTTACGTTCGCAAGCTGCGGCGCTATCGCTACGGCCCCGGCGCGTTCAAAGTCGACTGGGCGCTCGACGGGCCGATTCCGTGGAAGGCGGAGGCCTGCGCGAGCTCGGCGACGGTGCATGTCGGCGGGACGCTGGAGGAGATCGCGCACAACGAGTACGAGGTGTTTCACGGCAGGACGACCGACCGCCCGTTCGTGCTCGTCGCGCAACAGAGCGTGTTCGACCCCACGCGCGCGCCGGCGGGGAAGCACACCGGCTGGGGCTACTGTCACGTACCGAATGGCTCGACCGAGGACATGACCGAGCGCATCGAGCGCCAGATCGAGCGCTTCGCCCCCGGCTTCCGCGAGCGCATCCTTGCCCGCCACACGATCAACTCCGCGCAATACCAGGAGCACAACCCGAACATGATCGGTGGCGACATCGCCGGCGGCGCGAACACCATGCGCCAGTTCCTCACCCGCCCCTTCCCGAGCCTCGACCCCTACGCCACCCCCAACCGCCGCATCTTCCTCTGCTCCAGCTCCACGCCGCCTGGCGGCGGAGTACACGGGATGTGCGGCTACTGGGCCGCGCAGTCGGTGCTGAAGCGTTTGCGGTAGCGCGCGGTCGCGCGGTCACGCGGTCACGCGGTCGCGCAGTCACGCGGCAGGCATGTCATCCCGAGCGTCAGCGAGGGACCTGTGCGGGCGGGGAGCAATGCTTGAGCCTCGCGCCCCGACCCGAGCCCCGGGTCCCTCGCTCCCGCTCGGGATGACACCTGCCGCGCGACCGCGTGACCGCGCGACCTAATGCGGCAGCCCGAACACGTAATACACCGCGCACAGCACTGCGAGCACGATCGTGCCGGCGCGCAGCTCGCGCCAGCGGCCGGCGAGCAGTTTCATGATGGGGTAGAGCACGAGTCCCGCGGTGAGGCCGTTCGCGATATTGAAGGTGAACACCATCACGATCACCGTCGTGAACGCGGGCACGAGCTCGGTCAGGTCGTCGAAGTCGATCTTGGCGATGGCGCCGAGCATCAGCATGCCGACGATCATCAGCGCCGGCGCGTAGGCGTACTGCAGCGACTGCATCGGCTCGAAGAGCGGGATGAAGAACAGCGACAGCGCAAACAGCGCGGCGGTGACGACGGACGCGAGTCCCGTGCGCGCGCCTTCGCGGATGCCGGTCGACGACTCGATGTACGCGCCGCTCGTCGACGTGCCGGCGAGGCCGCTGAAGACGCACGACAGCGCGTCGACGATCATCGGCTTCTTCAGATCGCCTTTGCCGCCGGTGACGGTGTCGAGGGCGACCAGCGTGCCGAGAGTATCGAGGAACGACATCAGGAACAGCGTGAGCAGAATCGGCAGGAAGCCCACGCGCAGGATCGACACGACGTCGAGCCGGAGCGCGATGGGGGAGAGATCGTACGCGCCGGTGAACGGCAGCGCGGCGATCGCCTTCGGCGCGTTGCCCACGCCGAGGAGTGCGCCCGCGATCGCGGTGACGATGATGCCGATCACGATCGCGCCGGGGACGCGGCGATAAAGCAGCGCGGCGATGAGGATGAACCCGAAGATCGCCAGCAGTACGGTCGTGCTGCGGATGTCGCCGAGCTGCACCGGCACCGCCTGCGCGCTTTTCACGATCCCCGTCTCGAACAGGCCGATGAACGTGAGAAAGAGACCGATGCCCGCGGCGAAGCTGTACTTCATCGACGGCGACACCGCGCTCGCGAGCCACGTGCGGATGCCGGCGATCGTGATGACGAGAAAAATCACGCCGCTGACGAACACCGCGCCGAGCCGCTGCTGCCACGTGATCCCGAACGCCGCGAGCCCGAACGCGATGAACGCGTTCTCGCCCATATACGGCGCCACCGCGATCGGCCGGTTCGCATAAAGCCCCATCAGCAGCGTCCCGAACACCGCCGTCAGAATCGTCGCCACCGTGCTCGGCCCCGGCGGCAATCCCGCGAACGACAGAATCGCCGGATTGACCACGATGATGTAGGCCATGGAGACGAAGGTGGTGATGCCGCCCAACACCTCGGTGCGGACATTCGAACCGTGCTCAGCGACGCGAAACATGGCGCGTCATTGTAGACGCTGGTTGCGCAGTCACGCGGTCACGCGGTTGAGAGCGCTGCCGCGTAACCGCGCGACCGCGTGACCGCGCAACCGGCTTCTGAAGGGCACACCAATTGCTCTAAATAATCCCGGTTTCCTGCCGTAACCTCGAAAGGAGCTGTCATGCGCAAGGTACTGAGAAAGCAAAACTTGAATGCGCTGCTCGCGATCTCGCTCGTCGCGTCGCTCGCAGCGTTCGGCTGTACCACCAACACCATGAGAGGAGCCGGCGAGCCGTGGACGGGCGGACCGGGCGTCGGACCGGCGAGTCCGTCGAGCACCAGCGGCACCTCCGTGCCGACCACTCCGCCGCCGATGACCTCGAGCTACACCCGCGCCGACGAGCCGGTGAAGCCGATGCGGTCGCACATGCGGCCGCTGTCCGCCGCGGAAGCGGCCGCGATCATGGCCGGGCATCAGCCGCGCGTCCGGGTCCTCGGGCCGGTCGATCCCGGTCCCGCGAATCGTCCGTACGTCTCCGACGGCCTCGTGACCGGCCAGGTCGCCTACGCGAATCCGCAGGGCACCATCAACTCGTCGATCAACTCGCCGGGCGGAGGAATGGCGATCACCAGCGGCGTCGGATCCAACCCGACCACGGACGCCGGCGCCGCGGTCTTCACGCAGAATCTGACCGCCGTGAACCCGACGACGCTCGGCGTGGCAGTGCCGCCGACGACCGCCGCCACGACGAACGGCACCGTCCGCGTCGTGACCACGAGCGGCAAGGTCCTCGTGACGAACGTCAAATCGCAGTAAGTTCGATCGCAGCGGCGGCGGGAGCCGCCGCTGCCCACTCCTGCCTACCGGCGGTTTCCGCCGAACAAACGCAGCAGCATCAGGAACAGGTTCACGAAATCGAGATACAGGCGCAGAGCGCCGTAGACCGCGAGATTCTCGCGAAGCTCGGGCGCGGTCGCGTAGGCCTTCAGCTTCTGCGTGTCGTACGCCGTAAGGCCGACGAACACGAAGACGCCGATGATCGACACCGCGTACCCGAGGGCCGACGACTTCAGGAACATGTTCACGACCATGCAGATCAGCAGGCCGATCAGGCCCATCGAGAAGAACGCGCCCCACGACGTGAGATCGCGCTTCGTCACGAGGCCGTAGACGCTCATCGCGCCGAACATGCCCGCGGTGGTGATGAACGCCTGAAAGATCGCCCCCTGCGTATAGACGAAGAAGATCGAGCTCAGGGTCAGGCCGCTGAGCAGCGAATACACGAGGAACGCCGCCGCCGCCGTGCCGGGCGACATCTTCGTGATGCGCAGCGACAGGTAAAACACCAGTCCGAGCTCCGCGAGCAGCAGCACCCAGATCATGAAGCGGTTGCCCCAGATCAGCTGCTTCATCGCATCGGACGACACCACCCACAGCGCGGCCGCCGCGGTCAGCATCAAGCCGCCGAACATCCATCCATAGACGCTGCGGATGAACGAACGCTCGCGCTCGGCGGTCTCCGCCGTACGCCCGTCAATCCACGCCGGTTGTGAACCGAAAGGTTGATTGCTCATTGCTCTGCCTCCCCAATAAGTCGACGCATGATAACAAGATGCGTCCTCGGGTCTACTCCTTGCAACGCCGGAATTTACAATGATAGACTCAGGTTTCGATACACAGCAAAATCTGATGACAGAACGCTCACTGTTCTGAAGTCATACAAGGAGAAGAACTTATGTCAAAGATCATCGGCATTGACCTCGGAACGACGAATTCCGTCGTCGCGGTCATGGAAGGAAATGAGCCGAAGGTCATCGTGAACGCCGAAGGAAGCCGCATCACCCCCTCGGTGGTCGGTTTCGCCAAGAACGGCGAGCGTCTCGTCGGCCAGGTGGCCAAACGCCAGGCAGTCACGAATCCCGAGAACACCGTCTTCTCCATCAAGCGCTTCATGGGACGCAAGTTCAATGAGGTGAATGAAGAGATGAAGATGGTGCCGTACAAGGTGATGCAGGCGTCGAACGGCGACGTGCGCATCGAGGTCCAGGGCAAGCAGTATTCGCCGCCCGAGATCTCTGCGATGATCCTGCAGAAGCTCAAGCAGGCTGCCGAGGATTACCTCGGCGAGAAGGTCGACCGCGCGGTCATCACCGTGCCGGCGTACTTCAACGACTCCCAGCGCCAGGCGACCAAGGACGCGGGCGAGATCGCGGGCCTCAAGGTCGAGCGGCTCGTCAACGAGCCGACCGCCGCGGCGCTCGCGTACGGCCTCGACAAGAAGGCCAATGAGACCATCGCCGTGTACGACTTCGGCGGCGGCACGTTCGACATCTCGATCCTCGAGGTGGGCGACGGCGTGGTCGAGGTGAAGTCGACGAACGGCGATACGCACCTCGGCGGCGACAACATCGATCAGAAGCTGATCGACTGGATCATCGACGA
>Ga0134123_10000715_pt1 | contig 21923 bp, 22 predicted proteins | sample KB303_FD_96460 | JGI IMG/M metagenome (GOLD analysis project Ga0134123, IMG submission 96460) | Terrestrial soil microbial communities without Nitrogen fertilizer from Kellogg Biological Station, Michigan, USA - KB3-0-3 | ecosystem: Environmental > Terrestrial > Soil > Unclassified ...
CCCGCAGCGTGGGTCGCGATGCTCCTCAGCCGAGCCCGAAGGCGTCGCCCAAGCCTTCGCTGGCGACGCAGACGACGCGCGGCGCGCGGCGCGCTGTAGTTGAACTGGATCCCGAGCGCGGTCAGGAATCCAGCGGCGCTCGCCGTGCTGAAGGAGAGAATGAACCCGCCCGAGCCTGATCCGCCGACCCACGTCGCGCGCTGGACCACGTTTCCCAGGTGGTCGTACTGGAGCACGGCCACGTCCTCCTGGCGTGTGTGGGCCGAGGAGTTCCCGTCCGCGGGGATGTTGATGCCCTCCTTGTGGTGGATGGTGAGTGCGCGCGAGGCATAGCGGCCCGTCACGAAGTAGCTCATGCAGGACGCGAGCGCGCCGTCCTCGAGCGCGGCATCAACGGCGCTGAGGAGCGTCCCCATGCCGAACACGAGGTCTGGCGTGAAGCCGAAGCCGTTGAAGGCCTGGCTCCCCGTGCTCGCCGCGACAGCGAAGTTCAGGGCGGCGAGACGCACGTTGCCGGAGAACTTCAACGCCAGGTAGTGCGCGTTGATCGTGCCGGCCGAGGCCTGGTGCGTGAACCCGCTTGCCGGAAATGCGCTGATCGCCGAGCTCTGCAACGCGCGCGCCCCGGAGAGATGTCCGAAGGCGGCTGCGCTCCGAATGAATCCGTCCGCGTCCGTGGGCTCGGTCGCGTCGTCCACGGAGATGTGGGCGCACACCTGCGCGAGCGTCGCCTTGATCGCAAACCCGATGTTGGGGTGCGCCCCTACGCCGTTGGCTGGCGGCGTCCCGGCGCTCGTGTCGGACGCGGCGAAGACCACGAGATCCGGCGAGAAGGTGCCGACCGAGGTGTCTCCTACTCCTTCCGTCGCGCTGCTAGTCGTCGCCGAGCAGGCATCGGCGGCTGCGCGTGACAACCCCGCGAACAAGATCGCAGTGACCTTGCAGGTGATCGTGCGCGTCGTGACGTTCATCCGCACGCCCCCCGGGATCGAGGAGCTGTAGGCGGCTTCCAGCGTGACCGTGCCCGCCAGGGCCGTGTCGGTGATGCTGATCGACTTGCTGATGGTCTGCGAGAATCCGGCGTTCGGAACGGCGGCGGCGCCATCCTGCGCGAACGCCGACATGGCTTGATCGCCGCTGACCCCTGTCCCGCGCTCGGCTGACACGAACCCGATCCCGATGTCGGCGCCCGCCTGGTCGCTACCGTCCGCCGTCTCGCGCGTGAAGATGAAAATAGCGGCAGAGAACGGTTCCGTGATGGACGGATCCGTGAAGTCGACGGTGAAGGGCGTGGCCGTCGCCGGTATGGAGACGGTGACGACTGCGACCTGGTCGACCACTACAGGCCTCCTCCGGTGATGCGCCCGCGGATCGCGCCTGGAGAGCTCACGCGGCCCTTGGGCGATTGGACCGTTCGCGGCTCGAGGATGATGGGCGGTATCTCTTCAGGTCGCGGCTTCCAGCGCAGGCGCGCGCGCAAGGCTCGGTGCATCCTGACGACGGCACGCCGAAACCTCCCGATGGGGCCAATCTTGTTGTTGACGACGACCGTCCGCGTGAAGACGGTCGGCTTCGCGCGGCGCAGCCTGGCGCGGCGGCGCGGAGGATACGCGCGGCGTAGCGCATTGACGACGCGACTAGCCGCCGCGCGACCATGGAGGTGCGCTCCTCTTCGCAGCAGCCTGACGCGCCGCAGGCGCCTGACGCGCCGCACGAGACGCGCGAAGGTGGGCGATGTCGAGGTGCGCCCTAGGACGACGACCGTGCGCCTGCGGATGAAGACCCGCCTGCGCACGGCCCTGCGCCGCCGAAGGAACGCCGCGATGAGCAGGCCATGCCCACGCGTGAGCGGGAGCTTCGGCCGGACAACGCGAACGAAGGGTCTCCGATAGACCCATCGACCCACGGACTATCCGCCAACCTGCTCGAATGTGACGCTGGCGTAGGTCGTGGCGATGGCATCGGCTGGGCCGACAGGAATGCGCACGATCAGGGACTCGCTCGGCGAGAGGAGGATCCGCTCTTCTGGCGTCGGAGCGTAGAGGTATCCAGCCTGCACGTTGAACGCTTCTGCCCGGATGGTGACGATCGTGCCGGCCGCCTGGACGGTGGTGTTCGAGGCCTGAACGCTTCCTCCGAACGCCGTGTCGCCGGAAATGTGTGGACGCGCGGTTGGCGTCGTGCCGCCTGAGCCGGGGGTGCTGGCGCCACTGTGGCGCCGCAACTCAATCGGCAGCCCCTCGGCCTGCGCGTCGCCGAAGTCAGCCGTGCCGCTCTGACCGAAGACGATGGAGTGGATGTAGACCGATGCCGTGGCCGGCGCGATCACTTCGAACACGTCAAAGGCGTTGGTGGCCGGCAGGTTGACGGCCGAAACGCTGGCCGTGTACATGTGCGCCATGTGGGTGGCTCCTTGTTGGGGTTCGTGGTGGCCCGGGAACCCCGAGCTGGCTGTCAGGGTAGGGAGTGGTTCACATCCTTACCAGCCGACGAAGCGCGCGGCGTCTCGGCGTGAGCTCCTGCCACCATTGCGGATACGATCCATCCTCCAGCGCCAGGAAGCCGACCTTCCTGTCCCCCGCGTCCGCCGTCCCCACGTTGACCGTGAAGCCCGCAGGCTGTGAGTCGAACGAGGTCAGCGTGGCGCTCCAGGCGACTCCGCCCGTGTCGTCCAGGATCGTCATCAGCGTCGAGTCCGACAGGCTGCGCGTGTCCGTCGGGGTCGAGGCGTCGTCCGCCTGGAAGCACGCGGACGCCTGCGACCCCACCACCGCGGCGCCCACGCCGAAATGCAGCGCCTGCGTGTCCGAGACGTAGGTGTTGTCCGCACCCTGCTTCGAGCCGAGGCACGCGAGGAACCGCGGGCGCCATCCGGGCCCAGTGCTCGTGATGGCCTTCGGTCCCGTGGAGTTCGTGCCGATCGACGGCGCCCCAACCCACGCACGCAACGACCCCGTGTAGAGCGCCAGGTAGCCGATCGTCATGGGGTTCGAGTCGCCCAGCGTCGTGACCTTGAAGCCGTCCGCTGTCGCCACGTCCACCCGGTAGCGCGCCTCCTCGGTCAGCGTCCCCGTCGTGTCCACGATGATGCGTTGGAGCATCGTGTCCGTCCGGAACCCGCCCCCCGTCGCAGAACCAATCGTGGGCAGGTTGCGGTCGAAGAACGGCATTCCGCACTGACCCACGACCGCCCCAGCGTCGTCGAAGGCGCACACCCCGAAGGCCATGCGAGCGCTCGTCGCCGAGGTCGCGAACCCGCCTGCAGCACCCACCGCGATCAACACCCGCGGCATGAACGGGATTCCGGTCTCCGTCACCTGCGCGTTCACGGTGCCGCTCGCCCCGATCTGGTCCACGAAGGCCTGGAGCGTGTCCCCGTAGAAGGCCCAGACCTCGAGCTGCACCTGCGCCACGAATGCGTCCGTCACGTTGATGGTCAGCGTGTCCGCCGAGACGCTCGAGAACGTCGCCTCGCCGGTCAGCGCCTCGCTCCCCGTGTCGAGCTCCTGGACGATCGGGCCGTTCGCCTGCCGACGCCCCGAGTTCGCGACCGCCACCAGCGCCCCGTTCTCGCACATGCAGGAGACGAGGCGCGTGTTCCCGGCCGCGTCCCAGACCCCGATCGAGATCATCGCGCCGCCCACCGCGGTCCCCATCGCCGTCGCGCGCGTCGCGATCATGACGCCACCCTTCGGGGTCTTCCCCCCGCAGTTCAGCGTGATCGCCTGCGTGCCCGTGCCCGAGCGCACGGCCACCGTGGCCACGTCGTAGTCGCACTGGGCTGCGGGAGAGCCCGGCATGGCCCTAGAGCGCCGCTGCGGCCAGTTTCGAGCGCAGGTACGACAGCGCGCTCGCGTTGCCGCTTGCCGCGAGGTCGAGCGGGGACTCCTCAAGCGGGTCCGACACGAGATCGTAGAGCTCCTCCAGCATCCCAGACTCGCTCGTCACCTGGCGCAGCTTGTGGGTCGCCGTGCGGCACGCGCGGTCCACGATGCCGTCCGAACCCTCCGCCTCGCACAGGACGTAGGTGCGCCCCGTCGTCTTCGAGTCCCAGGACGAGGGTGGCGTCACCCCAGCCACCGCTAGCACCCCGGCCCCGATGTCCACCACATGCGTCAGTGTGGCCGCGAGCCCGACCGGGCAATTACCCCAGCGCCCCAGCGTCAAGACGCGGACGCCGGGGTCGAAGGTCGTTTCCTTGGTGTGGTCGGGGTTCACGCTCGCCGCCGCAGCCTGCTTCGACGTCCCGTTGTCCGAGTAGAGGAAGACCGGCGTGTCGGGCCCGACCATGTCGAGAAGCCGCCCGAAGGCCGTGTCCGCCGTGCGCAGCATGGCGAGGTACTGCGTGCGGTTTGACGCGAACGCGCCCGGCCGCGGCCAGCCGGCCAAGAGCTCGTCGGGCATGTTCGAGTGCAGCGGGCCGTGTGGCGCGTTCAGTGCGACGTGGAGGAAGCGTTTGGGGCCAGGGGTGGTCGCCCACCAGGCCTCGGCCGCATCGAGCTGTGCCAGCGTGGCGTACGCCGTCTCGTTGTCCATCACCCCGAAACCAAGGGCGTCCGCGTCCGCGCGCTGCCAATCCCAGTAGTCGACGCTCGTGCCGCTGTTCAGGTTGAGCCGTGTGCCTGCGCGCCAGGCGTCGTAGCCGCGCTCGAGCGGCGCCAGCGCCCAGTGCGCGCCCTCGGTGTGCGGACCGCAGTGCCACTTCCCGACCAGCGCCGTCGCGTACCCGGCTGCCTTCAGCACGCCGGGCAGGGTCGGGAGCGAGAGCAAGGGCGTCGTCGGCGTCGGTACCAGCGTCCCGATGTCGTGCCAGGTCCCGATCTTCTTCCCGTAGCAGCCGAACAGGATCCCGGCCCGGGACTGGCTGCACACCGGGTGCGAGAAGGCCTGCGTCTCGAAAGCCGAGGCTCTGAATGCGGCCAGGCTCGGACACACCGCGGCGGTAGCGTCGCTGGCAGAGACGTCATCCCAGCCAACGAGAAGGATGTCGGGCATCGGGCGCTTCACCTCGGCCTCGCATGGTCGCCATCCGCGAGCTTGAACGCAAGGCCGTCCGAGGCGAGGCTCTTGGCCATGGGAAAGCTCTACTCCTCGCGCATCGTCCCCCTCGACGAGCGGATTTTGATTCGTGTGCCGGACCTGTCCGCCACCAAGAAGTCGGTCCTCGTCGCCGAGGCCAGCGCCGAGAATGGCAAGTTCGACGTCAAGTCGGTTGCCGCGTCACGGCAGAAGAACACGGGCATCGTCGTCGAGGTCGGCCCTGGAGCGCGCGGCGCCAACGGCGAGCGCATCCCGATCGACCCTGACATCACGCCTGGAGCCGAGGTTCACTTCGAGGTCGTCCAGGGAGCTGTCCCGGTCCGTCCGCCGGCCATGGCCGAGGAGATGGAGAAGGAAGGTTTGTGGTTCATCATCGAAAGTCAGGTCGTTTGCGTGGTCCGGCCCGAGGGCGTGCCAGCGGTGCGTCGGCCAGTGCTGGCGTGAGCCTTGGAATTCGCGCTGCAAGGCAACGCGACCGAGTACTTCGAGTGCACTGACAAGGAAGTCCTCAACGAGAGCGGCGCGCGCACCGGGAAGACGCACAGCGAGCTCGTCAAGACCTTCTACAACTGCAACACCTACCCCGGGTCGCGCCACCTCTTCGCGCGCGAGACACGCAAGGCGTTGACGGAGACGGTTCTTCCGGACTGGGAGAACAAGGTGCTCGGTCCTGGACATCCGGCCATCGGGAAGGCGAAGCGCAACAACCGCGACGCCTACCACTGGAACGGGTGCGACGTCGTCCTCCACGGACTCGACGCTCCGATCAACATCCTCTCGGGAGAGTTCGACACCATCACGGTCTTCCAGGCCGAGCAAATCCAACAAGCGACCTGGGACAAGCTGCTGTCGCGCCTATCCGGGTCTGCGATGCCCTACCGGCAGGCAACCGCCGACGCCAACCCGGGGCCAGCTCACCACTGGCTCATCAGGCGCGCGAAGGAGATCCTCTGCTTGCGCTGCTCGACGATCGTCGAACCTACGCGCACCAGTTGCCAGGCCTGCGGCTCGACTTCGCTCGGTCGCATGCGCCACTTCCAGTACCGGCACACCGACAACCCCCTGTGGTACGACTGGGAGACCCAGACATGGACGACGCGCTCCGAGGAGTACATCGTCGGTACTCTCGGGCGCCTGCGCGGCGTTGACCGCAAGCGGATGCTCGAACACCTCTGGGTCAGCGAAGACGGCCAGGTGCTCGGGGACTTCAACGCCGACATCCACTGCATCTCCGGCGAGCTCTCGCAACTACCTGGCGGCGCGTGGAACCTCAAGATCACGAGTCCAGGCTGGGAGGTCGACGCGAAAGACCCGTGGAAGGATGCGAACGTCATCCTGGACTGGTTCGGAGCTGGCGCGGACTGGGGCTTCTTCCCTGACCCTGGCGTCTTCCAGGTCTGGGGCTACGACCGCTTCGGGCGCCGCTTTCGCGTGGTCGAGGTCTACAAGACCGGGCAGCAAATGGACTGGTGGGCAATGGTCGCCGCCCAGCTCTACGGCGAGTTCAAGTACCGATACATCGCCGTCGATCCGAGCGCGCCGGCACTCAAGGACGCCTTCAACCGCCGCATCGCGCTCGACCACAAGGCGCCGGCCATCGCGATTGGCGCCGACAACACGATCCGGCGCCAGAACCCGGACCTAGCGGGCATCGACCTAATGCGCTGGGGGCTGCTCGACACGAACAACGTCGTGCGCACCTACCTCTTGAAGGGCGCGCTGCGCTACGGTGTCGATCAAGCGCTGAAGAGCGCGAGCCGGCCGACGTGTCTCGAGGAAGAGATCCCGGCGTGGGTCTTCGACAAGAAGAAGTCGACGGACGAGATCATCGACAAGCCGGCGCCGGGGAACGACCATTCGCTCGACGCCTGGCGGTATGAGGCTGGCGAGGGCTGGGGAATCCGCATGGCCGCCACGATCGGCAAACCGAAGTACCCGGAAGGTTCGGCTGGGCAAATCCACAACACGGAGGAGAAGATGGCGAAGGCTCGCGCGTGGCGGCAACAGCACGGATAACAGAAGGACCGCGCCCCCGGATAGGAGAGGCGCGGCCCGAGCCAGGCCACTTGTGGGCTTTGCGCCTGGCTATTCCGGCAGGCTCGTGCCCTCTTGTCCTGGTCCAAGCGTGAGGCCGGAGGGCATGAGCGGTTGGTTCACGCGCGGCTTCTTCGCGCGCTTCAGGTAAACCCACTTGTCGGTGCCGACCTTCTTCATGCGCACGCGGCTCTCGGTGCCCGAGCGGTTCTTCTTGATGTCGAGCTGGGTGCCGCCCGGCGTGGCGGATGCCGGCGCGGAGTCGGCGCGCGGGTTCTCGGTGGTCGAGCCGGCGCTGGCGGTGCCGGTGACGGCCGAGGTCGAGCCCTCGGCGCTCGTCATCTGCACGGTGCAGCCGGGCGCGCTCGGGTTGGAATCGACGACGTCGACATGGACGACGAAGCCGTCTCCGTCCGTCCAATAGGTGTCGTCGGCGACTCCGCTTTGTGAGAAGGTCGTCCCGCACAGGAGTGCGGCGGCGGCCACGATGTATGAGAGCTTCATTCGTTGGCCTTTCCTTTGTCGTCGCTCTCCGAGGTGGAGAGCGTGTTCTTCGCCTTGGCGGCCGCGAGCGCGGAGAGGAGAGCCTCGTGAACGGTCATCGTGTCGCGGATGTGGTATCTGCGCTCGGGCGTGTGCTGGTGCAGCGCGATGTGTATCCGTCCGTCTTCGATCACGGCGATCTCGGCCAGCGCACGATCGAGCGGCGGCCCAGCGCGCAGCCACTCCTCCAGCTTATCCAGCGCCTCGACCTTCTCGCGCAGCCGGGAGAGCTCGGCTGTGGCGTGCGTCAGTTGCGTCGTGCCGAATTGGTCCATCCACGCATTGAGCACCGTTCGTGCCTCGTCCCGCTCTCGCGTCCGCTCGGCGAGGGCGGCCTGAGCCTCGACGGCGACATGTTTCCACTCGATGAGAGCTCGGATCCGCTCGGCGAGCTCGCACGGGTCAACTTCGGGCCAGTGCCCGCGCTCGTCCATCGTCTTCAGCGCGGCGTCGAACTGCTCATCCTTCATCGTCCGCGCTCCTCTCGGCGGCGGGCGCGCGTTCTGCTCGCCAGTCAGCCCAGGTCTCGTCGGTCTCTTGGTGCTTGATCCAGTCGGGATGCTCGGGCTTCGGCTCGAACGGATCGGCCGCAGCGACGCAACGCTCGCAGCACTGGCGCGTGTGGGCTTGCCCGTCCGTCTCCTCGAAGCTCCGATAGACGAGGTGCGACGCGCAGAAGTAGAGCCCGCATCCGCTCTCGCCGCCGTAGGGCTCGCCGCCACAGACGTGAGCAAGGCCGCGGTCGATCTCCTCGGAGCACGCCGGATAGTCACACCACGCGGGCACGCCGTAACCGATCCAGCGATTCCAGTCGTCGTCGTAGCCGACTGCCCAGCTCATCGTTCTCCCCTGCTCTGCTCGGCCTGCGGCGGGCTGGGCGTCATGGCTGGAGGATCCCGGCGTCTTGTGGAAAGAGCTTCCGCAGCGCAGCTCGGTAGGCGCGCGTCGCTGCGATGAGGTCGCGCTGACGATCGAGGCCACCGTCCTGGAGCCGCTCGCGGTACTTCATTGGGTCGAGCACCCAGCCAACAGCGTCAGCATGCTCGACCGTTTCGGCCGCCGTCTTCAGGTCCTCGCTGGAGACGGACGCCATCGACAGCGCCCAGAAGCGCGCAGCGTTCTGGATGGTGTCGAGCAGTTCGCGGTACTCGGCGTCGGTCATCCTAGGCTCCTGTCCGCGTCGGTGAGCGGACGTTCGAGGCCGTCGAGTCGCTCACGGAGCTGGCGGTTCTCGGATTCGAGGGCGGAGATGCGCGGTATCTGCGACTCGACCACGCCGATGTACCGCTCGTAGGATGTCGTTAGCTGATCGGCCCTAGCGCGCAGCGCGTCGCGTTCGGCGCGGAGCTCCGTGAACTCGGCCAGCAGATGCCGGTACGCCTGCCCGGGATACTCCCAGTCGCCGTAGTCCGGCTTGTGCTTCAGAATGATGGCCAGCCACAGGTCGTTGAGCGCCTGCGCGCAGGGGACATCCTCGTCTCGTGCCTCCCGTTCTCGCGCCAGCGCTTCGAGCGCGGACGCGGCAGCGAGTGCCGCAGGAGTTGGGCAGTACCCGTGCGCCTGAGTCGCGTCGCGCACGTTGTGCACGAGGTCGGCGATCGAGGCGGGACTCAGATTCGACACAGCGCGTTGTTCTCCGCCATCATCACTCGCCATTGTTCAGCTCCTTCGGTGTCGGGCCACAAGGTCCCGGCGTTGGCCATCCAGTAGTACCCGCAACTCGGGCACGCGAATCCGATTCAGACAGGTAGCGGGCCTTCATGGGTGCGCTCCATCGGCGCGCTGCAAACCGGGCACGTCTCGCGCATCTCTTCATCGGGCGGCATCGGGGGACTCCTTCGGAAGCTTGAGAGTGAAGCTCATGCCACAGTCGAACAACGCCGCCACGGCCTTGAGCACTGCCTCGCGCTGCAGATGCTCCATCGGTAACAGTAAGGCAGATATTTCGTTGACAGCTTCGATCTGCTTCTCTGATATCGCTGGTCGCTCGCGAACGGTTACAGCGCTGTCGGTCATTCGTCCACCTCGAACTCAACCACCATGACTCCGTAGCCTTCGTGCCACGTAATTGGCTGCACAACACGCCAGCGGTATCCGCGCTTGACGTGCTCGATGACCTTGGCGCGGTTGAATGCAGACGTGGCGCCGAGCGCAAACAGAGACGTGAGCAGCTTGCGCCTATTCACGCTTCGCCTCCTTCTGCGCGCGCCGGGCGGACTCGGCGGCACGGTACGTCTTGACTTCCTCGAAGTAGCGCGCGTTAGACATCTCGGGCCGGTGCTCTGTGTCGCCGTTCCAGCCGGACGCGCAGCCGCCAGACGCGAACGAGCTCCTCATGTAGCCGAGGGAGAACTCTGTGGCGATCTGCTCCAGCGCTCGCACGAGCTCGTCCTCGGAGTCAGCTTCCACGGTCAGCGTCATGCGCCAAGCCCGGTGCGGCAGCTCGTCCACGTCGATCGGCTCAGCCACGCTCGGCCTCCTCTCTGCGAATCGACAGCGCGACGTACCCTTCTTTCAGCCCGAAGTCCGGCGCGCCACGCACGATGTGCGTGATGACCACCAGGCATTTCCGCCCGGTGTACGGCCCGAGATTGCGCTCGTATTCGCGCAGGAGTAAGTGGTCGCCCACCTTGAACGCACGGTCGTCGGACCGCAGCTCTACCGTCTTCCTGCCATCGACAACGGGCTGGAAGAACTCCGGCCACGTCTTCAGCTCGTGAGTCGTTGCGCTACCCACGCTCGGCCTCCTTGCGCGCGTAGTGCTCGTCGAGCAACGCAAGCGCCTTCAACAGCACTGGCCGAAGGTCTTGCTTCCCCCAGAATGTGACCGCAGCCGAATCATCGTCGCCTGGACGGTGCATGAATGGGCCGCTCACTTGGGTTTGGCCAAGTGGAGTCTGCACGGTAGCCGGCAGCTCCAGGTAGAAGCGAACAGCGGTGAAGCTGTGCCCGTCGATCTCCTTGGAGATGAGCTCGACGCGATCGGTCATCTCTTCGGCGTAGATGTTCACTCTCATGTGGTTGCCTCCTTGCGCGCGGCGACTGGCATCTCGCGCCAAGGCTCAGGGCAAATGCGCTCCCAAGCATCGAACGCCTCTTCAAGAGTTCCGCCCATGTTGGTCACCCATGAAAAGCCGCAACTGCGGCAGGTAAGGGAGTATCAGCCATGAAACGGCGGCTCCGGTCCGTTTTCCCACGCGAAGGTGAGCTCCGTCCCACAACGGCACAGAGACTCGCTCACGTTGCCTCCTTGCGCGCGGCGAGGTAGGCGCGGATCTCTCTGACGAGCTTGTCTGCCCCAACGTCGCCAGGCTGCTTGTGCCATTCGATTCCGCCGACGGCTAGCTCCAGCAGCTCCCTGGCCCGCATCAGCTCCTCAACGAGCGCGGCGATGGTGGTCGGGTTGATCTCTTGGAGCATAGGCGTCCACGAGGACGGGAATGTCCACTCTTCTGTCGGGCAGTTACCGCAAGCGTGAGGCGTGGCAGCCTTCGCCTTCGCCAGCAGCGCGGGGAGGTCAATGCTCCTCCGGATCAATTCGTCACGCGAAACTACTTCCTTCTGCATGTGGAAGTTGCCATGTTCGTCAGGCGCGTAGGTGCTCACCGGCTCCACTCCCTGTACAGGCGCCACCACAGCCGCCACGTCTTGCAGCTCGTGACCTTCTCCAGCCTCTCCATCATGGAGAGCGCCGCAGCATCCCGGAGCGAGATCAGGAGTTCGATCCGCTCCGCCGTGCTCTGCTTGCGCCGCGCGACCGGCACGGCACCGCGCTCGACGAGTTCGACCTCGTAGGCGCAGACCTCGCGGAGCAGCGCCTGTACCTTCTCGTCCTGGAACCCGACGCGGCAGTCCTCTTCGGTTGGTAGGGGCCCCACGATCGAGAGCATCGAGTCGGGGCCCTTCATTCCCATCGTGTCGTCGAGCGCGAGGAGCTCGTGTGCCTCCTCCTGCGTGAGGGCGAGGAACTCCTCGTTCTCCCACATCTCTAACGTCATCTCGACGAGGCCCGCCTCGGTTGGGAGGAATGAGTCCTCGTAGTTGGAGAGCTGAAAGGTGCCCAGAGCGGGACTCGAACCCGCATCTCCACCGTCAACCGGCTGAGAACCCCCCGAGTACTCGGAGGCTACGGCGCTCTTCCTGGACATGGAATCCGTTTGAGCTATCTGGGCAGAAAGACGGGCGTCGACCGCGGCCGATGAGTCGTCGGCCGGCAAGGTGTCAACGGCTGCGGAACCTCCTGAGGAGGGAGATGGAGGGACCGCAGTCCGGTCGACGCCCGAGTCGTGAAAGACGTGGGTCATCAGGAACCACAAGCTCAGAAGAACGATGCCGATCCCAAGGACCTGCAAGCAGGCGCCTTCCTTCATCCTGCCTCCGGTGGCAGCGCCTTGCCGATCTCCGCGTTGATGCTGGCGAGGACGTTCTGCGCCGTCTTCCACATCGGCGCGGCGGCCTCGACCTTGCCGTTGCACGCTGCGTGCGCCTCTTCGAGCGCCTCACTCGCCTCACTCACGAGTTCCAGCGCGCGCTTGACGCCAGACCACCGATGCCTTAGCAGCCATGCCTCTTTCTCTTCAGCAATGGCCTCGGCAGTGCGCCGACGTCTCACGCCTGTTTTTTTGTCCCCAGATGTTTCCATGTTCTTTGCCTACTGATGTCGTTGACGCTGTGATATTTCAGACCTAGACGCCTGGCGACTCGACTGGAACGCCCTGGAACGTCAGTATCGGCTCGCGGCGGAGCTCCCAGAGCTTTCGCTTCCCGCGCGGCCCCTTCTTCGCGAAGGACCACACCTCGATGCGGTTTCCGGCCTTGCACCAGGCACGAAGCGCCGCCGCCTTGGCCTGCGCGGAAGCGCGCGCGCGATCTGTCGCCGGCTCCTTCACCGCGCCCTGAATGGTCTCCCGCACCTTGGTCGCGCGCGCAGCGTGAGAATCTCCGGCGCATGCCTGAACGCCCAGCACGCCGGGGTTGCCGTCGAGCACCAAGAGGTCGATGCAGCCCCAGAGGTCAACGCGGATCTTCGCGTGCGGATTGAAGTGCTCGACGACAGCCGCAGGCCAGCCGTTGGCTTTGCACTCGGCGAGAGCGCGCTGCATGGGAGAGGTCACGCCTTCTTCCTCCCTGGCCCTTTGAAGCCCTCGTGCTTCTGGCCGAACCCGTCCTGCCTCCCGAACGGCGAGCGCTTGCGCCTGCACGCATCGCAGAACAGCGCCACGGTCGGGAACTTGCTCACGGCGACGAACTCCTCGCCGCACTTCGCGCACTTGAGTTTCGTGCGAGAAATCCCCCGCCCTACTGCGAGCCGTTCCGGGTCAAGTCGGAACGTTTGGTGGTCGCCAGCGCTCGAAGCCGGGCGGGGGGGATCATCCTGAGCGTGCATGGCGACCTGTCCACGACGCTACAGGAAGTCGTGCGGATCGCCAGTCTGAATCAGCCGATTCCGGCCGCCTTGTCGAGGGCCAGTGCCTCGGTCTTCCCGACGATGTGCGCGTTCGGCACGTAGCGCAGGCCAATGAACCCTGCCGCGAGCGAGGCCAGCACGGTCCCGCCAAGCTCGGCCCAGTTGACGCCGGGCGCGTCCACGTAGACCTGCATCGCCTGTGCGATGGCCTTGGCCTCGTCCTCGGTGACGATACCGTCCCTTGTGGCTGCGGTGACGGTCTCCGCGAGGGCTTGTGCTGCGGTCTGTTGCTGCGGCGACGTGCAGGAGAGCGTGGCCAGGCAGAGGCCGGCGAAGAAGAGGAGGGTGAGAATGTAGTTCTTCATGGGATGGCTTTCTGGCGTGCAAGCCTGCCTTGTCATGGCCCAGACTCTACCAAGAGCGCCTTCCGCGCTCGCGCGTTGAACTGCTGGAGTTCGCGATCGAGTTGCCGCTCCGCGATTGTGCGAGCCTCGCCGGTCATCGCGTCGATCGCCTTCCGTCGCCGAGAGCGCATCTGGTCGATCTGGTTTGATTCCTTCCACAGGGACCCGATCTCGGGCGACATCAGGCGCCTGTCGCGCTTCGCCCGCTCGCGCTCGACGCGCAGAGCATCCTGTAAGTCGTCGAAGGTCTTCGATGAAGCAAACGGCGACGGCTCTTTCAGGTAGCGACTGAGCAGCGGGATCTCGTGCGGGCGAACACTCTCGCCAGCGCCGACCTTGCGGCTGAACTCGTAGCTCTGCGCGAGGGCGCGGCCGAGACCGCCAGTCAGGAACGCCGCCAGGTGGTCGAGCGTTTGCGGGTTGATGTCGAGTACCTGGCCGACCGCCCCAGGGCCGGGCGCAAGCTCGTCGCCACCACCAACCTTGTTCAGCCACTTCGCCGCCGCCGCACTCGTGCTGGACGGCTCAGGCCATTGCGCCGCCGAGTCAGATCCGGCCTGGAACTTGTCGTAGACGATCGGCTGCCCGCGCCAATCCCTGTTGGTCGCGAGTTCCACGAGCGGATCTAGGACCGTTGGCGAGATTGTGCGGGCAACGCTCGCCGGATCCGTCAGGTCGGTCCGCCCCGATCCGATCGGGTCGAAGGCTTCCACAGCGGACGACAGGCTCTCACCGATCGCAGATCCGGCATCGATATCGCCCGAAAGGTAACCCGAGAGCTGGTGCGCAGCCGTCTGGATCCAGTCGTAGACGAACGGCGTCGGGATGGCCGCGTACTTGTTGCTGCCCGGGAACATCACGACGAGGTTGTGACGGCGGATGTAGCTCGGGATTTTATCCCACCGATCCTCACCGTCGTCGTCCTTGCCACCAAGCGCACGCATGATCTGATCCCACGCCATCGCGCCTAGGAAACTAGCCACGAGAATTCGTCGCACGGCCGGGTGACGCACAGCCTGTGCGACGCGCGCGGTCGACTGCACCCCGGCGTTGGCGAACATGTAGAGCGCGTTGAGCGTCGCCCCTAGATCGCCCTTGCGCTCGAAGTTGACGGTGAGGTTCTTCGACCACGAGGCCGCGCGCTCAACCGTCATCCCGAGATCTTCGCGGGCGTGGACGTAGGCCGAGAGACGCACGCCGTTCTCGACGATGTCGTTGGCAGCCTCGACGACACCAAGCAACTTCCGCCATCCGCGGAGGGTCGAACCGATCGCGCCCTCTGATGTCCTGGCCTTCGTGTCCTTTTCGATCCGGCGAAGCTGCCCCTCGAAGCCAGCGAGGTCCAGGAAACTCACGGGCGCCCCGGACTTCCTGTACTCGTTGGCGTACGCCTCCCACTTCTTCGTCCCCTTGCCGGCCAGCGCAGCCAGCCCGAGCGGCGCATCGCGCACCGTCCGAACTGCGAAGGCTAAGCCGTGCTCGCTGCTGTTGAGGAGGGCGCCGGCCGCGTCGCGGATGGCGTTCCCGAGCGGGAAAAATGGGTTGTAGCGCGTCGAGAGCCCGGCGAGCGTGCGCGTCACCCCACCCGCCATCCGGATCAGCTTGCCAACGTCCTCGGCGCCGAGGTTCTTGAAGGCGTCGGCGACGTTCTGGTAGGCCGGGTCGATCTCGACCCAGAAGTGATCGCCGTTCTCGTGCACGAGGAGCACATTCGGCTTGTTCCGGAACGCGGGGTCGTACACGGTGCGCACGACTCCGTCCACCACGGCGCGCTTCGTCTGTCGCGGTCCGATCTTGGCGAAACCCTCAATGCCATTCTCGTCGCCGTAGGCGCGCAGGAAGTTCAGGAAGGACTGCGCGACGCGGTTCTTCTCGCCGCGGATGATCGACTGTTCGGCGCTGGTCAGCGCATAGGCGAGCACCTCGTTCGCGGCGGCGCGCGTGTGCCGCCCGGTCGCGGCGCGGTACTCGTTGCCGCGCACGTCGACCCCCTGGCCGGTTCCGCGGTACGGGGAAGCGTCGGCGTCCTCTGAGAGGTCAGAGCGCAGCGGCGCGTAGAACTGGTACTGCGCCTCGAGCTCGTCGACCTCCTTCTGGCTCTTCAGGCCGTCGCGTACCCACCCGGCGCGCACCTCGGCCATCATCCGGTCGAAGCGCTGGAAGGCGCGCGCGAAGTCCTTGGCGCGCTTGCCAGACTGGACCCTGTCCATGATCGCGGCAGCATCGACGCCGGTCATGCCGGAGCCGGCCTGGTTGGTCGGGTCGCGGCCGAGGATCACGGCGTTGCGCTCGGGTGCGTGCCGCGCCATCAGGGCCTCGCCGAATTCCTCGGGGCTGATGCCGCTGCGGCGCAGCAGCTCGAGCAGTGGCTTGTTGTGCTTGGCCTCGAACTCCTCCAGACGATTCTTGGTGCGCCCGCGGCGGAGCTCCTCCTGCAGATAGGCGTCGATCGCGTCGTCGGGCGTACCGCCAGCGATCTCCTTCTGGCTCGTCTTGACGCCGCGCCACGCGTCCTGGAACTTCCGGATCTGCCGCTCCGTCCACGTTTCTGTGGGCAGGAGCCCGTGCGTCAGCAGCTTCTGGTCGCGACGGTAGCCGAGCTTCTTCGCGAGTGCGTCCATGGCGTTCCGCACGTCCGGGATGATCGAGCCCGGGAAGGCGAACACCTCGGTCGGGTGCGTGGTCGGGTCGTCGGACTGGAGCTGCCCGATCGCGCGCAGCTTCTGGTCCCGATCGATGGCCGCCTCGGCGGCCTTGCGTTCGGCGAGTTGCCTGATCTCGGCCACGCCACCCTTCAGGGCGTCTCGGATGAGCGCGGCGCGTCCGGTCAGTTCCTTCGTCGAGTCGATAGTGACCGGCATGATGACCGCGACCGACTTCGTCCCCTTCATGACAACGACCGCCGAGTCGGGCTTCGACATCCAGACCGCGTCAGCCTTCGTGGCTCGCATGGCGGCGCGAAGCCGGTGCGCGTCAACCGCCGCGACGTCGCCGGTGTCCTTGCGACGGATGTAGGCCAGCGTGTAGCCCGTTGACGGGTCCTCCGGGCCGACCACGGCGACGATGTCAGCGAAGGCGCCCTTCTTCTCGGTGGCGGCCTTCCAGACCGAATCCGTGGCCGCCTTCGGAATCGGATTCGTTGCTCCGTACCGCGCCGCCGGGTTCGGCTTCGTGAAAAACCGCATCCCCGCCGAGGTCTTGCCGGCGAGCCCCGGCTTGCCCTCGATGGCCGACTTCTTCACGGCCATCCGCCCGTCCGTGACGATGTCCGGGTCCTCGGCCACCCAGGTGCCGTCGAAGCCGGCCTTCACCCATGGGTTCGCGGCGCTCACCCATGTGCTCCACTCCTGCGCGCTGGCGACGACGCTGCGCCAGCGCTCCATCTCGTCCTCGGCGGCCTTCTTGATGCCCTCGGCCGTGCGGTACGCGAGCTGTTGGTGTCCGCCTGCGATGCGCGGCTCGATCTCCTTCTTGACCGCCGCCAGGATCTGGAGCGGCGGAGCCCCGCGCATCTCGCGCAGGATGTTCGTCATCACGTTGTGGATCGAGTAGTCGTAGGGGGCCGTCTGCGCGTTCGCGGCCTTCTTCAGCTCTTCGAGCTGGTCGTTGATCTCCTTCAGGCCAGCGCGCAACTCCAGCGCCGGCACGGCGGCCTTCACGAAGGTCGCGACGCTCGTCTTCTCCGCGTCCAGGCCCGGGTCAACGTCGCTCGTGCCCAGCCGGTAGAACCGGGTCGCCTCGTTCTCGAGCTCGTCCGCGGCGCGCGTGCCGGCCGCGGCGCCGTGCTCCTTCGACACCTCCTTGAAGGTGATGCCCTGCTTCTTCACCTCCTCGCGCACCATCTGCCGCAGCGCGACGTTGGCCTTCTCGCTGCCTTCGAGGCCGGACGTTGCGATGTGGGCGAGGATGCGTTCCTGCCGCGCTCCCTGCTCGATCGCCTTGCGGATGTCCTTCCGTGTCGCGGCCTCCTCGCGCGCGAGGCGCTCCTTCTGGGCGGACCCTTCGAGCTTACGGAGCATGTCGTCGATGGTGCGGATCTCGGCGTTGATGCCAGAGCGGCGCACGGATCGCTTGCCCTTCAGCTCGGCCTGCTTCTCCTTCCGACGCTGCTCGAGCTCGCGCACACGCTCCTCGGCGCTCTTGCGCTCGACCGGCAAGAGGTTCATGACCTCGGCCGCCTTGCCGCGCGCGCCGGGCCCGTCTTGCACCCAAGCCTTGATCGGGCTGTTCCAGCGGAAGCCAGCCTCGCGGAGCTTCCGGAGCATGTCCGCGTGCGGCTTCTGGTCGAAGAAGATCCGCACCTGCCCGCCAGAGCCGAGGTCCTCGCGCTGTTCGAACCGGCCGCCACTGAACCTGCCGCTGCCGCCAGGTGGAAAGCGCTCCGGCTCCTGGACTGGCTCGGGCTTGGCGGGCGCTGCCGGTTCCGGGGCGGCCTTGAACTCGGCGATGGCCTCCTGCGCGAGGTCGGCGGTGCTGGTCGCGGCGGCCTTCTTTTGCGCAGCGGCCTTCGCGCGCTCGCGATCGACCTCCTCGTCGTGCTTCTTCGCGGCCTCCATCGAGGCGCGGATGCGCTCCTGTTCGGCTTCTTCGACCGGCTTCGTCTGGTGCTGGAACCACGTCGTTCGCCCACCCGGCTCCCGATAGAGCGAGTATCGCTTGCCCTCGCTGGTCGCAATGTTCCAGATTTCGGCCTTGGAAGCGTCTCCGGGCACGTACTCGACCGTCACGCCGGCTTCCTTGGCCCCGTTGATGGCGGAGATGATCGCGCCGCGCATGGGCCACTCGAAGCCTCGCTTGTCCTCGCGCGCCACGCCCTCGGCCGCGCGGAACACTCGCTCGACGGCCTTGTTCTGGCGCTGCTCGCGTCGAGCGTCGGCCTCCGCCGCGATCTCTTCGCGCGACATGCGGTAGACCTTCGGCTCCTCCGCCCCCGCCTCTTCGGCCGCCGGCTTGTCGACCACCACGAGCCGCGTGTTGACGCCCGTCTCGCGGAACACTCCGATGCCCTTGAAGGCACCCGGGTCGAGCTTTTCGCTCGTGCCGCCGTGTGCGTCGAGCCACTTCGCGAACTGCGTGGAGCGGAGTGACGTCCCGAAGGACCCCTCCGACATGATCGACACGAGCCGCCCGCCCGGCGCGAGCATGTCGAAGGCGCGCATGACGTGCTCAGTGTCGGCACCCTTCTCGAACGGCGGATTCATCACGACGCGGTCGTAGACCGGACCGCTCTCGAACTCCTCGAAGTCGGTGCCGACGGGTTTGTAGCCCTTCGCCTCCAGGATTCCGCGAAGGCTGCTCTGCCGCTCGACGACATCGACGGCGCCACCTTCGGCCTTCGCGGCGTCGGCGAGGTCGCCCTTCCCGGCGCTCGGCTCCAGGACGCGCATCCCCTGCTCGATGCCGGCCTCGTCGATCACGCGCTCGACGAGGGCCGGCGGCGTCGGGAAGAACCCAGGGATCTTCTGGAAGCGGACCTCGGACTCGGCCTCCTGGATCTTCTTGGCCTGCTTCTGTTCCGCGGTGAGCCCGGGAGTCTGGTCGCGGAGCGCGCGCATCGCCTCTACCGCGGTGCGCAGCTCCTCGCGGCTCCCGGCGAGCTTGCGCAGCCGCTCGAAGTCGCGGATCTCCTGAAGGAGGTTCTTCGAGTCGTAGCCCTCGACCATCCCGGCGAGCTCCTTCATCGCCGCGAGCTTCTCCGGGTCGCTGACGTAGAAGTGCTCGCTCTGACCGACGAGTCCGCCGAGCGTGCGCCGCAGCGCGGGGACCCCCTTCTTGCCGGCGGCCTTCTCGACGATCGTGTTCAGATTCCCTGGACGAACGAGCGCGCCCCACGTCGGCAGCTCGCGAGCCTTGATCGTGCCGGCGCCCTCGTGGGGATGGGGCCGGTCCTCCGTGAACCGAACCAGGTGCATCAGCTCTTCGACCTGCGCCTTGGTCGCAACGCCGGAGAGAGGCCCTGCCTCGCCGGCTTCCTGCGCGTCCGCGAGCCGCTCCATGACCTGCGCCATTTCGCGCTGTTGCTCCGCGTCGCGGATGGACCCGGCCGCTTCGCGCGCGCGCTTCGGCGTGTTGGTGAGCCGGTCGCGTCCGAGCTGCTCGTCGGCTCCCTCTTTCAGCTTCGCGGCGGCTGCGCGGAGGCGCTTCGCCTGCGCGGCTGGGGCGGCGAGCCCCTTCTTCGGCTTCTCCTCTTCGGCCTTCGCCGCATCCTCCGCCCTACGTCCTGGCGTCGCGCGCCCCTTCGAGGCGTCGAACACGTCGAGCACCGCGCGCGCCTTCTTCAGCACCGCGAGCGTGTAGTTGCTCTGCGCGGCCTCCTTGCGGGACCCGAGTTCGATGTCGGGCGGAATCCGCCCGGCGTGAACGAGTTCGGTCAGCGCCTCGTCGAGATCGGTCGACTCGATTCCGGCTGCGCGGCGGTTCGCGAGCACGCTCTCGGCGCGCTGCATCGCCGCGGGGAGATCCTCCTCACCCTCGGCGACCGAACCTTCGAGCTCCCCTGTGAGCTCGCGCAGCGACGCGACGAGGTCGCTCATGCGCTTCGGCGCCGCGGCGATCTTCTCCTTCGACTCGACGATGCGGACGGGGACGTTCTTGAAGCCGAGCCGGCGCGCGGCCTCAGCGCGGTGGGATCCGTCGTCGAATATGGGCGTGCCGTCGTCCTCGCGGTGGGCGATCACGGGCGGGAGCTTCTTCCCGGCGCGCATCGCCTCCATGATCTCGAGGACCTTCGCCTCCTCGAGGCGCTTCTTCGGGTTGAACTCGCGCAGGTCTGCGATTGGCACCGACTCGACCGGCCCGAGCGTGTCGCCTGGCTGCACGCTGGAGTTCGAGGCGGGCTCCTCGGTGTGCGCGTAGAGAGACACCCCCGGAGCTCCGGCATCACCAGAAGGCTCCTGGGATGCTTTCTCGGTCGACGCGGGTTCGGCCCTTGCGGGCTTCTCCGCTTCGCCAGGAGCGATCTGCGGCGCCCCGGGGGTGATCGGTTTGCTTTCCGCGATGGTGTAGAGCGATTCGAGGCTGTTGAGGTCTTTGACGACTCCAGCCTCCGCTCCGTTTTCGCCCAACATGGACAGCCACGGCGTGCCTCCTTTTTTCGGCTTGATGACCAACCAGCGGGTACCTACCGAGTCCTCGATCTGGTCGCCGTTTCGCATCTCGCCGGCCCGCTTCTCTGCCCAGGCCTTGGCTTCTGGCGTCATCTTGGCGCCGCGCACCTGTTCGCCCGGCTTCGTCGCTTCGCGGGTGGCGACGTTGGCGGCGTAGAGCGGCCCTTCGCCCGGCTCCTGGCCTGCTTCCGTGGCCGGAGAGGGTTTCGCCGTTTCGGGCTTGGCCTCTTCGGCCGGAGCGAGCTCTGCCGGCCCGGGGGTTGTCGGTTGCTTTTTCTTCGTGAATGGGTTTGTTCCGGCCTCGTGTTGACGCTGCGCCTCGCCCATCTCCATCAGGAAACCAAATAGGCGCCGCTCATCGGCCTTGAGGGCCTCGAAGGTCGCTCCTTCGAGCAGGAAGTCCATCAGGTCTCGCGCATCCGCGATCTTCTCCTCGCTGCCGCTCGCGTACTTGAAGTCGCCGACGCCAATGCCGGAGGCCTTCTTCGCGCGTCTGAGGAACGCTTGCTGCGCCGCAGGTTCCATGGATTCCCAGGCTCCGCCCGGGGCGAAGAATGGCTCGATCAGCTCCTTCGGCGAGGTCTTTCCTTCTGCTTCGAGTTCGATCAACTCGTCGGCGAGATTTTCCGCAGCGGCCTCGCGCGCCATGCGCGTGGCCATCCTGTCCAGGACGTCTTCGACCTTGTGCTTCTCGGCCGGCTCCTGCTCCGGCTCCTTCGGTGCATGAACGATCTCGGCGGCCTTCTTGACGGCCCCGGGGAAGGCCTGAAGCTGCTCGAGCTCGAGCGGGCGGCCTTCAGCAATCGCGAGAGCGGCCTCCTCCTCGGTCTTCGGCTCCTTCGCCTTGCCCTTCGGGGCAGTCTCCGTCCCCACGTCCGCGACCGTGCGCGCGGCACGCGGCGCACGCCCCCCCTCGCCCGTCAGGCGCACCTTGCCGCCCTGGCCGACCACCTGACCCTTCACGTCCTCTGCGAAGACATCCTCGGCCGTGAGTTCGCCCTGCGCGCCTAGGGCCTGCTGAGGCTCTCCAGGAAGCGCGTGGCCGGTGGACTCGACGCCTCCGGAGATGGTGCCGCCGAGGAGCGCGCCGATCGCGCTGGCCTGCCCCTGCTGCGGCAGGGTCTCCTGCAGGTAGCGGATGTCCTTCCCGGTCAGGACCTTGGTCGCGATGTCTTGGCCGCCCGTCTGGAGCCACTCCTGGAGAGCCTCCTCGGAACCCTCGGCCGCGACGCGAATCAGCGCCTTCTTGAACGTGCCGGCGCTCGCGCGGTCGAGCTTCGAGAGGATCGAGCCGACACCGGCCGCTTCGCTCAGACCGAGGCCGAACCCGATGGCGGCCCCTGCCCATGCCTTCTTCTCGTCGCCGGTCTCGGCCAGCACGTCCTCGTA
>Ga0134123_10000717_pt1 | contig 21904 bp, 19 predicted proteins | sample KB303_FD_96460 | JGI IMG/M metagenome (GOLD analysis project Ga0134123, IMG submission 96460) | Terrestrial soil microbial communities without Nitrogen fertilizer from Kellogg Biological Station, Michigan, USA - KB3-0-3 | ecosystem: Environmental > Terrestrial > Soil > Unclassified ...
AGGTCGACTTCGTGAAGCAGGGCCTGAACGAGGCCTTCCGCTTCCGCAACCCGAACGTGAAGGGCGAATGCGGCTGCGGCGAATCGTTCACCGTCTGACCTAACTTCCCGTCCCCATTCGATTTCTTGCTGCTCCGGGGCGCCCCCGGTAGACTGCGCCGCGCGCGGCCGTCCCCAGGCCGTCGCGCTTTCCTAACTCATTGATTCTACTTAGATCGAGGACGAGGATTCATGGCGCTCGAACGCACTCTTTCCATTGTGAAGCCCGACGGCGTACAGAAGAACGTGATCGGCAACGTCTACGGCCGCTTCGAGAAGGCCGGCCTGCGCATCATCGCGGCCCGCATGATGCAGCTGACGCAGGCCCAGGCCGAAGGTTTCTACGCCGTGCATCGCGAGCGGCCGTTCTTCAAGGACCTGACCCGCTATATGAGCTCGGGCCCGATCCTCGTTCAGGTTCTGGAAGGCGACAACGCCGTGGCCAAGAACCGCGAGCTGATGGGTGCCACCGATCCGAAGAAGGCCGACAAGGGCACGATCCGCGCCGACCTGGCGACCAGCATCGAAGAGAACGTCGTGCACGGCTCGGACAGCGCCGAGAACGCCCGCACCGAGATTGCGTACTTTTTCGCCGCCGCCGACCTCTGCCCGCGCACGCGCTGAGCACGGCGTAAGATTGTTGTTGCGATGAACGCGAGCCTCGACAGCACCGCGAAGACCAACCTGCTCGGGCTGACCCGCGCCGAGCTGGATGCCTTCGTCGTCGGGATGGGCGAGAAGCCGTTCCGGGCGCGCCAGCTGCTGAAGTGGCTGTACAAGCGCTGCGTTGCCGACTTCGACCAGATGACGGACCTGGCGAAGAGCTTCCGCGAGCGGCTGAAAGAGGTCGCCGTCGTCTCGACACCCTCGATCACCACGGTGCAGGTCTCCGCCGACGGTACGCGCAAGTGGCTGCTGGCGATGGATGGCACGCAGGGCATCGAGACCGTGTTCATTCCCGAGCCGGGTCGCGGCACGTTGTGCATCTCCAGCCAGGTTGGCTGCGCGATGGACTGCACGTTCTGCTCGACCGCTCAGCAGGGATTCAATCGCAACCTCACGGTCGCGGAGATCGTCGGGCAGGTGTGGCTCGCCAACCGCGAGCTCGGGTTTACCCCCGGCGGTGATCGCGTCGTCACGAACGTCGTCTTCATGGGCATGGGCGAGCCGCTCGCGAACTATCGCAACGTGGTACCCGCTGCCGAGATCATGATGGACGACCTCGGCTTCGACATCTCGCGCCGCCGGGTCACGGTCAGCACCTCGGGTCTCGTGCCGCAGATGGTGCGGCTCGCGGAAGAGACCAACTGCGCGCTCGCTGTCTCGCTGCACGCGCCGAACGATGCGCTGCGCGACCAGCTGGTGCCGATCAACCGCAAGCACAAGATCGCCGAGCTGCTCGATGCCTGCTGGCTGTACGTGAACAAGCAGAACGCCCGCAGCATCACCTTCGAGTACGTGATGCTCGACGGCATCAACGACAAGCCGGAGCAAGCGCACGAGCTCGCGCAGCTGCTCAAGGGCCATCCGGCGAAGGTGAACCTGATTCCGTTCAACCCGTTCCCGGGGACGCGCTACGTGCGCTCGAGCGCCGCGGCGATCGAACGGTTCCGCCAGATACTCAACAACAACGGCGTGATCGCGACGACGCGGCGCACCCGCGGCGACGACATCGACGCCGCCTGCGGCCAGCTGGTCGGCCGGGTCAACGACCGCACGACCGTACGCCTCGGCTCCAAGCTCATCTCAGTGGCGGTGCAACCGTGAAGCGTGCAGCGACGATCGTGACCAGGGGCCTGGTGATCCTTGCCATTTTTTTCGGCGGATGCACCAACAGCAACAACGTGACGACGCCGAAGCCCGAGCGGGCTGCCGAGATCAACCTGGAGCTCGGCATCGAGCATCTGCGCAAGGGCAACCTGCAGCAGGCGAAAGACAAGATCGACCGCGCGCTCGAGCAGAACCCGCGCTACGGCCGCGCGCACCTCGTCGCCGGCATGCTGTACAACCGCCTCGGCGATCAGAGCAAGGCGGAGTCGCATTTCGAGCGCGCGGTGTCGCTGGAACCGAAGAATCCGGAGTTCAAGAACAACTACGCGGTCTATCTCTGCCAGCAGAAGAAGTACGAGCGCGGGCAGAAGATCGCGCTCGAAGCCGCTGCCGATCCGCTGTACAAGACGCCGGAAGTGGCGTTCCTGAACGCCGGCAACTGTGCTCTCCAGGCCGGCAACATGAAGGACGCAGAGGTCAGCCTGCGCAAGGCGTTGGACGTGAAGCCGCGCTTCAGCGAAGCGCTGTTCCAGATGGCCGATCTCGAATATCGCCAGACCGAATACATGTCGGCGCGAGCGTTCCTCGAGCGCTACAACGAAGTGGGGCGCACGAATCCCGCCACGCTGTGGCTGGGTGTGCGCATCGAGCGCGGGCTGGGCAACAAGGCGCAGGCGCAACACTATGCGCAGCGCCTCAAGAGTGAATATCCGTCAGCCGCCCAGACCAAGGAACTGCTGGAGTCCGAGCGGAATCCGGGATGAATGAGCGGGCCGGCGGTGCATCGGGTGCGGCGGCAGCCGAGCCGGACACGCCGGGCGGGATGCTGCGTGTCGAGCGCGAGCGCCGCGGCTACTCGGTGCAACACGTTGCCGAGGAACTGCATCTGGACATCCGGGTGATCGAGGCGCTCGAGACGAATCGCTTCGAGGCGCTGGGCGCGCCGGTGTACGCAAGAGGGCACCTGCGCAAATACGCCACGCTCCTCGGCCTGTCGCCCGCGACGGTCCTGGCGCGCTACGAGGCGCTCGGCGGCACGCCGCCCGATCCGACGCCGGTTCCGGCGGTGATGGCAGTGCCGCTGCGCGTCGAGCGTCGACGTGTATCGAAGTTGCCGCTGTGGATTGCGGCTGCGATTGTGATTGTCGCGGGCTTGGCGTGGCTGGTGTTTCAGCTGCTGCAGGCGCGCGGTGCAATTGGAACGACGAGTGCAGTGACTGCGCCGACAGCGCCGCAGCAACCGACAGTGAACGAGTCCACGACGCTGACTGAGCCGACGACGGTGACTGAGCCAATTGCGCAAGCGCCTGCGCCTGTTGCTCAAGCGGCGCCGCAGGCTTCGTCGCCGACACCCGCCGCAGTGCGCCTGCGGCTGGAGTTCATCGAGCCGTCGTGGACCGAAATCTACGACGCGTCGGGCAAACGCCTGATGTTCGACATGGGCACGCCGGGTCGCGTGCGCTCGGTCGCCGGTACGCCGCCGTTGCGCGTGAGCCTCGGCCTGGTGTCGGCAGTGAACGCGCAGGTCAACGATCGGCCGATCGTCGTGCCGCGCCGCGCAGGGTGGGATAGCACCAAGTTTGTGATCGAGGCAGATGGCTCAGTGAGACCGGATACTTCCCTGAAAACCGCGGAGCGGGTCGAGTGACGCAGCAACAGATCCAGCCGCCGCGCGGGATGAACGACGTGCTGCCGGCGGACGTTGCCGGCTGGCATCGGCTCGAGGGCGTCGCGCGCGAGCTGTTCGCCGCGTACGGCTATCAGGAGATCCGCGTGCCGATCGTCGAGAACACGGCGCTGTTCAAGCGCTCGATCGGCGAGTTCACCGACATCGTGCAGAAGGAGATGTTCACCTTCGAAGATCCGGGCGGCGACTCGTTGACGCTGCGACCCGAGGCGACTGCCGGGATCGTGCGCGCGATGATCAGCAACGGCTTGTTGCACAATCAGCGGCAGCGCGTCTGGTGTGCCGGCCCGATGTTCCGCTACGAGCGGCCGCAGGCAGGACGCTTCCGCCAGTTCTACCAGCTCGATGCCGAGGCCTTCGGCTTTCCCGGTCCCGATATCGATGCCGAGCTGATCATGCTCAGCGCGCGCTTGCTGCGCACGTTGGGTCTGGAGCGCATCGAGCTGCACGTCAATTCGCTCGGCACGCCCGCCTCGCGGCGTGCTTACCGCGAAAAGCTGGTCGAGTACTTCACGGCGCACAAGTCGCGCCTGGACGCCGACAGCTTGCGCCGCCTCGACGGCAATCCATTGCGCATTCTCGACAGCAAGAATCCCGAGCTGCAGGACCTGATCGCGGGTGCGCCTGTGCTGACCGAGTACCTGGACCAGGAGTCGCGCCAGCACTTCACCGGGCTGTGCCGGCATCTGGACGCGGTGGGCATCCGTTACGTGCTCGATCCGCGCCTGGTGCGCGGGCTCGACTACTATACGCACACGGTTTTCGAGTGGCTGACAACCGAGCTGGGCTCGCAGGGCGCAGTCTGCTCGGGCGGCCGCTACGACGGCCTGGTCGCACAATTGGGTGGCGAGAACACCCCCGCCGTGGGTTGGGCGCTCGGCGAGGAACGGATCGTGTCGCTGCTGCGTGCTCAGCGGGGCGAGACACCCCCGTACGCTCCAGACATCTATCTGGTCGTGGCCGGCGAGCAGGCCGAGGCCGCGGGCCTGGCGCTGGCGGAGCGCATCCGGGATGCAGTCCCGTCGGTGCGGATCGAGGCCAACTGCGGCGGCGGCAGCTTCAAATCGCAACTGAAGCGCGCCGACAAGAGCGGGGCGCATCTGGCGCTGATTCTTGGCGATGCGGAAACCGAACGCCGCGTCGTCGGTCTCAAGTCCCTGCGAGTGGAAGCGCCGCAGGTCGAGATCGCCTGGGAGCGTGCCGCGGACGAGATTGCCGCGCGGCTCGGTCGTTGAGGCGTCCCTACAACTTACCTAGACAGATGACACTGCCATGGTCGAAGACTATCTAACCGATCGCGATCAGGAAGAGGCGCTGCGCAACTGGTGGCGCGAGAACTGGAAGTGGATTCTCGCGGGCATCGCCCTCGGGCTGGGGTTGCTGGCCGGCTATCAGTACTGGCAGACCTACCGTGCCCAACAGGCCAGCGCGGCGGCCAAGGTGTACGCCGACATGCAGAAGGCGCTGGCGGCCAACGACCTGGATCAGGCCGGGCGCTTGCTGAACGATCTGTCTGGCGAGCACGCGAAGTCCGGCTACACCCAGCAGGGCCGCCTGCTGCTCGCCAAGCGCGATGCAGATGAGGGCAAGTTCGACGAGGCCATCAAGCACCTCCGTGAGGTCGTCGACACGTCGGCCGACGAAGAGCTGGGGCAAGTCGCGCGTCTGCGCCTGGCGCGGCTGCTGATTCAGACCGGCAAGCACGACGAGGCGCTGCAATTGCTGAATGTCGAGAAGGCCGGTGCCTTCGCAGCGCAGGTGCGCGAGATCCGCGGCGACGCTCTGGTCGCAAAAGGCGATGCGCAGGGCGCACGCGCGGAGTACGCCGCGGCCCTGGCTCCCGACGCCAAGGGCCAGGTCGATCGACCGACCGTCGAGCTGAAACTGCGTGACGTCGGCGGCGAAGTCCCGGCCGCGCCGGAGAAGCCGGCAGCCGCGGCTGCGAAGGGAGACTCCTGATGTTCGCTGCGAATCGCGTTCGCCTGGTACTGACTGCGCTCGGCGCAGCAGGATTCCTGACGCTCGCTGCCTGCGGCGACAAAGAGATCGATCCGCCGGCCGAGTTGGTCGACATCGTTCCGAAGCGCACAGTGCATCGCGAGTGGACCGCCAGCCTGGGCGGCGACTCCGCGAGCCTGCGGCTTGCGCTGCGGCCGATGGTCGTCGACGGAACCGTGTACGCCGCTTCGCATGATGGCGAAGTGATCGCGATGTCCGCGCAGAACGGCCGCCGGCTGTGGGCCGTGAAGACCAAGCTGGCGTTGTCCGCCGGGCCGGAAGTCGAGGGCGACTTGATCGTGCTCGGCTCGAGCGACGGCGACATCGTTGCGCTCGAAGCCGCCAACGGCAAAGAGCGCTGGCGCAAGTCCATCGGCAGCGAAATCCTGGCGCGGCCGCTCATTGCCAAAGACGTCGTCGTGATCCGCACGGTCGATGGTCACGTCGAAGGGCTGGCGGGCAGCGATGGCGCGCAGCGCTGGGCTGTCGACGAGCAGGTGCCGAGGCTCACGCTGCGCGGCACGGCGCCGCCGATACTGGCGGGCGATCGCATCATCGCCGGCTTCGACAGCGGCAAAGTGCTGGCGATCGATCCGCGCAACGGCGACGTGATGTGGGACGCGATCGTGAACGCGCCGCACGGCCGCACGGAGCTGGAGCGGCTCGCCGACATCGATGCGCCGGCCCGCGTGTCCGGCGACGATATTTTCGTGGTCGGCTTCCAGGGTCGCGTCGCGATGCTCGCGCTCGACTCCGGGCAGATCTGGTGGGCGCGCGATGCTTCGAGCTATCGCGGCTTCACGATGGACGACGACAACCTGTACCTCACCAACTCCGACAGCGTCGTGATCGCGATGAAGCGCAACGACGGCGCCGTATTGTGGGAACAGGACGCGATGAAGCGACGCGGCCTCACTGCACCGGCGTTGGATGGCGACGCGCTCGTCGTCGGCGACTTCGAGGGCTACGTGCACTGGCTCGACAAGGCGACCGGCGAGATCGTCGCGCGGCAGAAGACGGACGGCGAGCGCATCAGCAATCCCGCAGTCAGCACCGATTCCGGGGTGTTCGTGCAGACGGATTCCGGCAAGCTGCTGGCGTTCAAGAGCCAGGCGAAGGCCAAGCCCTCGCCCGATACGATGCCGCCGCCGAAGGCCGCCGAGCCGAAGGCCGCCGAGCCGAAGGCCGCCGAGCCGAAGGCAGAGGAGCCGCAGCAGGAAGCCGAGCCGCAGCAGGAAGCCGAGCCGCAGCCGGAAGCCGAGCCGAAGCCCGAAACGCAACCGAATGGCGGATAAATGCTGCCGGTCATCGCGCTGGTCGGCCGGCCCAACGTCGGCAAGTCGACCCTGTTCAACTTCCTCACCCGCACCCGCGACGCGCTCGTCGCGGATCTGCCCGGGCTGACGCGCGATCGTAAATACGGTTACGGCAAAGTCGGCGACATTCCTTACCTCGTCGTCGACACCGGTGGTCTCGTCGTCGACGCACGCGGCGTAGAAGTCTTGATGGCGCAGCAGGCGCTGCGCGCCGTCGAGGAAGCCGATCGCGTGCTGTTTCTCACCGACGCACGCGAGGGGCTCGCGCCCTCCGATCATTTCATCGCACAGACGCTGCGCAAGCTCGGCAAGCGAGTCACTGTAGTGGCGAACAAGGCGGAAGGCCTGGACGCCGCGTCCGCTGCCGCGGAGTTCCATCAGCTCGGCCTGGGCGACCCGCAAGCCATTTCGTCCACGCACGGTGATGGCGTGCGCGCGTTGATGGAGCAGACGCTCGAAGGTCTGGAGCACGTTGGCGAGGGCGACGCCGCAGGTCCCGACGACATTGGCGTCGCCGTGATCGGCCGGCCGAACGTCGGCAAGTCGACGCTCATCAACCGCCTGCTGGGCGAGGAGCGCCTGATTGCGTTCGATCAGCCCGGTACCACGCGCGACGCGGTGTTCGTGCCGTTCGAGCGCGATGGCCGTCGCTACACGCTCATCGATACCGCCGGCGTGCGGCGCCGCGCGCGAGTCGAGGAGGCGGTCGAGAAGTTCAGCGTCATCAAAGCGCTGCAGGCCGTCGATTCGGCGAACGTCGTGATCGGCGTCATCGACGCGCACGATGCAGTAACCGAGCAGGACGCGAGTCTGTTCGGCCTGGTCGCCGAGCGCGGGCGCTCGCTGATCATCGCCGTAAACAAGTGGGACAACATCCCCATGGACAAGCGCGACGAGATCCGCACGGGCCTCGATCTGCGGCTGCCGTTCCTGGATTTCGCGCCTGTGCACTTCATCTCGGCGTTGCACGGCACGGGCGTCGGCGAGTTGATGCGAGCCGTCAGCCACGCCTATGACGCCTCGATGCGCGAGATGGCGACGCCGGAGCTGACACGTGTCCTGGAGCTGGCGATTCAGCAGCACCAGCCGCCGCTGGTCCGCGGTCGCCGCATCAAGCTCCGCTATGCGCACCAGGGAGGACGCAACCCGCCGATCATCATCGTGCACGGCAACCAGGTGCAGCACGTCCCGGAAGCCTATCGGCGCTACCTCGCGAACCTGTTCCGCAAGCATTTCCGGCTGGAAGGCGCGCCGGTGCGCGTCGAGTTCCGCGCCGACGAGAACCCGTTCAAGGGCCGGCGCAATCCGCTCACGCCGCGCCAGGTGCGCTCGCGCAAGCGCCTGCTGAAGCGCGTGAAGCGCTGAGGCATTACACTGACAGCGCCATGGCAGCCGCCCGCAAAATCCTGAAACTGCAACGGCCGTTCCCCATGCGCCGCGGCGGCGAGTTGCCGAGCGTCGAAGTCGCCTACGAGACCTGGGGCGACCCGGCGGCGCGCCACGACAACGCCGTGATGATCTTCACGGGCCTGTCGCCCTCGGCCCATGCGGCCTCCTCGACCGAGGATCCTTCGCAGGGCTGGTGGGAGGACATGATCGGGCCGGGCCGGCCGATCGATACGCGCCGGTTGTTCGTCATCTGCATCAATTCGCTCGGCAGCCCGTTCGGCTCGACGTCGCCGATCTCGATCAATCCGATGACCGGTCAGCCTTATCGTCTGACTTTCCCCGTGCTCACCGTGGAGGACATGGCGCGAGCGGGGCATGAAGTGGCCGTTGCGCTCGGAATCAAGACACTCGCTGCGGTGATCGGCCCGTCGCTCGGCGGCATGACCGTGCTCGCGTATTGCGCACTGTTCCCGGGCGAGGCGCGCACTGTCGTCTCGATCTCAGCGGCCGCGCGTTCGCTGCCGTTCTCGATTGCATTGCGCTCGTTGCAGCGGGAGATGATCAGGCGCGATCCAGCCTGGCTGGAAGGCAACTACACCGCCGATGCGATGCCCGTGCAGGGCATGCGCCTCGCGCGCAAGCTCGGCATGGCCACTTATCGCTCAGCGAAGGAATGGGAGGTGCGCTTCGGGCGCGAGCGCGCCAGTGCCGAGCGCGTTCCCGGCGATCCATTCGGCATCGACTTCGAAGTCGAGTCGTACCTGGAAAGTCACGCGACCAAGTTCACGGGTCAGTTCGACCCGAACTGTTACCTGTACATCTCGCGCGCGATGGATCTGTTCGATCTCGCCGACCACGGCGGCACGGTGCAAGAGGCGCTGAAGCGTTTCACCGTCGAGCGTGCGCTGATCATCGGCGTGGAGACTGACCTGCTGTTCCCTATCCAGCAGCAGCAGGAACTGGCGGACGGCCTCGCCGTGGGTGCTCGCGACGTTCAATTCGTGCGCATGCCTTCGTTGCAGGGGCACGACTCGTTCCTCGTCGACATGGACCGGTTTCGCCCCGTCGTCGGCGACTTCCTGCAGCAGAAGACCAAGAGTCTCCCCGAAGGCCTGTAGATCCCGGTCACTCGTCCAGGAACAGCGCTGGGTCGACCATCGCGCGATTCAGCGCCACGCCCCAATGCAAGTGTGGGCCCGTCACTCGGCCGGTTGCGCCGACGGTTCCCAGCAGATCGCCCGCTGCGAGTCGGTCGCCGACCTTCACTTTGATCTCTTCGAGATGGCAGTACATCGTCACGAGGCCGTAGCCGTGATCGATGAACAGCGTGTTGCCGTTGAAGAAAAAGTTGCCCGCCTCGACCACCGTGCCTGAAGCCGGTGCGTGAATCGGCGTGCCCTTCGCAGCCGCGATGTCCATACCCGAATGCGGATTGCGCGGCTGGCCATTGAAGTAGCGCCGCGAGCCGTACGAGTCCGAGCGCTGGCCCTCGATGGGTGCCTGCAACGCGAACACCGGCGTTCCGCCAGTCGTGAACTTCGACAGAGCAGTATCGGAGCGCTTGGTTTCCGAGGCGATGCGCTTCAGATCTTCCGGCGCGGGTTCCACCTGCCGCTGATTCTTGATCGTCAGATGCTGCGTGCGATAGCTCTTGTCGGTGACCTGGAACGGCACGTCGACGGTTTCCTTGCCCGTCGCGACCTTCAGCGTGTGCGCACCGGGCTTGGTCGACAACGGCAGGCCGACGATCGCGAGCCAGCGGTCGCCGCTGCGAATCACGGCGGTGCGCCGTGCGTCGATCAGCGCTGTCGGCGCCAGGTCGCTGCCGGGGATCTCGATCAGGGCGATGCCGCCGGGGACTCGGCTCTCGCGCGGCAGATTGTTCGCGTGAGCAGCGCCAATGAGCGCGGCAAACAGGATCAGAGTACGGATCATCTCTCGTCGCTCATTTCTCGTCAGACGGCGGCAGGCGCAGGTCCAGCTCCGGATTGGTGCTGCGCTCGACGCGCGCACGGACCGAGCCCTTCGTCAGCCGGGCTTCGATGATCTGCCCTGCGCGAACGTCCTGAGCATTCGTGATGACCGTGCCTTTCGAGTCGGTGACGATGGCGTAGCCGCGTTCGAGCGTCGCGAGCGGGCTGACTGCGTCGAGCGTTCGCGATGCTACTGCGAGGCGCCTCGCGAGTTTGTCCATCGTTTGCCGCGCAGCGCGCTCGATGCTTGCGTGCGCGACTCCGAGACGCCTGCGAGCGTTCGCAACGCGCAACGCGGGCGAGTGCTGACGCAGCTCCGTAGCCAGTTGCAACACAGTCCGCTGCCGATCACTGAGATCCGAGCGAACGACCCGAATCAAGCGCTGCTCGAGATCGTCGAGGCGTTGAGCGCGCTGGCGCAGCTCGACGCCTGGGTGCAGCTGAGCGAGTCGTCGCTGCAGCCACGCAGCACGATCCTGCTGCGTCTTGAGCGAGCGCGTCAGCGCGACGTTCAGACGATTCGTCAGGCGCAGGACATTCTTCAGCAACTCGTTGCCGTCTGGAGCCGCGAGCTCCGCTGCGCCCGAAGGCGTCGGTGCGCGCACGTCGGCGACGAAGTCCGCAATCGTGAAATCGACTTCGTGACCGATGCCGGTGACGATCGGGACCGTGCAGTCGTAGATGGCGCGCGCCACGCTCTCTTCATTGAATGCCCAGAGGTCTTCCAGCGAACCGCCGCCGCGGACCAGGATCAGCACGTCGCATTCCGCTCGGGCGGAGGCGCGCCGGATCGTCCTGGCGATCTGTGCTGCCGCGACGCCGCCTTGCACCTGAACCGGATAGACCAATACAGGGATCGTGCAGAAGCGCCGCCGTAGGATGTGCAGGACATCGCGGATCGCTGCGCCGGTCGGCGAGGTGATGACGCCGATCCTTCGCGGCAAGCGCGGCAGCGGCCGCTTATGCTCGATGGCGAACAGGCCCTCGGCTGCGAGCTTCGTCTTCAGCAACTCGAAGCGCTGACGCAGTGCGCCTTCGCCAGCTTCTTCCATGTAGTCGGCGATGAACTGATAGTCCCCGCGCTGCTCGTAGAGGCTCACTCTGCCCCGTACCAGCACGTGCGAGCCGTCCCGGGGAGAGAACCGGGTCATGAGATTGCGCTGGCGGAACATGGCGCAGCGGAGCTGGGCCGCTTCGTCCTTGAGCGAGAAGTACCAGTGGCCGGAGGAGGGGCGCGACAGGTTCGAGATCTCGCCCTCCAGCCACAGCGCCGGCAAGCCGCGCTCCAGCAGCGTGCGGGCCTCGCGGTTGAGGCGCGACGGGGTGTAGATGTCGCGAGTTTCCACGGGCTGCGGCGGCGGCGCAGGCTCCGAGAAATCCAGCTCCAGGTCCGAAGGCGGCATGGAAAAGAAGGCTACAGGCTGGTTGTATTCATGTACAATGGCGCGCTTTCATCGATAACGCGGGTACCATCCATGCGCATTCTCGAGGAAGCACTCACCTTCGACGACGTGCTCCTGGTCCCGGCACACTCCGATTTCGTGCCGCGCGATGCCGACCTGAGCACGCAACTCACCCGCACGATCCGTCTCAATCTGCCGATCCTGTCGTCCGCCATGGACACGGTCACGGAAGCCCGCCTGGCGATCACGATCGCGCAGGAAGGCGGGCTCGGCGTCATCCACAAGAACATGAGCATCGAGGCCCAGGCGCGCGAAGTGCAGCGGGTCAAGAAGTTCGAGAGCGGCGTGATCCATGAGCCGATCACGATCACGGCCGACAAGACGATCCGTGAGGTCCTGGAGCTGACGCGCGCGAAGAACATCTCCGGCGTGCCGGTGGTCGTGGGCTCCAAGGCGGTCGGCATCGTCACGCACCGCGACCTGCGATTCGAGACCAAGCTCGACGCGCCCGTGTCTACCGTCATGACTCCGCAGGAGCGGCTGGTCACCGTGCGCGAGAACGCGCCGAAGGAAGAAGTACTGGCGCTGCTGCACAAGCATCGTATCGAGAAGGTGCTGGTCGTGGATCAGAACTTCAACCTCAAGGGCATGATCACGGTCAAGGACTTCCAGAAGGCCACCGAGTTCCCGCGCGCGGCCAAGGACGAGCGCGGCGCATTGCGCGTCGGCGCTGCAGTCGGTACGGGCGCGGACACGCTGAAGCGGGTCGAAGCGCTGCGCGAAGCGCGGGTCGACGTGATCGTCGTCGACACCGCCCATGGCCACTCCAGCAACGTGCTGAAGATGGTCAGCGAGATCAAGCGTGCCTGGAAGGATCAGCAGATCATCGCCGGCAACGTCGTGACCGCAGAAGCTGCCAAAGCTCTCGTCGAAGCGGGAGCGGATGGCATCAAGGTCGGCATCGGTCCCGGATCGATCTGCACCACTCGCATCGTTGCGGGCGTCGGCGTGCCGCAGATCACTGCCGTCGCGAACGTCGCGGCCGCGTTGAAGGGTTCCGGCGTGCCGCTGATCGCCGATGGCGGCATTCGCTTCTCGGGCGATATCGCGAAGGCGCTGGTCGCTGGCGCGCACTGCGTGATGATCGGCGGTCTGTTCGCCGGTACGGAAGAATCGCCTGGCGAAGTCGAGCTGTACCAGGGCGCGTCCTACAAGTCGTATCGCGGCATGGGCTCGCTCGGGGCGATGGCGCAGTCGCACGGCTCGAAGGATCGCTACTTTCAGGATGCAACCGAAGAGCTGGAGAAGCTCGTGCCGGAGGGCGTCGAGGGGCGCGTGCCGTACAAGGGCTCGCTCGTCACGATCCTGCATCAGCTCGCCGGCGGTCTGCGCGCCGCGATGGGTTACACCGGCAGCCGCACGATCGAAGAGATGCGCACGCGACCGTCGTTCGTACGAATCACCAACGCTGGCGTGCGCGAGAGCCACGTTCACGATGTGACGATCACCAAAGAGGCGCCGAACTACCGTGTCAGCTGAAATGGCCAAACGGCCTGCCGCTTCCGCGACCGCGTTTCACCCGCCGGACATCCACGCCCATCGGATCCTGATTCTCGACTTCGGCGCGCAGTACACCCAGCTGATCGCGCGGCGTGTGCGCGAGAGCGGCGTCTACTGCGAAATCCATCCGTGGGACATGAGCGACGACGACGTTCGCGCCTTCGGCGCTCGCGGCGTCATTCTGTCGGGCGGCCCGGAGTCGACGACGGAGTCGAAGGCGCCGGTCGCGCCGCAAGCGGTGTTCGAGCTGGGCGTTCCGGTGCTCGGCATCTGCTACGGCATGCAGACGATGGCTATGCAGCTGGGCGGTCGCGTCACTCCGAGCACCGATCGCGAGTTCGGTTACGCGCAGGTCACGGCGTCCGCGCCGTGCAAGCTGCTGGATGGCTTGCGCGATCACAGCGACAGCGAGGGCAGGGCGCTCTTTGACGTTTGGATGAGCCACGGCGATCGCGTGGACGCGGTACCGCCGGGCTTCGTCGCCTGTGGCTTCACCAACAACGTGCCGCTCGCGGCGATGGTTGACGAGTCGCGGCGCTTCTACGGCGTGCAGTTCCATCCTGAGGTCACGCACACGCTGCAAGGCCTGAAGATCCTCGAGCGCTTCGTGCGCGAGATCTCCGGCTGCGAGGCGCGCTGGCAGCCCGGCAACATCATCTCGGATTCGATCGCGCGGGTGCGCGAGCTGGTCGGGCGCGACAAAGTGCTGCTCGGCCTGTCCGGCGGCGTCGACTCTTCGGTCGTCGGCGCGTTGCTGCATCGTGCGATCGGCGAGCAGCTCGTCTGCGTGTTCGTCGATCACGGCCTGCTGCGCCTGGGCGAAGGCGACCAGGTGATGGAAACGTTCGCGAAGCACATGGGCGTGAAGGTGATCCGCGTCAACGCCGAGGCACGGTTCCTCGATGCGTTGAAGGGCGAGGCGGATCCGGAGCGCAAGCGTAAGATCATCGGCCGGCTGTTCGTCGAAGTGTTCGAGGAAGAGGCGGCGAAGCTGCCGGGCATCCGCTGGCTGGCGCAGGGCACGATCTATCCGGACGTGATCGAGTCGGCCGGCTCGAAGACCGGCAAGGCGCACGTCATCAAGAGCCACCACAACGTCGGCGGCCTGCCGGAGAAGATGAACCTGAAGCTGCTCGAGCCGCTGCGCGAGCTGTTCAAGGACGAGGTGCGCAAGCTCGGCGTCGAGCTTGGTCTGCCGCGCGAGATGGTGTATCGGCATCCGTTCCCGGGGCCGGGTCTCGGTGTGCGCATTCTCGGCGAGGTGACGAAGCAGTACGCCGATCTGCTGCGCAAGGCCGACGCCATTTATCTCGAAGAGCTCCGCAAACACGATCTCTACGATCGCACCAGCCAGGCGTTCGCAGTGTTCCTGCCGGTGCGCTCGGTCGCAGTGATGGGCGACGGCCGTCGGTACGACTACGTGATTGCGTTGCGCGCGGTCGAGACCATCGACTTCATGACCGCGCGCTGGTCGCGCCTGCCGTACGAGTTCCTGGAGCTGGTGTCCCGTCGCATCATCAATGAAGTGAACGGCATCTCGCGCGTCACGTACGACATCTCGAGCAAGCCGCCCGCGACGATCGAGTGGGAGTGACGCTCGCCACGATCGTCGGCCGTGTAGCGCTGCTGCTGCTGGCCGCCCCGGTCCTGGCGGCCGACTTGGCGAGCGGCCCCGCCGATCGCGTGTACCTCAACGGCGTCATCTTCACCGCCGACGCCCGCAAGTCACACGCCAGCGCGCTCGCCATTCGCGACGGACGAATCCTCTACGTCGGGAGTGACTCTGCACTCGCGAGCTACATCGGTCCCGCGACCGTCAAAGTGGATCTCCATGGGCGTTTCCTGATGCCCGGCCTCGTCGATGGGCACATGCATCCTCGCGAAGCCGGAGCCACGTTGCTGAAATGCAATCTCAACTACGCGTCGTTGACCGTGGAGGAACTGCAGCGACGGGTAGCTGCCTGTGTCGACCAGACCAGAACGTCGGAACCGGACGGTTGGCTCGAAGTCGTCAGCTGGTTTCAGGAGAGCATGCTCCCGGCCGGTGTGAAGACCAGCCGTGCGACGCTCGATGCGCTCCAGACCAAACGGCCGATCATCGTGCGTTCCTCGTTCGGCCACACTGTGCTCGCGAACTCCCGCGCGCTGATGCTCGGCAAGATCACTGCTGCGACCCCCGATCCGGTTGGCGGCAAGATCTGGCGCGACGCTGCGGGCGAGCCGACCGGCCTGTTGGAAGACGCAGCTCATCACGTGTTCGATTCGCTGCTGCCCAAGCCGACGGCAGCTCAGGACGTCGAGGCCGCGGCCAAAGCGCTGGATGCCATGAGGCAACAGGGTGTCACGAGTTTTCTGGATGCAAGTGCAGAGCGCGAGAACTTGGTTGCCTTCGCTGCCCTTCGCAAGGCGGGCAGACTCACGGCGCGTGCCCACTTCGCGCCTGTCATCGCGCCGTCCGAGGTGAACAACCTGACGGCGGCAGTGGCGCGCGTGGTCGCGCTGCGCAAGGAGTTTGACGAAGGAACGGTCGGGCGGGCGCCCGGCATCACGGTGCGCAACGCCAAGCTGTTCCTCGACGGAGTGATTTCCGCGCCCGCGTTCACGGGCGCGATGCTGGAGCCCTATCGTCGCAATGCCGGTACAGCTGAGCAGCCGCAGTGGGTACCGGGCGCGAGTCGCGGCCCGGACGTGTACTTTCCTGCCGATGCTCTCGCAACAGTCCTCATCGCGCTTGGCCGGGCCGGCATCGACCCGCACATGCACGCCGACGGCGACGGCGCAGTGCGCGCGGGGCTCGACGGCGTCGCGGCGCTTCGCAAAGCGTTGCCTGCCGCGGATATTCGGCCGGCCATCGCTCACAACGAAATCGTCGCTCCGGCCGACTTCAAGCGCTACCAGGCACTGAATGTCATTCCCGTGCTGTCATTTCAATGGGAGAAGCCGGCGGGTGACACGCTCGGCGTCAAGGACTACTTCGGGCCGCAACGCATGAAGATCCTCGAGCCCGCAGGGTTTCTGGCAGAGGCGGGCGCACGGATAGCGTTCGGCAGCGACTGGCCCGTGGATGCGCTGGACCAGTGGTTCGCTTTCAAGGTCGGCGTGACGCGCACGAATGCTCCCGACGCCCCAGCGGAGTATCGCGGCAGACTGGGTGACGACCCTGGGCTGTCGCGCGAAACGGTGCTGCGCGCGGCGACCATCAACGCAGCCTATGAGCTGCACCAGGATGATTCGACCGGGTCGCTCGAAGCCGGCAAGCTGGCCGATCTCATCGTGCTGGATCGCAATCCTCTCACCGTACCGGCTCAAGAGATCGCCAAGACCAAGGTGATCGAAACGGTAGTCGGCGGAGCTGTCGTCTACTCGCAATAGATCAGGGCTGCGTTACCTTGACGTCGTCGAACTCGGCGGCTGTCGCCGAAGTAGTCAGGCCATAGAGCGCACGTGTGCTCGAGGGGTCGACCGCGCTGTCCCGCACATCGAGCTTCATTGCGCCGTTGAGGTAGACGCGTAGCCGGTCGCCGACGGCCCAAAGACGCAGCTGGTACCACGTTCCGGCCGTAATGGTCGCTGCAGCGCTCGCGAAAATCTTTTGCGAGCCGCCGTTGAGCTGGCCCAGGACGATGCGCCCGTTGCGATGGAGAGTGACGAACGTGAAGTTCGCGCTGTCCCGATAGCGCGCGAGCAGTCCGAAGCGCGGATCGGCGGTGGTGCCGAAATTGATCGCTCGAACTCTGGCCTCGACCACGTGGTCCGCGACTTCCGGTTCCGCCGCGTCATACTCGACGCCGGCGATCGCCCGTACGCTTCCCGACGCGACGGATTGTCGAAAGACCCGATTGCCGCCGCCCGCGTCGACAACCGACCAGTTCTGGTCGGGCTGCTCATTCCACCTGGAGTTGTGGCCCGTGGGGTTTTGAAAGTCGTCCGCAAGCAGCATCAGTGCGGGATTCGGGCTCACGAGCACGTTGTCGAACTCTGCTTGCGCGAAGTGGGTCCTGAAGCCGACTGTGCCTCGCTTGTACGTCGAGTCCCGCGCCTGGAGCCGCAAGCGGCCTCCGACGTACACACGCAGCCACGTTCCAACGGCCTCCAGACGCATGTGATAGCTGCGATTCGGGACCGTCGTCCACGGGGTCGAGGCGAGCGTCGTGAACGAGTCGCCGTCACGACGCGCCAGACGCAGGGTGTTGTTGTTGCGCAGCGAGACATAATAGTAGTGCTGGCTGTCGACGTGCCGCGCCAGCAGGCCGACCCATCGGTCCGATCCATTGAAGGCGAGTGGCCGCACATCGGCCTCGATTGCCACATTCGACCAGTTGATCTGGCTGAGCGTCGCGAAGCGGGCGTCCGTCGTTGAGTTCTGACGGAACACGCGTGAGCCGTGCGCCACAGGCACCGTCCAGGTGGGCGACGATTGAATCCAGCCCGCCGAATTGGCGTCTGCGAAGTCATCCTGAACGATCGCCGGCTGAGCGAGGTTTGCAGGCACGCGAAATACGTAGACTCGATCGCCGCCCGTTGCAGCCAACGTGTCGCCTTGGAAGGACATGGATCGGCCTAGTAAGAGGCCGGGGCGCGCATCGCTCGCCAGAAACTTCACCACCGGCTCGAACACTTCGAATCCGTTCTTGGGGGCATACACCGTCACCGAGCCGGAGTCCGCACCCCGATCCATAGCGAATGGCTGTGACGTTGCGAGGCCCACGGGACCGGGCAACGTGTTGAGATCGACTCCGAATACGCCGGTGAACGGGCCAATGCGGGCGTTCAGCGGCCGCACGTTGTCCAGGTTCGACCACACATCCGGACTGCTCTCGCGGAAGATCGATGCGCCACCGCGGCCGTCCGTATAGGCAGCCACGCCGACGCCGGGCGTCGGCGTGGCGACGGTCACGTCGCCGCCAGCGGCAGCGCTCACTGGCGTCAGATCGTCGTGCAGCGCGTCGACTTTGAACCACTGGCCATTCGCCGCACGCCGAAATACGTATAGCAGTCCGGGCGCAAGTCCGGATCCCGGATCGGGCTTGCCGATGACGATAGAGCGGCCGTCCGTCGCCACGCTTTCGCCGAGATAGTCGTTGTCGCCGCGTGTCACGGCGCCCGCGACGACGGTACTTTCGAACGCCCATTGCCCCACAGCGCTCCTACGGTAGATAAAGCCCGCAACGCCCTGCGAGCTGACGCCCCCGACGACGACGAAGTCGTTCGCCAGCGCGATGTCGGAGGCGAAATCGGTGCGGTCCGGAGGCAGGGGCAGTTGCGTTTCGAGCCATCCCGTGGAAGTTCGCTCATACACGAAGGCATGGTCTCGGACAGAAACGCCGACGGTGTTGGCCGCGGCGGCGACAGCGAGGTGGCAGCCCCCGCGATCATCGGCGACCGCAATATTTGTGAGCTGTGCCGTATAACTCCAGGCGCCGGTGGCAGTGGGCCGTTCGAACAGCAACGTGACGCATTTGACGAACTCTCCATCCAGAGGGACCTCACTGCCCGCGATGAGATGATTGCCGTAGATCGCCACCGCCCCGCCGAGCCCAGCCGACGCTCCGGGTGACTGCAGTCGCGCCGACTCCTCTACGATCACCGGAGCCGACCACGACAGGGGTGTCAGGGCAGTCATCGCTCCCAGAACCAACACACCCATCATTACGCGCGGCGGCTTACGCATGGCTCCGTCCTCGTCTGGATTCACAGCAAAGAGGTCTGATGTTCAGCGCGTTGATCGTACAACGAAGCATGGATGTGATCTGTAGGTCCCGCAGCGATTGCTCCAAGATTGTGTCCGCGCGAAGCAGCCTGCACGGCGCGCCGCGAGCACTCCGCGAGCGCGAGTGAGTCGATCGCCTACGCCGCGCTCTGTTATGCGCAGAAGCAAACTACCGCGTACGAACTACACTATGAGTAAGGCCGCCGAATGATTCCTTGTGACGTGAATCATTCGCCCGCTCCCATGAAAAATGTCTTGATCGCTTGCCCTGCGAGCGCGGCTTTCAGGTCTTCGGTCGCCTTTTGAATCCGTCGCTCGCGCGTTTGCGCGGTTTTCGCGCCGGCAATGCCCTCAGCGATGATTCGCCGCTTGGTGTAGGAAAGCCCGTCGAACACCGCTTTGAGTTTCGGGCTACGCGTCAACACGCCTTGGAAATCCGCCGGCACTGTGACTGCGCGAACGTCGCGACCGGTCGCCGATTTCCCCGCCGTGAGAACCTTCGTGCGAAAACGAATCCGGCCAGCCTTGGCCGCTGTTTTTGATCTGCTCGACATCGTCGCATCCTCCACGGATCAAGATTTGCTCCTAGGACGTTTGCGACCGCCGACTTCCGACAACCCGATGAGCAAGCGACCCGTCGAAGCTCAGCGCACAGGTATGTTCAGACCGCGCTTGATGGGCTCGAAGATGAATAGCGTCTCGTAGCGCTTGACGTTCGGGGCATCGAGAAAGAGCGCATCGATAACAGTGCGACAGCGAGGCATGCTGCTCGCGGCGACGATAACCAAGTAATCCCAGGCGCCTGCCAGGTCGTAGCACTGCTGCACCTCCGCTGTGGCGACCAGCCGCTGACGAAAAGCCCCGTGCAACTTCTTCGATTCGCGCTCCAGCGTGACCAGCACGCAAGCCAGCACAGTGCCCGCGACGGCGTCCGGATCGAGAACGGCAATCTGTTTGGCGATCACGCCGCTGGATCGATACCGGGACAGTCGGCGCTGCACGGCACTGGCGGAGAGGCCTACCAGGTCGCCCAGCTCGTAGAGCGGACGGGCGGCGTCGCTCTGCAATAGCTCGAGGAGCTTGCGATCGAGCTCGTCCAGGTGGAAGGCGGGTTTGCGCGGCACGCAATATTGTTGCGTCGGCACGCGTAAAGAATCAATTGCGTCGCGACCCGGGTCCGTAGACTTTCGGCCATGAAGCATCGCCTGTCGCTGCAGAACATCGTCGCCGCGTCCGCAGCCATCGACCCCGCGTTTCGCGATACCCCGCAGTTCGAAGCCGAGACCTTGCAGGCCGAGCTTGGCTGCAGGCTGGTCGTGAAAGTGGAGACCCTCAACCCGATCCGCTCGTTCAAGGCGCGCGGCGCGCAGTTCCTGGTGTCGCAGATGTCGGGCTCGCCGCATCTGGTCTGTGCGACGGCCGGCAACTTCGGCCAGGGCATGGCCTATGCGGCACGCAAGCGCGGTTGGCCGATCACGATTTTCGTCGGCGCGCATGCGAATCCGATGAAGGTCGCGCGCATGCGGGGTCTCGGTGCGATGGTGCGAGAGGGGAGCGACGATCCCGACGAGCTGCATGTCGAAGCCGAGGCGTTCGCGCGCAAGAACGGCTTCCATCTCGTTCAGGACGGCCGCGAAGCCGCGATCGCCGAAGGTGCGGGCACGATTGCAGTCGAGCTGCTGCGTTGGCCGAAATGCTTCGACCACATCGTCGTGCCGCTCGGCGACGGCGCGTTACTGGGCGGCATGGCGCGCTGGATCAAAGCGCAGTGCCCGACCACGCGCGTGATCGGCGTGTGCGCGACGGCTTCGCCGGCGATGGAACGCTCGTGGCGCAGTCAGAAGGTCGTGACCGCTCCGTGCGACGGCACGATCGCTGTGGGCATTGCGGTGGGAACACCCTTCGAAGAAGCGGTGAACGACCTGACAGGATTGATCGATGACGTTTTGCTGGTCCCGGACAGCTCGCTGATCACTGCCATGCGGCTCGCGCACCAGGAGCTCGGCGTCGTTCTCGAGCCTGCCGGCGCCGCAGGCCTCGCGGCGGTGCTCGATCATCGCGAGCAATTTCGCGGCCGCCTCGTCGCGACGGTGCTGACCGGCGGCAACGTCAGTCCAAGCAATCTAGGCGAGTGGTTCGCGATGGCCTGAGCCGGCCGTCGTAAATGGCTCTTCTGCGTGCCTCGCAGTGGAGGCACCTTGCGCTCGTGTCATTCGCTGCGAGCGCCACCATGATCTCTCTCACGCGCCGGCACTTTCTTGTCGGTGCACTTGCCGCTCTCGTCGCGTGCTCGGCTGTCGCCGAAGGTCTGAGCGGCGTGCACGATTTCGATTTCCTGTTCGGCGACTGGCAGGTGCATCACCGTCGCTTGAAGGCGCGGCTCGCCGGAAGCACCGAGTGGATCGAGTTCGACGGCACGCAAAGCACGCGCCCGGCGCTCGGCGGAGCAGGCAACGTGAGCGAGAACTGGTTCGGCGTTCCAGATGGCGCATACCGCGGCGTCAGCGTGCGCTCGTTCGACGCGAAGTCGGGGCAGTGGGCGATCTGGTGGCTCGACGGCCGCGATCCGGTCCGCGCTCTCGATCCGCCGCTCAAAGGCCGCTTCGAGAGCGCCGGCACGTTCTACGCCGACGACACCTTCAACGGACGTCCGATCCGCGTCCGCTACATCTGGTCGCAGATCACGGCGACGAGCGCGCATTGGGAACAGGCCTACTCGCCGGACGGCGGCAAGACCTGGGAAACGAACTGGGTGAGCGATTTCAAACGAGTCACCAAGGGAGCGTCAGATGAATAGCTTCAGCATCATGCTTGCCGCGGCCGGAGCGCTCGCGGCAACCGTTGGCATCGTCGTTCCAGTCAGCGCCGCGCAGGACAATCCACAGCGGATCGAAAAGGCCGACGTCAGCGGCCTGCACGATTTCGATTTCCTGGTCGGCGAATGGCGCGTACAGCATCGTCGGCTCAAGGAGCGGCTGGCGAACAATCAGGAGTGGGTCGAGTTCGACGGCACGCAAAGCACGCGCCCGGCGCTCGGCGGAGCAGGCAACGTGAGCGAGA
>Ga0134123_10000719_pt1 | contig 21872 bp, 17 predicted proteins | sample KB303_FD_96460 | JGI IMG/M metagenome (GOLD analysis project Ga0134123, IMG submission 96460) | Terrestrial soil microbial communities without Nitrogen fertilizer from Kellogg Biological Station, Michigan, USA - KB3-0-3 | ecosystem: Environmental > Terrestrial > Soil > Unclassified ...
GCCTGACAGCTCGCCAGGAAGCTCGCCGGCCGCGTGTTATAGACCGTCGAGCTGTCGGCGTACGGCGCGAAGCAGCTCCACTTCGACGTGATGTTCGCCGCGCCGGAAGCGTCGATGCGCTGCAGGTACTCCGTCAGCTTCTGCATCCCGACGGCGGAGAACTGCATGTCGAATCCGCGGAACTGCACCGGCGGCCGGTCGCCGCGGCGCAGGTTGTACTCGCGCATCCAGAGGATCATGTCGAGCACTTCCTCGGTGTTCCAGGTCCAGAAGTGCTGGCCGGCGAGCGCCTTCGCCGGATCGCCCGTGCCGTGGAGGACGTAGTCGTTGATGGCGTCGCATTCCGGGAGCGCGGCTTCGATGGCGAAGACGGTGAAGCCCATGTTCTCGACGAGGTACTCGAGCACGCGGTGCTTCATCCGGAAGAACTCGCGCGAGCCATGCGTCGCCTCGCCGAGGGACACCACGCGTGCGTCGCGGACGATCGAGGCGAGCGGCGCGAGATCCTCGAAACCCGTGCGCGGCTCGGCGGTCGCGAACGGCATCGCATGCCGCTTCAGCCACTCCCCGGCGGTGAGATTCGTTTCGTCAACGCCACCGACCGCGCGGCGGCGTGCTTCGGCGGGTGCGGTGAGCAGAGCGAGGGCGAGGAGAAACGCGAGGACCCGGGGACGCATGGCCGTGAAATGTACGCGAAAGCTACGGTTCCCGCCGCCACCATTCTGAAACGATCGTCAGCGACTGCTGGCGCGCGGTGTTGTCGGCGACGTGGTACAGCCAGCGCCTGCCGTCGCGCGAGTCTCCGACGATCGTTCCTTCCGGCTGCTCGATCGGGACGCCCGTGCCGGCGCGCAGGGTGGTTCCCTGCACGGTCACCGGCACGAGGGCGAGCTTGTCGCGCGACGCGACGATCAGCTCGTGGTCGTTGGCCCAGCGCGCGGACGTCGCGCCGGTCAGCGTGATCTGCGTCTTGCCGGTGCGGTCGGGGAAGCGGACCGCATAGATCTCGTCGCGGCCCGACTCGTCCGACGTGTACACCACCCAGTTGCCGTCGGGCGAGAACGACGGGTACGACTGCTGGCCGCCGCCGCCGAGGAAGATCGACGGTCGCGCGCCCGGGCGCGCCTCGATCATCCCGATGTCCTTCGTGTTCGTATCGGTCAGGCGTTCCTGAGAGTCGTAGAGCACGTACTTCCCGTCGGGCGACCACGAGCGCGGATACGGAGCCACGCTGCCTCCGCGGACGAGCACCTGGTCCGTGCCGTCGCCGTCGACGGTCCGCATCACGATCTCGAGGTCGATCGCCGGCGGGACGCCGCGCGAAAACATCAGGCGCTTCCCGTCGGGAGACCAGAGCGGCGACCAGTAGAAGTTGTCCTTGTCGAACGTCAGGCGGATGGGCGTGCGCTGCTCGAGGTCGAGCAGATAGAGGTCGCGGGCGCCGGTGCGCCAGTCGACGACGCGGGCCACGGCGCGGCGCTGGTCGGGCGAGAGCTGCAGCTCGACGATGTCGAGGTTGGGCCGCATCACCTCGGTGCGCCGCCCCAGCTCGTCGAGCCACATCAGCCGCGTCGCGTCGGCGGTGAGCGCCGGGCGGAACACCAGGACGCCGCTCTCCGACGCGTCGAAGGCGACGCGGAAGTACTCGCGCTCCGTCTCCACATTCTCCGCGATGCGGAACGGATCGCCGGCGAACTGCAGCGTGCGCGGATCGAACCGGCGGGCGAACAGCTGGCCCTTGTCCGCGTACAGCAGATGCCCCTTCGCGTACACCGCGTTCGAGCGCGCGTGGACGAGCAGCGTCCGCTCGCCGGGCGCGTCGAGCGACGACACATAGATCGCCGACTGATCGTTCGCCGGCCGCGCCTTGTAGTCGCCGGCGAGGTAGAGAAAGTGCTTGCCGTCGGGGAGGAACGTGGCCCAGCGATGCGTGCTCTCCTTCTTCGGATCGAGCTTCGTCAGCGGCACCGGCTCGCCGCCGGTATCGGCGACGCGATGGATTCCGCTCAGCGGGCTGGGGGAGAAGAGGATCACGCCGTCGCGGTTCCACGAGCCGCTGCGTCCCGGCTCCGCGTTGCACAGCGTGATCGGCGAGGCGCCGGAGAGCAGCGTCACGCGCTTCAGCTTCTGGTCGGCGAAGAAGGCGATGGAGCGGCTGTCCGGCGACCAGAACGGAAACGCCGCATTGCGCGTCCCCTCGATCGGCCGCGCGGTATTCGCCGCGACGTCGTGGACCCACAGCCGGTCGTCGTCGGCGAGGGTGAACGTGACGTACCGCGCGTCGGGCGAAATGCTCAGCGACATGAGCGTGCCGGCCAGCTGCTGTCCGGCCGGCGGGAACAGATGCGCGTAAATCCCCGCGGCCGGCGCCGCACGCTGTCCGCGCATCGCGACGATCACCGCCGCCACCGCGGCCGCGCTCATGACCGCCGCGACGATCCACGGCAGCAGCCGCTTCCGCGCCGGCGGCTGCGCTTCCGACGCGCCGAGCCGGCCGGCGATCCACTGCAGCTCGAGACGGACATCGTGCGCGTTCTGCCACCGCGCGTCGGCCTCCTTGTCGAGACACCGCTGCACGACGTGATCGACCGCCGCCGGCACGGCCGGACGCAGCTCCGAGATCGCCCGCGGCTCGCCGGACATGATGGCGCCGATGATGCTCGTCCGGGACACGCCGTCGAACGCCGGGCGGCCGGTGAACATCTCGTGCATCACCGCGCCGAAGGCGAAGAGATCGCTGCGCTCGTCGGCGGCCGCTCCCGCGAAGAGCTCCGGGGCCATGTACTGGATCGTGCCGGCGATCGTTCCCTCCTCGGTGAGCGGCGCGGTCATCTTCGTGGTGTTCGAATCGGGCGCGATCATCGCCATGGTCCCGGTGCTGCGCGCGAGCCCGAAATCGAGCAGCTTCGCGCCCGACTTCGTGAGCACGATGTTGTCGGGCTTGAGATCGCGATGCACGATGCCGGCGCGGTGCGCGGTCTCGAGCGCGCCGGCGATCTCGATGGCATGGCGCAGCGCGTCCTCGAGCGGCAGCGGTCCCTTCATCACCCGGTCCCGGAGCGACTCGCCTTCGAGGTACTCCATCACCAGATAGTCGACGCCCTCCGCCTCGCCGACGTCGTACAGCGCGCAGATGTGCGGATGCGCGAGCGCGGAGATGGCCCGCGCCTCGCGCTGCAGGCGGAGCCGGAACTGTGTATTGTGCGCGAGCTCCGCCGGGAGCGCCTTCATCGCGACCGTGCGGCCGAGGCGTGTATCGCGGGCTCGAAACACCTCGCCCATCCCGCCCGCGCCGATGCGGGAGAGGATTTCATACGGCCCGACATGGGAGCCGGGTTGGAATGTCATTCGATGAAGAAATCATACGCTCCTGCTATTCTTGACTCACGATGACGGTTCAGGCCGTTCCTTCTTCGATCGAGCGCGAGCTGGAGCTCCGGAAGAAGCTCACCACCATCGCCAACCAGATCAACTCCGCCGAGTCGATCTCGCACATCCTGATGACGCTCAAGGACCGCATCCTCGAGCTGCTGGACGCCGAACGGCTCACCATCTACGCCATCGATACGAAGAACCAGGAGCTGTACTCGCTGCAGAAAGTGGGGGACGCGCCGAAGGAGATCCGCGTCCCGAAGTCGTTCGCCTCCATCGCCGGCTTCACCGCCCTCGCGCGCAAGACCATCAACATCAGGGACGCCTACGACGCCGCGGAGCTGCAGAAGTTCCACGCCAACCTCCGCTTCGACCAGCGCTGGGACAAGCAGACCGGCTTCCGCACGAAGGCCGTGCTCGCCGTGCCGATCATGTTCGAGAAGTACCTCCTCGGCGTGGTGCAGCTGATCAACAAGCGCCACGGACCCTCGTTCACCGGCCAGGACGAGGACGGCGTGGAAGAGATCGCGCGCATCCTCGGCATCGCGTTCTACAACCAGCACAAGGTCGCGCGCACGTCGAAGCCGTCGCGCTTCGGCACGCTGATCGACAAGGGCATCGTCTCCGAGAAGATGCTCGAGCAGGCGGTCAGCAACGCCCGCATGAACAACACCAACGTCGAGAAGATCCTCATCGAGGACTTCAACGTGCCGAAGGAAGAGATCGGCGCGTCGCTCGCCGCGTACTACTCCGTCCCCTGGTTCCAGTACGACGGCACGCAGGAGATCCCGATCGATCTGCGCGAGCGCGTCTCCGCCGACATCTGGAAGAAGCACGGCGCGGCGCCGGTCGAGCGCAAGCCGGGGATGCTCGTCGTCGCCGTCGACGACCCGCAGGACCTGACGCGCGTCGACGGCATCCGCGCCATGAACCTCGCGCCGCGCTACGAGCTCCTCGTGGCGATGAAGCACGACATCCTCGACTACATCGCCGCGTCGTACGGCGAGAAGAATGAGTCCGGCGACGCCGCGTCCGCCGATCCCGCGGACTGGGCGAAGATCCTCGACTCCCTCGGCGAAGGGGAGCGCGTCGAGCTGGATGACAGCCCCGCCACCGACCAGCCCGAGATCGACGAGACCGACTCCGGGATCGTGAAACTGGTCAACCAGTTGATCATCGAGGCCTACGCCCGCGGCGCCTCGGACATCCACGTCGAGCCGGACGGCTCGAAGAACCCCTGCGTCATCCGTCTCCGCATCGACGGCGACTGCCAGAAGTTCATGGAAGTGCCGGGCCCGCACCGCAACGCCGTCGTGCAGCGCCTGAAGATCATGGCGAAGCTCGACATCTCGGAGAAGCGCAAGCCGCAGGACGGCAAGATCCGCTTCAAGTATTCACGCGGCACGCTCGAGCTGCGCGTCGCGACGATCCCGACCGCGAACGGCAACGAAGACGTGGTGATGCGCATCCTCGCCGCCTCGAAGCCGCTGCCGCTCGAGCGCATGGGATTCAGCGACCGCAATCTCGAGCGCTTCAAGACCATCGTGTCGAAGCCGTACGGGATCTGTCTCGTCGTCGGTCCGACGGGCTCGGGCAAGACGACGACGCTGCACTCCGCCCTCGGGTTCATCAACACGGTGGACATGAAGATCTGGACCGCCGAGGACCCGGTCGAGATCACGCAGAAGGGACTGCGCCAGGTGCAGGTGCAGCCGAAGATCGACTTCACCTTCGCCGCGGCGATGCGGTCGTTCCTGCGCGCCGATCCGGACGTGATCATGGTCGGCGAGATGCGCGACCACGAGACCGCCGCGATCGGCATCGAGGCCTCGCTGACCGGCCACCTCGTGTTCTCCACCCTGCACACGAACTCCGCGCCGGAGACCATCACGCGCCTCCTCGACATGAACATCGATCCCTTCAACTTCGCCGTCGCGCTCCTCGGCATCATGGCCCAGCGCCTGATCCGCGTGCTCTGCGCGAAGTGCAGGGAGGGCTACAACCCGACGCCGGAGGAGTTCGAGGAGATCATCGAGGCCTACGGCTACGAGTACTGGCCCGAGACGAAGATCGCGTACTCGCCCGAGCTGATGCTCTACCGCCCCAAAGGCTGCCCCGCCTGCACCAACACCGGCTACAAAGGCCGCATGGGCGTCCACGAGCTCCTCGCCGGCACGGACGAGATGAAGAAAGCCATCCAGCACCGCGCCCCCATCGACGAGCTCCGCAAACTCGCCATGCAACAGGGCATGCGCACCCTCATGCAGGACGCGATCGAAAAAGCGTTCAAGGGGTTCACGGACATCAAGCAGGCCCGCGCGATCGCGGTCAAATAGTTTAGGAGTGCGGCGGCAAAGCCGCCGCTTTGGTAGCGTTAGCAAAGCGGTGGCTGCCGCCACCGCACTCCTAAAACAGTGAGATGTTCTGTTTCTGCACGGCCTCGCGGAACGATGCCACGTCCTCCGCGTAGAACTTCTCGTAATCCGCCAGCACGGCCTTCAGCGCGGACTCCGCGTACGTCAGGTACGCGAGTTGCGCGGGGGTGGGGGCGTCCCACGAGGACTGCAGCGACTGCAGCGGGTACTGCACTTTCGACATCGCGTCGGTCTCGGCGACGATTCCCTTCGTCCGCGGCGGGGTCCAGAGGCGGCGCTCCATGGCGTCGAGTTTCTTCTTCAGGTCGTTGCCCGACTTCGTGAGGGGATCGGGCTCCTTGTCGGCCGGGTCGTCGTCCTTCTTCAGCTTCGCGATTACGGCGTCGATGTCCGCGCGGGTCTTGCGGATGCGCTCGATCGCCTCGGTGGTCTTCTCCTGCAGCGCGCCGGCGCGCACGATGGCGTCGTATTTCGACTGGCGCGCGCCGCCGTCGGCGGCCTCGCGCGAGTCGGGCGTGACGGTCACGGTCTGCTTCGCCTCGTTGCCGCGGAACTTGATCGTGACCGTGTACGTCCCGGCCGGAACCTCGGGGCCGGTGCGCGTGCGGAACGATTCTCCTTCCGGCTCGTCGCTCTTCGGCAGCTTGAACGCGTCGCGCGTCAGGTCCCACGACGTGCGGTTCACGCCGAGCTTCGCCGGCCCCTTGAACTTGCGGATCACCTTTCCGCCCGCGTCGGCGACCTCGATGTCGACCTGCGGCTCCTTGTCATCGGCCGGCTTCTTCGCGTCTCGCTCGGGCTTGACGGGCTCTTTCGGGATGTCCGGAACCCCGGTCTCGGAAAACGAAGGCACGCGCTGCGCCTCGCGCTCCTTCTCCTTCCGCTCGCGCTCCTTCTCGTCGATGGGGTGCGGGAGCCCGGGGAGGTTCAGCGAATACGTGAGCAGCGCGCCGTACGGCTCGTTCTCGCCGCGGAACTCGGAGTCGCCGACGAAGCGCGCGCCTTCCTTCTGCCGCGTCGCGTGCTGCATCGTCTCCGCGACGTCGAAGAAGTGCAGCGGCTTCGCCATCGTCTCCTTCGTCGCCGCGCGCAGCGGACGGATATCGTCGAGGATGTACGCCGCGCGGCCGTGCGTGGCGATGATGAGATCGTGGTCGCGCGGATGCACCGCGAGGCCCATCACCGACACGGTGGGGAAGCCGTGCTTCCACTTGAACCAGGACTTGCCGGCGTCGCGGCTGACGAAGAGGCCGAACTCCGTGCCGAGGAACAGCAGGTTCGGATCGACCGGATCCTGCTCGATCGAGAGCGCGTAACCCTGCACGTCCTTCGTCGCCAGCGACGTCCACGTCTTCCCGTAGTCGCTCGTCCGATACACGTATGGCGTCCAGTTCGAGCGGCGGTGGTCGTCGAACACGAGGAACGCCGTCGCGGCATCGTGGCGCGAGGCCCTGATCTCCGGCACCCAGGTATTCGCCGGCACGCCCTTCACGTTCGCCTCGACGCTCGTCCAGTTCGCGCCGCCGTCGCGCGTCACGTGCACGCGGCCGTCGTCGGTGCCGGCCCAGATCACGCCGCGCTCGAGCGGGCTCGGCGCGATGGCGATGACGGTCGTGTAATTCTCGGCGCCGGTGACGTCGGGCGTGATGCCGCCGCTCTTCGCCTGCTGCTGCCACTCCTTTTTGTTCGTCGTCAGATCGGGGCTGATGATCGTCCACGACTCGCCGCGGTCCGTTGACTTGTGCACGAACTGGCTGCCGTAATAGATGCCGTTGGCGTCGAACGGATCGACGGCCATGCCGGCGTTCCAGTTGAAGCGCAGCTCCGTTTTCTCATCGGGTCCTGAGGGGCGGATGTCCTTCCGGCGTCCGGTGCGCAGGTCCCAGCGGACGAGATACCCCTCCTGGCTCATCGCGTAGCCGGTCATCGGATCGCTCGGGATCGGTGCGGTGCCGAAGCCGTCGCCGAAGCCGACTTCCTGCCAGTCCCAGTTGCGGATGCCCGCCGTCTCCCACGTGGTGTTCGGCCCCTTCCACGAGCCGTTGTCCTGCATGCCGCCGTAGATGTTGTACGGCTGCTCCATGTCGTAGGCGATGTGGTAGTACTGGCCGAGGGGGAGGGAGGCGATGAAACGCCAGCTCTGCCCGCGGTCCTCGCTCTCCGAGACGCCGCCGTCGTTGCCGGCGTACATATGGCTCGCGTCGTTCGGATTGATCCACAGCGCGTGATAGTCGGGATGCACGCGCGCGAATGGCACGAGCGTGCGGAACGATTTCCCGGCGTCGTTCGAGACCGAGATCACCGTCGCGATGTTGTAGACGCGGTTCGGGTCCTGCGGATCGACGCGGATGTCGGCGTAGTAAAACGGACGGCTGGCGACGTTCGACTCGGTGTTGACCGACGTCCACTTCTCGCCGCCGTTGTCGGAGCGCAGCAGCGCGCTCTTGTCCGCCTCGACGAGCGCGTAGACGACGCTCGGATTCGAGCGCGCCACCGCGATGCCGATGCGCCCGAGGTTGCCCTTCGGCATCCCGTCCTCGACGGTGTAGCGCTTCCAGTTCGCGCCGCCGTCGTACGTCACGTACATCCCCGAGCCGGGTCCGCCGGAGTGGAAGAACCACGGCCAGCGCCGGTACTCCCACATCGAGGCATAGAGCTTGTTCGGATTCACCGGATCGATGACGAGATCCGAGCCGCCGGTACGCTCGTTGACGTAGAGCACCTTTGTCCACGTCTTCCCGCCGTCGGTCGTCTTGAAGATGCCGCGGTCGGGATTCTGTCCCCACGCCTGTCCCATCGCCGCGACCCACGCGACGTTCGGATCGCGCGGATGGAGGGCGATGCGGTAGATGCGCTCGGACTTGTCGAGGCCGAGGTGCTGCCAGGTTTTGCCGCCGTCCATCGACTTGTACACGCCGTTGCCGACGGACATCGAGTTGCGCACGTTGCCTTCGCCCGTGCCCACCCACACGATCTCCGGGCTCGCCTGGAAGATCGCCACCGCGCCGATCGCCGCGACCGGCTGGTCGTCGAAGACCGGCGTGAAGCTCAATCCTCCGTTCGTCGACTTCCAGAGGCCGCCGGTGGCGGCGCCGACGTAGACGATGTCGGGATTCGACTCGACGGCATCGATCGCCGCGACGCGGCCGCTCATCGACGCCGGCCCGATCGAGCGCGCCTTCATCCCCGCGAGCAGCTCGGGGTCGACCTGTGCGTGGACGGTGAGGGAGAGCAGAAGCGAGCAGACGAACAGTGCGGTGCGCCTCATCATCATGGGCGCGGATTGTAAGCGACCGCGGCGGTCGCGCGGTCACTTCGCGAGCACGCGCGCGATGCCCGCGACCAGATCCGCCGGCTCGACCGGCTTCGAGATGTAGCCGTCGAAGACGCCGTCCTGGCCGCCGCCGCGTCCGGCCGGGAAGGCGCTGAGCGCGACGACCTTGAGCTTCGGCTGGAGCTCGCGGATCTGGCGCGCGAGGGCATAGCCGTCCATGGTCGGCATGGCGATGTCGGTGATGACGATGTCGGGCCGCCGCTCCTCGAGCGCGTTCAGCGCGCGCGCGGCGGAGTCGACGTCGGTCACCTCGGCGCCGGCATTGCGGAGAAACGCGCGGACGACGTGCCGCCCGTCGGTGTCGTCGTCGACGAGCAGGATCGTTCTTCCCGAGAGGGTGGTCGCCTCGGGGGCCGTGCTTTCGGGGAGCTGGGGGCGCGCGGCGGTGACGGCGCCGATCGGCAGGGTCACGGTGAACGTCGCGCCCTTGCCGCGTCCCTCGCTCTCGGCCGCCACCGTTCCGCCGTGCGCCTCGGCGAGGTAACGGACGATCGACAGACCGAGCCCGAGGCCGCCGTGCACGCGCGTGCTCGGATTCTCCGCCTGGCGGAACGGCTCGAACACATGCGGCAGGAACCCCGGCTCGATGCCTTCGCCCGTATCGGTCACGGAGATCTCCACGTGCGACGACGTCCGCCGCGCATGCATGTGGATCTCGCGGTTCTTCGGCGTGAACTTCACCGCGTTGGTGAGCAGGTTCCAGACGATCTGCTGGATGCGCGTGGCGTCGGCGGCGATCGAGCCGATGTCCGGCGAGAGAGCGGCGGCGATGGTGATGTTCTTCGCCTGTGCGCTCGGCCGCACGCCGTCGATCGCCGTGGTCAGCAGCCGCACGAGATCGACGTCCTCGACGTTCAGCCGCAGTTTCCCGGCGACGATGCGCGAGACGTCGAGGACGTCGTCGATGAGGCGCGCCTGCAGCTGCGCGCTGCGCGCGATCGCGGCGGCCGCCTCGCGGAACGACTCGTCGTGCGGCGGCATCGTCGTCAGCAGCCGCGACCAGCCGAGGATCGACGTGAGCGGCGTGCGCAGCTCGTGCGACAGCGTCATCAGGAACTCGTCCTTCGCGCGGTTCGCTTCCTGCGCCGCGCGATACGACGTCTCGGCGCGGCGCCGCTCCTCCTCCGCGTGAAACCGCGCCTCGCGCTGTTCGTACAGCGCCTGCCGCATCTCTTCCGAGACCTTGCGGTCGGACATGTCGCGCGTGACCTTCGTGAACCCGCGCAGCTCGCCGCGCGCATCGTGGACGGCGGTGATGACCACGTTCGCCCAGAAGCGCGTGCCGTCCTTGCGGAGGCGCCAGCCCTCGTCTTCGACGCTCCCGGTGCGCCGCGCGATCTCCAGCTCGCGCTCCGGTTTTTTGCTCTCCAGGTCCTCGGGGCCGTAGAACGTCGAGAAATGCCGGCCGACGATCTCGCCGGCGGTGTAGCCCTTGATGCGCTGCGCGCCGGCGTTCCACGTCAGGACCCGCCCTTCCGGATCGAGCATGAAGATCGCGTAGTCCTTCACCGATCCGACCAGCAGGCGGAAGAGCTCCTCGCTGTGGCGCAGACGCTCCTCCGCGTCGCGGCGGTTCGTCAGATCGCGCGTGACCTTCGCATAGCCGCGCAGCACGCCGCGCTCGTCGTAGACCGCGGTGATGACGACGTTGGCCCAGAAGCGCGTGCCGTCCTTGCGGATGCGCCAGCCCTCGTCTTCGACGCTCCCGGTGCGCCGCGCGATCTCCAGCTCGCGCTCCGGCTTTCCGTTCTGCACGTCGCTCTCGGGATAGAAGACCGAGAAGTGGCGGCCGATGATCTCCGCCGGCTTGTAGCCCTTGATCCGCTGCGCGCCGGCGTTCCACGTCGCGATGCGGCCCTGCGGATCGAGCATGAAGATCGAGTATTCCTGCACCGAGTCGACGAGCAGGCGGAAGATTTCCTCGCTCTCGCGGAGCCGCTGCTCGGCTTCGCGCCGGACCGTGAGGTCGCGCGTGACTTTCGCGAATCCCGTGATCCGGCCGCGCTCGTCGTGGATCGCGGTGATGATGGTGTTGGCCCAGAAGCGCGTGCCGTCCTTGCGGACGCGCCAGCCCTCGTCTTCGATGCGCCCCTCGCGCCCGGCGATCGCCAGCTCGTTCTGCGGCTTCTGCGCGTCGAGGTCCGCGGGACCGTAGAAGCGGGAGAAGTTCGTGCCGATGATCTCGCCGGCGGTGTACCCCATGATGCGCGCGGCTCCGCTGTTCCACGAGCGGATGATGCCTTCGGGGCTCAGAAGAAAAATGGCGTAGTCTTCGATCGCATCGACGAGGGTCGACAGCTCAGGCATCTCGGCCACGCCGAGCCTGTTTGCAATCGCTGCACCGCTTTCGGAAAATGGTCGCATGGTGCACCCTGCACCTCTCCGATCATCCCTTCCGCCTTCGCCGGAGGGCTGCATAAAGCTCGCGGCGCGTCGTACACTCCCTCCCATGAAGAAGCACGTTCTCGCCGTTCTGTTGCTGTTGCTCTCCGCGCCCGGCACATTTGGACAGGAGCTCTCCGCCGCGGACCTCGACCGCCGCCGCAAGGCGCTGGCGGATCTGATCGACGAGCAGTGGGAGTACACGATGAAGCACTCCCCCGAGTACGCATCGATACTCGGGGACAAGCGCTACAACGACCAGGTCAGCGACGTCTCCGAGAGCGCCGTGCGCGCGGAGCTCGCCGACACGAAGCGGTTCCTCAGGCGTTTCGAGGCCATCGGCACGCAGGGCTTCAGCGAGCAGGAGCGCCTCAACCGCGACCTGATGGTGAAGGACCTGCGCGAGAGCGTGGAGTCGGCGAAGTTCAACTGGTGGCAGATGCCGGTGAATCAAATGAACGGCATTCACCTCGGCGCGGCGCAGCTTCCCTCGGTGCTGCCGTTCCAGACGGTGAAGGACTACGACGACTACGTCGTGCGCCTCCGCAAGCTGCCGAGGATCCTCGACGACACCATCGCCAACATGCGCAAGGGCATGAACGCGAAGCTGATGCCGCCGAAGTTCCTGCTCGAGAAGGTGGGGGAGCAGGGCGCGGGCATCGCGAACACGCCCGTCGACAAGTCGCCGTTCGCCGTGCCGATCGGGAAGTTCCCGGACGGCGTCTCCGACGCCGAGAAGCAGCGCATCCGCACCGCGGTGCTCGCCGAGATCGAGCGCTCCGTCATCCCGGCGTATCAGCGTTTCACCGACTTCGTGAAGAACGAGTACGCCCCGAAGGGGCAGACGAACGTCGGCGTGTGGGCGCTGCCCGACGGCCGCGCGCGCTATGCGTTCCGCGTGAAGCAGCAGACGACGACGGACCTGACGCCGGAACAGATCCATCAGATCGGCTTGTCCGAGGTCGCGCGGATCGAAGGCGACATGCTGCAGATCGCGAAGAAACTCGGCTACAACGATCTCAAGTCCTTCAACGCCGCGATCGAGACCAAGCCCGAGCTGAAGTTCAAGTCGGGGCAGCAGATCGTCGACGACTACACGAAGTTCATCGATCAGATGTACGCCCGCCTGCCGCAGCTTTTCGGCCGCCTGCCGAAGGCGAAGGTGGAGGTCGTGCCGGTGCCGGCGTTCCGCGAGAAGGCGGCCGCGGGCGCGTCGTACGAGACCGGCTCGCCGGACGGCACGCGGCCGGGCCGCGTGTACGTGAACACGTACGAGGCGACGTCGCGCAAGACGCTGTCGACGGAGTCGACGGCGTATCACGAGGGCGTGCCCGGACATCACATGCAGCTTTCGATCGCGCAGGAGCTGCCGGAGCTGCCGAAGTTCCGGCAGCAGGGCGGCTATACGGCGTACGTCGAGGGCTGGGCGCTCTACTCGGAGCGCCTCGGCAAGGAGGTCGGCTTTTACCAGGATCCCTGGAGCGACTACGGCCGCCTCAACGACGAGATGCTGCGCGCGATCCGCCTCGTGGTCGACACGGGCCTGCACGACAAGAAGTGGACCCGCGACCAGGTCGTGGCGTTTTTCCGCGACCACTCCGCGATCGACGAGGTCGAGATCCAGTCCGAGACCGACCGCTACATCGTCTGGCCCGGCCAGGCGCTGGCGTACAAGATCGGCCAGCTGAAGATCCTCGAGCTCCGCGACCGCGCCCAGAAAGCCCTCGGCGCCAGATTCGACATCCGCGCCTTCCACGACGAAGTCCTCGGCGCCGGCGCGCTGCCGATGCAGACGCTGGATGAGCGGATTGATCGGTGGATTGGTTCGCGGAAGTAGGTTGCGCGGTTACGCGGTTGCGCGGTTACGCGGCAGATGCCTGAATTACCGGAAGTCGAGACTTATGCGCGCTACTTCGCGAAGCATGCGCTGCATCAGCGCATCGTCCGCGTCCACGTACTCGACGAGCGCATCCTCGGCGACATTCGCAAAGAGACATTCATCCGCAAGCTCAAGGGCTGCGAATTCACCGAGACCCGCCGCCACGGCAAACATCTCTTCTGCCGCGCAACCGCGCAACCGCGTAACCGCGCAACCGGGTGGTTGCATCTGCATTTCGGAATGACGGGCGATCTCGCGTACTACGACACGGAACAAACACCGCGATTCTCGAAGGTGGTATTCGATTTCGAAAACGGCGCCCATCTCGCCTTCGAGGACGCGCGGCTCTTCGGGCTGGCGAACGTCATTGCGTCGCCGGACGAGTTCATTCGCGATCGCGGGCTCGGGCCGGATCCGCTGGAGCTGAAGTACGCGGGCTTCGCGAAGCTGCTCGAGAAACGGCGCGGGGCGATCAAGTCGCTGCTCATGTCGCAGGAGATCCTCGCGGGGCTGGGCAACCTCTACGCCGACGAGATTCTCTTCCAGACCAACATTCATCCGCGCCGCGCCGTGGACCGCCTCGGCGATGCGGATACGCGCGCGATCTACACCACCATGCGCCGCATCCTCCGCACCGCCATCGCGAGAGACCTCCCGCCGCGCGCGCTCTTTCATCATCGCGAAGAAGGGGAGCGCTGTCCGCGCTGCGGAGGCACGCTGCGCCGGACGGTGGTGTTCGGCCGCACCACGTACTACTGCGCGAAACACCAGCGCTGAACGAAGGGTCGCGAGACACCGCCCGGCGCCGGACGGCATCCCGCGACTTTACTTCAACATCCTAGGGCGAGCCGCTGGACTGGGGACCGGGTTCCGAGGGCGTAGTCGAGTCCTTGCGGCGACGGCGATCCTTGATCGCGCGCTTCATCGACTCCACCTCCGGGACCAGCAGCGCGTCGTCGGCGAGCAGGTTCATCGCCTGGCCGACTCGATACGCGGAGCTTGCCTTCCGTCCGACTTTCGAGCGCCGCATACCCACCAGGTAGCGGATACCGCGCGCAAATCGTTCCAGCTCGTCCGCAACCGGCAGGTACGCCTCGCCGTACCGAAGCATGTCGCGGATCTCTCCGGGCGTCAGGTCGGTCGCCGCAGCGAACGGCTGCGACGCCTCCAGCGCCACGGCGAGCGATGCGAACATGCCGTCGGGCAGGAGCCGGTGGCCGCGAGGACGCGACTGCCGGTCGAGCGGTGCCGGCGGAATGCCGAACCCGTCAATCGTCGCCTGCATCGCGCGCAGGTTTTCGAGCAACTGGCGGGCCGCTTCCGTATGGGGAACAGGGGTATCAACGTTTGTCATGGTACTTTCCTTTTGATTTCAATGAGTTGTGATGGTTTGTCGTGGTCTCCCTCCATGTTGCATCGAGACGGTTATGCAACATATATACGCTAGCAAGAACAAATATAGGTCTAGTGATGGGGCTTGTCAACTATTTCTTTTAGCGCTACATTAATAAGGCAATGTTCATTCACGAAGAGCTGCGGAGGGCGCGCGAGCAGGCGGGGCTGAGTCAGGCCCAGCTGGCGGCGCGTGCCGGCATTCCACGCAATCAGATCGTTCGCGCGGAAAAGGGCGAAAACATCACCCTCGACACTCTGCGCAAGATCGCGGTGCATCTGCCGGTGGAGCAGCTGACGCTCATCGAGACCGTGCAACTCCGCGTCGATGTCCTGCCCCAGCCGGAGAAGGTGTACATCGGAGCCATGGAGACCCTGATGTTCCTCTCGGAGGCACTGGCCTCGGCGATCGATGTTGCGAAGATCGCGCGTCTGGGTACGGCCACGGCCAGGCAGAATGACCCCCTCCGGGAGCTGGTCGCGCCGGGCGGCGAGGTCGATCCTCTCCTTCTGATGAAACAGCTGCAGAAGACGCAGGAAAATCTCGACGTGCTGCTGAAGGATCGAAACGTCGCCTGACGTCGTCTGCACCTGATCCGCGAGGTCCGATCCTCGAAACCGAGGGTGCGTACTTCAAAATCGAGGGTCCGTACTGCAAGACCGATCGGCCGCACTTCCAGCGTGAGGGTCTGTACTTACAAACTGAAGGTCCGTACGTCGAAAGTAAAGGTCCGTACGTCAAAAGTGATGTACTAGCGCTACAATCCGCCCTTCCGAAGGGTAGAGGGCAGGGAATGCTTCACGAGCGGCTTGCAAAGCTCGAACTGCAGATCGACGCACTCGCGTGCTGCGACGATGCCATTCGCGTCGTCCTGAGTGAGCTGCGTCTTCACGTCCCGTACGACAGCTGCTCCGTGCAGGAGCTGCGCGAGAACCGGCTGGTCATCATCGCCGGCGTCGGCTTCGCCGATCTGGACGTCATCGTCGGCGAGAGCTTCGAAGTCGACAACATCGACATCCCGAACGGAGAAGTGATCTACCGCCGCCGCCCGGTGATCGTCGGCGACACCGAACAGTACCGCGCCTTCCGCCGCGGCCTGCACGTCGGCGTGGGCATCCGCTCGTGGCTCGGCGTGCCGCTGATCCACGACGGCCAGCTCCTCGGCATGATCGCCCTCGACAAGGTCGAAGCCGATTTCTACACCCCGCTGCACCAGCAGACCGCGATGGCGTTCGCGGCCCTCCTCGCGCTGGCGATGGCCCGCGAGGACGAGCGCGGCGAAGGTGTAGTCTCGGCGTAGATGCGCCTGATCGTCGGCACCAGCGGCTACAGCTACAAGGAATGGAAGGGGACGTTCTACCCGGACGACCTTCCGCCCGCGAAGATGCTGCCGTTCTACGCCGCGCACTTCGACACGGTCGAGATCAACAACACGTTCTACCGGATGCCGGGCGAGAACCTGGTGGCGCAGTGCGCGTCGGAAGTGCCGGAGGGCTTCACCTTCGTGCTCAAGGCCCCGCAGTGGATGACGAGCCAGAAGTGGCTCGACTCCGGCAGCGCCATCCTCCGGTTTTTCGAGGTCGCCGCGACGCTCGGCTCGAAGCTCGGCCCGGTGCTGTTCCGCATGGAGCTGCAGAAGGATGTGACCCGCCTCCGCCGCTTCCTCTCCCTCGTTCCCCCCAACCGCCGCATCTGCATCGAGTTTCGCCACGACTCGTGGCTTGATGAGGAGGTGTTCGCCGCCCTGCGCGAGCACGACGCCGCCCTCTGCGTCGCCGACACCGACGAAGTCGCCGCCCCCGACCGCCTCCTCGTCCCCACCGCGTCCTGGGGCTACCTCCGCCTCCGCCGCACGGAGTACTCCGACGAACAACTCGCCGCCTGGCGCACCCGCATCACCCAGCAGCCCTGGTCCGATGCGTACGTGTTCTTCAAACACGAGGATGAAGGGAAGGGACCGCGGTTCGCGAAGCGGTTTCTCACACTTGGAAACGATCCGCATTGAAACCTGGATCGCCGCGCCGGCCGAGCGCTGCTTCGACGCCGCGCGCGATCTCGATCTGCACGTGAAGTCGGTCGCGCACACGAACGAGCGCGCCGTCGCCGGAAAGACGACCGGCCTGATCGCCCTCGGCGAGGAAGTGACCTGGCGCGCCCGCCACTTCGGCATCACCCAGCACTTCACCTCCCGCATCACCGCCTTCGACCCGCCGCGCTATTTCCAGGACGCGATGCAGCGCGGCGCGTTCCGCTCGTTCGTGCACGACCACTACTTCGTCGCCGACGACAAGGGCACGAAGATGATCGATGTAGTCGTCTTCGCCGCACCGCTTGGGATTCTCGGGCGGATCGCGGAGAAGCTCGTGCTGCGCAGGTATCTCACGCGATTGCTGACGGGACGGGCGGCGGTGATTCGAGAGGCGGCCGAGGTAAAATAAGGCGATGACCGACGAGGAACTAAAACGGCTGCTGGATACGAAGCATGAGGAAACGCGTCGGCACTTTGATACGGCGCTGGAAGCGACGCGCCATGAGATCCAGCTCGTCGCGGAGTCGGTTGTCGAGGTCCGGCAAGAACTCGAGCGGACACGCACCACGCTCGACGAAAAGATCGAACGCACCGCTGCCGAAACGCAGGCAATGATCAAGTTCTCTCACGCCGAGCTCGATCGACGTATGCACTCGCTCGAAGAAAGCCAGCGATCCCTCGAGGAAACGGTCGCCGACCTGCAGGCGCGAGTCGAGCGGCTCGAAGGCTCCACGCACTGATACGTGCGCGTGTTGGCGTGATTGTCGCGCACAGCACGGGAACGCAGAACGCAGAGCGCAGAACGCAGAATTGAGAAGCCCGCCCCCGCGCGCCTGGGGAGGTGCTTCTCAATTCTGACTTCTGCGCTCTGCGTTCTGCGTTCCGAGGCCGTGCGCGCAAACCGTGGTTACTCATCGAACGACAAACAGCCGGAAAACGCCCCCCGTCCCCCTCGCCCATCGTTGACGCCCGCCCCCCGCCCCGGGACCCTTCCGCCCCGTGAGCATCGTTCGGAGCGCGATCGTTTTCACGCTTCTCGTGAGCCTCAAGTTCCTGAGCAGGCTCTTTTACCGGCACGACTTCGCCTGGGTGGGGGAGACGCCGGACGATCCGTGGGCGAACATCCGCGTGGTCGGGTTCCTCAACCACACCAGCCTCTTCGAGCCGGTCTTTCTCGGCATGGTCCCAAACCGCTTCATCTGGCGTCTCGCGGCCCACGGCGTCGTGCCTGCGGCGGACAAGACCACCGACCGCCCCCTCGTCGGCCTCATCTTCAAATTCGTCGCGCACCACGTCATCGCCATCACCCGGCAGCGCGACGACACCTGGTTCCAGGTCCTCAGCAAAATCGACCCCGACTCCATGGTCGTCCTCGCCCCCGAGGGACGCATGAAGCGCGACACGGGACTCGACGTACACGGCAAACCCATGACCGTCCGCGGCGGTATCGCCGACATCCTCCTCGCCGTCAAGGAAGGGCGCCTGCTCCTCGCCTACAGCGGCGGCCTCCATCACGTCCAGGCCCCCGGCCGGGTACCGAACCTCTTCAAGACCGTCCGCCTGCGCGTGGAGAACCTCGACGTCGCGCAGTACATCGCTGACAGGAGCAGCGGCGATCCGGAGCAGTTCAAGAAAAACGTCATCCTCGACCTCCAGGAACGGCGCGACCGACTCTGTCCCGAAGAACGGCCGGCGAAAGTCGCGTGAGCGTCGAAGTCCTGCCGATCCGCTCCCGGCGCGTCGACCGCGTCCGCCGCGTCCAGACGCTGCAGCACGTCCTCGCGGCCGTGATCCTCATCCTCACCGCGTGGGGCCATCTCACCGACCCGAAGCATCACGACGTCATCCTCCCGCTCCTCGAAATCGCGGCCGGCGCGGCGCTGATCGTCACCGCCATCGTCGAGAAGATCCGCAAAACGCACGCGCGCGTCGCGTGGCTCGAGCTCGCGGGCGCGGCGATGACGTACATCGAGGCCATCGCGAAGCTGCGCGAGCCGCATCACCTCTCCTTCCACATCCTCACCTTCGTCTCGCCGACGATCCTCCTGCTGTTCGCGCTCTTCGACGCGCGCCTCAAAGCCGGCCTGCGCTTCGAGACCAACGACGACGGATTCCTCGCGCGCCTGCGCGTCATCTACGCGCATCGCATTCCGTGGACGGAGCTGCGCTCGTACCGCATCACGCCGACGCATCTCGAGCTGACGCGCGAGAACGGGCGCGTGAAGCGGATCAAGCTGACGGACCTCTACGAGCGCGAGGCGGCGAACGCGTGGCTGGAGGCGCAGTTCACGAAGCGCGGCGTCGCAGCAGATCCTCGAACGCCGGCGCCGTCATCGGGCGGCTGAACAGGAATCCCTGCACGAAATCGCAGCGATGCTCGAGGAGGAAGTCGAGCTGCTCGCGGCGCTCCACCTCCTCGGCGATCACCTGGACGCCGAGGTCGTGTGCGAGCCGGAGCAGCGCGCGGACGATCGCGCGGCAGCGCTGGTCGTCCGGCAGCGGCTTCACGAACGCGCCGCCGATCTTGAGGCCGTCGATGGGGAAGTGCTGCAAGTGGGTGAGGGTCGAGTGGCCGGTGCCGAAGTCGTCGAGCCAGAGGCGCACGCCGAGGTTGCGGATCGCGAGCAGCACGTCCATCGTTTGTTCCGGCTCGTCGATGTACGACGTCTCGGTGATCTCGAGGTTCACCCTGCGCGTGCTGACGCCGCACGACTGCACCAGCGACGTGAGCCGCTCGACGACGTTCCCTTCCTGAAACTCGCGCGGCGAGAGGTTCACGTACAGATGCACGTAGTCCGGCCAGCGCGCGGCGTCGGCGTACGCGGTCCTGACGACCATCGAGTCGAGCACGAACAGCTCCGGCCCGCCGCTCTCCTCGGCGGCATCGGTGATGATCGACGCCTCGCGGATCTCGCCATTCTCCCGCCGCTGCCGCAGCAGCGCCTCCGCGCCATGAATCGCGCCGGTACGCGCGTCGTGAATCGGCTGATAGACGAGGAGGAGGCGGTCGGTGTCGTCGAGCGCGCGATCGAGCGCGCGCTGCGCCACTTCGTCGGGGTCCGTGTTCCGGGATCCGGGACCCGTGCCTTCACGCCTGGACATCACATGAGGTGAGCCGAACGAAGACATCCAGGCGACAAAGCCCGGGTCCCGGACCCCGAAACCCGGACCCCGATCACCGGCGCTTCACCAGTTGCCAGGTCGCGAGCGCCGCGCCGACCAGCGCGAGCAGTACCAGCAGCTTGTTGCGCTGGAGCACGTTGAGGAGCGACGCCTGTTCCCTCTGCTGCTGCTTGAGCACGTTCATCCGCTCGATCGCGGCCCGATCGCGGACGCGTTTGCGCACGGCATCCTCGAACGAGCGCAGCGTACGCGGTTCCTCGGGGGCGACGGCGGCGCCGCGCTGTGTGTCGACGAGCACGGCCGACGAGACTGCCGGCCTGACGAAGCGTTCTCCGCGCACGCGCTCGACTTCATACGCCCCCTGTTCGAAGTACAGCACCGTCGGTCCCGCGTTCGTGTTCTTCACGAACACCACGCGATCGTCGCCGGCCGCGAACTTCGGCACGCCGATCGTTTCCTGATGGATCCCGTTCACGACGCCGCCCGGCGTCACGAGCGTGATCTGCTGCGCCGGCTGTCCCTTCAGCTGGTCCTCGATCTGAAAGGTGGAGTAGGTGAGGATCCATTTGCCCGTCGGATCCCAGCGCGAGGTGGTATCGACGCACTTGCCGAGGACGATCGCGGAAGCGTGGTCGACCTTTTCGTCGAAGCTGATCGCGCGCGAGATCGTCGCGGACGCCTGCAGGGGAACGAGGACGAGGAGCAGCGTGGCGCCGAGGGTCTTCATCGAAGGCTTACTCTAGCAATCGATGAGCCACTCCTCGCTGGAATTGCGCGCACGAAACGAGCGCTCGCCGCCCAGCAGACTGAAGCGCAGAAGCTCCATCATCCGCAACTCGATCGAGGTGGATCAGCGCACGGAGCGGCGGCGCGGCATCGGATCGACCGGCAGCGCCGGCGACATCCGGCCGTCCGCGCTGAGGATGGTGACGTAGGGTTTCGGCGCCCCCCAGCTGATCACGACGTCGCTGCCGGCGGCGTGCATGCCGCTCGGGTTCGCGGCGGGGCGATCCGCGTCGAGAAGCTGAAACGCGCCGTCGAACTGCAGCAGAAACGGGCGGCCGGAGACGTAGCTGCCGCCGAGGAGATACCCAGCGCCGTTCCGCAGCAGCGAAAGAGAGCTGACGTTGTTCGCGAAGGAGGAGACCTCTTCGGTCTGCAGCAGCGGAACCGGCGCGCTGACTGTGCCCTGCTCGGAGATCGTCACCACCTGCACCTCGTCCGGCTTCGGGGCGTAGTCGACGAAAGCGACGGCATACTCCGAGCCGTTGAACGCGATCGCGACCGGGCCGGCATGGAACGCGACAGGTTCGGCGTCGGCGACGTGTACGTCGAACTGCACGCTGCCGTCGCGCCGGATCAGGGCCGCGCGTTTTTCCGTCAGCTGATGGCGGACGTAGAAAATCCCGCGCTCGTCGAGCGTGAGCTGCTGCGGGGCAAACCCCGCGGGAAGCGGAAACGGTGCGGCGGCGACGTTGCTGTCGGCATCGAGCAGCGTCGCGGTCAGCGTCCCGGAGAGATCGCGAATCACTACGCAGTCCGCGGCATCGCAGCGCATCGTGGGATACAGGCCGTACTCGGCGACGAGCTTTCCCTCCGGATATTTCAGCGCGCCGTCGACGATCGGGGAGGCCCTGACATCGTTCCTGTCGGACATCCTCCACATCGCCTGGACGTTGGCGCCGCGCCCGTCGACCACCGCCGTGACCCAGCCCTCGAGCTCGCGGACGAGCGTGACGGAGAGACGCGACAGCCCGTCGTTCGCGACGGTCGTCCGCATCAGCTGCGAGCGCACCGGCGTCACGAGCTCGTTCGTGTGCAGCCAGTAGACGTCGATCCCCGCGGCGTGCGGGACGACTCCGACGACGCCGCGCATGTCGATCGGTCCGCGGGTGGTGTTGGGCCGGGGGGCGGTGGCGAGGGCGAGAAGGAGAACGAAGAGGGTCTTCATGGGGTCAGGGTCCGCTCGAGGAACGCGTGCACGA
>Ga0134123_10000721_pt1 | contig 21821 bp, 19 predicted proteins | sample KB303_FD_96460 | JGI IMG/M metagenome (GOLD analysis project Ga0134123, IMG submission 96460) | Terrestrial soil microbial communities without Nitrogen fertilizer from Kellogg Biological Station, Michigan, USA - KB3-0-3 | ecosystem: Environmental > Terrestrial > Soil > Unclassified ...
CGCGTCGCAATCGTCAGATCCGGGTCGGTCGCCATGCTGATGTAGTCGGTCGGCGTTTCCGCGCGCGGCCATGCAAGCATCATGTCTTTGCGCACCGTCAAGCGTAGACGGCCGCGCAGCGAGGTTTCGATTGCGGTTTGATCCACTTCGCCGTCGCCCTGCGCAGCATGACCGTCGCCTACCTCGAACAGCGCGCCGGGCACGAACACTGGAATGTACAGCGTGCTGCCGGCCACCAGCTCGCGATTGTCGAGGTTGCCCGCGTGGCGGCCGGGTGGATTGCTGCTGACACGACCAGCGTCCGCCGCAGGCGCGACGCCCATGCTGCCGAAAAACGGGCGCAGCGGAATCACGATGCCGGGCAGGAACTCGGCCGTCATCTTCTTGCGATCGAGCGCAATGATCTTTGCCGGCAGCGCCTTGTCGCAGTTGTCAGGAAGAAATCCGTTGCAGCCGTTGTAACCGTAATCGAGCGCCAGATCGATCGACAGCACATTCACTTCCAGCACGTCGCCCGGCTGCGCGCCCTCGACAAAGATCGGGCCGGTGAGGATGTGTCCGCCCGGCCCACGCCGCTCGCCGGTCACCTCCTCCACTACGGCCCGCAGTGATGCCTGGATCTTCTCTTCGGCAACGCCGGCGCGCTGCAATCCCTGCGGCGTGTTCGTCAACAACGTATCGACGTCGACGATGTCACCCGATGCAATCCGCAGCGCCGGCTGCGCCTCGGACCAGTAGTACCCATACGCAACTGTGCCGGGCGTGATCTCGAGCCGATGCGTCTTGGGTGCTGCTTGCAGCGAGTGTGCTGCAAGCAGAGCGATACTGCCGGCGAGAACCGCGCACCTCATACGCCGCTGTTACGACTTCGCTTTCAACTGCTGAACAGTTTCGAGCGCCTTCATCACATTTTCGGTCGGTGTCACGCCGCCAATCGTCGCCGCGATCTTGCCGTCCGACGTCACGACAAATGTCGTGCGCTCAGCGAACCCGTGATCCACTTCGTTGCCCTTCGTGTCCTTGATCCCGGGGACGTTTTTGACGGTCAGATCGTAGGATTTCGCGATGCTGCCGCTCGCATCCGAGGCGACCGGGAACTTGCCGGCGCAATATTCGGGATCCGCGGAGAACTGATTCAAGCGCTGAATGCTGTCGAGCGAGACGCCGATAATGGTCGCGCCGGCGGCCGCGAACTTCTCCTGATTCACCGAGAACGTGTGCGCCTGCACGTTGCAGCCCTGCGTATACGCCGAAGGGTAGAAGTACACGACGACCGGCCCCTTCTTCAGCGATTCCTTGAGCGAGAACTTGAATTCCTTCCCGGCCAGCGAGGCCTGCGTGGTGAAATCGGGTGCGCTGTCGCCGTCCTTCAAGGCGGCCAGGGCGGGCAGGCAGATCGCGGTCGAAATGAGACAAGTCAGTAATACACGTTTCATGGTCGTACTCCTCCGGAGCTCTGGAACACGCAGTGTAAGGCAAACAGTCAGGTCTCATTCAAGCCCAAGGCTTGCGAGCCGTGTGGATCGCGACCCCATATCGCCGCAGTCGGTGTTCAGCGATGGCCAGCATCTTGGCGCTGACGTCGGATGCCACAACCGTGCGATCAGTCGTGGATTCGTGCGCCAGCAGTCGCAGGATGATGTCGCCGGTTCCCGTCGCGCCGTCGAGCAGCGTCGTCCAGCGTTCGCTGACGATGAGTCTTGCAACCCGGCGTTTCCAGAGACGATGAATGCCGAGGCTGAACAAATCGCACAACAGGTCGTAGCGGGACGCGATCCGTCCGAAAACGTCATCGCGCTGCCAGGCGAACTCAGCCGCGTTCTCAGTCCTTGGAGGCGCACTGACGTCGATGCTCGTCATACGTCCTCATGTGCGCTCACTGCAGCGACGAAAGCCACGATGCTTGGTTTGACCGCGGGATGCATTTCGACCCATGCCGGATCCAGATACTCGGCAACGGATCGTCCGTCGAGAAGGCGCGAGACGGCTGCAATCTGCGCCGCTTGAAGCAGCGTATGAGCTCGATCCACGACCTTCTGAGCGAGAGCCGCGTCAGGCTCGGCAACGACTTCCGCCCGCTCCTTCTGGATAGCGAGAATGAGCTTCCCAGCAGCGATTGCGACGGGACTTCGTTTCCTGGGCATGGGCGCATAACCTAACACTGAAGGCTGGTTGAAACCGGGCTTCCCCTGTGTTTCGCTTGCACTGTATGAACGAGTGGATTCTCTACGTGATGTCGTGGGCCTCCCAACTGTCCGGCTATCCGGTCCCGGACAAGCTGCCCGAGGTGCGGTGGGAATCGGAAGGCTGGTTCAGCCATCGGGTGTGCAAGGACCACCTTCCCTGTCCGATCTTCGGGCTCTATGAAGACGCAGACGTGATCTTCCTCAGGGATGACCTGACCGATTCCGCCAAGGATCACGTGGCCGTCCACGAGTTCGTTCACTACCTGCAACATCAGAGCGGCCGGTTCGACCTCACCAATTGCGTGGATTCCGACAAGCGCGAGCAGGAGGCCTTCCGCGTGCAGAGCCGCTTCGTCGCGGAGGTCCAGAACGGGTTCACGAAGTTCCTGCCCAATCACCTGGCTTGCAAGCCTGAACCCTAGCCTCGTTCGTTGTCAGCATCCCGCGGGTGATCAGCAACTGCGCGAGCGCGTACGTGATCCACACCAGCGGCCCGACCCACGCGGCTTGCCACAAGAACTTCTCGAGCGAGATCAGGCTGTCGGAAACCATGAACAGCACGGCGCCGAGTGGCACCTCGATCGCGCGAACGCGCAATGAGAGCATCGCCATCGCGACGATCGCCGCGATGTAGAGCATGACCGGGATTGCCAACGCGCCCAGGTTCGGCCAGAGCACAGCGCTGTACGCGGCCGCGAACGTCGGAATGACAGCGAGCATCACCTTGCGTCCACGGCTCATCGGGGTCGCTGCGCCCTTCGTCGCGAGCACGAAAACGACGGCATAAAGCACGTGCGTCACGAGAAAGCTCGCGAGGCCGGGGACAAACAAGCGCTGGCCGTCGTAGGCGAGAAAAGCGTCGCCCGCCGCCGAGAAAAGCAATGCCAGCGCGAAGAGCTGCAGCTTGCCGCGAAACGCCACGATCGCGAGCAACACGCACATCGATGTCTTGAGCGCCACGTCGCCTGCATACGGACGCGGTAGCACCAGATACGCCAGGGCCACGGCAGCGGCGATCCAGAGGATCCAATTGGAAGTGCGGGTCATGGCGAATAACGTAGCACGATGACAATATTCGGTTCGCAGTTCAGGGGACTTGCCGGAGCATCCGATGACAGACTTCAGTCGACGTTCGCTGATTGCAGGCTCCCTTGGAGCCGCTCTTGCCTTGCCATCGATGGCGCGCGCCGTCGAAGGGTGCGGGGAACAGCCCAACACCGCGCCGGCGCTGCAGCCGCCGCGTCAGCTGACAGATTGGGCTTGGCTCGGCAGATATCGTCAAGCCAACGCAGAGCTCAAATCCAGCGGTGCCAATGTCGACGCGGTATTTCTAGGTGACTCCATCACCGAAGGATGGGCCAGTACGGATCCGGGCTTTTTCGCGAGGGCGAATGTAGGCCGCGGCATCAGTGCGCAGACCACGCCACAGCTGCTCGTGCGCATGCATGCGGACGTCATTGCATTGAAGCCGCGCGTCGTGCACATCATGGCCGGCACCAATGACATTGCTCAGAACACCGGGCCGATGTCGCCGGAGGATTCGAAGAACAACTTCATGGCGATGTGCGAGATCGCACGCGCTCACGGGATCCGCGTCGTGCTCGGTTCCGTACCGCCTGCATCGAAGTACTGGTGGCGACCGGACCTCCAGCCCAAGGCGGCAGCCATCGAGTTGAACGACTGGATGCGCGCCTATGCGAGCGAGATCGGCGCGATGTACGCCGATTACGCCGCCGCGCTGACGGACGCCAATGGGAATGTGAAGCTCAGCCTCGCAAGGGACGAGGTGCACCCGACAGCTGAAGGTTATGCAGCGATGCGCCCGATCGCCGAGGCGGCGATTCGCAAGTGACCGCCTCGCGCCACTTGCGGACTCATTCCGCAGGCGTGGCTGCGCGATTCAGCGCGTCATCTGCCTTCGGAATCGAAGTGACGACCTGCGGGCACCGCAGGCACACAGCACCGCCCTGTTCGGCAAACCATCGACAGCTCGGACGAATCTGACACGGCGGCAGAGCATCGACGATCGGCTCGAGCATCGCCACGATCCTGTCTCCGAGCCGGCAGCGCTTCCCGTCGAAATGGGTACAACGATGCTCCTCGCAGGACGCAGCGAATCGGAAGACCTGGGTGGGCGCAAGCGAGCCGAGTTGCTTCAGGGCACTCAAGGGCACGCGGACCTCTGACTTGAGGTACGCGATGCGCGGTGCGCTCTCCGATCCGGTGAGGACGCCGAAGATGCGTGCGCCTGCCATGTCCGGCTGCGCGCTGGGACACTCGAAGCGGGCAGCCTCGCCCACGTCGTTCACGGGGGTTATCGCCCGATGATGCGCGGAAGTCCGCCACGTTCGATGTAGCCGCAGAGAATATCCCGGCCAATCTTCGCAACTGCTGGCTGCGCCCTGCTGCCCCTCAGTCTGGCACTGCGGGTGACGTCTTCTGCGAACCGGTAGACGTCATTCAGATCGGCGGCGCGCCGCACTTGTCGGCCGATGATCTCCCAGCGATCCAGGAACGTCTCATCTTCAACGACGACCTGGTGCCGGCGTGCAGCGATACGAACTGCCTTGTCTATGGATCCGAGGAGCTTGTCGACGGAAACCGATTGCGCCCTGCGTGCGACCATAAAGCACCCTCCTCTAGCATCGCGCTCTGCCCTGCTCGTGAACGAGCCGCGCGTCGCCTATCGTTGGCGAAAGTACTCTGCTTGCGAATATACGCGCGCATTCGATCGAATCAATCGGTGGTGCGGGCAGCGAAAGATGCGCTGCGCTGCAATGTCTCGCTTTACGCATCATCTAATTGCAGGTGCGGTTGCATCCGGTCCGGGGCGCGCACGGGTAGGAGCTCATCAGAACGAGTGATCGCTGCAGAGTACGGAATCACCAGCACGTCGCACTCTGCTGCGCGCAGCAGTCGGTCGGCAACACTGCCTATCAGGAGTCGCTTGAGCATGAACCACCGGCTTGCTCCGATTACCAGCAGTTCCGCGAGTTGATGTTCGAGCACGGTGGCGATCGCCGCAGCCGCGGAATCGCTGCGCACGATCACATCAGTTCTCCCGGGCGGCAGCCCGGCATCCGTGATCATCGTCTGCAGGCGTTGCCGTGCGCTCTCCTGGGCGCTGACCTGGTAGCGATTGATCGAGGACTCGTCGAGCCCGACCGATCTCATCATGTCGTCGTACGATGGATGGACGGCATGGATGATCGTCGCGCTGACTGAGTCGAGCGCACCCAGACGGACTGCAGTCCGCAGCATCGGCAACGATGCACTGGAGATATCGGCGGCGACTGCAACGCTTCGCGCGCGCCGGTCAAGGCTTCGCGCCGGTCCCTTCAGTTCTCGAAGCTCAATTCCGCCGCGAGCATGGCTTCGCACGTATCGGGATGGCCCAGGGCGTCAAAGCGGAGTTCTTCGCGATCTCTTCCGAGCGCGAGATCAAACATCCTGCTGTCGTCGCGATGACCGATAGTGCGCGGCAGCTGTTCGCCCGCAGCTGAGCTCACATCCTGGAATCACGCGTCACAGGCCTAACGCCGAAAGACCTGGGTGATCATCCGGGCGCCTGCCCAGGGGCCAATGGTATTTGCGCTCGCTTGCGGCGATGGGAAGGTCGTTGATGCTCGCGATGCGACGCTGCATGAACCCTCGATCGTCGAACTCCCAGTTTTCGTTGCCGTAGGAGCGATACCAATTGCCCGAGTCGTCGTGCCACTCATAGGCGAAACGAACGGCAATGCGGTTGCCCTGACAGGCCCAGAGCTCTTTGATGAGCCGATACTCCAACTCCCTGGTCCATTTGCGAGTGAGAAATTGCTCGATCGCCGCTCGGCCGGTCAGGAACTCGGATCGGTTGCGCCAGATGCTGTCGGGCGTGTAGGCGAGCGCTACTCTGCGCGGATCGCGCGTATTCCAAGCATCCTCAGCCATCCGCACCTTCTGAATCGCGGTCTCGGTAGTGAACGGCGGCAATGGCGGGCGGGGTTGTTCGACAGTCGACATGGGTCTTGCTCCGATTCGTCGTGCGAGCGCCAGTATCTCATGCGGTGAATGGCCATTCCGCTGCAGTAAGCGGTCTCGGTCGTGCGGTCGCTCGCACCTACACTGACTCCCATGAACCGCCGTACGATGATGATTGCTACCGCGTGCGCCGCAGCCTGCGCCGCTGCTGCCCGCGCCCTGCCACAAAGCTCCGACAGCTCGCAGCGGCTGAACGCTCTGTTCGATCAGTTCATGCGGGAGAATCTGGATCTTTCTCCTCTGCAGGTGACCTATCTTGGAATGGATACCGGGGCGCGCGCGACACAGAAGAGCGCCATCGACGATGGATCTCCGGCGGGAATCGAGCGGCAAAAGGCGCTGATCGCGAGCCAGCTGGCGCGTCTGAAAGCCTTCGACCGCGCGAGCCTCAGTGCCTCGGATGCGATCAGCTACGACGTCATTCTGTTCGGGCTGCGTACCACAGATGCCTCCAACAATGCGTTCCGCTACGGAGTCACGGGCTTCTGGTCGGTTGGCGCCGGACAACCCTATGCGCTCAGCCCGCGCACCGGCAGTTATCAGCAACTGCCCACGTTCCTGGACAATCAGCACGTCATCGAAACGAAAGCCGATGCGGATGCGTATGTCGCCCGCCTCGCTGGCTTTGCGACTGTGCTCGACCAGGAGATCGAGGCCGCGCGCCGTGATGCAGCTATGGGTGTTACGCCGCCGGATTTCGCATTGGCGAAAACGCTGTCGCAGATGCAGAAACTGCGAGCGTCGACTCCCGCAGAGTCTCCGCTTACCGCATCGGTCGTGCGGCGGACCCGCGAGAAAAACATCCCCGGCGATTACGCGCAGGCAGCGAGCCGCGTGGTACAGGACAAGATCTACCCGGCGCTGGAACGTCAGATCGCCTTCGTGACCGGGATGCAGAAAAAAGCGACCCACGACGCCGGAGTGTGGCGACTGCCCGATGGCGATGCGTACTACGCGGCGTCGCTCCTCGCCTGGACCACCTCGGCAAGCAACCCTGATGAGATTCATCGGCTGGGTCTGGAGCTGGTGCAAGACCACGCCGCGCAAATCGACACGCTGATGCGCAAGCTCGGAATGACGCAGGGCTCGGTGGGCGAGCGGCTGCGCGCGATGTTCGCGGACCCGAAATATCTGTATCCCAACACCGATGCGGGGAAGGAACGCCTGCTGGCCGATATCAATAGCCGCGTGCAACGCGTGCGCGCCAGGCTGCCGGATTACTTCGGAGTCGTGCCCAAAGCCGACGTCGTGATCAAACGCGTGCCGAAGGAAACCGAGGTGTCTGCTTCGGGCGGCGCATACGACAGTCCCTCGCTCGACGGCAAGCGCCCCGGAATCTATTGGATCAACCTGCGCGATACGGCCGAGAGGCCAACCTGGACGCTACCCACCCTGACTTACCACGAGAGCATTCCGGGACATCATCTGCAGCTCTCCATCCAGCAGGAAGCCGATCTGCACCTGATACGCAAGACAGCCTTCTACAGCGGCTATGGCGAGGGCTGGGCCTTGTACACCGAGCAAGTTGCGGCGGAGATGGGCGAATACGATGACGATCCTGCCGCGCACATAGGATATTTACAGTCTTCGCTGTTTCGCGCGGTACGGCTGGTGGTCGACACCGGCATCCACAGTAAGCGATGGACGCGCGAGCAGGCACTGCAGTACTACGTCGACGCACTGGGAGAACCGGCAGAGACTGCTATTACCCAAATCGAGCGCTATTGCGTGTGGCCAGGGCAGGCGTGCAGCTACACATTGGGAAAGCGTGCGTTCCTGGCGCAGCGGGCCCGTGCGCAGAAGGCGTTCGGGGCGAAATTCGACATTCGCAAATTCCACGACGCGATGTTGCTGTCGGGTGCGGTGCCTCTCGAGTTGCTCGGGCACCCATACAGCTGAAGTCGGTTGCCGTCAGACGCCGCGCAGCCTGACCGACAGACAAGTGACGCAGCCTTCGAGCTTCTCGTACTCGCTGATGTCGACGACGATCGGCTCATACCCGAGCCCGGCAAACAGCTGCGCACTTTGCGGCGCGCTTGCCGCCATCAGCAGCCGGTTCCCACCGAGTAACACGACATGGGCGCCGGATGTCTCCGGCACGGAGATGAAGTCCGGAAAGATCGCCGCATCGTCCAGCGCAGGCAGGTAGCCGATGACCGATCCGTTCGGCAACGCGGTGACGGCACTCTTCAAATGCAGAACCTTGCTCACCGGCACCTCCACCACGCTCGCGCCCAGCGGCTCGAAGATGCGGCGCATCTGGGCCACGCCTTCTGCGTTGGTGCGCTCGCTCCGGCCGACGTACATCAGATCGGCGACCTTGAGCACATCGCCGCCGTCGAGCGTCCCGGGCTCGTGGATGCGGTCGATCGAGTAGCCGAGCCCGGCGATCGTCCGCTCCGCGCCGACGATTTCGGGCCTGCGACTCAGAGCGCCGGGACGAGAGATCATCGCTGCGTTCTTATAGACAACCATCGTGTCCTCGACGAACACGCTGTCAGGGCAGTCGTCGGCGCGCGCAACCTCTATCGTCTCCCACTCGTACCGCTGCAACACGGCGACATACTGCTCCCACTGTTGCACGGCGAGATCGTAGTCGACGGGGACGCGCTCGATGTGATCGACGATCCCTTCGTGCAGGCGCGGGCTCGGGCGGCGCACGAGCGCTCTCATCGAAAACCCGCCGACAGCCGTGCAAACCAGGCTGGGCCGTTGAAGCCCATCTGCACCGACTCGTAAGTGAAGTTGGTGTCCGTCTCGTTCGGGTCCTGCGGCGACGGCTTGGCGTCGAAGACATTCATGCCGCCGATCGTCAGCAGCAACGTGCTGCTGAACTCGTAACCGATGCTCAGATCGACCGACGTGCGCGGCCGATACTGTTGATCCGGTACGGATGCGCCGGAGAACGTGCCGAGAGTGATCGCACCGAAATACGTCAGGCGCAACGCTGCATCCCATGCGCCAACCGAGTAGTTCGTGCTCAGGATCGCCTTCGACTTCGGCGCGGCGCCCTCGATGAACAAGCGCTCGCGCCGCGACAAAAAGGCGTCGATCCCTTCGGCGCGCAACACGGAGGTCGGGTTCACAGCGGTGATCGTGTTGCTGTTGTAATTCACTCCGAGATAAGAACTGAGAGTGCCCGCGCCGACGTCGGCGGCGTGATTGACCGTCAGCTCCAGGCCCTTGGTGCGCGTATCGACGGCGTTCACCAGAAACTGCGCTCGGGCGACGTTCATCGACTCCAGAACTGCGCGCAACTCTGCAGTCGCGGGGCTCGTGAGATCGGCGGTATCGATTCCCTGGATCAGAACGATGCGGTCGCGCACGTCGACCACATAGGCGTCGAGCGTGATCGAAAGATGACTGGCAGGCGTGTAGGCGAATCCCAGCGACGCATTGCGCGACTTCTCCTGCCTCAGGTTTGCGACTCCCGCCGCCAGCGCGATCGGGCTGCCGCTCGGCGCGATGACGATATCGAGCGGCACGCCTTGCACGAAGTTCGTGATCGTGGAGCTGAAGTACTGCTGCTGCAGCGAGGGCGCGCGAAAGCCGCCGCTGACCGAGCCTCGCAGCAGCAAGCCATCGCTGATCTTGTATGAAGACGCCAGCTTGCCGATCTGCGCAGCGCCGAAGTCGCTGTAGTGCTCGAAGCGGGCTGCAGTGGCGAGCAGTAACTTGTCGGTGATCTGCGTTTCGACATCCACGTATGCGCCCGCAGCGTGTCGACTCTTGTCGATCACGTCCTCGGGCCTGAAGCCGGGAAATCCCTGGCTGCCTGCATTGCCGCCGCCGGGACCGTCATAGTCGTCCCAGGAGCCGCGCTCGCCGGCGCGTATGGCGTACGTCTCGCGTCGACTCTCGGCGCCGAACGCCACATTGACCCCCTCGATCGCGTCCGCAAAGTAGCGCGTGACGTCGAGACCGATCGTGTCCTGCGTGAAGCTGAAGCCGCCGGCGTCGAACGAAGTCGGCGAGATCCCCCGGCCTCCCGCCAGGAGGTCGGCATGCGCAAGCGAGGCATTCAGCGTCGAGCCGATGACGTAATCCATCCGGTTGCGGCCGTGCGTGGCGTTCAGATCCACGCTCCAACCGACCATGCTCGTGCGGCCGCCCACCGTGAGGGTGTGATCTGCCACGTCAGTGCCGATGCGCGGCGCGAAGCCGTGCGGATACATCTGCGCCGAATTGCGGGCTGGGATGTGCGTCGGCCGTCCACACGGTGGATCGATACCGGTGCGGTCATAGGCGCTCGCATCTCCGCGGCGCTCCTGCGCCCCACCATGGAAATAGATCTCACCGCGCTCGCCGGTCCCGACGGCGCCGTTCATATATATGGTGCGGTTCTCCACGGCGGCATCGCCGATCTCCCGATGCGGACGGCACGGATCCTCATTGCGATTGGAGGGGTCGCGCCGCAGATACTCTGCGGTGAGGTTCATGAAGCCGCGCTCGCCTATGCCAAAGCCATAGTTGGCTGCCAACTGCGTATTGCGGCCGTCGCCCTCGGCATACTGGCCGGACGAAGCGAGGACATCGAGCCCCTGGCTGCGCTTCAGGCCGATGTTGATCACCCCAGCGATGGCGTCCGAGCCGTACTGCGCCGCTGCGCCGTCGCGCAACACGTCGATGCGCTCTATGGCAAGCGCTGGAATGGTGTTGAGATCAGTTCCGGTATTGCCACGGGCGCGGCTGCCGTAGACATTGACCAGCGCCACCGAGTGTTGACGCTTGCCATTGACGAGCACCAGCGTCTGGTCGGGCCCGAGGCCGCGCAGCGTTGCGGAGTCAATATGGTCAGCGCCGTCGGCGCCGACCTGACGATTGGAATTGAATGAAGGAGCGCTGAACTGCAGGAGCTGTGCGACATCGAAGCGGCCCGAGCTCTGCAGCAGCCGGGCTACGGGGATCTGATCGATGGGCACCGGTGTCTCGGCGGCGGAGCGGTCCAGGCGTCGCGTGCCGACGACGATGATCTCTCCCAGGTTCTCCGCTGGGTCGAACTCGTCGGCCGGGAGTCGTGTCCCGCTGCGCCGGTCACTGCGAAGGAAATACCCCCCGATGCGCCCGCCTGCATCGAGCCCCTGAACGACCGTGTCGCCTGGCACTCCACCGCCCTCATTGCCAGCCGAGTGCACTGCATGAATTGCCACGGCGGCGTTGCCCACCATCCGAAACGTCAAGCCGGAGCCCGCCAGGAGCAATTTCAGTGCATCGCCCCGCGTGTATGCGCCCTTGAGGGGCGGCGCGCTCACGGCTTCGGCCAGCCGGCTCTCGACGATCACCTGAAGTTGCGCCTGCTCTGAAAACCGCAGCAAAGCCGCCCCTAGCGTCTGCGCCGGAATGTCGAACTGGACGACCCGAGCGAGATCGACCGTTGCCGATGCAACGTTTTGCGCGACGAACAGCCCGGTCGTCGCGAGTAGCATTGCCAGCGCGGAAGGCCGGCATCTCTTCTTGTAGTTCTGTTGCGGACGGGCCAATTCCGGTGCCCCATTGCCAGAATTTGCAGTTCGAGCGTCTAAGGGGAAGCATATCGGTGCGGACACCATAAAGCACTGGCAGGGTCTGTCGACCTCATGACCAATCGGATGCCCAGGGACACCCAGCACGAAAGCAGCGCCGATCCTGCCGGCAGCAGCCACTCACAACGCATTTCGCGTCTGTTCAGCGAGCACAACGACTCGCTCATCCAGTTCCTGGCCACGCGGCTGCGCTCCGTGCAGGAGGCTAAGGAGGTCGCGCAGGAAGCCTATGTGCGCCTGCTCAGCCTGGAGGATTCCGGCGCCGTCAGTTTTCTGCGCGCTTTCCTGTTCAAGACCGCCGCCAATCTCGCGGTCGACCGGATCCGCAGCCGCAATCGTCAGCGCCAGGCGCTCGATGCCGGCCTGTGCGATGAAAGTCGGGAAGCGCCTACGCCGGATCGCGAGGCGGCGAGCGCGCAGGAGATGGAGATCGTTCGGCACCTGGTCGCCGAGCTGCCGCCGAAGTGCCGCCGCGCCTTCCTCCTGCATCGAGTGCACGGCGCCGAGTTTTCGGAGATCGCCGAAGAGATGGGGCTGTCCGAGCGGATGGTTCGTCACTACGTGCTGCGAGCGGTGCTGTATTGCCGCGCCGGGCTCGATGCAGCGCAGGATTGCAAGGAGTCGGGACGTGGTTAGCCGAATCGTCGAAGACGCCGAGCACGACAGCGTGCTGCACGAGGCCACGCAGTGGTCTCTCGAGCTGTCGTCCGGCGACATTCCTGCGGAACGGATCGCTCAGTGGCAGCAGTGGCTTGCTGCGGGCGAGGCTCATCGCGCAGCCTTCGAGCGCATCCAGGCGACGTTGGGTTCGGTCGATCAGTACGCAACGGGAGCCATTGCGTGGCCCTCCGATGCAGAAGTCGCGAGCGATACCTACGATGGTTCCGTTTCCGTTTCTGACTGGCGCGCGCGCGCGGCCACCAAGGGTGCCAGTCGCCGCCGCCGACCCTGGCTGATGGCCGGCTTGGCCGCCGCCGCGGCTCTGACCGCACTGGCGGTCGTGCCTCTCATGCGGTCCATGCAGGTCGTGCCGCCGGTCGTGACTGTCGTTGAAACCGCCGCCGGCGAGAATCGCGATGTGCCGCTGCGCGACGGCTCGGTCGTCAGCGCCGGCGCACAGTCGATGCTTTGGGCATCGCTCACTCGCGACTCTCGCGAAGTCACGCTCGAGCGCGGCGAGGCCTTCTTTCGCGTGGCGAAGGATCCGGCACGGCCCTTCATCGTCAAGGTCGGCACCACGACCGTTGCAGCCGTCGGTACAGCTTTCAACGTTCGGCGCGCTGGCGAGCGCGTAGTCGTCGGCGTGGCCGAAGGAACCGTAAAGGTCGACGTCCAAGCGCACCAGCAACGAACTGTAGTTCGCACTGCGCGCCTCACTGTGGGGCAGCAACTCAGCATCGATGGGGCTGATGGCAGCGCGAGCATTCAGGTCGTCGACGCAAGCGGCGTCGCCGCCTGGCGCGAAGGCCTTTGGCAATATCGCGACGAACCGCTGCGCTCGGTCGTAGCCGACCTTACTCGCTATTCCGCGCGCGACATCGTCATCGCGAGTCCGCAGGTCGCGGAGCTACGCATCACCGGCACGGTGTTTGCTAGCGATGTAGACAGCTGGCTGCAGAGTCTCGAAACCGCGCTACCTGTGCGCGTCGTGCGGGCACCCGACGGCTCCGTACTGCTCGAGGCACGATGAGTCGGGAACGCAATGTTCGGACAGTCACTCAGGGGGATATGACGTGAATACTGAACTGAAAAAAGCATTGATGGCCATCATTCGCTCGCCGATCGAGCACCCTTCGGCGACGCGTCGCGTGTCGATCGGGCTGCTCGCGTTTGCAGCGGTTTCGACGAGTCCGGCGCACGCTCAGAACGCGCCGCCAGGATCCGCCGCCAGCAAGTCCAGCGTGCTCGAAGAAGTCGTGATTACGGGTTCTCGCCGAGTCGGCCGAAGCGCGACCGACTCCGCTTCGCCGGTCGACATCATCCAAGGCTCCGACATCAGCGCGCAGCCGAGTGCCAACATGCTCGAGACGGTGAAGAACCTCGTCCCGTCGTTCTTCGTCGGTCAAAACACCATCTCGGACGCCTCGACGTTCGTGCGTGCCCCGTCGCTCCGTGGCCTGCCGTCCGACCAGGTGCTGGTCATGCTCAACGGCAAGCGCTTCAATCGATCGGCCCTGGTCCAGGTCTACAACGGCGGCGACACGGGCCTGTCGTTCGGGTCCCACGGGTCGGACATCTCGTCCATTCCGTCGATCGCGATCAAGCGGCTCGAAGTGCTGCGCGACGGCGCGACGGCGCAGTACGGGTCGGATGCGATCGCAGGCGTGCTGAACTACGGCTTGCGCGACGACGCCGGCTTCGAAGTGCTCGCGCGCTATGGCCAGTACAAGGAGGACAGCGACGGCGAGAGCCAGCAGATCGCCGCCAATTTCGGCTGGGCGTTCGCCGATCGCGGCTTCGTCAACATCTCGGGCGAGTACGTCGATGACGGGCAGACGAGCCGCGGCGTCACCCGTCCGACAGCCTTGGCCTTTGCGCAGGAGAATCCCAGCCTGGCGAACAGGCTGCCGCACTACCCGTTGCCGGCGCAGATCTGGGGCAATTCGCCGAGCCATGGCTTCAAGTTCCTGCTCAACTCGGCGCTGGATGTGACCGAGGCGAGCAAGGTCTACCTGTTCGGCAACTATGCGGAAAACCACGCGGATCAGAGCTTCAACTTCCGCTCCTCGCTGGTGGGCACCCGGACATTCCAGGACGAGGCCGGCAACAACGTCCAGCTGGGCGGCCGTGAATTTTTCCAGCATCCCTACTATCAGACCCTGTGCCCGGCCAACAATCCCACCTGCCCGGCGGGCGGCTACGTTCAAGACACCAACGTCTTCAACCTGTCGTCGATCTATCCTGCCGGCTTCACGCCGCGATTCGTCGGCGATACCAAGCAAACCTACGCGACGCTCGGCTACAAGGGGGAGGGGAGCTCGGGCCTGCGCTACGACTTTTCAGTGTCCAACAGCCGCAACTCTCTCGACCTGTCGATGTACAACTCGACCAGCCCCTCCTACGGCGCGGCCTCGCAGACGACCTTCAAGTTCGGTGAGCTGATCCAGAAGGAGCTGGACGTCAATGTCGATCTCTCTTACGAGATCGCTGCCGGTCTGGCGAGCCCGTTGACCCTCTCGGGCGGCGCAGAGTATCGCGACGAGGAATACGAGGCGACCCAGGGCGATCCGCAGTCCTTTGGCGCGGGACCCTACGCCACGCCGCACCCGCTCTTTGTCCAGACGGCGCCCGGCGTGTTCACCAATACCGGTACATTCACGGCCGTCGAAGCACCGTCGGCGAGCGGCTATGGCGGCACGAGCCCGACCTATGCAGGCACCGACAGCGAGACCAGCTATGGTGTTTACCTCGGCCTCGAAGGCGACCTGACGAAGCGGTTCAGCGCCGGCGCCGCCGTCCGGTACGAAGACTACGAGAATTCCGGCAACGCAACCGTCTTCAAGCTGAACGGAATTTTCAAGGTGACCGATGGGTTTGCCCTTCGCGCCACGGTGGGTACCGGGTTCCATGCGCCTTCGCCCGGCCAGAACAACGTCCAGGTCCTGACGACGAATTTCATCGCAGGCGTCTCGACGCAGACGGGAACCTACCCGGTCACGAGCGCGATCGCCCAATTTTACGGCGCCCAGTCGCTGAAGCCGGAGAAGTCGGACAACTACGGCATCGGCGTGGTGATCGATCCGACGGAGAATCTCACGCTGACGGCGGATCTGTACCGAATCGATGTGAGCGACCGCATCTACATCTCGCAGACCTTCCATGTGACGGCTGCGGACATCGCCGCCCTTCCTGAGCTCGGGAGTGTCGGAGTAGGCGGTGACGTGCAGTACTTCACCAATTCGCTGGACACCAAGACGACCGGCGTCGATCTGATCGGCACCTGGCGCAGCGAGCTCAGCGGGGGCGGCCTCAACCTGACGCTCGCCTACAACTACAACGAGAACGAGGTGACGAAGTTCGACCCGGCGGCGATCGGGCCGGCGCAGATCAAGACTGCCGAGCTCTTGGCGCCCAATCACCGGGTGAACCTGCAGGCAGGCTGGACGCTTGGCGATTTTGGCGTCAATGTGGTCGAGCGCTACTTCGGCACCTGGAGCGCCGAGGCCGACTACCCCGGCCAGGAGTTCGGCGCGAAGTTCACGACCGACCTGGACTTCCGCTACACGTTCGCGGAGAGATACACGCTGACCGCGGGCGCCAGCAACCTGTTCGATGAACGCCCGGACAAGATAAAGCAGTCCGCGACCAATCCGGTGTTCCCGATCGTGGGCGGCCTTGCGGACGGTCAAGTGTATCCGCGCAACGGTGGTCCCTTCGGGATCAATGGGACCTTCTGGTACGCGTCGTTCAGAGTGAACTTCGATTGAGCGGTTGAGTTCGAGCTACGAATCGTGAGCGTGGGCTGGCTCTTGCGGCCCACGCTTCCGGCGCAGCGTGACGGTCTCGTTGGTTATCAGCGGCCGCGCCCAAAAGCCGATGCTCAGGATGTAACCGAGCGTCAGGAACAACACCGTCAACGCGAGTCGCAGGCCGAGCCGGTCGCCGAGCACTCCGACGAGCAACGGCAGCAGCGCGCCGCCGAGAATGCCGGTGCAGAGAATTCCCGAGAACGCTCCGTGATGCCGCGGCACCGAGTTGAGCGCGAGCGAAAAAATCACCGAGAACATGACCGACAGGAAGAATCCCGCAGCGGGGAACGCCCACACCGCGAGCTGTGCGGATCCGAACAAAGCCAATGCGACGCAGAGAACTGCAGCGACCGAAAACATGGCCAGCACGACGCGCGAGTCGAGTAGCCGCAGCAGCAACAGGCCCAGCAGACAGCCAATCGACATCAAGCCCCAGAACAAGGCGACTGCATGCGCGCCTTCCACCGTCGGTGAGAGCCCGTGATACGTGCTGAGGAACTGTGACATCCAGTTCGCGAGGCTCTGCTCGGTTCCCACGTACGCCACGATGCCCAGGAAGAACAATCGCACGTGCTTGTCGGCGAGTAGCTGCCAGTATGAACTGCCGGTGCCCGCGCGCTCGTCGTCCTTGAGCTCGATGCTCGGCAGCGGCAATGCGCGAGTGGTAACGATCACCAGCACGAAAATCGCTGCGAAGACAGCATAGAGTGCGACCCACGGCAGTTTCGCCGGAGCGAGCTGCAGCAGCATGTGCACCCAGGAGTTGCCACCCTCGCCCGCTCCATCATTGCCTTGCATGAGCGCTGCGAACACCAACGGGCTGACGAACGAGGCGAGGCCGAATACCAGCTGCCCCATCACCGAGAAGAACGCGAAGTGCGCTTCGCCGCCTGCGGTGCGCGTCAATGGATTGATCACCACCTGCAGCATCGCCATGCCCAGGCCGATCACGAACAAGCCGCCGATGACCACGAGGTAGCCAGGCAGCAGCGCGATCGTCAGCGCGCCGAGCAGGTTGAGAGTGAACGCCGCCAGCAGTATCGCCCGCGCCCCGAAGGCCTCGACCATCATCCCCGCGGGAATCGAGATCACGCCGTAGGCGAGGAAAAAGGAGAACGGGAGGAATCCCGCGAGACCGAGACTCAGCCCGAAGTCGCGGATGATGATCGGCATCAACGGCCCGATGATGTTCGTCACGAACGAGATGACGAACCAGACGCACAGGATGTAGCCGATGATGACTGCCCGGTTGCGCATGGCTGGCAACCGCAGTTCCGCCGTCAGCGCGCGACCGCGAGGCGCGGGAAATCGATGTGCACGGCGAGCTCGCCGGGCGTGATCGAGCGGCGCGGGAATCTCGAGATGATCGACGCTGCGGCCCGGCAGCCGGCGTCGAGCGCGCCGCTGAGATCGTGTCCGTTCAATCGGGCAGCCAGATATCCGGCGTTGAACGAGTCGCCGGCGCCGATCGTATCGAACACGGCCGTCGCAACTGCGTCGGCTCGTGCACTGACGCCGTTCTGCAAGCCGACTGCACCGCGTGGACCGTTCTTCACGATCAGCGTCGCACCGGGCTTGAGTCGGTGACCGACGTTCAGCATCGCATCGCGAAAGTCCGACCGATCGCCGAGGCTCGCCACTTCCATCTCGTTGAGCAGCACGTGGTCGCAGTGCTCGATCCAACCGAGCAGCTCCTGCCGCAGCTGGTTGTTCCAGTTGCCGGATGGCCAACCCGTGTCGAGCGCGACCTGATAGCCCAGCGCGCCGAGCTCCTGGATCAGGGTCGCGTAGTGATGACGGAGCTTCGGTGTCAGGAAGGTGCCGGAGAGCAGCGCGATGGAAGGTCGATGCTTCGCGCGGGACAGGAAGGGATGCACGTGCGAATAGTCGAAAGCTTCCAGGTGCCCGCGGGTCGTGAGGAACGTGCGCTCGCCGCAGGCGTGAATGATGCCGACCGAGACCGACGTCGCCAGCTCGCAGACCGGCAGCGCCGGATTCAGCTGCTGAAACTGCTCGGCGAGCCAGCGTCCGAGGCTGTCATTACCGACGAGCGAAAGCAGCCGGCAGGGCACGCCGAGATAACTCGCGGCCAGCGCCGCGTTGCCGGCCGACCCGCCGGGACGCAGCTCGCTGTGATCCATCAACGACTCGGTGCCGACAGCGGGCCAGCGCTCGATCGGGCCGAGCACGACATCGACACCGACATCGCCGATGACCGTAAGCGCGGGTGGATTGTGGTGGTCCATGGAGCCCTCGGGACAAAGAGTAGGGTCCGACGGATGCGACTGTCAACGAATAAACACAGTCGTTGTGACAATTAGGACTAGAGTCGGCCGAGCCCGCCCGCGGCGCGGCCGCCAAGAAGGCCCTCGACCCGGGACTGCTCCGGCCGCTGCTGCATCAGCATTTCGAAGCGCGGCGACAGCATTTCGTAGATGGGCAGCACCGCCGCGCCGAGGATCGAGCTGTCCTCGTCGTGCTGGGATAGCAGGATCCGATTCTGGCTCGCTGCCACGCCGGCGCGAACCGAGCCGTGCAGCGGCTCGCTAAGTGCAACGATGTGCTCGACCAGCGCCCTGGGCGCCGAGCCGCCGATCACGATCGTCTCGGGATCCAGCAGGTTCTCGATCATGCACACGGCATTGCGCAAGTGGACGGCGGCCTCACGGCACCACGCGATCAGCGCTGGCTCCCGCGCCGACAGCATCTCGACCAGCAACTCTCTCGCGCCTTCCTTCACGTCCGCACGCCCAAGCGCCTCCGCCAGCGAATGCAACGAGAGGTAGCGTTCCAGACAGCCGCGGTTGCCGCAATAGCATGCCTTGCCGTCCGGGACGATCGGCACGTGGCCGATCTCCGTTGCGTTGCTGTTCGCGCCTTTGTAGGCCGAACGATTCGCGACCAGCGTGCCGCCGAGGCCGACGCCGAAATGCATGTAGAAAAAGTTGCTGAGGTTCTTGGCGCTGCCGAACAGGGATTCGCCGAGCGCGCCCGCCACGCTGTCCACGCTGTAGATCACGGGGAAGCCGCTGATCCGATGCAACTCGTCGAGCGCCGACAAATCGGTCCAGCCCTCGAGCACCGTCGGGCCCACGAAGCTCATGCTGCTGACCTTGAACGGACCCGGCAGCGCGACGCCGACGCCGCGCACGCGTCCGGTCGAGCTCGCAACACTCGCCAGATCGCTGACGACGGCGACCATGACGTTGAGCGTGCCGCGGCGGTCGTGCGTATCGACCTCGACATCCTGTTTGCGGATCACCTGCCCGACCAGGTTCACGAGCGCGGCGCGCACCGTCCCCGGCTCGATCGTGATGCCGATCGACGTGCCGCCGTTCGGATTCAGCTCGAACACGATGGGCGGCTGGCCGCGTGACTTCTGCACCTTGAGCCGCCGGGCGACCACCAGCCCGACGGATTCCAGGTCCGAGGTGATATTGGCGACCGTCTGCGGACTGAGCGCTACGCGCTCGACAATTTCCTTGCGGGACAACGACCCGTGGCGCCGGATCACATCCAGAACGATGCGTCGGTTGTAGGGCGCGCTCGATTGTTGATTGGTACCACGCGTGACCATGCCCGTACTGTAGTGCAAGAAGTCGCTGGAGCGCCTGCCCACATTAAAAACATCCATTGGATGTAATCATTGACACCGGCCGGGCGACGGGACTATGGTCCAGCCAGCGACGCACGAGTCCATGGCCGACTGGCGTCGGGTTGAGGGGATCGTTTCCTGGCTTACAGGGGGCCGCATCATGTTCACCGTCATCAAGAACGGCGCGCGCTCGCGCAAGATTTTCGCCGGTCTCGTCACGCTCTCGACGCTCAGCGTCGGTTCTGCCCTCGCCGAGGACGGCAAGCTCGAAGAGATCATCGTCACTGCATCGAAGCGCGAAACGAACCTGATGCAGACGCCGCTCGCGATCACTGCATTCACCCAGGATTATCTCGATCGCGAAGGGATCCGCAGCGCGCGCGACCTCGCCGGCACGGCGCCCAACGTGCAACTCGGCACCGGTGCCGACTCCGGCACGGCCGCAACCATCCGCGGAGTGACCTCGACCGACTTCACCGAAGTTGGCGAAGGCGCGGTCGCGATTCACCTCGACGGCTTCTACTCGCCGCGCCCGCAGGGGACGCTCGCGCTGATGTACGACATCGAGCGAGTCGAAATCCTGCGTGGACCGCAAGGCACGCTGTTCGGCATGAATTCCTCGGGCGGCACGATCAACATCATTCCGGCGAAGCCGGACTTCAACGACAGCTTCGGCAAGGTGGAAGCCGCGTTCGGCAACTACGACGGCCGGCAGGCCCGCGCGATGTTCAACCTCGCGGTCAACGACAAGTTCGCGCTGCGCGCCGCGGTCATGGTCGACATGCACGACGGCATGCTGTTCCAGGGCAAAGACACGACCGACATCGCGTACGAACCCAACGGCATCGAGCTCGACGGCATTCCGGACGTGGACCAGCGGCGCAACCGCCAGGTCGGCAGCAGCGATTGGTACAACAACGCCGACGAATGGGGTGCGCGTCTCATCGGGCGTTGGGAAGTCGCGGACTGGCTGGAGGCAACCGGCACGTTCTCGCACTTCTCCGATCAGGGCGCGGGCGATATCGATTTCGTCGACTGCGACCAGGCGGCCGGCACCGTCAACGCCTGCACGCATGGCCTGCGCTACGTGAATGTCAACGTGCCGGGCAAGAAGGACCTGACGATCGACGGCTACCAGCTGAAGCTGGTCGCGAGCCTGAACGATCGCATGGCACTGGAGTATCGCGGCTCGTACGAAGATCAGCAGCGCTCGCAGATCGAAGACGTCGACGGCGGCACCCACCCCGCTGCCGAATGGTCGTCGATCGGCGAGCCGCAAACGCCGGAAGCCGCCGAGACGGGTTACTACCCGATCTGGGACGAGAGCTGGAACACGCGGCACAGCGCGTATCGCACGATGACGCACGAGCTGCAGTTCAAGTCGACCGGCGAAAACCGCCTGCAATACGTCGCCGGGCTCTACTACCTGCACGAGAACAAGTCGATCCGCTACGACATGGAGATGTTGAACAACAAATCGTTCTTCGAGGATCCGGACCTGCCGCTCGGCTTCAATCCCGACGGCCTGCCCGACAGCTGGGTGTTCGACCAGGCGAAGCGCACGACCACGTCGAAGGCCGCGTTCGCACAGCTCGACTTTCGCGTCGTCGACAAGGTGAACCTCACGCTCGGCTATCGCTACTCCGACGACGAAAAGACCGACGAGAACGGCATGACCTATGCGTTCTGGGAAGGCTCGGCGGAGTGGTACAACGGCCAGCACGAGCCGACCGGCCTCCGCGCGCACCAGTCGAACGATCTGACCACCGACATGGGGAGCGGTGCGCCGCTCGGCACAGTGATGCCGGCGAGCGATCCGAACAACGTGAAGAAGAGCTGGAGTCAGGGCACGTATCGCATCGGCGCGCAGTACTTCGCGAACGACGACCACATGCTGTTCGCCTCGCTCGCCACCGGCCACAAGATGGGCGGCATGTACGAGATGGCGGACGCCTGCAACAACGGCTGCCCGATCCTGCTGGCGTACGATCCCGAGGAAGTGAAGACCTATGAGCTCGGCTGGAAA
>Ga0134123_10000722_pt1 | contig 21814 bp, 24 predicted proteins | sample KB303_FD_96460 | JGI IMG/M metagenome (GOLD analysis project Ga0134123, IMG submission 96460) | Terrestrial soil microbial communities without Nitrogen fertilizer from Kellogg Biological Station, Michigan, USA - KB3-0-3 | ecosystem: Environmental > Terrestrial > Soil > Unclassified ...
CGGTGTCCTTGGCGATCGGCATGCTCACTGTAGCTCCTTGACGAGGTTGAGGACTTCGGCGGCGTGGCCGCGCGCATTGACGCCGTAGAGCGCATGGCGCACAAAACCTTTTTTGTCGATCACGAAAGTGGAGCGCACGATGCAGCGCTTCCTGCCTTTGCCTTCCACTTCCTTGTCCTGCAGGACCCCGTACTTGGCGCAGACTTCACCTTCGGCGTCCGCCAGAAGCTGCACCGCCAGTCCGTGCTTGTCGCGAAAAGAGCCATGGCTCATGCAATCGTCCATGCTCACGCCGAGGACCACGGTATCGAGCCCGAGGAATGCGTCCTGCAGTTCGCTGAAATCGATGGCCTCGATAGTGCAACCGGGCGTGTCGTCCTTGGGGTAGAAATACAGAATTACGTTGTTCGTGCCCTTGTAGCCATCGAGGCTCACCACGTTCAAATCCGCGTCGGGCAGATCGAAAGCAGGTGCGGTTTGACCTATTTTCAGCATAAAACAACTCCAATGAAACACAGGCCGGATTCTAACCGATCTAAAAAATTCGATTGTCAATGCCGGCACCGCAATTCACCGTCGACGATAGAATTCGCATTGTGAAATTGCCTTTGCTCGGCGGACTGTCCGCATCGTACTTCCTGCACCGCCATTGGCAGAAGAGTCCGCTGCTGGTGCGCCAGGCCATTCCTGGATTCAAAGGTGTCCTGGATTTCCGCGCCATGACCGAACTCGCCGGTCGCGACGACTGTGAATCACGACTGTTGTTGCGCAGCCGCCGTGGCTGGACCGTGGAATACGGCCCGTTCGCCCGACGGCGCCTGTTGCGCCTGCCGCCGTACAACTGGACGCTGCTGGTACAGGGGGTAAATCTGTTCCTGAGGGAAGCGCGGCAACTGCTTTGCCGCTTCGATTTCATTCCGACAGCACGGCTGGACGATTTGATGGTGAGCTATGCGCCTGCCGGTGGCGGCGTGGGGCCGCATTTCGATTCATACGACGTTTTTCTGTTGCAGGGTGCCGGACGGCGGCGCTGGAGAGTTGGCAGGCAGGACGACCTCACGCTTGTCGAGGGCGCGCCGTTAAGGATCCTGCAGCGTTTCATGCCGCAGGGCGAGTGCGTGCTCGAGGCTGGGGACATGCTCTATCTGCCCCCGGGATATGCCCACGACGGCGTGGCGCTCGATGACTGCTATACCTACTCTGTTGGCTTTCGCGCACCCTCTCACCAGGAACTCGTCTCGCAATTCCTGATGTTCCTGGAAGAGCGGCTGAAACCCCAGGGCAGGTATCAGGACGCGGATCTGGCAACGCAGGCTTGGCCGGCGCGGATCTCCCCGACGATGATTGCACGGGTGCAGCGCGCGCTGCGAAGCATCCGCTGGAATCGCGGCGACGTTGCCGAATTCCTCGGCACCTATCTCACCGAACCCAAACCCCAAGTATTGTTCGCGCCGCCTCCCAAACCGCTTGCGCCGCGGGCGTTTCTGCGCAGCGCACGCAAGTACGGGCTGGAGCTGGCATTGCCGGCGCAAATGCTCTACAGCGGTGCAACAGTGTTCATCAATGGGGAATCGCTCCTCATGCACGCACGGGATGCGCGGCCATTGCGCCAATTGGCTGACACTCGGCGACTGGCGGGCCATGACGTTCCGCGAGGGGGCCCGGCGGCCGAGGTACTTTACCAGTGGTATCGCAGCGGTTATATTCTTGCACCGACCCGCGCGGTCGTCATCTGAACGTGCCATGGCGGAAAATCCGGCCCCGCAACATACCTCACTGCTAGGCGACGCGGAATACGATTCCGCAATGGATACGGTGCTGACGAAAGCGCGACGCTCCATCCGCATCTTCGAGCACACCCTGGGAGGCGGCTACAATTCCCCGCGTCGCTTCGACCTGCTGCGGCAGTTTCTACTGGCCAGTCAGCGCAACCGCCTGCAGATCGTGGTGCACGACCCGCAGACCATCGATCGCAATTGCCCGCGGATACTGAAGCTGCTGCGCCTGCACAGCCACGCGATAAGCATCCATGAAACGCACTCGAACGCCAAGTCGGTCTATGACCCTTTTGCGGTGGTGGACGACCACAGTTTCGTGCACCGCTTCCACTTCGACGAGATGCGCGGCCTGATGGCCCTCGATGACCCGATTGGCACTCATGTACTCACTGAGCGCTTCAACGAAATCTGGGAAGCTTCTTCGCCCACCATCTCCGCCACCACCCTCGGCTTGTAAGGGTTCCCTCGCCGTAGGTAAAAAGCCGGTCCGCGACCGGCCTTTATCGTCCATGCCGCTTTTGCGCGGTGGTCAGCTCAGCGCGCGCCATCCCAATCCGACTTCTTGATCGGCAATGTCGACCCATCCGGGTTCGCATCCGATTGCGCCGGCGAGCGCAGCACGCGCCAGTTCGGGCCGGTTGTTCTCCTGACTCAGGTGCGCGGCCACCAGATGCTTCAGGCGCGCCGTGTCCAGGCCCGCCAGCAGTTTCGCCGCCGCGCCGTTGTCGAGATGACCATAACGCCCGGCGATGCGTTCGCGCAACCTCTGCGGATAACTGCTCATCCGCAACATTTCCGGGTCGTGGTTGCATTCGAGCACCAGGGCGTCGCAGCCTGACAGCATGGCCTCGATGTGCGGCGTCGAACACCCGGTATCCGTCAGTACCCCGAGCCGGTGCATGCCGTCGCTGAATACGTACTGTGCCGGCTCGCGTGCATCGTGGGGCACGGGAAATGGATCGACCTGAAGGTCGCCGATCGCAAAGCTGCGATAGTTGTCGATTACCTGCAAGTTGCAGATGTCGGCAAAAATGGCTTCGAATCCGCTCAGGGTGCCGTAGGTGAGCCACACCGGAATCGAATGATGGCGCGCGAGCCGCGCGACACCGCCGATATGGTCTTCGTGTTCGTGAGTGACGACTATGGCCGACAGGCTTTCGAGAGTCAGGTCCAGGCGGCCGAGGCGGGACGCCGTCTCTGCGAGCCCGAACCCGCAATCAAGCAGAATCCTGGTGGACCCGGCCTCGACCACCAGGGCATTGCCCCGGCTGCCGCTACCCAGCGATGCGAAGCGCATCGTTGCAGCCACTTCGGCGTAGCCCCGTCATCGCCTCGGGTTCATTTCAGTTCTTGTTGCAGCAGCGCGAGAATGCGCCCCGCGGTTGGTGATTTCGCGGCCGTGCCTTCGGTGTTCTGCACCGTGACCTCGGTGCCCTTTTCCGCATCGGCGACGCTGATCCGGAACTGTTCGTCGTTCTTGCTCGCGTCGCTGCGCCAGAACGCCAGCCGCGACCATCCGCTGCCGGACTTCCCTTTGCCGTCGATGTCCGGATCCAGGTAGCGCACGTAATACAGTCCTTTCGACCGGTCGCGATCCTCCACAGTAAAACCAACACGGTCGAGCGCCAACCCCACACGACGCCAGGCGCGGTCGAAACTGTCGTCCAGCCTCAGTGCTTCCGGAGTTTCGCCATTCCCGGTCAGTTGCGCGCGCGGCTCTGGCGCCGCGGGCTTCGCTTTGGCCTGCTCTTCCTTGGCTCCGAGTCGGCGCATGAGCCGCGACAACATCTCCGCCTCGAGTTCAGGATCCGTCGGTCGCATCTGCCATTTGACCTGCTCGCTCTGGCGTTCGCCGACCACCACTTGATACGCGCCGCGGTGGCTCACATAGATTTCCGTAGTGCCCGGTTCCTCGCCATGCTCCAAACGCGTGCGGAATTTGTCGCGCTCAGGGTAGGAATAGGCCTGGTCGAGTACCTTGCCGATCAATTTGCGCAGCGTGCTGTCGGGAATCTTGGCGCGGTTCTCCGCCCAATCCGTCTCCATGATGCCGATCTCCGGAAGTTCGCGGTCGATCAGGAACCCGGAGTCCTGCCAGAACTCCCGGATCGCCGGCCACAAAGTCTCCGCATCCGCTTCTACCACCAGCCAACGCTGGCTGCCGCCGCGTTCGAACCGCACATTCTCCACCGCGGGAAGAACCGCGGCAGTTGCCGGGCCCGTTGTGCGTGTACCCTGCCCTTCCGAATACTCCGAGTAGGTCGCCGAACCGGCCGCGTTTTCGGGGATGGCGTAACGGTCGCTGGTGGGCGGCGCACTCAGATCAGGCGGCACCGCGATCGGGGTTACCTTGCCCGCCGTTTTGTAATCGATCTTCTTGCCTTCGAGGGCCTTGCTCGAACAACCGGAGAGGGCAAAGACTGCCATGGCGGCAGCGGCAATGAACTGCGTTGAATTCATGCGTGGGGATTCACCGGGGTTGCAACCAGGAGCATTGACAGCGCGGCGGGTTACTTTGCCATGGAAGGTTGGGCAACCGGCGCGGCGGGAATTTCCGCCTGCTCCATTGCACCACGCAACAGATCATGGAAGGAGGAAGACAGCGGCGTAAGTGGCAGGCGGATGCCGCCGTTGATCAGCCCCATCTGCTGCAGGACCCACTTCACCGGTATCGGATTGGCCTCCACAAACAGGTGCCGGTGCAGCCCGAGCAACTTGTTATTGTGGGTCCGCGCCCTGGAAAGTTCACCGGCAAACACCGCCGCGCACATCTCCTGCATCAGGCGCGGGGCAGCATTGGCGGTGACCGAGATCACACCGTGCGCCCCCAGCATGATCAGCGGCAGGGCGGTACCGTCATCGCCGCTGTAGATCGCAAAATTTTTCGGGGCGCGGCGCAAAATCTCCGCACCGCGCTCCATGTTGGCGGTCGCGTCTTTCAGGCCGACGATATTCGCCACCTGCGCCAGACGCAGCACCGTGTCGTTTTGCAGATCGGCTACCGTCCGGCCGGGCACGTTGTACAAAATCATCGGCAGGTCCACCGCCTCGGCGATCGCACGGAAGTGGCGATACAAGCCCTCCTGGGTGGGCTTGTTGTAATAGGGCACTACCGACAGGCTCATGGCGGCGCCGGCAGCTTTGGCGTAGGCCGCAAGCTCGATCGCTTCGCGCGTCGAATTGGCGCCTGTACCGGCGATGACCGGAATGCGGCCGGACGCATGATCGATGGTGGCCCGGATCAACAGGCAGTGTTCTTCGAAATCCACCGTCGGCGATTCACCGGTAGTCCCGACGACGACGATGCCGTTAGTGCCCTCGCGGATGTGGAAATCGATGAGAGTGCGCAGCCGCTCCAGGTCGAGACTGCCGTCCTCGAGCATCGGCGTGACGATGGCGACGAGGCTTCCCTTCAGCATGGCGGCCCCCCTTCGATTGAAAGCGCGATTCTAACCGATTCTCTCAGCGATGTTACGGCGTCCACCGCGCACCGACTGCACAAATTCTCTGCACCATCGCCGGCTTGGGCAGGCTCACCTGCAGGTCTTCGTAGGCGACGGTGCGCAGTCTCCCGTGCAGCCGCTCGAGCAGTTCGCCCGGGCGCAACAGAAAATCGGGATTGGATGGTTTGCCGAAGCGTTCATTGCCGAGCGCGAACGTTTCATAGATGAATGCCCCGTCTTCCGCCAGGGCGTCCAGCAAACGCGGAAACAACGGCCGATGCAGATAGTTGGCAACGACGATCCCGGCGAAGCGCCTGCCTTCGAGCGGCCACGGCGTGCCTTCGACATCGGCCACTTGCACGCTGACTCCGGCGACGCCGCTCAGGGCGGCAACGGCTTGAGGATCGCGATCGATCGCGAACACTCGATAGCCGGCGGCGGCAAGATAACGGCTGTGCCGTCCGCTGCCGCAGGCGAGGTCGAGTACTTCGCCGCCGGCGGGAATGAACCCTGCCCATCGTTTGACCCATTCGGACGGTGCCTGCAGTGCGTGCGCGCTATCCAAGATCGGGACGACCTCCGGTTTGCCGAATCCTCAATGCTACAACTTTGCCGTGCGCGACCGTTTCGCATGCGGATTCTGTCAGGCCTGCTCGGGCGCACCGCTGATTGACACCTCCCCGGGGCCGGTGCTAAAAACCTCGATTGCGTTGGCCATTCAACCCGAAGATCCGCGGAGAGCACAATGAAAATCAAATGGGCATTGATCGGCGCATGTGTGCTGCTGCCGGCTTGCAGCAACATGAGCAACATGTTCACGAGGAATCCCTCCGCCACGGCTGTGCTGGCCCCCACCAAGGGCAATTCAGTCAGCGGCACGGTCAATTTCACCCAGAAAGGCCAGGTTGTCGTGGTCGAAGCCAAGATCACCGGGCTCGCTGCCAACGGCACGCACGGCTTTCACATTCACGAGAAGGGCAACTGCAGCGCCGCGGATGCATCGAGCGCCGGCGCGCATTTCAATCCGTCCGGCGGAAAGCACGGCGGCCCGGTCGGCGCCGTGCGTCACGGGGGCGATCTTGGCAACCTGCGGGCCGACGCCAACGGCTTCGCGCACGCTTCGATCGAGGTCACCGGGATTACCCTGGGCACCGAGCCGAACAGCATCATCGGTCGCGCGGTGATCGTCCATGCCGGTCCTGATGATCTGAAGTCTCAGCCGGCCGGCAATTCCGGCGCCCGGGTGGCCTGCGGACTGGTGAGCAAGAATCCAGACAAGGTTTTCTGAGCGGGCGCGCATTGCACCTTGATTCCCTGGCTGAGTTCGGCCGATCCCTTTCCCGAAGTTGAACGCGCACTGCAGGAACCGAACGGCCTGCTGGCCGCCGGCGCCGATTTGTCCCTGCCAAGATTGCTGGAGGCCTACCGCAACGGCATCTTTCCATGGTTCGGGTATGACCAGCCAATCCTGTGGTGGAGCCCCGATCCGCGCATGGTCCTTCTGCCCGCAGAACTGAAGGTTGCGCGCTCGCTGGCGCGCACCCTTCGCAATGCCGGCTTTGAGGTGCGAGCCGATACCGCTTTTGACGCTGTGATCGAGGGTTGCCGGCAACCGCGGCGCGGGGAGTCCGGTACCTGGATTACCGGCGATATGGCCGAAGCCTACGGTGCGCTGCATCGCGCGGGATTTGCCCACTCGGTGGAAACCTGGCTCGGCGGCGAACTCGTGGGCGGCTTGTATGGAGTCGCGCTCGGGCGCGCATTCTTCGGCGAGTCCATGTTCACCCGGGTCAGCGATGCCTCAAAAGTCGCCCTGGTAGCTCTGGCACGGCAGCTGCAGCACTGGGGCTTCGGCATGATCGACTGTCAGATGAACACCGCCCATCTTGCCAGCTTCGGCGCCCGCGAAATTCCGCGCGCCGAGTTCACGCGCCGGCTGCGGGAATTGGTACACTATGACCCGGTTCCGGTGCCGTGGCGTCTGGAGTCCAAGATCGCGCGATGACACAGCTCAACGACCTGCCCTTTTCGGTACTGCAGTTCTACGCGACTGCTCCGTACCCATGCAGCTACCTGCCAGACAAGCTGGCCCGTTCGCAGGTGGCCACGCCGAGCCATGCAATCGACAGCCAGGTCTACAGCGAACTGGTAAAGGTCGGTTTCCGCCGCAGCGGCGCGTTCACCTACCGTCCCTATTGCGACCATTGCCGCGCCTGCGTGCCGGTGCGTATCGTCACCGCAGGTTTCGAAACCAGCCGTTCTCAGCGTCGCGCCCATGTCCGTCACGATGCCCTGGAAGCGCGCATGCTGGAACTGAAGTATCACCCGGAACACTATGCGCTGTATTTGCGCTACCAGTCGCACCGCCACAGCGGCGGCGGCATGGATCACGACAGCCGCGAGCAGTACCGTCACTTCCTCCTGCAGAGCAACGTCCGCTCCAGTCTGGTGGAGTTCCGTGAGGAGGGCCGGCTGCGCATGGTCAGCATCGTCGACCGGCTCGACGATGGCTTGTCATCGGTCTACACGTTTTTCGAACCCGAAGTTGCCGGCGCCAGTCTGGGTACTTACAACGTGGTCTGGCAGGTGGAGTTGTGCCGGCGCCTGGGGCTTCCCTACCTCTATTTGGGCTACTGGATTGCGCAAAGCCGCAAGATGGCCTACAAGATCAACTTCCAGCCTCTGGAGGGATTGATCGACGGCCAGTGGCGGCGACTGCCTCGCGACGCGTCCTCTCCCGAGGGCGCGTGATCGCTGCATGCGGTGCCCCGGACGGCGGCGCAGTTTCCGCTGTCTTCTGACATGCTCTATCGCCTTGCCCGCCCGTTTCTCTTCCAACTCGACCCCGAGCGTGCCCATCGTGGCGCGCTGCGTCTTCTCGACACGGCCACCGCGTTGGGTCTTCGGGGCGCCACCGCTGGACGGATCAGCGGCACCGCGCGTCGCGTGATGGGGCTGGAGTTTCCGAATCCGGTTGGACTCGCGGCCGGCCTGGACAAGAACGCCGAACATGTCGACTCGCTGGCGGCGCTGGGCTTCGGCTTCATCGAGGTGGGAACCGTGACCCCGCGCCCGCAGTCCGGCAATCCGGCTCCGCGCCTGTTTCGCATCCCCGAAGCGCGCGCCATCATCAACCGCCTGGGGTTCAACAACGATGGTGTCGAGCGCCTGATGGAAAATCTGGCTCGCGCGCGCTATCGCGGCATCCTCGGCATCAACATCGGCAAGAACTTCGACACCCCGATCGAACGCGCGGCGGAAGACTACCTGTATTGCCTGCGCAAAGTGCATGCGGCCGCGAGTTACGTGGCGGTCAACATCTCCTCGCCCAACACTACGAACCTGCGCCAGTTACAGCAATCCGACCACCTCGAGCGGCTGCTGGACGCGCTCACTGGCGAGAACCGCAAGCTTGCGGCGCGGCATGGCAGAACAGTACCGCTGGCCGTGAAGATCGCCCCCGACCTGAGCGCCGAAGAAATCGGGCAGATGGCCGATTCGTTCATCGGTCACGGCGTGGACGCAGTGATCGCGACCAATACCACCCTTTCGCGCGATGGCGTCGAGGGGCTGACGTACAGCGAGGAACCGGGGGGGCTGAGCGGTGCGCCGCTGAAGGTTCGCTCGGCGGCGGTCGTGCGCGAACTGGCAAGAGCGCTGGGCGACCGCATCCCGATCATCGGAGTAGGCGGCATTTTTTCCGCCGCGGACGCGCGCGAAAGGCTCGATGGCGGCGCCAGCCTGGTCCAGCTCTACAGCGGACTGATCTACGAGGGACCGGGACTGCCACGCCGGATCGCCGCGGGCCTAAGGGTATGAATCCGTTATAACTTCAGTCGCGGTTCGAATAAGATTGCGCACTCCCCGCGTTATAATGCGCGCTCCTAGCGGCGCTCCGCCCCGTTGCAGAAACCGTAATGAATATCAGCGTTGACGCAGTCCTCAGGCAGCCCGAGCTGAAGCTTGCCTTCAGCATCCGTTTCGAAGATCTCTATCAGCGCGCCGGCCTGCAGCGGCTCGACGCCGCTTTCCTCGACTTCCTTGGCGGTGCCGACCCGGCGTTACGCGCCCGTCTGCAGTCCGCCCGCGGTGAGCCGGATGCGCTGGCACGCAAGGACGAATCAGAATTGCTGATCGCGGCGGCCGAACATCTCGACGATTTCATCGCACACCTGTTCGGCATCGAGGCCGAGGTGGGGGCGCTGTCCGCGCGTCACCACGAGCTGGCGCCGCTGTTTTCCTGCAAGCGCCTGTTCGTCCAGCGCAAGGCAATGAATACCTACAAGGCACAGGTCGCCGCCGCTTTCGACGGCGAGCATCTTGCCGGCAAGCTCGAACACTGGTTCGGTGAAGCGTTCACCGAACTCGCCTTCGCGCGCAAGGTCGCTGAATGGCAGCAGGATGAGGCCGCCAATACCGAGCGACTTGACGCCGCTCTTCGCTACGCGGCCTGGGCTGTGCACACCGAGGCCGGGTCGAGGAAACATCGCGGCGGCGTGTTGTTCAAGGCGCCGAAAAAACTCGACTTCTTCAATCTGGTGCCGCTGGAAACGCGCGACGAAAACGGCGTCACCGTGCACACCCTGGCGCACTTGCGCCGCCGCCATGGATTCGCGCTCACCGATTCCGGCACCGACCTGGTCGGCGCGCTCGATGAGACCAACTATTGCATCTGGTGCCATGAACAGGGGCGCGATTCGTGTTCGCACGGGCTGAAGGAGAAGGCACCCGCGGATGGCGGCGCCGCGCCGTTCAAGAAAACCGTTTTCGGCGTGCCGCTGGCAGGCTGTCCGCTGGAGGAGCGAATTTCCGAGTTCCAGAAACTCAAGACCCAGGGCATCGCGATCGGCGCACTGGCGATGATCACGGTGGACAATCCGATGGTTGCGGCCACCGGGCACCGCATCTGCAACGACTGCATGAAATCCTGCATCTTTCAGAAGCAGGAGCCGGTCAACATCCCGCAGGCGGAAACCCGCACTCTGAAGGACGTGCTTGAACTGCCGTGGGGATTCGAGATCTATAGCCTACTCACGCGCTGGAATCCGCTCGATCTGCGCCGGCCCGTTCCGCGGCCCGCCAGTGGCCGCCGCGTGCTGGTCGCCGGCATGGGGCCGGCCGGGTTCACCGTGGCGCATCACCTGATGAACGACGGCCACACTGTGGTCGGCATCGACGGCCTGAAGATCGAGCCGCTTCCCGCGCATCAGTCCGGAGTGGATCGCAGCGGCGCCCGCGCCGCGTTCGAGCCGGTCTTCGATGCCGAATCGCTTTTCGAATCGCTGGACGATCGCATCATGGCCGGCTTCGGCGGCGTGGCCGAATACGGCATCACCGTGCGCTGGGACAAGAATTTTCTGAAGCTCATCCGGTTGTTGCTGCAGCGGCGGCGGGAATTCGCGATGTTCGGCGGGGTGCGCTTCGGCGGCACGCTTTCGGTCGACGATGCGTTTGATTTCGGCTTCGATCACGTGGTGCTGGCTGCCGGAGCCGGGCGCCCAACGGTGCTGGATATTCCCAACGGTCTCGCGCCCGGGGTGCGCACCGCCTCCGACTTTCTCATGGCGCTGCAACTCACCGGCGCTGCCAAGCGGGACTCGATCGCCAACATGCAATTGCGGTTGCCGGTGGTGGTCATCGGGGGCGGACTCACCGCAATAGACACGGCAACCGAATCGGCTGCCTACTACCCGCTCCAAGTGGAAAAATTCCTGCGCCGCTTCGAAACCCTGTGCGCCGAGCGCGGCGAAGGAACCATCCGTTCCGAATGGGGTGCCGTGGAGACAAGGATTGCCGAAGAGTTTCTGGCGCACGCTCGCGCCATCCGCGAGGAGCGCAACCAGGCTGCCGCGGAAGGCCGGGAGCCGCGCATCCTCGAACTGCTGCAATCCTGGGGCGGGGTCACGATCGCCTACCGAAAGCGGCTGATCGACAGTCCCTCCTACACGCTCAATCACGAGGAAGTCGAGAAAGCGCTGGAAGAAGGCATCCGCTTCGCGGAAAACCTTACGCCCGCCGCGGTCGAAGTGGACGAGTTCGGCTACGCCCGCGGGCTCACCGTCGTCAGCCAACGCGCAGCGGCTGACGGCGGCAGCGAAGTTGCGACGGTGACTCTGCCGGCGAAGACCGTGCTGATCGCTGCAGGCACCCAGCCAAACACCGTGATGGCGCGCGAGGACGCGCGTAACTTCCATCTCGACGGCCGCTACTTCCAGGCCTGCGACGAGAACGGCATGCCGGTGAAGCCCGAGAAAAGCGCCAAACCGACCGTGCCGCAGGTGCTGTTGTCGAAGCGTGCCGACGGCCGGTTCATAAGTTTTTTCGGCGACCTGCATCCGTCCTTCTTCGGCAATGTGGTCAAGGCGATGGGCGGGGCGAAACAAGGCTTCCCGGTGGTCAGCCGCGTTTTGGAGAAAGTACGCCCGGCATTTCCCGGAACGGATGCCGATTTCTTCGCTACGCTCAACAGCGAGTTGCGCGCCACGGTGCACGAGGTGATCCGGCTCACCCCTACGATTGTCGAAGTGGTGGTGCGCGCGCCGCTCGCAGCGAGAAAGTTTCGGCCCGGTCAATTCTATCGGCTGCAAAATTTCGAAACCGCCGCACAGGATGTCGACGGTACCCGGCTGGCGATGGAGGGCCTCGCGCTGACCGGCGCCTGGGTGGATCGCGACAAGGGGCTGGTGTCCACCATCGTGCTGGAAATGGGCGGGTCGTCCGACCTGTGCGCGCTGCTCAAGCCCGGCGAACCGGTGATACTGATGGGCCCAACGGGCTCGCCCACGGAAATTAACGCCGGCGAGACCGTGGTGCTGGTCGGCGGCGGGCTCGGCAATGCCGTGCTGTTCTCGATCGGCCAGGCGCTGCGCGCTGCCGGGTCGAAGGTCCTTTACTTCGCCGGTTACAAGAAAATGATCGACCGCTACAAGATCGCGGACATCGAAGCGGCCTGTGATGTGGTGGTGTGGTGTTGCGACGAAGCCCCGGGATTCGCACCCAACCGGCCCGACGATCGCACCTTCGTGGGCAATATCGTGCAGGCGATGACCGCTTATGCGCAGGGCAAACTCGGGGTCCAAACAATCGCCTTCGAATCGGCAGACCGCCTCATTGCGATCGGTTCCGACAGGATGATGGCGGCTGTCGCGGCGGCGCGTCACGGGGTGTTGGCGCCTTACCTCGATCCGCATCACTTCGCAATCGGCTCGATCAACTCACCGATGCAGTGCATGATGAAGGAGATTTGTGCCCAGTGCCTGCAGCCGCAGGTGGATCCCCAGAGTGGCGAGCGCACCTACGTGTTCTCCTGCTTCAACCAGGACCAGCCGCTCGACAAGGTGGACTTCCCAGGGCTGGCGTCGCGCCTCGTGCAGAATTCGGTGCAGGAGAAGCTCACCGCCCGCTGGATCGACCGTTGCCTCGTCCGCCTCGGCCGCCGGCTTTCGCCTTAGCCTGGGCGAGCTTTCTTGTTACCGACCTTTCCCATCTCAGTGAGTCAGCGGGTGAGGAGCCGGCCATGATGGATCTCGCTGCCGCGATCGATGCGCTGCTGCCGCAAACCCAGTGCACCAAGTGCGGCTATCAGGGTTGCCGGCCCTATGCAGAGGCCATTGCGCGAGACGAAGCCGATATCAACCAGTGTCCGCCAGGGGGAGCCGCAGGCATCGGCAAGCTGGCACAGTTGCTCGGGCGCACTCAAAAAGCGCTCAATCCCGTAAATGGAGTGGAGAAACCGCGTACTGCCGCGTTGATCGACGAATCGCGCTGCATCGGTTGCATGCTTTGCATCCATGCCTGTCCGGTGGACGCAATCGTCGGCAGTCCCAAGCAGATGCATACCGTGCTGACCGGGTTCTGCACTGGTTGCGATTTGTGCGTCCCGCCCTGCCCGGTGGACTGCATAGAGATGCTGGAGCTGGGAAGTCTTGCCGCTCGCGGAAATCGGCACGCCGCCGCGCTGGCGAGGGAGAGTGTGGAACAGATGGCCGCACTCGCCCGCGACCGCTACCAGTCCCGCCAGCGCCGGCTCCAACGCGAACGCATCGAACGTGAGCAGCAGCTGGAAAAGAAAGCTCAGGCCAGGCTTGCACGTCCGGAATCGCCGGCGATGGGGCGACAGGATCCCGACCACAAGAAGGCCGTGGTACGCGCGGCGATCGATCGGGCCCGCGCCCGGCTTGCCCGTCGCGGCTAGAAGAGCAGGATTCCTTCCTGCCGGTTCGTGCGATGAACCAGACGAAAAGAACAGAGATTTTCCGCAGACTGCGAGAGGCGAATCCGGCGCCTACCACCGAGCTTACCTTTCAGACCCCGTTCGAGCTGCTGGTTTCGGTAGTGCTTTCCGCTCAGGCGACCGACAAGAGCGTTAATCTCGCCACCGCCAAACTTTTTCCGGTCGCCAATACACCTCGGGCGATCCTCGCACTCGGCGAGTCCGGACTCACATCCTTCATCCGCAGTATCGGTCTGTATCGGACGAAGGCCAGGAATATTCTCGCCGCGTGCAGGATTCTGCTGGAAAAGTTCGGCGGCGAAGTGCCGCGGGGCCGCGAAGATCTGGAGAGCTTGCCCGGAGTGGGCCGCAAAACCGCCAACGTCATCCTCAATACCGCATTCGGGGAACCGACCATTGCGGTGGACACCCACATTTTCAGGGTCTCCAACCGGACCGGCATTGCCCACGGCCGCAACGTCGTCGAAGTCGAGAACAAACTGATGAAATTTGTGCCCGCGGAGTTTCGGCAGGACGCCCACCATTGGCTGATCCTGCACGGGCGTTATGTCTGCACGGCGCGCAAACCGTCGTGTCCAACCTGCCTGATCCGCGATCTTTGCGAGTTCAGAGGAAAAACCAGGAAATCCTCAACCTGAAGGCCAGCCTATCACCAGCTGGCTCGCTGAAAACAGTTGAACGCAGTTACCGATGAGGCTGTTCGTTCACGTCTGCCAAGAAGCAGCCCGGGGCACGTCAGTGCTGGACAGCATCAAACGTGGTTGGAGTTGCCGCAGATCCCAGTGGTGCCGTGGGATCCGGCGCACTGACTGCATCTCTCGTACCGGGCGGTTTTCCCGCAGGCGCAGCGGCATTTTGCCGTTTCCGCCAATCATCGACATTTTCGACGATTTCCTGGACGTATCCCGACCGGCTCAGCAAGCGAATCATGGCTTCATTCAACAGGGACACCGGGAAAGGCAGCGGCCGCGCAAAATCGATGAACAGTACGACTCGCTCTTCGTCCGTGTCGTTCCAGACTTCATGCAGATAGGTATCGTCGAATACCAGGCTTCGCCCTTCTTCCCAGTGGGCCACTTCTTTGTCAACCCGAATGCGGCAGGCCTCCTTCTCGCGGGGCACGACGAGCCCCAGGTGGTAGCGAAGCACGCCCGAATACGGGCCGCGGTGCTCGGGGATGTGCTTGCGCGGGGCCAGGATCGAGAAAAAGGCGGTTTTGATTCCGGGAATCCCTTCGACGAGGCGCGTGGTCTCAGGGCAGGCGCGGCAGTTGTCCTCCATCTTCCGCCCGTACGCATACAGCCAATAAGTCTTCCACTTGTCGTCCTGCGTTATCCTCTTTTGTTCCGAGGACACCTGCTGGAAGTTCGGGATGCGCTCGCGTTGCCGCAGAACTTCACGCAATTCGTCCCGGATCGCCGTCCAGCCCGCTTCGACGCGGGGAATCCAATCAAGGTCTTTCGAATTGAAGAATGCATGTTCACCGACTGATGAAAAGCGGCGGACCAGCCATTCCGCGGGCCTGTAACAGACCCGGTACGCGCCAACATTGGCCGCCTTGACCATGAGCTTCATCGGCAAGCTGCGATTCATGAGAGACCTTCTTTCCTTGTTGGCAACCTGTTCATCGGGGGGGCGCGCCCAGGGACTGGCTTGCCGTCGGTCGGAAACGGGCGCTTTTTTCCATCTCCGGCCGGCCACTGTTCAATCACCTTCGGTATTGGGGGCCAAAGATGATCGTATTTTGTGAAAGCCATGCAGAAATGGGCTGGTCCGAACGGACCACGCGGCGCCAGACGGAAACCACGATGAAACCGATGCGCGCTGCGCTGGACGGGATTAGCAAATGTCAGCCCCATGGGCCGCGGGCAATCGCCCGAACGCTGCGCACGCATGCCGGCTTGTTACGCTTATCCCATGCCCATGTTCAATCCGTCGCGTGAAGAAGTCCGCCGATTCTTCTTCGCCACCTGGCGCAAGTATCGCGCGCAGGTGCCGCTCGAGGGGTTGGAGAAAACAGCGCTCGAGGTGGTACTGCTGCATCCGGAGTATCACGCACTGCTGCAGAACGAGGACACCAACATCGGCCGCGATTTCCAGCCCGAGGGCGCGCAGCTAAATCCCTTCCTGCACCTCTCGCTGCACGTTGCTCTCGCCGAACAGCTGTCGATCGATCAGCCCGCCGGCATCCGTGCGTTGCACGCACAACTTCTGGCGCAAGCAGGGTCCGATCACGACGCGCTGCACCAGTTGCTGGAATGCCTCGGCGAGGCGGTTTGGCAGGCGCAACGCGATCGCGCCGTGCCGGATGATCAGGCCTATCTCGACTGCATCCGCCGCAAGTTGAGATAGCGATCCAGACAAGAAAAAAGAGGAGGCGAATGCTCCTCTTTGCTTTGATGCCGAGTGCGCTTGCTGCGTCAGTATTTGACCTTCAGGTCACCCTTCAGGCTGGCGTAGTAGGCCGCCAGGTCCTTGATGTCCTGCTTGGAAAGGCCCTGCGCCATGGGCATCATCATCGGGTTCTTGCGTACGCCTTTCTTGTAATCGCGCAACGCCTTTTCCAGGTAGTCGGCCGGTTGGCCGGCCAGCTTCGGAAATTCCGGCGTCATCGGGGTATTGCCGTCCGGCCCATGGCACGCCGCGCACATCTGGGCTTTCTCCTTGCCTGCGGCCGGATCCGCGGCAAAGGCGCCACCGGCGGCGGCGAAACCGGCTCCGGCAATGATCGCAATCAGCAGCTTGTTCATATCTCCCTTTTCGCAGCTTGAAGCGGATTTATTTCTTGCCCGCATCAGCATAGTAGGCGGCCAGATCGGCCATGTCCTGCTCGCTGAGGCTGGACGCGATTGCCTTCATGGTCGCATGGTTGCGATCGCCCGCCTTGTATGCCTTGAGGGCCGCCACGATGTAACCGGGGTTCTGTCCGCCGAGCTTTGGTACGCGGTAGGTCTCGGGATAGGCGGCGCGGAACCCTGGAATGCCGTGGCAACCGGCACACATCGAGGTCTTGCTCTTGCCTGCCGCAGGATCTCCTTCGGCAAGCAACGGAATGGCAGTGGTGGCCAACAAGACCGACAGACCAACTCTGGTGAGACTGCGGAGTTTCATGACTCGGAGCTTTCCTGTTTTTTGGCGATAAAAAACCGCGCAACTTTAGCCGAAGCGGATATCCCGGTCAACGTTGGCGCGGCCCTCGAACGACAGGCATCCGTTCAGCCCCCGGGCAGGGGTGACCCCTCCGCTATCGGTACCGAATGGGTGAACCTGCGGTCGTGGGTATCCTCCACTTCGATCTTCAGTTCGCCTTTGTCCTGCGGGCTAAAATAAAAGCGGAAATTTGGATTGTCCGAAATGGAGAAATCCACCTCGGCGTCCATCACCGGCTTGCCTTCGAACGAAACCTTAACGCTGCGCACGAACTGAGGCACCTTGCCGGCATCGAAATCCGCCGCCAGCGCGGATTCATTCGGATGGCGGATCATCAGTTGCACCAGGTTGGGCTGGCCGTAAGTGACGAAACTGTCATCGAATCGCAGTTTCATTTTTCCGAGCAATGCCTCCGGAACGAAGTTCTTGCCGTTGGGTGCCGAGCAGCCACCAGCCGCCTTTACCCAGCGCTGCGCCATGTAAAGCTTCCCGTCGTTCATTTCCGCCACCGCGCGCACGAAGCTGAAATCCTCGAAACGCAGGCGTGTCTCGACCTGGGCGCGGCCGCTCGACGGAGTGAAATGAAACACGCCCGCGGTTGGAGACGGGTTGCGTTCGACGATCAGGTAGATCGCCTTGATATAGTCGTTATCGGTTTGAGCGATCTGCGCCTTGACCGCTACCGGCACTGTCGACGCATCGTCGGCCCGCGTGTTGAGATAGACGCGAATGACGTCCCGGCCGTCCGGATTGATCACCCGGTCGCCGAACATCAGTTGCCTGATCGGTTCCCAATACGGACTGCGCGCAGCGTCGGGTTCGGCCTTTTCGTTCGCGGCCGCGGGCACGGCGCAAGCCAATGCCAGTAGCACTGTGGCAATCCGGTGCATGCCGCCGTTCATCCGCGTTCTCCCTTGATCTGCTTTCCGCTTGCGAATCCGTGCGAAGTATACCCCCAATCCGCCGCGGAACCGGGTGGCTCATTCCCACTCGAGTTCGGTATAGGCAGTGGTGACGTTACGGCGGTGAAAGGTTTCGAAGGCGGCCCAGTGCTTGGCCTCGGCAAGACCCACCTCGTCGATGGCCTGTTGAATCGTCTTCCGGTTCCGGATAGCTGCCCGCGTTTCCTCTAGGATCACCGTGAAATAGCGCCTCTGCGGCTCGAGTACCTGCGGCCACGGCTGCTGCGAGCGTCCATGCCCCGCCACATAGTGCGCCGCATCGACCTTGCGCAACGCTTCCATGACCGCGAGAAAACCGGTGATGGTGGCATCGATAACCGGCGTATGCTCCACGAACAGAAGGTCCGACAGCCAGAAGGTGCGGGTCGAGCGATCGAATACCGTGAGATCGTCGTCGGTGTGCGCCGGCGGCCAAGCCTGCACCAGCACCGTTCTGCCGCCGAGATCGACTTCGAGCCGGGCGTCGACCAGCATGGTGGGCTGTACGATCTCGCTGCCGTCGGCAAGATCTCCCAGATCGCGCCGCAAATAGTTGAGGTAAGGTCGCGCACGTGCGGCAAGTTGCCGCGGATAATTCCGGTGCGCGATGAAATCGGGCCCGTCATCGAGGAACGCGGCCGCTCCAAAAAAATGGTCCGGGTGAACGTGCGTGAGTACTACGTGGCAGATCGGCACCTGCGTCACCCCGCGGATTGCCTTTTTCAACGCCAGGCCCACCGCGAGCGATCCTCCCGCGTCCACTACAAGCACGCAGCGCTCGCCGACGATGAAACCGATGTTGGCGTTGTCACCCAGATTCTGCGGCGAGCGCTCCTGCAGGCTGCCGTAATGTACGTAATTCCCGGGAGCGACCTCGGTTATTTCGAACTTCCCAATCGCCGCCGGCTGCGCGGCGGTTGCGGTTTGGGAGACGATCACGGACATTGCAGCAAGAATGGTTGCCGTTATCTTCATCCGATCCAAGCATTCCCCGTATGCGTTCGGGGCCATTAGAACAGAATCCATTTCCGCTTGCCCGCGCAGATGGTCTCGATTACGGTGAATGCTTTGAGCGAAATTCCCTGCCCATGACTCCGGAGCGATCCACCGGGTGGCGGCTGGCCACGACTGCGCTGCGTACGCTCGCCGTTACGGTCCTCGTCGCGGGCGTGGTTCGCGCGGCAGACGAACTCACGCCGGCGAGGATTGCCGACGGCGTGTACGCATTCATAGCCGATACCGGCGAGATTTCCCCCGCAAATCGCGGCAACGTCGGCAACAGCGGCTTCATCGTCGGGCCGACCGGCGTAGTCGTGGTCGACACGGGCATCTCGTATCGGCACGGCCGGCGCATGCTCGCGGCCATCGGCCGAATAACCGCGAAGCCGGTCGAGCTGGTGGTGGTCACACACGCCATGCAGGAATTCCTGTTCGGCAACGCCGCATTCGAGGAACGTGGCGTTGCCATCCTCGCTCACAGCGAAACCGCCGCGCTGATGAAAGCGCGCTGTGCACAGTGCCTGGACAACCTGCGCCCGCTTCTCGGCGATGAGCTGGAAGGCACACGGCTGGTGCTGCCCCAGCGGCAAGTCAGCGCAAGCACGACCATCGAAGCCGGCGGCCGCACCCTCGAACTGCTCCACCTTGGCTGGGCCAGCACGCCGGGCGATCTTGCAGTGTTCGACCGCGCGACCGGCACCTTGTTTGCCGGGGGCCTGGTTGCGGTAAACCGCATTCCCGAAATACGCGACTGCGATTTCGAAGGCTGGAGGCGCGCGCTCGGCAAGTTGAGGGAACTGCCGGTGAAGCACGTTGTACCCGGACACGGCCCCGTGTCCGCTGCGGATGCGATCCGGTCCACTGCGGATTACCTGCGCGCCCTGGATAATAAGATCAGGGCGCTGTACGCAAGCAGCTCGAGCCTGCTTGAATCGGTGGATAACGCCGCGCTGCCGGAGTACAGCGCCTGGGGCCTGTATGCAACCACCCATCGGCAAAATGCGCTGCATCGCTACCTGCAACTGGAAATCGAGGAACTCGGCGGCGACCCCCGGTCGACGGCGCTGCCGCAACGCTGAACTTCAGGACAGTTCTGAATCCGTGTTTCGGGCTGCAGCGTATCCATCCACTATAATGCGCCGAACAACTGCCTGAACACATGGGTCACCGCCTGACCAAGATCTATACTCGCACCGGCGACGCCGGCACTACCGGACTCGGCGACGGTACGCGCGTGACCAAGGACAGTCTGCGCATCGAGGCAATCGGTGCAGTCGACGAACTGAACAGCAGCATCGGCGTCCTGCTCGCCGAAACGCTCGCCGATGCGGCACGGCAGTGCCTGCACGATGTGCAGCACGACTTGTTCGATCTCGGCGGCGAACTCAGCATCCCGGGCTACGCCAGCATCGACGATACGCATGTTGCGCGGCTAGAGCGGCTGCTTGACCGGTTCAACGCCGACCTGCCCGCGCTCAAGGAATTCATCCTGCCCGGCGGGTCGCGCGCTGCCGCGCTGTGCCATGTTGCGCGCACCGTCTGTCGCCGGGCAGAGCGCCGCGTGGTCACCCTCGCCGCCGCGGAACAGCTGTCCCCCGCGTTGCAGCGCTACCTGAACCGGCTCTCCGATCTGCTGTTCGTGCTTTGTCGCGTGCTCAACCGGGACGCCGGCGTGAGCGACGTGTATTGGCAAAAGGGCAAGAATCGGGGCGAGCGCACGTGACCGCCATGGATGCGGAGCAACTCTACGATCTGCTGTCGCGCTGCGCCATGGGCGACCAGCAGGCATTCAAGACGCTTTATCAGCACAGCTCCGCGAAACTGTTTGCCGTTGCGGTACGTATAACCCGTAGAAGGGACTGGGCTGAAGAAGTACTGCAGGAGAGTTTCATCAACATCTGGAACCATTCCTCGGGCTACAACGCAGCGAAAAGCGCGCCGATGACCTGGATGACCGCGATCGTGCGCAACCGGGCGCTGGATCTGCTGCGCCGGCCGCGGGAAGTCGAAATCGACGCAAACCACGAGGAAATGGTGGCATCGATTCCGGACGAATCGCCCGGCCCCGAGGAATTGCTCAAGCGGTCCATCGAGGCCGGCGCGCTTGCGGAATGCATGAAACAACTCACCGGCGATCAGCAACGAAGCATCGCGCTGGCTTTCTTCAACGGGCTTTCCCACGGCGAACTCGCGAGACAGATGCAGAAGCCTCTCGGCACCGTGAAGACCTGGATTCGCCGCGGACTGGAACGCCTGAAAAGCTGCCTTGATGCCCAGGGCATATGACGCAATCCCGCTGACAAGCCGGCATACCCGACCGAAAAATGAAATTGGCCAACGAAGACCTGCGCAACAAACTGGCCGCCGAGTATGTGCTCGGCACCATGTCCGCGCACGCCCGCCGGCGCTTCGCCCTCAAATTGAAGGAAAGCCCGGCGCTGCGCCGGGCGGTGGCCGGATGGGAGGAACGCCTGGCGCCTCTGGCACTGGCGCTGCCGGAGGTCGAGCCGCCGTCGCGGGTCTGGCAGGCGATCGAATCCAGAATTCGACCGGCCACGCGGGCTGCTCCGGGACTGCTGCAAACCTTGTCGTTCTGGCGTTTCTCCTCGATCGCCAGCGGTCTGGTCGCACTGGCGCTACTGCTCGTGGTCGCGGTTCCCGGTCCGGTTGCGCCGCCGGCCGCGGAAACCAGAATGGTGGTAGTGATGAACGATTTGAAAACCAGGAATCCGGCGATGACGGCGTCCTGGGAAGCGGGCAAACCCGGGAAACGCGCGCTTCGCATCCGCGTGATCGGCCACGCCGAGATGGCGCCTGGCACCGCATGGGAGCTGTGGATATTGCCGGGTGAAAATCAAAATCCGATATCGCTTGGCCTGATTACCACCCACAACACCCAGACTTTGATTGTTCCGGAAGCATTGGCCGTGAAGCTGGACCAAGCCCGGGGCCTGGCCATGAGCGTGGAGCCTGCCGGGGGCTCGCCGACCGGCTTGCCGACGGGGCCGGTACTCTACGCCGGCCCGTTGGTCGAGACCTAGGGAAGCTCTGACCAAGTTCCGCGACGCGCGTTGCGCCAAGTGCGGATGACTGCTAGGGACGCCGGAGCGCGGAAGAGGGGCCCCTCTGGGGATGTGACCGCGTAGGCGTCCCAACGAGCGTACATCATCGGCGTGCAATGCGAGCGACTCCGGGTCGCATCCACCGGCCAAGGCCGGCGGAACCTGCTCCGCCTGCGCGCTCGCGCTCCGCAGATGCGGCTGAAGCCCC
>Ga0134123_10000723_pt1 | contig 21781 bp, 22 predicted proteins | sample KB303_FD_96460 | JGI IMG/M metagenome (GOLD analysis project Ga0134123, IMG submission 96460) | Terrestrial soil microbial communities without Nitrogen fertilizer from Kellogg Biological Station, Michigan, USA - KB3-0-3 | ecosystem: Environmental > Terrestrial > Soil > Unclassified ...
AACCAGCATGACATTGCGGTGCGGAAGATATCGGGCAATTTTGTCGGCGTTCACCACCACCAAAATGACCAGGATATGAACGACCACCGACATCCAGAAAGCTTCCCGCTTGCGTGAGCGGGCAAGTTCGTCACGCGCTTGGATCAAGAGCGTGGGGAAATCGTGCATTTCCCGGTATGCGGACTCCCAAGTCCCCGCGTCGAAAAGGTCGCCTTGCTCGGGCTGTGGCCGCGACGGAGGTGGCTCAAGCGGGATTTGCGTCAGAGACATCGCGGACTATGGGATGAGATGCGCCTTGCCTACATTCTCTCACTTTTTTCGCCGTGAGGAGGAGTCTTTCCAAGCAAGCACTTAGAGCGAAAGTAACGTCTTCAGGCTAGCCCAGGAGGCTCACTTCGGCGGTCAAGAAGTGTAAAGAGTTAGGCATCAGGCAGGGCTGGCAAGGCCGAGTTTGTCGGCGTGGGCCGAGATCTGGGCCAGCACTTCCAGAGCCACTCCCAGGGCGCGGCGTCCGTCCTCGAGAGCTACAGTCGGGGCTTTCCGAGTACGAACGGAATCGAGAAACGCTCGAAGTTCCCCGCGAAGCGGTTCCTCCGGGGTTATGGAGGGTTTGGTCATCTTGATATCGGGATTCGCCGAGGGTATCCCCGTGACGTCTCCCACGGTGAAAATCAGCACGTCCTGGCGGCCATAGTCGATGGAAATATATTGTCGGGGCTGGAAAAAGCGCAGCTTGCGTACCCGTTCAGTCGAGACGCGACTGGCAGTCAAATTGGCAACGCAGCCGGATTCGAATTCGATCCGGGCGTTCGCAATGTCCACTTTGCTCGAAAGAATCGGCAAACCCGCGGCGCGGATTTCCTTGACCGGTGATTTCACAAAGGCCAGCACTGCATCAAGATCATGGATCATCAGGTCAAGGACAACATCCACGTCGAGGGAACGCGCGGTAAAGACGCTTAGACGGTGGACCTCGAAGAACAGCGGCTTCGTAATCATGGGAAAGGTGGCTTGCACAGCCGGATTGAAACGCTCGAGGTGGCCTACCTGTGCAATACGTTTCTCTCGGGAAGCGAGTTGAATCAGCTCATCGGCTTCGGCCAGAGTCGGGGTAAGAGGCTTCTCGATGAGAACGTCTAAGCCCGCCAGCATCAGCTGGCGGGCAACCGCGGCGTGGTGCACGGTGGGAACGGCCACCGAGGCTGCATCTATCTTTGCGGACGACAGCAGGGCATCAACCGACGAATAGCCGGTGCAGTTGAATTCACGAGCAAGCGCTTCGACGCGGGTTGGATTGGTGTCAACGACCGCCGCGAGCGTCATCGGTTGTCCGGTCTTCTCAAGTTCGTGATAGACGCGCGCGTGGTTGCGGCCAAAAGCACCGCAACCAATCACAGCTACAGACAGAGGACGATCGGAGCCATTGCTCATCGTGAGCCGCAGGATATCAGGAACGCTCTTGCGAGTGTTCCTCAGCGCCGGGCGCGTTTGAGAATGGCAATTTGCCCCGCGTGATAGGCGGCGTGCTGCACCGCGCCGTAGAGCATGAAGCGGACGTCGTACTCTTTTCCGGGAACGGGATCGTCCAGCCGCGAATTGGGCAGTGCGGAAACCATCTTCATGAGTTCGGCATGAGTTTCTCGAAGATTGGCCACCGTGCTCTGCCAGGATGGTTCGGTCGTGCTGTCGAGGTAGCCAAAGTTCTGCGCATCACTCAGAGTAGCTACCTTACCTTGCAAGCGACGGCAAACCACCTGTTCCCACCCCGCCAAGTGGATGACCAACTCCCAAATACAGTGAGCATTTGTGATCGGACGCGCGGCTGCCGTCTTGGCGTCAATGCCGTCGAGGATCTCCATGAGCGCCGGTCCATGCCAGGCCTCGCCATCAAAGGCGCGGGTCAGTTGGTCGATGATGAAAGAAATTTCGGACATTGCTCTCCTCAATATACCGCGCTCTCATCCCGACGCGCGACGAGCGCGAGCAGGGATCTCACGATGGGCTGACATCAGAAGGTCGTCGTGGGCCTCGACCTAGTCGGCGAGGGCCGCGATTCCTGCCCGGTCTGCAGCCCCGAATACGGCGTCGCCGTCAATGAGGAGGCACTTGCCCGCATCGAGCCCAAGGCAGGTGGCTCCGGCCCTTCGCATCACCTCGATGGTCTTGACCCCAACCACGGGAACGTCAAAACGCATGTCCTGCTTGGGCTTGGCGACCTTGACGACGGTGAGGTTGCGATCCAGAGTAGACGGAGCGGGAGGGAGCGACGCCATGATGTGACCGGCGCGCTCGATGGTGGCATCGGTACCTTCCATGGCTTCGACAGCAATGCAGGCGCTCTCCGCAATGACGACTGTCTGGCCGATGTCGTAATGGCCGAGGGCGCGCGCGACCTCGCGTCCGTAAGCAATGTTCTTGCGCTCTTGCTCGGAGGGTGCACGTTTGGTAGGCACTCCAGGTTTGACCAACAGAGGTTCCAGCAAACCGGTTGAGTTCTCTAGCACAATGCCCTCGTCGGCGAGGACCTTGGAGATGGCGCCCAAAAGCGAATCTGTGTTGCGCGTCGTGAGCGAAAGCAACAATTTGGCGAGCCGCCAGTCAGGACGGATGCTGGAGAAGATCTGTTTATGCTTCACCTGCCCGGCCATAACGGCACGCGTGATGCCTTCTTGGTGGAACGTGTGTATCAGCTTTGACAGTTCGCCGAGCGAAAGCCAGTAAACGGCGGCAGCACCCTGAGACTCGATCTCGGGAGCGGTCTCTTCTTTAATCGCGGCCACCACAACGTCGTAACCCTGCCCACGAGCTGCCTCCAACACGAGGAAAGGAAACCGCCCGTTACCGGCAATGAGACCGAGTTTGGGAGACATAGTCGTTAAGGATCGCTGAAATTGACTGACCTGATCTTATACATTCCCGCTGGGCCAGCGAGCCCTGGCCTTCGCCATGCATCGTAGCTACTACTTGATCACTCCACGCTCGCTCGATTCTACGAACTTGATCAGCAGATCCACATCTTCGCCGCGATCGGGTTCGGACTTGAGCTTCTCCAAGGCTTGGGAGGTATTCAGCTTCGACGCGAGCAGAAGTTTATAGGCGTGATGGATCCTGCGAATGCGCTCTTTTGTAAAGCCGCGACGCTCGAGTCCGACGGAGTTCAAGCCATAAGCGTGCGTACCGCGCTCGGCAGCCGTCTTCGAAAACGGCAGGACGTCGCGGGTGATCGTGGTTCCGCCGCCGATAAAGGAGTGCGCCCCGATGCGGACGAAGTGGTGCACGGGGCAGAGGGCGCCTACCGTAGCCCAATCCTCGACCGTTACGTGCCCGCCTAAGGTCGCGGCGTTCGCCAAGATGACGTAGTCGCCGATCGAGCAGTCGTGTGCGATGTGGGTGTAGGCCATGACTAGGATATGATTGCCCACTTTCGTCAGACCGCCGCCCTTTACTGTGCCGCGATTGATGGTGACAAACTCGCGGACGGTATTGTCATCCCCCATTTCGAGTCGAGTAGGTTCGCCCTTGTAACTCACGTCCTGTGGCGCCAGGCCTATCGAAGAGAACGGGAAGAACCTGTTGTTCGCGCCGATCTTGGTAGGTCCATCGATGACGACGTGGGAAATCAGTTCGCAATGATCACCAACTTCGACCTGGGGGCCAATAACGCAGTATGGCCCGATTTTGCAGGATGGAGAGACTCTCGCCGAGGAATCAATAACTGCTGTGGGGTGGACGTTCATGTATGCGAAGAGACGGAACGATTTTGTCGCTGGGTAATTTAGAAATTATGTAACTTAGGACCATTCTCCCCAACGCTTCTTGCAACATCGATGGCGCAAGGTGTTACTTACAAGGATTGCCCAACTGCCAAATTTCAACCTACTCGGTTGTTGTGCTCTCGCCCGGTGATCCCGGGCTGCCCGGCTTCGGAACGAGCTGACAGGTGACGGTGGCTTCCGCCGCCCGCTTTCCTTCAACGTAGGCGATCCCCTGCATGCGCACCGCTTTGCGTCCGCTGCCCTCGCGCCACGCGAGCACCTCAACTTCAATTCGCACCTGATCTCCGGGGACCACCTGCCGGCGGAACTTGGCTCGTTCAATTCCAGTGAATACGATCAGCTTCTCATCGCGATCCGACACTTCGGTCAGCAATAGGGCGCCGCCCGCTTGCGCGATGGCTTCCACGATCAGGACTCCGGGCATGATTGGCGACCCTGGAAAATGGCCGACAAAGAACGGCTCGTCGATGGTCACGTTTTTGATGGCCACGATGCGCTGCTTGCGCACGAGATCGACCACGCGGTCGATGAGCAGCATCGGGAAGCGATGCGGGAGGATCCGCATGATGTCGTTGATGTCGTAGTGGATGTGCTCGGCGGCCGGATTCTCAGGGATTTCAGCGGTTTCACTCATTTGCGGCGAGTTGTTCGTCTCCATGCAATCGCCTCACCGGGCTCAGATTCGCCGAGAGACATGCTGGTCTACTTGAGGGAGAATTATACTTTATTACTCACGCTCGGCTGTGGTGAGGCGCCGGTCTCTCCCGAGTATGGCTGGGGCTTGAGCCGTGGCGAAAGCGAAAATAGAAACCTTTGCGGCGTTAGCCGTTGAGTTAAGCTCTCCCATTCGGATGACTACACCTACCCGACAGCTGCAACTCCGCTACTTTCGCCAGCAGCAATCCACAATTCTCGACACCATCGAGCAGCTCGTCACCCTCGAGTCCCCGAGTGACGTCAAGGCCGCGGTGGACCGCGTCGCCACGGTGCTCGTCTCGCGTTTCGAACAACTAGGCGGCAAGGTCCGCGTTCACGCTTCGGAAAAGTTCGGGAATCACATCCAAGTAGACTTTCGAGGCAATTCCCGTCAAAAACCTCTTCTTTTGCTTGGACACATGGACACGGTTTATCCCGTAGGCACGATTTCGAAGATGCCGTTTCGTTTGGGCAAACACAGAGTCTGGGGACCCGGAGTATTTGACATGAAGGCTGGGATTGCCTTGCTTCTGCATGTGATCGAAGGACTCTTGCAGTGGAACAATTCGGTGCCGCCTCGCCCCATGACCGTGCTGCTGGTGTCGGATGAGGAGGTGGGCAGCGCATCATCGCGGCAAATCACCGAGCGCCTGGCGCGGCAGTCCGAAGCCGTTCTCGTGCTCGAGCCAGCCGCTGGTCCGAAGGGTGCGATTAAGACAGCGCGCAAGGGGATAGGCGAATATACCCTGCAAGTCCAGGGCGTGTCCGCGCACTCCGGCCTCGACTTCGAAAAGGGACACAGTGCGGTCCTGGAGCTCTCGCGGCAAATTCTGAGGCTGTCGGAATTGACTGACCCGCAGCGCGGAACAACCATCAACACCGGCAAGATCAGCGGCGGCACGCGAACGAATGTCGTTCCCGCGGAGGCGAGCGCGCTCATGGACTTGCGAGTCAAGACGAAGCGGGACGCGGAGAGACTACACCGGCGCTTGATGTCTCTGCGGCCGTTTGATCCAAAGTGCCGAATTACCATCCGCGGCGGCATGAACCGTCCCCCGATGGAGCGAACCGCAAAAGTGGGCGCCCTATACCGAAAGGCCGCACAGATCGCGCGCGAGTTGGGCTGGAAGCTAGAGGAGGCTGCGGTTGGCGGCGGTTCGGATGGGAACTTCACTGCGGCTCTCGGTGTGCCCACCCTCGATGGACTGGGTGCAGTTGGAGATGGCGCGCACGCCGTCCACGAATCGGTCGTTGTCTCTGAGCTTCCGAAGCGTGCCGCCTTACTGGCGGGCATGCTTTCTTCCTAGTTGGGCTTCCCACATCTTCTGATGCCCTGAGATAGCTGCCTTCCCCCTCTTCGATAGGAAACCAGAGTTACTCATCCGAACGCAATCGGTGATTCGGAATCAGATGGTTCACTGCGATGGCTGTCGACCACCGGCCCGGCAAGGACGCGCGTGCAGTATTACACTGTTCAGTTCGCCGGGGCCCGGCAGCGGCTCCGGAATGGAGATCTTATGCCTGCTGCAACTCGTACCGATCCTCTCGCATTTCTTTCCGACCAACTGAATGAACTTAAGGTCAAGGGTACGCACTTCCGCCTGCGCGTACTCGACGACGAGCAAGCTCCGGTGTGCACTTTTGACGGCAAACGGGTGATCAATCTGGCTTCCAATAACTACCTCGGGCTGACCACGCATCCCAAGCTGCGCGAGGCGGCTCTTGAGGCCACGCGTCAATACGGGGTCGGCTCCGGTGCGGTGCGGACCATTGCCGGAACCATGAAGATCCATATGGAGTTGGAGGAGAAGATCGCCCGCTTCAAGGATGTGGAGGCGTGCGTTGTGTTTCAGTCGGGCTTCACGGCAAACGCTGGAACCGTTTCGGCGATTTTAGGCAAAGACGACTTCATCATCTCCGACCAGTTGAACCATGCTTCGATTATTGATGGCGCTCGTTTGTCGCGAGCAAAGATTCTGGTTTTTGAACACAAAAACGTCAGCGATGCAGAGGCCAAGCTGGCTAGCGTGAAGGACCAGCCTGCGCGTAAGCTGCTGATCACCGACGGCGTCTTCTCCATGGACGGGGACATCGGCCCGTTGCCTGCTCTCTGTGACTTGGCGGAGAAGTATGGCGCGATCATGATGGTGGATGATGCACACGCCTCGGGTGTTCTCGGCCGCAATGGGCGCGGCACGATCGACCATTTCAAAGTGCATGGGCGGGTGGACATTCAAGTCGGGACCTTGTCCAAGGCAATCGGTGCGCTAGGCGGATACGTTTGTGGCACGCGCGAGCTGATTGACTTTCTCTATCACCGCGCGCGGCCGTTCTTGTTCTCGACTTCGCATCCGCCTTCGGTGGCAGCGGCCTGCATTGCGGCCTTCGATGTGCTCGAGCAGGAGCCCGAGTTGATTGAGAAGCTCTGGGGCAATACCCGCTTCTGGAAAAAAGAGTTGGGGCTCCTCGGATTCGATATTGGCGGGAGAACCACGCCGCCTAGCGAAACACCCATAACCCCAATCATCCTCGGCGACGGCAAGCTCACCATGGACTTCTCGCGCGAGCTGTTCCAGGAAGGCGTGTTTGCGACCGGAATCGCCTACCCCACAGTGCCGGAGGGTAAGGCGCGCATCCGCACAATTATGACAGCGACGCATACCAAAGAGGATTTGGAGCAAGCCCTACAGGTGCTGGAGAAGGTGGGACGGCGGACGGGGATCCTCGGTTAGTCCATTACTCTTCTAAGCTCCGCCAAAGAGCTAATTCGGGTGGCCAAGATGCGGGTCTTCTCACGGACCGGCTATCTTCTCCCGCGAGGTTGTGGGGCGGTGTAATCCTTCGGATACAACACAACGGACCGGCGCAAGCCTTCGCCGGTGCTCTCAGTATGTAGGTCGTGTTCCTCGCGCAATGCGAGGTGCAAGATCCGGCGCTCTCGTGAGGACATGGGTGCGAAGGTGTAAGGAGAACCGGTCTGCCGGACTTTGTCGGCGGCGACACGGGCTGAAAGGCGCAGTTCTTCGAGGCGTGCCTTGCGGTGGCCCATGCAGTCGAAGCTGATTTTCTCGTGCTCGTTGCCGGTCAGCCGGAGCATCTCCATGGCGAGGAGTTCGAGGGCGCGCAACAATTCGCCGCCGCGCTCTAGAAGCAGCTGCGCGTCAGGGCCGGCGAATTCGACGAGGACTTCCGGGCGCTCCCAGTCGCGATCGTCACTGACGGGCGGATCGACGGTGATGCGGTATTTAAGCCTGAAGCCCGCGTGTTTGACGACGGGACCAAGGAACGTATTGAGCTGGTTTGCTGCCTGGATTTTGTCCATAGATAGCTATGCGCTTGGCGCGGTGAGCCCTGAGCAAAGTCGGCTTCCGCATGATATTCCTCTTTGCTTCTCGCTGGTTCGCTCGCTCCTCAATGCCCGCCGCCCGAAGCTATTTATCTTTCTTCCTCGCCCGTTTCGCAGCTATCTCCCGCATCTCCCGGCCGAGTTCGGTGCGATTCATGACCCAAGTCTGCAGAATCATGATCACGTTACTCAAGGCGTAGTACAGGTTCAAGCCGGCTGGCATGCGGAAGAAGAAAAAACCCATCATCAGCGGCATCATGATGTTCATCATCCGCTGCTGTGCCGGATCCATGCCAGCCTGCGGCGTCATCTTCTGCGTAATCCAGAAGCTCACGACGACCAGTGCCGTCAAGATGAAGTATGGATCTGCAGCGGAGAGGTCACGGATCCACAGCCAGTGCGCCTGCCGCAGGTCGATGGCTGTGCTGAGGACTTTATAGTAGGCGATGAAGAACGGCATTTGGATCAGCAGGGGTAGGCAGCCGCTTGCCGGATTGACGTTTTCCCGCTTATAGAGATCGGCGATCTCTTTGTTCATCTCCTGCTTGCGCGGATCGCGCATGCTGTACTTCTTGTACTTCTCTTGGATCGCCTTCATCTGTGGCTGCACCCGCTGCATCTTCAGCGCGGACTTCAACTGGTAGAAGCGCAGGGGGAGCAAGGCGATGGTGATCACGATCGTCTGCAAGACGATGGACCAGCCCCAATTGTGAACGAACTGGTTCATCCACCGCAGCCATATAAAAAGCGGGCGGGCGATGATGGTGAACCAACCAAAGTTGACCATGGTCCGGAGGTCTTTGGCAGCGCCGCTGATGGTCGGCACCAAGACCGTCTCTAAGACGGGGAGCGCCTTCGGACCAACGAAAAGTCTTCCAGTAAACGTTCCCGGCCGGCCGACGGCCGCGCCTACGACCTCGGCGTTCCTGGTTTCGTTCGGCTTGTTGGGATCGGGAATGAGTTCAATAGGATTATTCAGCGTGACCGCGAGAAGGTTCTCCGGGGTGTCGGGAATGAAAACTGCCGCGAAGTACTGGCTGCCCACCCCGATCCAGTTGTAAGAGCCATGGAGGGTGTTCCCGCCGGAAATCTTGCTAACGCTGATGTGCTCCGTGTTGTTGTTGAATTGATATTCCAGCTGGCCCGAGGCGAAGCCAGCGAGGGTGCTCTGATCCCCAAAGCCGGAAGGCCAAGCCGGGAACGCATAAGCCGGGCTCCCGTTCAAAAAGACAGAAGTGTCAAGGCTTATCGCGTAGCTATGGTCGAAATGAAAGATTTTGCGGACGGTGAGGCCGCCGTTTGAATAGTCGAACTCGATCTCCGCCGGTGCTGCCAGGGCGGCCGCAGTAGTGCTCGGCACGTATAGGGCGGAGCTCAACGTGTTGCGCAGGTTTTCGTCATAGGTCCAGAGCGAAAGCGGATAGCCGTACTTGGCGGCGGCTTTCGCATTGACCATATCGAGCGGTTTGCCTTGGTCGTCTTTGAACTTCTTCAGGATCCACGACCTCACCTCCGCGCCACGATTGGTTAAGGTAATGCGATAGAGGTCGTTCTCGATGACGGTTTCCGATTCCGAGGTGGCTTGTTGCGGCGCGGCGGGCGCCGCCCTACCAGCTGATTTGCCCTCGGTTGTCCGTACCTGCGCACCTGCCGACGGGGTGGAAGGCGCGCCTGGCTGGATCGGCTGCTCAACAGGTCGTGCCGTGCTCCTCTGCTGTTGCGGCGGTTGCGGCGCGTACTTGCGCATATAGTACTGCGCTCCAAAGATAGCGACCGCCATCAGCAGAAAGACCAGCAGGATGTTTTTGTCCATGCCCGGTTCGGATTGTGGGTTCTTGTATTCAGGCATGTTCAGACCGTGTGGGGACGGGCGTTCCCTTCCGAGGCTCCCAGCAGGCGCGCTTTTCGCCGCATGGGGTGGTTGTTTGTCCGGAGAATGGCAGTTGCAGAGCGGGTCGATCTTCCCTCCGCCGGCACCGGGTCGTATCCGCCGCGCACCAGTGGATGGCAGCGCAGCAGGCGCCAAATCGCCAGAGCCGATCCGCGCACTGCGCCGTGCCTATCGAGCGCTTCCATTGCATACTCAGAACAGGTCGGCGTGTAACGGCAGGCTGGAAGAAACAGCGGTGAAAGCACCCGCTTGTATGCTTGCAGGAGCGCGATCAGGAACGCGGCTGGGATGCGGCTAGGCTTCAACGCTTCTCTTTCTGCAACGTCTTTCCAATTACTACGAATGTTTTGGCGACTTCGTTCCGGAGCTCGGAAAACCCGACGGTCAGTAACGTCCGCTTGGGATTAATGACAATGTCCGCATCCAGCCCGGGGTTAGCTCCCTCCAGTCGCACTGCTTCCCGCAACCGGCGCCTCATACGATTGCGCTGGACAGCTCCACCCAGCGCTTTGCTGACCGTGAACCCAACGCGACTCCCCACGCTGCCGTCAGGGTTCTCAGTCGAACGGGCCAGATAAAACACCGTCATATGAGCTGTAAAGTGACGGCGGCCCTTCTTATACACTCGCTCAAAATCCGCGTGATGCAGTAAACGCTGCTTCTTAGGGAAACTATTCTTGATAGTTACAGTCACAGCGGCTTCGGAAACGGCTCCCAAGCGTCAGGTCATCGAGGTCAGGCGCTTGGGGTTTTGCTGAAGCCTGATGTCAGAAGCCTGATGCCGATTCTTACTCCCGGAACCCAGGTTTAACGGAAACTCTTTTGCGCCCCTTGGCACGGCGCCGGGAAATGACGGCGCGTCCGCTCTTGGTCTTCATACGGGTGCGAAAGCCGTGCGTCTTTGAGCGGCGGCGACGGTTCGGCTGGAATGTACGTTTGGGCATGAAAAATCCTGCGCTCCTGTCTTCGACAACTGCGAATGAGTGAAGGAAAAGTATAAATGACAGCGGGAGAAACGGTAAACCGCAGCCTGATGGTCAGTCATTTGAATCTTGCGCACATAACCTGACCATCGAGGTTTGAGCTGCCGAAACGGTCGAAGTTCGCTACCGACCTCCGCGTCGTCCTTTTTGCCAATTCAGTGTGCGGTACAGGATAGAATCCCTTCGCACTAATGCGAACCCCCGATCGGTTACTCGTCCGCAATCCCGCGTTGCACAAGGATTGCAGCAGTTCGAACGTCATCACTTGACAAAAATTCCGCCAACGTTTTGATTTTGTTCAAGCAAGAATTTTCGTCGAAAAGATTTCCACAAAGGCAAAATTTTTGTGCTAGTATGCCGTTCTGTCGAATCAATTTTTGGATGTGTCCGCGCCAGCTCATGAACTTTACTTCTCTGCTGGCAACTAGAGCGACTCTGTACTGCTGATCAGGTTTATACAAGGGCCAGCCCAGCCACGGCCCGCAAGAAAACTTAATACCTTATGTCCGTTCCGACTCCTACACTCAGTCCGAATCCTTGGTTGCGCGTTCTGGACGCGCTCGAAAAGAAAATCAACCGGCACTCGTACGATACTTGGCTTAAACCGACTCGCTATTCCCACTCAAGCAACGGCATCATGTATGTCCGGGTTCCAACTTCGGATTTCCGCCACGTGCAGGATAAGTACGCTGACCTGATTCAGGAAGCTCTTGACAGCCTGAATATGGATTATCAAGACGTTCAGTTCGTCACTCCCGAAGATGATCCGGCTGCGACACCTGTCCGGCACGATGGCGGACTGTCGGCTCCGACTCCGGGGACTTCGAGCGTTGCTTCAGCTCCAAGTTTTTCTTCGTCACAGGCTCGTTTTGATTGGGATGGCGCCGCGCAACTGAATCCGCGTTACACCTTCGACGCATTCGTGATCGGCAGTGGAAATCAGTTTGCTCATGCGGCATGCCAGGCAGTCTCACAACGACCTTCGAAGGCCTATAACCCGTTGTTCCTGTACGGCGGCGTTGGCATGGGCAAGACCCACCTCATGCAAGCCATTGGGCACGAGGTAAAGCGCGTACAACCCCATGCGGCCATCCTGTACATCTCGAGCGAGAAGTTTACCAATGAGATGATCAACTCGCTGCGTTACGACAAGATGACGTCGTTTCGCGACAAGTTCCGCACTGTCGACGTGCTCCTGATCGATGATATTCAGTTTCTCGCGCAGAAGGAACGCACCCAGGAAGAGTTCTTCCACACATTTAACGCACTGCACGAGTCGATGAAGCAGATCGTAATTGCGAGCGACCGCCCCCCCAAGGAGTTGGCGGAGATCGAAGACCGGCTCCGCAGTCGCTTTGAGTGGGGACTGATCGCGGATATCCAGCCTCCGGATCTCGAAACCAAAGTTGCCATTTTGCAGAAGAAGGCCGAACAAGAGCACGTCACGCTTCCGACCGACGTGGCGCTGTTCATTGCTTCGAATATCCGGTCGAATGTTCGCGAGCTGGAGGGCGCTCTCATCCGCTTGGTCGCGCACTCGTCTCTGATTGGCGCTGAGATTTCGCTGCAGTACGCCCAGCAGGTGCTCAAGAATTTCATTGATTCACAGGCCCGCAAGGTCACAATCGAGTCCATCCAGAAGGCTGTCGCCGAACAGTTCGGGCTCAGGCTGATCGAGATCAAGGCAAAGAACAACTCGCGCGCGATTGTTTATCCGCGGCAGATCGCGATGTACTTGGCAAAACACATGACCGAGGCATCGCTACCTGAGATTGGGCGTCAGTTTGGGGGCAAGCACCATACCACCGTCCTGCACTCGGTCGAGAAGATCGAGGAGACGCGAAAACAGGACAAGGATTTAAACAGGCTGCTGAATAAACTTACCGAGCAATTAGGCGGATAGACAGCAGTTTGGGACGCGTTTTCCAGTTTTCAGCACAGTCTTGCGAACGCATAACTGTGCAGGAATTGTGGAAGGTGTGGGAGAGCGGGTCGGAATTTCAGGTCAGTGCGCAATTGTTCGGCGGCGTTCACGGAAATCGGGATTGATCTTGGACACGAACCCTGAGTCGGCAAGTCGCGCAAGCAATGAAGTTGGACTTGATTTCCACTTTTCCGACGCCCCTACTGCTTCTGCTGTTTTTTATTGGTTTTGAATTTAATATAGGGAAGTCCTAATAGTCGGTGGGCTATAGGCTCAGATTCAAAAGTCCAGCGACAGAGGTTTCGGTCTATGCCGGTTGAAGCGATCGCGTCCGCTGCGGGAACGACCACCATGGAAATCACAGTCAGCAAGTTCGAATTACTCCGTGAACTCTCGGCAACTCAGGGAGTAGTCGAGCGCAAGACCACGATTCCCATCCTTTCCAATTACCTGTTCGAAGCGGCCAGCGACCGCTTGTCCCTGACTGCGACCGACCTCGACCTGAGCCTGCGCACTTCCTGCAATGCCAAGGTGAAGAAGGAAGGCTCGTGCACCATCCCAGCGCGTAAGCTGCATGATTACGTGAAGCTACTGCCCGATGCCGACATCACCCTCAGGCTGCTGGAAAATCATTGGGTCAGCATTCGTTGCGGCCGATCGAATACCAAGATGGTAGGCATGGCGCGCTCGAACTTCCCCAGCTTGCCGGTGTTTCCGACCGCCGGCGTAGTGAGAATTCCTGCGCAGGTTCTGCGCGGCATGATTGCTCGCACCAGCTTTGCAATTGCCAACGAAGAATCCCGGTACACCCTAAATGGTGCCTTGATGGTGCTCAAGCCTGAGTCGATCACGATGGTTGCGACCGATGGGCACCGCTTGGCGCACGTGGAGCGTGCTGGTGAAAAGTTTGAAGGTGTTTCCGGCGAACTTAAGACGCTCATCCCGAAGAAGGCTATGGATGAATTGCGGTCGCTCGTAGACGCGGCCGATGAAGTGGAGAGCATCGAGTTCGCGAAGGACGAGTCAACGCTGTTTTTCCGCATTGGGCCGCGGCTTTTGACGTCGCGACAATTGACGGGGCAGTTCCCCAACTACGAGGCCGTCCTTCCCAAGGACAACAGCAAGAGCATCTCGCTGCACGGTGAGGATCTAGCCGGCGCCATCTCGCGGGTTGCGCAGTTTGCAGACGAGCGCTCGCGTGCGGTCCGGTTGAAGCTCGAAAAGGGTGAGCTGAAGCTTTCAGCATCGTCCACTGAGACCGGCGAATCGGAAGATTCGATTGAGACCGATTACAACGGTGAGCCTCTAACCATTGGCTTCAACGCCCAATACATTTCAGACTTCCTCAAGGCCACTGGCGCGGGCGACGTTCGGTTGGAACTGAAGGATGCCCAGTCCGCGGGCCAGCTTCGACCCGCAGAGGGTGAGGACTATAAGTACCGCTACATCGTGATGCCGATGCGCATCTGAGACGGCGGACGCTCGGAAAGATCGATAGCCCCCGCCCCCTTTGCAGTGAAAGAGTGAAACAGGGGTGGGAACATCACGATCGCTAAACCCTAGCTAGGCATGCCCACCCATCCTGGCCCCTATCCGCTTCGAGCGCGCGTTCCTGAGTCCTGAAGAGCTGTGCCAACGGCATTTTTCGCGGCCGGGACGATCAATTTCGTGCTAATATCCTTCCCACTCGGGTACTTGGGAAATGGGGCCTGCTCACTGAAGCTTCATGGAAGCTGTAGGAGGCGCCATGTTTCGGAAGTGCCTGGTTCTGTTTCTCCCAGCTGTCGTTCTTTTCCCGTTCGTTACTCCAGCCGCAGCCAGAGATCTGATCCCCGCAGGAACGATCATTTACTGCACCCTGGACGAGCCTAACTTCTCATCGAAAACCGCCCAGGTCGGCGACCCTGTGCTGTGCAGCCTGGGGCCGTTACGCTCGTTCGGGCGGACGGTGTTTCCTCGCGGTGCGCAGCTCAGCGGCCATCTGCAAGACTACAAAGATCCCGGTCACTTTTTCGGCAAAGGATCGCTGTCGCTGGAATTCGATCGACTGATTCTTCCGAATGCCGAAGTTCTACCGCTCACGACGAAAATTATCTCTGCGCCGCACCAGAGGGTCGACAAGAAAGGATCGATCAAGGGCAAAGGGCATCCCCGGCGCGATGCCCTTCTGTGGATGGTTCCGGTCTTTTGGCCGATCAAGGTCCTGACGCTGCCGGCGCGGGGGCCGTTCCCAACCCTCAAAGGGGAAAGCCGTCTGGCGATGCGTCTGATGGAGGACGTCGAGCTGCCGCTGCCGGTTACGGCACGGAACTCTTATCCGGCGCCCCCCTGGGTGAACCAGAACAGCAGCTATCGGTCGCCATCGGCGATTCAGCCCGCATCGGCCGGGATGCCCCGGCTGATTCCGCGGTCGGAATACGCATCGACAGTGTCAACTCTTTCGGTGCAGCCTGAGGCATCCGCCTCATCGGAGCGCGTCACTTCGGCTCCAGCCCAGCCCGTCACGATCATCGCCTTGCAGGCAGGGGCGGCCGTGCTCGCTCGCGACTACTGGGTCGAAGGTATGAATATCCATTGCGTCGCGGAGAACGGCGCCGAGCAGCAGGTGCCGCTTACTGCGGTCGATCTCGCCCAAACCGTGAAAGTCAACCAGGAGCGCAATGTGTCGTTTTCGTTGCGCTCGAGGGGGACATTGGAGCAATAGATTTCTCGATTGGCGCTAGCAGCAGGTTCCTCGACGAGCAGGGTGATTCCCCTTGCCAATCACCCTGTTTGTCCCTTCTCGCCTTGCGCCACGCCGAACAAATACACATTCAACAGCGTGAACAGCGCAGCCGACATGGCGAACTTCAACGAAACGGGAATGCCCGTCGGCGAAACGAAGGCCTCAATGGTGCCTGCGACGATCAGCAGGGGAACAATTCCGAGCACGAGCGAAGTCGCATCGCGGCCGGCAGCCGCGAGGGAGTCGCGGCGAGGCAGTGTGCCGGGGAAGAGCAAGCCGTGGGCGATCCTGAAACCTGCACCTCCCGCGATGAAGATCGCGGGCAATTCCAGCGCCCCGTGAGGTGCGACAAAGCTCCACAGGCCCAGACTCATGCCGGCTAGTGCGCAGGTTACGCCGATGACGCCGATCAGCAAACCATTGAAGAAAATCATGTACAGCGTGCCCAGGCCTGCCGTGATGCCGCTGGCGTAACACATAAACGACACCGACATGTTGTTGGTCATGATTGCGCCTGAGGCGCGGGGCTTGACGGAAATGATGCGGTCAGTCCACATTTCCTTGCGCTCGATCTTCTGCTGCATCTGCGGGCTGAGCCAGCGTAGCTTGTATTCCGGGTCTTGCAGCGTAAGAGCGGCTCCCGTAAGTCCCGCGATAATGAAGATCCCCAGGGCCAATGCCACATAGCGTACGTTCCGCCGAAACATGCGGGGATAATCTCGGGCGAAGAAGTGCACAATGGCCCAGGGACTCGCGCGATGACCGGCGTAAATGATATTGTGAGCCCGCGCCATCAACTGATTGAGGTAGCGCGCAAAGTGGACGGAGCTGGGATCTTGGCGGATTGCCGCCAGATCAGCTGCGGTTTGGCGGTAGAGCAGGCTAAGTTCCTGCAGTTCGTCGTGGCTGAGTTTTTTTACCCCCGGAGCGCCAGCCGAGACTAGCGCTTCGAGTTTTTGCCAGTACGGTTTGCGCTTTTCAATCCAACTTGTGGAGATCACTCGTGGAGTCCCTCGACCGGCTCGACATTGATACGCCCGAGCAAATCTCGCTGGAGCTGCCGCTGGCCGGTATCGGCAGCCGCTTCCTGGCGCTGACGCTCGACAGTTTAATCCAGGTCGGCGTGGTTATTGTACTCATGATCATGGGATGGATCGTATCCATGTCCTACACTGAGATCTCGGGCGCGGCGGACAAGTTCTTCTCCGAAACCGTTGGCACCATCGTTGTGATTGTGGTGCCGTTCTGCCTTTATTGGGGATACTTCGCCTTTTTTGAAATCCTTTGGCAGGGGCGCACCCCAGGGAAACGGGTAGCGGGACTGCGCGTGATTCACCAGACAGGACGGCCCATGACGGCGATCGAGTGCATCGGTCGCAACCTGATTCGGGTAATCGACATGCAGCCGGCGCCGATCTATGCCGTTGGCCTCATCTGCATGATGTGCAACAAGCAGAACCGCCGAGTGGGCGACTTCGTTGCGGGAACGATTGTGGTCCACGACCGAGCCCTCGATTCGGTTTCCCCAACATGGGGTACTACAACTTCCGCGACTCCCGTGCCGCTGGAATTACGTAAGCTTTCATCTGATGAGTTAGTGCTGATCGAAACCTACCTGAATCGTCGCTACGACTTGGACGCGACGGTTCGCAATATGACAGCGCAGCGAATCGTCACGATGATCAGCGAGAAACTAGGCATTTCGAAACCGCCTGACCAGCGCGATGACGACTTCCTCGAGAGCGTCGCCCGGCAGCTGCGCGATGGTGCATCCTTCCGGTAGCATGCCGGATCTCTGCGCATGTCAGTCCGAGCGAAACCCGTGAACTCTGTTCTTTCAAGGGAAAAGCCTGAAATGCGTACAGGGTTCGCTTGTGAGGCGCTCACGATGATTCATCCCTGGCTATTGAGGATTGGATGGAGCTGTTTTCTGTAGGGTCATCTTGTGCGCGGCTACGCATTCGGTCGCAGGATTGTAGTCGAGCGTTCCCGAGAGGTCGTCTTTCGTGGCCTCGAATTCCAGTGGAGGCTGGCGCACGCGCGACGGGAGTCCGGTGAACTTGGCTTTGCCATCGGCGTTGGTGCCAACTTCGAGATCGAGCTTGTGAAACCCTCCGAATCCATATGCGATGTGGACCTTCACGCTGGCAGCGTAGACCGGCTTGGAATCAGGGCCAAGCACCGTCACTTCCAACGAGCATCGCCCGAGGCCGCCATCAACAACTCCAGGCTTCTCGGAAGCTTGGGCGTGCATGGAACCATTGCAGGCGAACCAGAGAACACAGACCAAAGGCAGGGATTTCATGGGCGAGATTATAGTCTTCCAACTGGGAGTTCTGGGCGAATGACGAAGCACCTGGGGTTCGGTAGCCAACCATCAAGCGATTAAAATGGCGCGCTTCCCGTCTCGAGCCGCCCTAATCTTCTAAACTGAGGCTATGACGGACATTGGAAAGGTGCTTCTCGTTCTCGGGCTGGTGGTGGCCGCCGCCGGGCTGGTTTTCATGTTGCTCGGTAAGACCAATCTACCTTTGGGGAGATTGCCGGGAGACATTCTGTATCGTGGGAAGCACACGACATTTTATTTCCCGTTGGCTACATCGATCCTGCTAAGTGTGGTGTTGTCTTTGGTGTTGTATCTGATTGGAAGATTCAGGCATTAATGCGGCCCCAACCTGCAGGTTTCGCTGGATAGGGCGTTTCAGGGTGACAGACCGAACTATTCCGTCAGCCAGCCCCACCAGTTGCCGCATTCGATCTCATTCGGCGCGAAGTGAAGGGTTTTGTTGCTCTTTTCTACCCACAAGTAGGCGTGTTCCGCGCGGTCGTTCACGGTTACTTGGATCAGCACGCCGCTGTCACTCGCATAAGAGCAGTTAATGCGATGCGACTTGATGATTCCCCAATCGCCCGATGGACCCCAGTCGCGATAGAAGTCTCCGAAGCTGTAGTTGGCGTACTTCTCTGGATGTTGCTTCCAGTCGGGGTCCTGCATCCACAAAGCATAGGCGCGTTCCACGTCCTTCTGCTGCAACGCGGTGAAAAACTTGCCAGCGATCCGTCGCTCGGGGTAGTGGCGGAGGTGGTATGCGACCCAGGCGAGGATGAGCGCGACCAATATGTACAAAATGATTCGACGTCTTCGCCGCCTATCACGCGTCTCGTCGTACTCCTGTGCATCCATCAGGGACATGACTTACTAAGCATAATGGAATCCGGGGAAGAAGAAAAAGTTCCAGCCAGTCGCCGACTAATTGCTAACCGAGGAACCAGCAGTTTCACGTTAAAATCAGAGCCCCCATGTCTTCCTCTGAGTCCGAAATTACACACGTGAGCGACACGGCTCTGATGGTTGCCGCCGTGCGTGCTCATGAAACCGAACTGGAAGACGCGTATTTCTGCGATCCATTTGCAGCCCGTCTGGCTGGGGAGCGGGGGGTTGCGATCCTCAATGCGATGCCATATGCGAATGTGGCGAGATTCGGACTGGCGGTGCGCACCCGCTTGATCGACGACTTGTTACTGGAAGCTCTGGCTGCGCATCCGATCGCGACGGTACTGAGCGTCGGCTGCGGGCTCGATACCCGTCCCTGGCGCCTCGAATTACCGGCAGAATTGCGCTGGATCGAGATCGACTTCGCCGATGTGCTCGACTACAAGGAGCAACTCATGTCGGGCGAGAAGCCGCGCTGTCGGCGCGAGCGGCTCAACGTTGATCTGAACCATCCCGCGCAGCGTCGCCTAATGTACGAGGCTACCAGTTCTGATCCGTCGCTCATGATTACCGAAGGCGTGCTTATGTACCTACCGGCGGCCACGGTTGAAGCGCTGGCCTCTGAAGTCGGAACTCGGAGCAGCGTCGACTATTGGATCAGCGACATCACCACCACGGGTTTCAGGAGAGCCCTCGGCGGAGGACCGGACACCATGAGTCCTATTCGCCACGTGCAAGCATCCGACGCGCTTGAAGGTGAGCAGATTCTCGAGGTGCTAAATCGCCAGGCCTGGACGACGGAGTCCCGGCGAAGCTACATCAGCGACGTCGCCTTTACCCGGCCGCGGATGCTTCGCATGATGGGCGGCAACCCGCCACCTCCTCGGCCATTTCCTCCTGGCGATCCCACCGGGGTCCACTGTTTTGCCTGTCGATAATCAGGCAGAACACCGAGCACCCCCAAACGACTCACGCCCTGTACACCTCAGAAACGTGCTTCCGGCGTAGGTCGAGTCCCCTCGTTGCCGCAATTGGGGTGATCCCTTCATAATTCGATTATTGCAGAAGCATAGAAGTACTGGGAAATCCTCGCACCTGTTCGTACTTACCACTTGAGACGGACGCGAAGACAAAAGAGACTGTGGTGGGGGCAATTACGGGGATTCACACGGGCTTGGCTTCCCACTTGTTATCAATTAGATTCTTGCCTTGCATGGGAAGTAGCTCGTAAACGAGTCATTGCACGCCGCTGCGCTACAATGCACGCTTGCATGGATTCGGCGAGAATTGTCGAGAGGCTCGGCCCTTTCCTAGAGAATGACGTACTCTCGGCCGAGCAGCTTAGCCTGATCTCCGCGCATTTGGAGCTATTGCGGAAGTGGAATGCATATGTGAATCTCACGTCAGTTCGCTCGGACGAGGCTATTGTCAGCCGCCATTTTGGGGAGTCACTGTTCTCCGCCCGCAAGCTGAAGCCGCTGATCCCATCCGAAGCGTCCCTGGTGGACTTTGGTTCTGGAGCCGGTTTCCCTGGAATTCCAATCAAGATCTGGATTTCAGGGCTCAGAGTTGTGCTGATCGAGTCCCGACAGAAAAAGGCAACATTCCTGAACGAGGTCATCAGGACCCTTGGCATTGAGGGAATTGCAGTTTCGAACCGCCGGGCGGAGGAGTTCGAAACTCAGGCCGACGTAGTGACCCTCAGGGCTGTCGAGAAGTTTGAGCAGATCCTCCCCATAGCGGAACGGCTGGTCAGACCCGGGGGGAGGCTGGTGCTCCTGATTGGATCACAACAGGCTTTCGTTGCCAGTTCGCTCTTGCCGCAGTTCACCTGGCAGGAGTCCCATGAGATCCCTCTCTCATCGTCACGGATTGTGTTGATCGGCCAGGCGCCGCATTGAGCGAAGCCGCGTTTCGATTCTGTTCCACGTGGGACACTATCGCGCTAGACGTGTGCTCGACTGGTAATCGTCGATTCTTTTCCCCAGGCACGCTCCCCAGGGCTGCTCTGCCCGGGATAACAAGCCAATACCTGCGATGTTCCACGTGGAACATCGCACACCGCGTGCACCCGAGGGAGTTGCCTGCTCACCGATGTGGAAAGCACGTCCGCAACTCCCGTAACTCACTGCGAACTAAAGAAATTACGATTCACTAGTACCTGCACAGCACTCCGGCATTGAAATTGGCGCCGAACCGGGACTATTCTGGCGTTGCTCTCGCATTTCTCCACGAACAACTCCCATGGCTCGCATTATCGCTGTCGCCAATCAGAAGGGCGGCGTAGGGAAAACTACGACCGCAATCAATCTCGCGGCTTCGCTAGCCTCGGCCAACCTCAATACGCTCCTTGTGGATTGCGATCCTCAGTCGAACGCTTCGAGCGGTGTTGGCCTTGCCAAGGATCCGGAACGAAACAGCACCTACAAAGTGTTAGTTGGGGAGTGCGACGCGTTCAGCGCGCTCCAACCTACCGCTCTCGAACGGCTTTTCGTTCTGCCGGCGAACAAGAACCTTGTAGGGGTAAATTTCGAGCTCGTCGACGCCGACAAAAGAGAATTTCGGCTCCGCGACGCGTTGAATACTCTCCGGGAGAAATTCAATTTCATCGTCGTCGACTGTCCTCCAGCTCTCGACCTGTTGACTCTGAACTCCCTGGTAGCGGCCGATTCTGTGTTGATCACCATGCAGGCCGAGTATTTTGCGCTCGAAGGAATCTCTGAGCTTCTCGACACGATTGATCGAATTCGCGGGGCCCTGAATCCCACCCTCGAGATTGAAGGCGTGCTCTTGACGATGTTCGATGAGCGCACGAATCTCGCACAGCAGGTGACGGCCGAATTGAAGAAGTTCTTCGGCGACAAGCTCTTCACCACCACAATTCCCCGCAATGTCCGCTTGGCGGAGGCGCCAAGCCATGGAAAGCCGGTGCTCCTGTATGACGATAAGTCGCGCGGCGCCGAGAGCTACCTGCAGCTCGCGAAGGAGATCGTTGCTAGGCGCATGCCAGGGTTTGTGGCCTTCCCGGAGCCAGCCCCGGATGAGGCCGCTCAGCTGGGCAATGGCGAGGAGAAGCGCGTAGTCAACGGTCCGCGCTGGCGGCGTTGGCGGGAGCGTAACAAGCTGATCACGATGGATTTGAAAGGCTGAGGCAGCAGCGATGCGTCGGTCGAATTGTGAAATCCATGCGGGAGTAGCCACTCTAGGCCGCTCGATCGATGCCGCA
>Ga0134123_10000726_pt1 | contig 21730 bp, 19 predicted proteins | sample KB303_FD_96460 | JGI IMG/M metagenome (GOLD analysis project Ga0134123, IMG submission 96460) | Terrestrial soil microbial communities without Nitrogen fertilizer from Kellogg Biological Station, Michigan, USA - KB3-0-3 | ecosystem: Environmental > Terrestrial > Soil > Unclassified ...
CGGTCGGAACTCTCCGCACAATAACCACTAAATCTCAGACTCGTCCTACTCAAAAGTTAGTTTCTGCTATTTTTAAACTTTCCTCGGTAGTAATATTTTCATCATGTATTTGAGGGTTAGGCATGAAAAGTAATCCGTTTATCACTCCAATTCTCTGTTGGGTAGTTAAATCAGGTATTTCTGTTTCTGGTATTTGCCATTCTCATAACTGAATAATATCCATTCAGTGATAACCTTTTTTTCATAATTTAACTACATAATCGCGGGGGATTTTTCCTCATTGTGCTAAATCTCTTTCGCTGGCTCGCTCGTAATTATGCTTGGAAAAGGTTGTCAAACTCTTTTCATTATAAGGGCAATTATCTTGTTCAGGAATTAGGGGAGTTTTAATTGGCTGGTTGTCTTTATTATTCTTGGGAGAAGAAGCGTTTTTAATTGAAAAAACAACTATTACTAAACCAGCTATTCCGATAATTACGATTGCTAGAATAAAAAAGCGTTTTTTTATGTTTTTAGATATGTTTTTTTTATCAGTTGATTGATTATTTTGATTCATGAATAGTAAAAATATAGTAAAGGTAGAAAAAAATGAAATTAAGTCAAAAATTAAAATTATTAAGTGGGAAGAACAAGCCGTTAGTAGGCAATAATCGTTCTTTTTCGAATAAAGCCACTAAAAGGAAATTTCAAGGAAATACACAAAAGTTTAAAATTGGTAATCAAACTTATAAACTACGAGTAAGAGATTTTCGTTCTCTGCGTATATATTAAACCTTCACTCTAACCTGAACTCCGCGAGAAATTTGCGGATAATCTTTCTCTAGGCCAATGTTATTCAAATCAGCAAAGGAAACATTTAAAACTTGGATTAAACGACGATGAGTTATCCTCCCCAAATGCTCTTGAGAACTTTTATGTTTATGCGGAGATCGCAAAACGGTTACTCTTTCTCACTTAGTTGGCAACTTAGCGGGCATTTTGGGCTTCAAAAAAATTTTTCCTGTAAATTTTACTTTAGCGTCTAAAAGTTTCCGGAGAATTCAAGCTGTTGTGATTTCTACTAACGGAACATCAAATCCTTCAATTATAATATTTAATTTACTATTTTTTTCCATCCTTATAGTTATATTTTTAGCGATAAATTAACTTTTTTGAAGATAAATTAGTGATTTTTTAATGCTGATTTTTCTCTTTTTTCTCTCTGATTGATTACTTGGGCTAAAATAATTCCACAACTAACGGAGACATTTAAAGAACTAATATCATTACTCATTGGAATATAAAGAGAATTATCGCTTTTTTGAATGATTTTTTGCTTAATTCCCTGGTGTTCATTGCCGAAAACTAAACAAATAGGAGCATTAAAAGCCATTTGATTATATTTTTGGGCTTCTGGTTGGCAAACTGTTGAAATAATTTGATAATTGACTTTTTTTAATTCATTAATGGCTTCCAACAAATTATTCATTTGACAAACAGGAACATAAGCCACACCGCCCATAGAAACTTTAATTACGGTACTATTTACTGGCACTTGGTTTTTAGTGGCAATAATTACTCCATCTATTTTTAAAGCCGCACAAGTTCGTAACATTGCTCCAAAATTATGGGGGTCCTCAATACTATCAAGCATTACCAACAAAGGAAATTGGTGATTTGGTTTTTGTTTTAAAAGAGAATTTAATGAAACATAATTATATTCTTTGATAAAAGCAACAATACCTTGATTTTTTTTGTCAAAACTATAACGAGAGAAATCATTTTTATCTAATAATTGATAAGTAATTTTTTTGGCTTCTAGCAACTTAAGTAAATTTTTGTCGTTTTTGTATTTATCATTCAAAAGAAAAACTTTTTTTAATTGAAAATAAGGAGAATTTATTAAACTGCGAACAGTGTGATTGCCAAAAGCGAGAAAGGTCATATATTAATATTGTTTAAACTTCTATCAAAAATTCTTATAGCAATGGAATACTTACAAGAGTTAAATCCCCAACAAAAAAAAGCAGTTTTAGAGGAACATAGACTAATTTGCGTAATTGCAGGGCCTGGCTGTGGAAAAACTAAAACTTTAATTACTCGAATTATTCACTTGTTAACGGCTAAAAAAATCGAACCACAGCGGATTTTAGTGTTAACTTTTGCTAAAAAAGCTATTAAAGAAATTAAAAAAAGAATTTATCCTTATGTTGATCCAACCCAAAAATCAGAACTAAATATCTATAATTTTCATTCATTTTGCTACGCTCTTTTAAGCAAACATGCTTCCTTATTAGGATTTCCGGAAAACAAATTTCCGGTTTATGACCGCCACGACCAAGAAAATATTATTAAAAAAATCATTTACGAACTTAATTATAGTGCAGAACAAAAAGAAATTAGCACCATTCTTTCTCTCATTAGTCGATGGAAAAACAGTTTTGGAGTTGACCCGTTAAGTTTAATGGAATCTGACCGCCCAAGATACCAAATTTACCAAGAATACCAAAAATATTTACAAGAAAATCAAGCTCTGGATTTTAATGATTTATTAATTTATACTATTAAACTTTTTCATCTTCGCCCTGAAATAAAAAAAGAATACCAAAAACAATTTCTTCACATTTTAGTTGATGAATTTCAAGACGTCAATGATATTCAATGAGAAATCGTTCAGCAATTAACTAGCCAACAACAAAATTTATTCCTAGTGGGCGACCCAAATCAGGCTATTTACGGTTTTCAGGGAGCCAGCCCGCATTTAATTTCTTCTTTGGCCGAAAATAAAGAATGAGCCGTGATTTATTTAAACATTAATTATCGTTCAACTAATAACATTCTTTCCTTAGCTAACTCTTTTGTTAAAAAAAACAGTGGCTTGCTAATTAAAAACTTGTTAGTTCCGACTAAAGAAGAAGGAGCCAAAATTATCCAATTTAGTTATTTTCCTTTAAAGACAATTATTCGTCGTATTCGTCAGTTAACAGCGAGAGAAAACTGCCAATTTAGTGATATTGCTTTCCTTTACCGAAATAATTATCTTTCTATGCGGATCGAACAAGAATTAATTGCTCAAAAAATTCCTTATGAAATTCTGGGAGCCTTTAAATTTATTGAAAGAGGAGAAATTAAAGATGTTTTGGCTTTTCTGCGCGCTATTCTTTACCAGGATAACCTTTCTTTATTACGTGTTTTAAGTTTGATGGAAGGAATTGGTGCTCGCACCATTGAAAAAATTGAAATTAACAGTCAAGAACAAGGAGGCAATATTTATCAATACTTAAATAACTACTGGAATATTATCAACCTTTCTTCGGAAAATGAAGGAAACACAACACTGAACCAATTAAAACTCAGTCCAAAACAGACCGCCAAAATTTGTGAATTTATACTCAAGATCAATAATTTTAAAAACACGCTTGACCAAAAAAAGCCACTAACTCCTTTTATTTCTGAAGTTTTGGAAGCATTTGCTTATTGAAAACATTTAGAAAATAAAACTAGCAATCCCCGCGAAAGAGAGAAAAACGTTCAGCAACTCCTCAACGTAGTTCAAAGTTGGGAAAAAAGGCGGCGAATTGTTGACAACAATTTAGTCGAGTTATTGAATGCTTTTTTGCAATATTTTTTGATTGCTTTTGAAGATAAAAAATTAATTAAAACTCGCAATAATCTTATCCTTTCTTCTATTCACCAAGCCAAAGGACTAGAATTTGAAATTGTTTTTTTTGTTTACTTGGATGAAGGAACTTTGCCTTATAAAGAAAATAAGGACTTAATAGAAGAAAAACGTCTTTTTTATGTTGGTATTACTCGAGCGAAGAAATTATTATTTTTAATCAGCAGTAAGCAAGATGGATATTCTTCTTTTTTAGAAGAAATTGATAAAGAATTCATTCAAATGAGGTTAGGGAATTAGAATAATAACTCATACAGGTTAGAATTAATTTTTCATTTTTTGTTTAGTTAAAAACTGTGTGCGTTTTTCATGACAAAAAAACGCTTTTTGCTTTGGAGCATCAAATGAGATAAAAGAATGAAAATTAAATATCACACTACAAAAGTACCAATAATTCAAACAATTTGCGGACAATTGCTAACTTTATCATAGCAGTTAATTTTCTTGCCCATACAGCGATAAAAAAAAGGATAAGGATAATCTTTTGGCATTTGGTAGCCTTGTGGAGCATTTTGATAAATTTTTTTTAATTCTTCCAGTTTCCTTGGAGAAAAAGAAAATAAGTTTTCAGAAGAATTTAAACTATTAGCGATTTTTATTTTAATCATTTGGTTATAATGCTTATCTAAAACAGGGCGACTAATTACATAAAGGAAATAACCGGTGGGAAAAACTAAAGAATTTAGCAAAGTCATTTTATAACTTTCTCTCTCTAATAAATCTATTTGGCTAAATTTAAAAAAATAGTAAATTACTAATCCAGGAGCAATAACATGCCAAATAAAATTATAAATTATTCAATAGATTTCTATTCACTTTTCTCCTCGGGGCGGAGTAGTAATTAACTGAAATTTTCCTCCACCTAAATAATATACAATGAGACCAAAGATGAATATTGTGTCAATTACATTAACATTAGCAACTGTCAAGTCAAAAATTTGGCTGAAATAGTTATTTTTCTTATTTAATAAATTATAGATTATTCAAATGATAGTTAAAAAAGAAGTTAAATAAGACCAGGAAGCCAAAATTCAGAACCAATAACTAACTTCTTTTAAACTTAAATAAGGATAGCGCAAAGTACCAACATGAATAGCCATAACACTAGCTAGAATGTGCCAAAAAGCAATATTAAAAAGAAGGTGCCTTTTTGTTAATTTCATTATTATCTAAAATTTTTATGAAAAGTTGTAAAAAACGCATAAAACTATACTTATATGCAAAAAAAACTTTCGCGAAAAGATAGAATTCAATTGCCTTGCGGACAAGCAAAACCGGGGCAAAAATTAGCTTCCTTAGGGAAAATAATGGGTACTTTTTGTCGAGAATTCAATGAAAAGTCCAAAACTCAAACTCCTGGCAAAATAGTCAACGTCAAAATCAAAGTTTTTCAAGATGGAACTTACCAATTTGTGATTAAAACTCCTCCTACTATTCAATTAATTAAAGCCAAAGTGAAAGAAAATGCTCTTTCTCAACAATCTTTAAAAGAAATTGCAGAAATGAAATTGCCTGATTTAAATACAGAAGATTTGGAAAAAGCCCAAAAAATTATTGCAGGAACCGCAAAAAGTGCTAATATCAAAATTGAAGGATAAAATTGATGAGTCTGGTAAATTTCAGAAACCGCCTGTATTATAAACAATCTTACTAAACAGCTTTTAAAATTTAAAATTAACATGAGAATGTTAGACAACCAAGAAGTTAAATTTGCTGCAGAAAATAATCCTGTTTTAGCATTAGCTCCACCAATTTTGTCGCTTTCTGAACCACTGCCTTTTGTAAAATTTATAATATGAATTTGGTGGAATGTTTGAGTAAAGTGGCTTTTCGATTTTTAGCCTGCTTGCCTTTAATTCTTACCTTTTGTAATTATTTTACTGTGCTGAAGCCCGAACAAAGAACTTGAAAAATAGGGGTTCTTTTTTTGGTTATTAGTATCATTTATGCTTCACTCTGCTTATATTTTTTATACAAAAATTGGAATAAATAATTAAGCGGCTATAATTTCAATAAAAATAAATTATAAGCGCTGGTTTAGCTATAACTGGATAGAGCAGCCGCCTTGTAAGCGGAAGGCTGGGGGTTCGAGTCCCTCAATCAGCACCAAAGAATACCTTCCAGCCTGCTTAAAAAATAAATAACCTCGTTTAATGTCTGGTATTATAATTACCCTCTCATGAGGGAAGAATAACCAGAGAAAAGAAAGTTAAATATTAATATATTAATAAGAGAAAACAAATACATTTTTTAACCCAACGATAAAAAAGATTTGAAAATTTTGAAAAATAAAAACGTAAAAAATTTTTTGTATATGTGTAAAAAAATATATATGAATGAAAATGAAAATGGAAAAATAAAAGAAGATAATAACAACCCCCCTCCCCCCCCCCCCTCAAACTTAACGACAGCAACAGAATCAACATCCGACACTAGCAATGGTGTAACTCAAGCTGCTGAAGAAGCTACATCAGAACCCGAAACAGTTAGTGAAACAAGTAGCGATCATGGAACAGTAGTAGAAGAGGAAAATTTACCACCAGTAGAAGATATCGTGGCAGAAGGCTCCGGCACTAGTGGCATAACAGACGACTCAAATGCTGAAGAATTTGTAGAAATTAGCACGGAAGAAGCAGAAATAATAAAAATAAAAGAGCGTTTGAAAAATTTATCCAAAGAACAAGAAAAATCAGAAGAATCAATTGATATGCCTTTTAATGGTTATCGCTGATACAATCCTCTAACTTGGAGTTATTTTCGCGGAAATGAAAATCAAGGTGGAAGCCAAGGAGGAGAAACAGTTGAACAAGGAGGAGAAACAGTTGAACAAGAAAAAGACTATCAGAAATTAATTAACGATCGATCAGGTAAAAGAACAGCACAAACAACCGACTGAAACACATTAAAAGGAGAAGTTAACGCACAGTTGACTAAAATGGGGACTAATAACGAAAATTCGAATGCCCAGCTTTTAAGTTTAGATACAATAAAAACCAACTTAGATGCCCGTCAAAAGAAATTAAATTTACTTGAAACTACAATTGGAAAAGTTAACAAAGAGTTAGAAGAAATTAATGAATATTTAAATAAAGCTCTTAAAACGCTTGAAAGTGGTAAATCTGAATACAATGAGGAACAATTAAAACAATTAAAAGCAAATAAAGGAATTACTTCAGAAGGACCAAACAATGCTCTGATAGACGAAATTTTAATAGCTTTAAACAAAATAATTGTAGAAGCCGAAAGCAAGCAAAGTGAACTCAAAGCCAACCTCGATTCTCTCGATAATGAAAACCAAAAACTCCTGAAAGAAAACCAAAGATTTATTAATGAAATGAACACTATTAAAGGAACTCTCGAGACATTAGTAAATAACCAAGAAGAAGGGATTACAGAAAAGGGGGAAAAAATTAACGAGATAAACAAAGAAGAAGAAAATTTAAAAAATAAGATTAAGGATTTAGAAACAAAGTTAGAAACTACCACAGCAGAGTCCTCCAAGGCTCACAAAAATGCTATTATGTTAACTGTAGGAGTTAGCTCACTAGTTCTTACTCTTGGGCTGGTTGTCAAAAATTGAAAAACCATATTTGGGAAATAAAAATCTTAAAAAGAGCATTCCGAGTTTCCGTTAAACTTAAAATGAAAACGAGAGAGAAACCGTTTTAAAATATTAATAACGAACTCTCTTAAATTATATATATGATAACACTACAAAAATGACTAGATGATAAATATCCAACTCAAAAAGCAAAAGAAGGAGTGAAGAAAATTGACATTTCAGTAATCAATAAAGAAAGAAAAAACCAGGGCATTGATGAAGAATTAGAAGGAGGAGAATTAGATTTGAGCAAATATGCTAGATTAGAAGAAATTAATCTTAACGGATATAATTTAAAATCTTATTTGACTAAGCTAATTCTTGGAGAACAGCTTTATTTACACAACATTTGGTGTGCTCATAATAAATTAACTTCTTTGACTTTAAATTGCCCTACTTTGACTTATCTTTATTGCTACGAAAATAAGCTAACTAATTTAGATTTTCTTAATGGTTTGAACCCGAAAAAGTTAACTACATTACGCTTGGATAAAAATAATTTTTCAATCCAAGATTTAAACTATTTTCGAGAGTTTATTAATTTAGAAGACCTTAATATAAACAATAACCGTTTTGTCGGCACTTTAGAACCATTAAAAGATTTAACTAAATTAAGATATTTACATATTGAAAATACTGACCTAGATAGCGGCTTAGAATATTTACCGAACAATATCGCTCTTTTCTATTGTTCCACAGTAAAAATGCTGGGGCAAGAGTTGAGGCAACATGGTGAACCAGAAGGAAATGAATTTTCTAAACTTCTCAAAACTTGAAGGTTGGCTAATTCGAGCTTAGTTACTAACGCCAAGTTAAATTTAAAAGAGCTAGAAGAAAAGAAAAACAAACTAATTAAAGAAATTGAAGATCAAAGGCAAGCCAACGCCCTAGTTAAATTATGGTACTGAAACTGACCTAGTATTGTCCAAGAAGAGTTAAAGAAAGTAAATTGAGAAATAGATAAAAAAAAATTAGCTAGTCAAAAAAGAAAGATTTTTTCCTTAGAAAAAGAATTAAAAATAAAAAATCCTCGACTTACTAATCAAGCCAAGCAAATCGAAAAATTACAAAAAGAATTGGCGACGGAAAGAGAAACCAACCAAGCGAGTGCCGAAGCTATGGATAACTTTTATCGACAGCAATTTATTGAAGATAAAGACCCTGAGCGAGTTATCTATAAAAATTTCAGTGAAGAATACTTAAAAATTAATTTAGAAAACAAGCAATTAAAAGCAGAGATTCAAGAGTTGAAAGAGAAATTGAAAGCAGTTGAAAAATTATTTAGAGAAGACAAGAAAGAAGAAATTTCAGAAGCAATTAATAAAAAACAAAATAAACTTGCTGAATTACAAAAGAAGTTGAATAATCTTAAAAGTGAAGAACAGCAAATTCAGTCCTGCCAAATTCAACAGGCGGACTTTTCTTTTAACTTAAAAAAATAAAAAGCAACAAAAAAATATTTTGGGTTTTACTACATTTAAATTTATTGCTTCTGTTTGATAAATATGCTTTGAATTTATGAAGGATTTTAACTAATTAATGAGAATATGTAAAAAAGAGATAACCTTACTCAATGATGGATAAATTACCCCCCAAATATCACTTTAATTTAACAGAAAAGCAAGAAAATTATGAATACTGAAAAGAAATAGCAACTAAAAATAATAATTTTTCTTCTTCGCTTTTAATGCCTCCGCCCAATATTACTGGTAATTTACATTTAGGACATTGTTTAGATTTAATACCCCAAGATTTTTTAGCACGGTATTTTTATTTAAAAGGTCAACCGATTTACTGAATTTCTGGTATGGACCACGCTGGAATTGCCACGCAAAAAAAAATTGAGTCTTTGAAACTTCCTAATCTCCAATCCAGAGAACAAAAAAGAAATTACACCCTCAATATTTGGTATCCTCAAACTAAAAATATTTTTTTTAAGCAATGGGAGAAATTAGGTTTGCTAGTTAATTATGAAAACACCAAGTTTACCTTAGACCCAATTATTCAAGAACAAGTGAAGCAAGCCTTTATTCAATTATATAATGACGGCTTAATTTATCGAGATAAGAAATTAATTAACTGAGATCCGCACCTGAAAAGTGCTATTTCAGACATTGAGATAGAACACAAGCCAAGCGAAAGCAAATTATATTACCTAAAATATCCTTTTTTGAACGATATTATTGATGATGAAAAATATCAACAAAAAATCGCTAATCAATTGCCCCTTTTTGCCCGAACAATAATCCAAAATGAAAAAGGGCAAATATTGCTAGTAAAAAACAAAAAATGGGATTGAACTCTCCCTGGAGGAAAAATAGAAAAAAATGAAACCCCCAAAGCAGCAGCCAAAAGAGAAGTATTTGAAGAAACTAACTTAGCAATTGAAAAACTAAAAAAAATTAAAGAAAAAATCTTTCTTTTTAATAATAAATGAATAAAAAATCAGCAACAAAAAGGTTATTTTTATTGAACTGATGAATACTCTGGTAAAATACAGAATAAAGAACCAGACAAGATACTAGATATAAAGTTTATGGACGAAAATTCCAAGGAAGTTAATGAATGTGTCAAATATTTTTTTGGAAACTCGGATAATTATCGGCATTTACTGGATAATAGAAAAAAAAATTACTTATTGGTTGCTACTAGCCGACCCGAAACTGTTTTTGCCGATGTGGCTTTATTTGTTAATCCTCAAGACCCAAGATACCAAAAATACATTGGTAAAAAAGTTAAGCATCCCATAACCCAAAAAATTATTCCTGTTTTAGGCGATGAAAAAATAATTATTGATTTCGGCACCGGAGTTTTAAAATGTACCCCCGGACATGATTTTTTTGATTATGAGTTAGGAAAAAAACATAATTTGCCTTTGCTTAGTTGTTATGACGAAAAAGGAATTTTAAATAATTTAGCGGGAAAATGACAGAACCGAGAACCCCAATCAATTCGTCAAGAGTTAGTAAAAGAATTTCAAGCACAAAATATTTGTCTAAAAATTGAAACTTACCAAACTAACTTAGCAATTTCTCAAAGGAGCGGAGCAGCCATTGAACCTTTGCTTTCTACCCAATGATTTTGTGATTTACCACAATTAATTCAAAGAATAGAAGCCAAAAACCCTGACTTTTTAAGCAAAATTAACTTTTACCCTGCTCGTTTTCAACAAACTATTCAAGATTGAAAAGGCAAAACCCATGAATGGTGCATTTCTCGTCAATTGTGATGAGGACATCAAATTCCGGCTTGATACCATAAAAAAACTGGCGAAATTTATGTAGGCGTGAGTTCACCATTTCCTGCTGAGGAATGAGAGCCTGAAAAAGATGTTTTAGATACTTGATTTTCAAGCGGATTATGACCGATAACTACCATTAACCAAGGAAAAATATTTCCGCAACCCAATCCTCAGTATTTTCCTATTACTCATTTAATTACTGGTTATGATATTCTTTTCTTTTGAGTATTAAAAATGATTCTTCTGGGCTACTATTTTACTAATCAACCAAGTTTTCAAAACATTTATCTTCATGGTCTAATTCGCGACAGTCAAGGACGCAAAATGTCGAAAAGTTTAGGCAATGGGGTCAAGCCCGAAGAAATAATCAAAAAATATGGGGCTGATAGTTTGCGTTTATTCATTTTAGAAAATAATATTCTTGGTTCTGATTTAATTTTTGAAGAAAGCAAAATCAAAGGCGCCTATAATTTTATTCAAAAACTTTGAAGTATTGGCAATTTTTTGCTTTTAAAATTAGATGAAAAAGAACTAAAAAAAGTTGAAATTAATGAACTAGAAATGGAATTGAGCAAAGAGAATAATAATGAACTTAAAATAATTAATTTCTGAATTCTTAATGAATTAGAAAAATTACAAAAAGACTACTTTAAACATGGAGAAAAATTAGAAACTAGCCTTTTAACCAAAAAATTAATTGATTTTACTTGGCAAAAATTAAGTAATGATTATTTAGAATTAATAAAAATATCCACTTGAAGCCCAGCAACCAAAAAAACTTTACTTTATGTTTATCAGCAAATTTTATTATATCTACATCCTCTTATTCCCTTTGTTACTGATTATCTTTATAAAAAGGTTAGAGCAGACGAAAATTCTAAATTAATCTTACATTTATATTAAAACAATTAAAGACTAACTAAAAATTCTTCTTTAAAAAGGCTACCAATAATTCTGTAAAAGTATTAAACTGTGATTTTTGGCATTTGTCTCCAATTCATCGCAATCTGCCAACTAGAGCATCGCCAATGAAAGGAACTTCGCCATGATCGGCTTCAATAAAAAAATAGCAATTAATGTATTTTCAGTTAGCCGGATCTTTGTGAAAATGTTTTCAAATATTATAAGAGGCTTTTCAAGAAATGGTGATATCGGTAGTGCCGTGAAGCAAAAGCAGTTTTACAGATAATTTATCTGGCAGAGCCCCCAACGGATCCACTTCCCCTAAATTTTGCGCGGAAGGCAAAACATATTTCAAAAATCGATTAGCAATTAAATAGCGTCAGGTGTTGACATTTTTTGTTCCTGCTAAGCGTTTCATTTGGGTAGAAAAATTATCAAAAGGGGCTTCGCAAATGAGAAATTTAACTTCGGGATGATAAGTTTGAAACGAGCCTAACCAGAAAAGCAAAGTTGCTGCTCCCATTGAAAAACCATAGAGACCAATTTGTTGTGGCTGACAATATTTTTTGGTTCAGTTAACAACATCTTCTAAATCATGGGCTTCAATTTTACCCAAAGTAGTGTAGGATTTTCCAGAAATTCCATGATTTCGGGCATCATAAATTACTACTCGATATCCTAATTGTAAAAACAAATGAGTACAATAAAATGAGCCTCAACGATTGTTGGTTACTCCATGACAAAAAATAATTACTTTATCATTGTTTTCATTAATAACCAATGGGCAAATACTGTTGCCGCGAATAATTATTGAATCCTTACTAGATAAGATTTGAAAATTTCTTCATAAATCTAAATCTTGTAAGAAAGAAAAATAAGTCTCGTAGCGAGAAAGAACAATAAAATTTTTTCTGGTTCCTAATTTATCCCTAATTTTGGCATTAACTTGATCCACTGATAATTCACTACTTTCAATTGTTCCTTGAGAATGAGGAAAAATTCTTTTTTTTCATAAAAAATGAAGCAATTTTTTAATTTTGCCAAACATAAAGAGATTTTAAAAGTTGTTTATTTTTATTTTTTCTTTCTTAACTTATTTTTGATTATTTTGCAGCCATTAACTTTAATGATATAGAAACAGTTTTCCTAATTTCGGACAAATTATTTGATAATACATCTCATAACAAAATTGCTAAAATTATAATATAGGTGAAAATTAACTAACGAAAGTATTGAATTACAACTAGATTAGAACATTTCCCATGTAAAATTAATGATAAAAATGAAGATAAATAAGACAGATTTGACTAGTAAAAAAAAAGCAAAAACACCGAACCTAACTGAATTGCGTCAGGCTCTATTTGTTCTTAAGTTAGAGCAAAAGGCTGGTCAGTTGCTAAAAACTCACCGAATCAAACAAATTAGAAAAGAAATTGCTCGCATTTTGACTAAGCAAAATCAACGAAAACAAATTATACAAAACGAGCAAGAGGAGTAAACACTTATTTATTTTTAATTAGATAGTTTTTTTACTCTTTCAAAATGCCCTTATTTTTTTCAATAAAATCATGGTTAGGGCTTCAATTGCTTCCTTGGTCAATTTTTTTTAAAGTTTCTTTGGTTTCTTCAGTAAGTCGTCGAGGAATGATTACTTGAAAATGAATATAAAAATCTCCGCGAGAACTTCGACCAATGCCTAGATAGCAACCTCGATTTTTTAAAGTATAATAGTCGTCATTTTGAGTACCAACTGGAACTTTGATTTTTTCTAAGCCTTCCAATGTTATAACTTCTACACAATTGCCTAAAATAGCGTCCAAAAAGGAGATAGGAATTTCAACATGAATGTCATTTCCTTTTCGTTGAAAATAGCGGTGTTTTTTTACTTCAATTTCAATGTAAATATCTCCTTTTTCAGCTCCATATCAGCCATCATTACCTGCATTTCTCATTCGCAATTGTTTACCTTGAACACCTCGCGGAATTTCAATTGAAATAGTTTCCTTTTTTTTAATAAATCTTTTGCCTAAACAAACCGGACATTTTTTGGTAATTGTTTGCCCGCGACCTTGACAATCAGGGCAAGTAGTACGCGTGTAAATGTTCTCTCCAAAGAAGGATTTTTGAACCATTTGTACAATTCCTTTTCCTTTACAAGTCGAGCATTTGGAGATATATTTATCAGAGTAAGCGCCAGTTTGTTTACAGTTTGTACAGGCTTTATCTAATTCAAGGACTATTTGATGTGTAGTACCCAAAACAGACTCTTTAAAATTTAAAGTAAATTTAATTAAAATGTCTTCACCTTTCCTTGGTTCTCATTCGCTGCTAGCAGAGCGTGTCCTTTGTGAATAGCTTTCTCTGCCAAAAAAAGTATTGAAAATATCTTCAAAAATCGAGGAAGCACCTCCTTCGAAGCCTTCAAACCCCCCACTGGCTTGAAATCCTTCGGTGCCAGCATGCCCATAACGGTCATAATTTTGCCGCTTTTCTTTGTCAGAAAGGACGCTATGAGCTTCATTAATTTCTTTAAATTTTTCTTCAGCAGCCTTTTTTTCATTTTCTGACTTACCAGCGTAGCGATCAGGATGATATTTTAAGGCTAATTTATGATAGGCTTTTTTAATTTCGGCTTCAGAAGCATCTTTGCTTACTCCCAGGACTTCATAATAATCTTTTTTTGCCATAAATAAATTATTCTTTAATCTTTATGCCTAAAAATTTAGTTAAATCTTTGGGTTCATTTTGTAATTTTTGCAGAATTTCAGGATTATTTTTACCTAAGTATTGGTAAAATCTTCTTCGGCGGGCAATTTTTTTTTTTAATGCTCTTCCGGCCGGAACGTCTTTTTTGTTCCTAGCAAAGTGAGATTTTTCTTTTTCGATTTCTTCACTCAATAAAATTATTTGAAACGCCGTCGAACCAGTATCTTTTTCATGAAATTGATATTTTTTAATTAATTCAGTAGTTTGCACCATATATAAATAATTTTTAGGCTATTCTTTTTATTGGAAGCAGTTTTTTTGTTTTTTATTACTACCACTGATGAGAATTTATAATTGAGACTTGTGCTTGGCTTGTCAACATTGTTTCTTTTGATTCTTGCTTGAATATACAATAAAAACTAAATTAAAATATCGTAAAATGATAATTCTTGCTATTGAAACTAGTTGTGATGAAACTAGTATCGCCATTTTGGAGAACAAAAGAGTTTTAAGCAATATTACTATTTCCCAAATTTGAGAACAACAAAAATATGGTGGAGTAGTTCCTGATTTAGCTGCGAAATTGCATTTAGAAAATATTCAAAAAGTCTTAAAAAATGCCTTATCTGAGGCCCAAATCAAACAAGAAAAAATTGATTATATTGCTTATACAGAAAAACCAGGGCTAGTCATTTGTTTACAAATTGGCAAAGTAATTGCTGAAACTTTGGCACTTTATTTAAATAAACCGCTTATTCCTTGTAATCATTTAGAAGGACATGTTTATGCTAGCCTTTTAAAAGCCAAGCATGAATGAAAGTTTCCGGCTTTGGCGTTAGTAATTAGTGGCGGACACACGCAACTTTATTATTTAAAAAAACACTTGGATTTTGAATTGCTAGGAGAAACTTTGGATGATGCGGTTGGTGAATGTCTAGACAAAGTCTCTTTACTCCTGGGTTATACTTATCCCGGAGGACCAATCATTGAAAAACTGGCTTTAACTGGAAAAAACTCTTATCCTTTGCCCTTAACTAAATTAGATAATACTTTTGCCTTTAGTTTTAGTGGTTTAAAAACTGCTGTGCGTCGAATAATTGAAAGAGAACATTCCAAAAGTAGTCCAAAAAAATTAAACATTAATGATTTGGCTTGTTCTTTGCAATATACTTTGGCAAAAATCTTAACTTTTAAAATTGAGAAAGTTCTTAATGAAAAAAAAATCAATACTATTGTCCTTGGTGGAGGGGTAGTAGCAAATAAATACTTGACTGGCTACGTTCAGCAATTCCTTCAAAAAAAAAACAAAAAAATTAAATTGTTTCTTCCGCACAAAAAATATTGCACTGATAATGCTGCTATGATTGGCATTCTGGCTTATTATAAAGTAAAATTTAAAAACACGACAAGCGTACACAACAAAATTACGCGAAAAAAATTGAAAAGAAAAAAAATTGAATAGTTTGCCAAGTGAGTTTATTTTAATAAGACTTTGGAGAGGTTCATTCTAGAGTGCATTCTACAAGAGAAATTTCCAATGCTTATTCATTCGTTCATTTTAATCTCATCATAACACAAGTTAGAGACAAGAGACAGAAGAAGAAAAACTTAGTCCTTAATAAACATTTTTGCTATTGAACCAATTAAAGAAGCAACTCCTGGTAAAATGCAATTTTACTTCTCTATCTTACCTTATTTACGATTTTTTTTGTAAAGATTTTGGCATTTTTTTAAAATCGTTTCAGCCTCTTTTTTTCCTTGAAATCCTTTTAACTCTACTTTTTTTTTCTCCAATTCTTTATAACGCAAAAAAAAATGATTAATTTCTGCTAATTTGGTCTGGCTAATATCTTTTAAGTCATTGATATTTTGAAAACGAGGATCACCCGCATTAACGGCTAATAGTTTATCATCCTCTTCTCCGTTATCGACCATTCGCAGAACTCCAATAATTCTAATTGGCAATGAACAACCAGGAAAAGTCGGATAATTATTGAGGCAAACCACGTCCAATGGATCGCCATCATCATCCAAAGTTTCGGGAATAAAGCCGTATTCTTCGGGATAAATCATTGCCCCAGCTAGTACTCGGTCTAGTTTTCATTCGTTATTATCTATATCGTATTCATATTTATTAGAAGAACCCTTGGGAATTTCTACAATCATTTTCATATTGTAATTTTAAGCATTCTTTTGTTTATTTCAAAGGACTGATAACAACTTCTTTTCTCTGCCGACTTGACCAAAAAATTTTAATTTAACTTTTAACAACAAATAAGCCATCAGTCAAAAATAAAAAACACTGAAAGCAATTCAAAACAGTAATCAAGTGTATTCTTTATTTTCAACATGTTCAAATCACCAAATCATAAATTTTTTAAGTTTAACATTATTATTTGCTTTGAAGTAGTTTTCATTGACTAGAAGAAACCTCCTTACTAAATTCACCAAAAAGAAAATTACTGGCAAAGGGAACATAAGATAAAAGACTTCTTTTTTCTTTAAATAATTAAATTCTTTTGGCTTAACAAATCAAAAAAAATAGATTAAACTCATTGGCAAAACTAAGTAATGCCAAACCGCAGAGTTAATTCACCATATTTTTGAAGTTAAAACATTTTTTCCTAACAAATTAGGCAAAGCAAAAGTAAATCCAAGAAGTGAAGTTAAATTACTTACTGCTACAATTAGACCAAATTTTCTTTGTTTTTCTTGTTTCTTGGAGAAAAAGGGCGTTTTTTGGGATAAAAGTTTAATTTCCTTCAAATTATAAATTACTGTTAGCACTGAATTTCAAACACATCAATGAATAATAAAAAATTCTAACAAAGCATTACCAGGAATAACGACAAATTTATTACCACTATTGAAATAAAAGGACAAGCCACAGCATACAATATGCAAAGAAGAGTTAGCTAACAAGTAAAATAACTGTTTTTTGTCTTTTTTCATTATTACTATTACATTTTTAACAAATACGGAAAAAAACTATAGAAAGCATAAAATAAGTAGCGATTAAAAACAAGCCACCAGCCACGAGTAGGTCTCATTCACTGGGCATCCTCTGCTTATACCAAAGAAAAAATCCTAACTAACAAAATTGAAGAAAGAATAAAAGCCAAAATCAAGATTATCACACGTATAAAAAATCAACTACACGCAAAAACCATAAGCAAGTATTTGCTAGACCAAACTAAAAATTACTCTTAAATTATTATCACCTTGCCGTTGACCTAATTTGATAATTCGGCTATAACCTCCTGGTCGTTCTTGATATCTTTTGCCCAAATCATCAAATAATTTATTAAGCACTTTGGATTTTTTTTTACCTTGCTTAAATTCAACTTTTTTTTTGTTTACTAAATAACGAAGAGCCAGACGATACAAATGTTGGCGAGTTTCTTTTTTTCCTTTCTCTTTTTCGGCTCTTTTGGCTCAAGTAATCAGTTTAGCAAGTAGTTTAGTTAATCTTTTAGCCATTGGCAAACTAGTTTCAATTTTTTCATAGCAAATAACATCCGCCACTAAGTTATTTAAAACATGTTTTCGTCAAGCAGAATCTTTTCCTGGTTTAAGTATAAATGACATATAAATATATTTTTAACTTTAAAATACATAACTTCTTTAATCCAAAACGCAAAAAATTTTTGCCACAAAAAATTAAATTAATCATATTTTCGGCAATTATAAGAAAAGGGTAAAATAGATGGCTCGATTCTTTATATTGCATTAAAATTATATTATATACTAATTCAAAATTAGACCTAATAATGACTATTAAATTTTTACTTTTTCAAGGTAATTGAGAAAATGAAGGCAACTTTTGCGCTTTGGAAACCGAACAAAGCATTTTACTTTTAGCCGTCGGAGAAAATGCTCCTTTTTTAAATCACCAAAAAGCAACTAATTACGACTATTTAACAAAAAATAAGGACAAAATTAAAGCAATCATTTTTCCTAACTCTCTCCCTAAAAATTGTGCTTTTTTGCCTCATCTTTATCAAGACTTAAATTTACAATGTCCCATTTATGTAAGTCAGCATACTTCCTTAATTTTCGACTATCTTTGACCATCACAGACAAAAATTAAAGAAAAATTTATCGCTATCGAACCAAACAAAAGTCTAAAGGTGGCTGAATTTAGTTTACGTTTTTTGCCATTAAACAGTTATGTTTTAGGAAATTTAGCAGTAATGATTAATTATCAAGATTACACTTTTTACTACTTACAAGATTTTATTTTAAATAACTTGTTAAATAACAATTACTTGTCCGATACTGCTTTCTTTTCTCAGTTAAAGGACTTGCTTATCCACCAAAAAAAAACTACTTATTTAATTACTTCTTGTCCTAATTTAACTTGAAGCCGACAAAATTCTTTGCTTTTAGCGGCTCGCAGTTGAGCCAAAGATAAAAATTACTTTTTCCTACTCTATGACTACGATTGATTGCATATTTTCGAATTATGCGAACTAGCCCAACAATGAAAAAAGAAAATTAAAATTTTAAACCCGAGTTTCTTAGCACTTTTAAAAAAAGTATGAAAAAATGATAAATTAAAAGAAACTCTGGCTGAGGAGGGAAAAATTTCAACAGAGAATGTCATTTACTTGTTAATTGGTTCCCCTCAAAATATTGAAGAACGATTAAAAACTACTTTAACAGAAAAATATTTTGGCAAAAACGAACTCATTACTTTTGTAGTAGGAGTTTCTTCTGCTCATGGCGGAGAAGTTAAAACCGCCAGCATTTTAGATTATCTTTACCAAAAAAAAGGAGAAGTTTACAATTTTAGCCGCAGTGAAGCATTTTCTTTAGGCACTAGTTTTACTGATTTGAAGTTGCTTTTAGAAGTAATTCAACCCTCCTCAACAATTACTCTCCAAAATAGTTACAAACAAAAAAATTACCTTTCTTATTTAAAAAGAAGTCATTTTTTAACTTGTTCTAATCAAAATTATTTGGTGCTTCCTACTAGAAAAATTCATCCTCTCCCAAGTAGAGAATGAGAAACTGAAAAAGTTTTGCTCACCCAAAGACAAAATTTATTGCAAAACGGCTTTTTAGTTGTTTTTCTGATGCTTAAATGAGAACAAAAAACTTTGAAAATCAAAAATTTGCAACTAGAATCTGCCGCCATCGCTCCAACTGTTAATTGAAAAAGGTTAGAAGAAAAAATTAAGCATTGGTGAGAAAAAAAAATCTCTCCTGAATTGCTTAATAGAGAAAAGCAAAGCAATGATAAACTCATTAATTACGATGTAACTTCCCAGGAAATGCCTAGAAACTGAAGAAAAAGAACTGAAAGATACTTAGAGATTTACATTGAAAGATATCTAAATTTTGAACACGATATTGAATTAAAATCGCCAGTTATTCTATTATTTTTAGAGAATCATAAGTAATATTGGCTAAACATTACCAAAAAAATAATTAGCTCTATTAATTTTGTTTTATTACTCTGTCAATAATTTTGTTAAGCAATTCTGGTTGATGAATAGCCATCTCTGACAATTGTTTAGGGTTTAATCTAATTCCCGCTAATTTAATTGATCGAATTAAGGAAGAATATCTTAATCCTCTTTCTCGACAAAAAACATTTAAACGCAAAATTCATACCCGATGGAAAAATCTTTTTCTTTGTTTTCTTCCGTCATAAGCATCGTCTCAAGCATTCATTAACTGCTCTTTGGCTGTTTTGAATAATTTGTGTTTGGATCCGTAAAAGCCTTTGGCTTGTTTTAAAATTTTTTTTCTTCTCTTTCTGGTGGCTGGTGTACTTCTGGCTCTCGTCATTATTGTTGTATAATTAATTTTTATATTTATCGAAAAGGAATTTAGTTGGCATTATTCATTTTCTTTTTCTTTGGCTAAATTCCAAAAATACTTTCAATCTCTGGATTGGTTTCAAGTTTCATACCAAGCCGCAGTGCTACTAACCGACATATCTTTGAGGAATTCATGGAATTTCTTTCACACCTGTTTATTATGTGAACGACATAATTGCTTTTTTTTATCAAAAATAAAATGGGGACAGGGTTCGGGGTTAGTTTCAGTGCGAAAAGAACAAAATTCAGGTTCATTATCTCCACAATCTACACAGTAAGTAGGATAATCTTTTAATTGGTCTAAATTAGGAGCGGGAGAGTAAACTGTATCTCTTTCAAATTTTTGATAGCATTTATCGCAATTGAAATCTACTTTAATGAAGTGGTTTAGTGGTTTTTAGGGTATTTCACTATTGCTTGGCTGGCGAGGCTGATTTTTTTTTAATTTGCTCTTTTTCTAATTCTCTTTCTGCTAATTTATTAACAAATTCGCTAACTTTTCTTTGTTCATTAAAGGCTTAATTTTATTATAAGTTTTTTCGGAAAAGTAGATATTGACATTGCGACCTCTAATAATATATAATTTTTAACAAGTTACTTACTTAAGTATTATTGGCATTGCGTTTTGATAATTGTTTTGCCAACTTTTTCTCTAAGAAATTAATTGTTTTTAATAACATTGGCTTTTCCACAATTAAATTTGCTTTGGTAGGGCTTAAACCATTTTTAGTTAATTCTTCTCATTTTATTCAGGGCAAAACAGGAATGTTTTTGGCAATTTTTTGGATATCTTTTTGACTGATTTTAATTAAAGGAATATTGTTCTCAGGCAAATAAAAGTAATCAGTTTTTTCTCGTTGGGGAATGGTAATTCGTTTTTTTTCGTCAAATCCGAAAGTTTGGCTTGATGGAGGAGTTTTTTTTTTACTTCATAACTGTTGGTGTTTATTTATTTCATACTTTAGAACTCTTTCAATTGCGTTAAAAGAATTAAGATTTTTCACTTCATACCGAGGAGTTTGGTAATTTTCTGCTAAACTTAAAGAAAAATTTAAATCAACTCGTAATTGTCCTTTTTCCATTTTGGCTTCCGAAATATCTAAATAACGCAAAAGGTTTTGTAATTGCCGCAAAAAAAGAATTGTTTCTTCTGAATTATGAAAAATTGGTTCAGTGGTCAATTCAATTAAGGGATTGCCAGCACGATTAAAATCTAACTCAATTCCTTCCTGAGTGTAAAAAGATTTGGCAGTATCTTCTTCTAACTGTAAGTTTCTTAAAGGGACATTTTTAATACCACTGGAGGTAATTAATGGTAAATAGCCGGAATTTGCTAATGGTTGACGGTATTGAGTAATTTGGTATCCTTTAGGTAAATCATAATAATGATAAATTTTGCGATCGAAAACAATTATTGGACTGATCTTTGCTTGTAAAGCCAAGGCTAATTTAATTGCTAATGCAATACATTCTAGATTAATAATTGGCAAAGCTCCTAAATATCCTAGTTCTCAAGGGCTAACTTGACTGTTAGGGGGAATACTTTCAGTGTAAGTATCAGTTCAATTAAAGATTTTTTTTTTACTTTTGAGGGTAATATGAATCTCTAAACCGATTAATATTTGGCTTTGATTTTTGTCCATTCCTATAAATAGTTTTTGTAGAGTTAGTTAAAAATTAACTATATATCGCGGGGTAGAGTAGTGGTCCAACTCGGCGGGCTCATAATCCGCAGATCGCAGGTTCAAATCCTGCCCCCGCCACCAAGCCCAAATGGCGGAATGGTAGACGCA
>Ga0134123_10000728_pt1 | contig 21699 bp, 17 predicted proteins | sample KB303_FD_96460 | JGI IMG/M metagenome (GOLD analysis project Ga0134123, IMG submission 96460) | Terrestrial soil microbial communities without Nitrogen fertilizer from Kellogg Biological Station, Michigan, USA - KB3-0-3 | ecosystem: Environmental > Terrestrial > Soil > Unclassified ...
CAGCCGATTCCAGGGACGATCCAGGCAGAAGACTACGACGCGGGCGGTGAGGGAATCTCGTATCACGACACGACCGCGGGAAATTCCGGCGGACAGTACCGCACGGACGACGTCGACGTGGAGCAAACGAGCGATGCGGGAGGCGGCTTCGACGTCGGCTGGCTGGATCGCGGCGAGTGGTTGAAGTACACGGTCTCGGTCGGTACCGCCGGCTCGTACAAGTTGACGGCACGGGTTGCGGCCAACGGCCCAGGCGGGACATTCCACGTCGAGGTCGGCGGCGCCAACGTGACTGGACCGTTGTCGATTCCCAATACCGGCGGTTGGCAATCGTGGACCGACGTCGTCGCAACAATCAACCTCGGCGCCGGCACGCAGCCGATGCGCTTCGTCGTCGACGGCCTCGGCTCGACCGGCATCGTCGGAAACCTGAACTATCTGCGCTTCGAGAGCGCGTCGCCGGCCGCCCCACCCGAGGTCGTGTTGTACGCGACGGATTTCACGCGCCACGGCGTGTGGACGGCGCAGAGCGACTCGACCGCGGCAGGCGGACAGAAAATGTCCACGCCCGATAACGGCGTGGCGAACACCGCCGCGCCGCTGGCCAATCCGGCCGACTACGTCGAAGCGACGTTCACCGCGCCGGCGGCGACTCCGTACACCGTCTGGCTGCGCCTGCGCGCGCTGAACGACAACAAGTACAACGACGCGGTGTGGGTGCAGTTCTCCGACGCCAGGGCGGCAGGCTCGGCGGCGTACCAGATCAACTCGACGAGCGGCCTGCTGGTGAATCTCGCCGCGGACTCGGCCGGAGCGAGCCTGAACGGCTGGGGATGGCAGAACGGCGCGTACTGGCTATCGCAGGCGACGACCGTGACATTTGCCACTTCGGGTACCCACGTCGTTCGGATTCAGGTGCGTGAGGATGGCGCGCAGATCGATCAGGTCGTGCTCAGCCCGTCGCGCTACCTCAGTAGCGCACCTGGACCCGTGACGAATGACAACACGATCGTCCCCAGGTAACTCAGCTGACGTTCTTCTTCTCGAACTGGAAATGTTCGATCACCACGCGCAGCTTGCGGAGTTCGTGCTCGATGCGCCGAAGCGCCTGCATGTTCGCTTCGACTTGCACGGACAGGTTCTCGAACTCCAACCTCGACACGTCAATGGTCTCGCTGGGCTTCTGGCGACGTTCGGCGTGGCGGCGTTGAAATAACCGGCGTTCGTTTGCCACCACCGGCGTAGAAGCAAGAGTGGTGCTCAAAGGGACGATGAAGAGGCGTCGGATACTGTTGAGTCGGTTTCGCGGCCGCGCTCTGGTACACTCGAATTCCCCCGGCAATTGATCCGGTTCCGCGCCCTGGGATGGGTGTCCCCCGATGTCATTGCCACTTCGTTATCACGTCGCCATCGCGCTGGTCGGTCTGAATGTCGTCAGCACGACCGCGCTGCTCACGTTCGTCTATCGCGCATCGAGCGAGAGCCTCGAGGCTCAAGCGACGCGCGCTGTGGACGTCGCGGCCCGCGAGCGCGAACAGGCGCTCGTGCGCGTGCTCGAGCAGCGGCAGGACCGGATGCGCGCGTTCCTCGGCAGCGTCGAGTCGTTGTGCGGCGAGCGCACGCCGCGCGGCACGTTTGCGTTTGAACGCGAATGCGTGCGCGTGTCGCTCGGCGGATTTCAGACGGCCGAGCATGCCGACGCCGCGGACCTGTCGTACGGCACGCGTCTGCTCGCCAGGCATGGGCGGTGGCCGGCCGGCCCGCCCACGATTCCGGACGGGCAACTCGCGGTGATTGCCGGCGACCCGGCGGGCGGCAGCTATTCGATGCGAGCCGCGCGCGGCCGCCTCACCGTGCAGGTGCGGCTTCCGATCGAGGAAGTCAGCGCGCTCTTTCAGAATCGCTCCGGTCTCGACGCGACCGGCGACGTCTTTCTGACCGACGGGCGTGGGATGTTGCTGACGCCGGCACGATCGCTTCAGGCGATGCACCCCGCGCTCAGCGACCAGCTGCAGCCCTGTCTCGGCGGCGCCTCCGGCCGGCTGCGCCTGTCCGACGGCGACACCATCGCGGCGTTCCGTCCCGTCCCCGCCGTCGGCGGCGGCTGCATCGTCGCGCGGCTTCCGTACGCGGAAGCGCTCGTGCCGATCCACCAGTTGGGCCGGCGGTTCGTGTTCGGATCGATCACCTTCCTCATGCTCGGCGCCATCGTGTCGTTGATCATCGCCCGGAGGGCGACCAACCCGATCCGCCGGCTCGCCGAAACGGCCGGCGCCTTCGAAGCCGGACGGTTCGATCAGCCGATCCCCATCGGCGGGCCCTCAGAAACCCGGCAACTGGGAACAGCGCTCTCGCGGATGGCGCGATCGCTGAGCGACATGATCCATCGCGAGCAGGACGCCCGGCTCCAAGCCGAAACCGCGAATCGGACGAAAGACGACTTCCTGGCGATGGTGTCGCACGAGCTTCGCACGCCGCTGACCGCCATCATGGGCTGGGCGTCAATCGCCACACATCGCCGCGGCGACGAGGCGCTGGTGACACAGGCGCTCGAGACGATCGGACGCGCCGCCTCGGGTCAGGCGCGTTTGATCGACGACTTGCTCGACCTGTCGAGGATTTCGAACGGCAAGCTCCTGTTGAATCCTCCGGCCGACGTCTCCCTGACCGCGGTGATCAACGCGTCGCTCGAAGCCGTGCGGCCGACAGCGAATGCCAACGGCGTCGCCATCGGAATGCGCGTCGACGGCGGCAACGACTTCGTCGCCGGCGATGCGGACCGTCTCGAACAGGTGATCAGCAATGTCCTGTCGAACGCCGTGCGATTCACGCCGTCCGGTGGACGCGTCGACATTTCCGTCGCCGGGTCGGCGGACACCGCGGAAATCCGCGTGTCGGATACGGGCATCGGTATTCCGGAAGAATTCCTGCCGCACCTCTTCGAACGGTTCCGGCAGGCCGACACCAGCGTGACGCGGTCGCACGGCGGCCTCGGTCTCGGTCTCGCGATCGCGCGCCACCTCGTCGAGCTGCATGGCGGAACGATCCGGGCGGAAAGCGCCGGCGAAGGATGCGGCGCCACGTTCACGATCAGCCTCCCGCGCCAGGCCGCGCGAGCGGCCACAAGCGCGAAGGACACACCGGCGATCCCGCCGCTGCTCGGCGGCACCCGGGTGCTCGTCGTCGACGACGATCCGGACACACGCGACGTCGTCCGCGCGATTCTCGAGCACGCCGGCGCCGAGGTGGTGACGACGGACTCCGCGGCGGACACGCGCGCATGTCTGCTGCGCGCGCATCCCGACGTCATCATCGCCGACATCGGGATGCCGAAAGAGGATGGCTACTCGCTGCTCCGGTCGGTCCGCCGCCTCGCGCCCGAGGCCGTTCGCGGCGTGCCGGCAATCGCCCTGACCGCCCACGCCCGGCCCGAGGACGTCGAGGAGGCGCTGGCCTCGGGCTTCCAGATGCATCTGGCCAAACCGGTGAATTCGTCCAGACTCCTGTCCGCGGTCACGACGACGCTGCTGAACGCCTGGCAGAACTAGAATCGTCCCGCGGCACCTGAGTTGCAAAACCTCATGCTCGTGGAACCGCCTGTGCGAGTACTCGGGCCGCCATCGTGGTCGCTGATTGGAACTTTTGGGAAAGTCCGGCGACTCGCGCATTACGGGGATCTTCTCGCCACGCTCAGCGTGCATCGCATCGTCGTGCGCTACAAGCAGACAGTGCTGGGCGGTTTATGGGCGCTGCTTCAGCCGCTTGCGATGATGGCCGTGTTCACGGTCGTGTTTACCCACCTCGTCAGATTGCCGAGCGAGGGGGTTCCCTATGCGTTATTTGCCTACGCCGGGATTCTGCCGTGGACATTTTTCTCAGGCGCCGTTTCAAACGCGACTGGAAGCCTTGTCAGCCACGCACAGCTCGTCACTAAGGTGTATTTCCCGAGGGAAATTCTTCCACTGTCTTACGCAATCAGCGCGGTCGTCGATCTGCTGATTGGATCGGTCGCGCTCATCGCGCTCGCGGTCTTCTACCGGGTGCCGGTCACAGCAGAGTTGATTGCCGTGCTTCCGATCGCCGCGCTGCTCGGCGTCTGCGCGCTGAGCTGTGGCTTGTTCCTCTCCGCTGTTCAGGTGCGATTCCGCGATGTGGGCATGGCTCTTCCGATCGCGCTGCAATTGCTGATGTTCGGTTCACCTGTGCTGTATCCGCTCACAGTCGTCCCGGCGGCGTGGCGGCCCCTTTATCTCCTGAATCCCGTTGCGGGATTGATCGACAGCTTCCGCCGCAGCGTGCTGGGGATGCCCATCGACGTTCAGGCGCTCTCCACGGCCACGCTCGTGACCGCAGCGATCCTGCCGCTGGCGTACCTGTCGTTCAAGCACGCCGAAGTCACGATCGCCGACGTCATCTGAATCGCCATGATCGATCTCGAAGTCGCCCACGTCTCCAAGCGCTATTGGCTGCGGCAGCCGCGGCGGGGAGTGTGGTCGCGGATCCGCCCGTCGTACCAGGAATTCTGGGCGCTGCGCGACGTGACCTTTACGGTTCATCGAGGTGAAGCGATCGGCGTGATTGGTCCCAACGGCGCGGGCAAGAGCACGCTGCTGAAGATTCTTTCGGAGATCACCGCGCCAACCGGGGGCGAAATCCGTCTGTACGGCCGGCTGTCGGCGCTGATCGAAGTGGGATCCGGATTCCATCCGGAATTGACCGGGCGAGAGAACGTCTTCCTGAGCGGCTCCATCCTCGGCATGAGGCGCGCCGAGATCCGGGCGCGGCTCGCCGACATCATCGCGTTCGCAGACATCGGCGACTTCATCGACGCGCCGGTGAAATGGTTCTCCTCCGGCATGTACGTCCGCCTCGGGTTCGCGATCGCCGCGCACCTGGATCCGCAGATTCTCCTCATCGACGAAGCGCTCGCGGTCGGCGACGCCGAGTTCCAGCAGAAGTGCTATGAGCGCATCGGCTCGTTGCGCGCCGCCGGCACCACTATCGTCTTCATCTCTCACGATCTCTGCAGCGTCGAGCGCCTCTGCGAGCGCGCGCTGATGATGCAGCACGGCCGCGTGGCCGCCGACGGTCCGGCCGCGGAGGTCGTCGCCACGTACCGTCAGCTCGTCACCGCGCCGGGCGCCGCTCTATGAACACGCCGCCTCTCGTCACGGTCGTCATTCCCTGCTTCAACCAGGCGCAGTACCTGCCTGGCGCCCTGTCGAGCGTGCACAGGCAGACCTGGCCGCGCGTCGAATCGATCGTGATCGACGACGGATCCACCGACGACACATCGCGGGTGGCCGCGCGCTTCGGCGCCACGATCGTCAGGCGGCAGGCGAACCAGGGGCTGTCGCGCGCGCGCAACGCGGGCCTGGCGCTCGCGAACGGCGAGTTCGTCGTGTTCCTTGACGCCGACGACGAGCTGTTGCCGGACGCCATTCGCGACGGCCTCGACGCGTTCACCGCCGATCCGGACGCCGGATGCGTCTCCGGCCAGTGCGCGTTGATGGACACCAACGGCGTGCCGCTCACGACCACGCACCCGGAGCTTGCGTCAGACGACCTCTACGCCGAGCTGTTGAAGATGAATTTCGTGTGGACGCCGGGCGCCGCGATGTTTCGCACCGAGCACGTGCGGGAGATCGGTGGTTTCCCCGTGGGCAGCCCGGCGGCCGCCGACTACGCCGTGATGCTGGCGTTTGCGCGCCGCGGATGGCTGCGGCACGAGCGCCGCGACGTCGTGAGGTACCGAAAACACGAGACCAACATGTCGCGTGATCCGATCCTGATGCTGCGCGCGACGCTTTCCGTGCTCGAGCACGAGCGGCCGCACGTTGGCTCGCGATACATTCCTGACCTGCTCGAGGGGCGCCGCCGCTGGCGCGCGTTCTACGGCGAACAGCTCAGCGTGGCGCTCCGCCGCGAATGGCGCGGTCCACGACGCGCGCTCAGGCTGGTGCGCGGCGGCCTCTTCTTCTGTCGCCACTGTCCGCGGGAAGCCGCCGTCCATCTCTGGCGGAAGCTCTCGCGCGTGGTGCGGCAGTTGCCGCCCTCCGATCTCGATCCTCACGGACGGGAACCCGTGCAGCCGATGCTTTAGCGCTCGGACACCACCGGCTGAGCTCGACACGCTGCTCGGCCACCACTAGAATCGATTCTCCATGTTGTATCTGGCCATTGGCGTCGGTCTCGGTGTCGTCGCGCTGGGCGTGGTCGCGCTGCTGCGAAGGCCTCACGCGAACGAGCGAGGCAACTTCGTCGAGCCGAGCGTCCTCACCCGCATCAACGCCGAATACCACGAACATCGCCACTAGGCGACTAAATCCCGTCCCCGGGGAGACTTTTTGTCTTCCCCAGCCGGCAGACTTTTCGCCTCCCAGCAATTCAGGCTCACCTCGACGGGCACGCGGCTTGCCAAGCAGTCAGGTGAATGAAGAAACAGACAACGGCAGTCCTGATCTGCCTGCTGGTCGCTTTCACTCGTGTGGCGTCGGCCGCCACGATCAACTTCGTCGGCGAGGGAAAGGTCGGCGTCGTGGACATCCACTCGCCCGCCCTCGGAGACATCTGGGTCTACGCCGGCGAATTGGAATGGCAGTGGGCCGGAGGCGGGTCGCCGTTCTACACCTACTGCGTGGACGCGAACCACTGGACGCTCAACTCGCAGGACGTGACGGTCCAGCCCTCGTCGGCACTGACCACGCCCGGTGTCGCCGACGCCGGCGGCAAAGCCGCGTGGCTCGTGAACAACTTCGCGCCCTGGGTGCGATCGTCCGGCAGCGGCGACGATGCCGCCGCACTGCAGGTGGCGATTTGGACCGCGCTGTACGACTCCGGCTCGACGTTGAACAGCGGTCCGTTCAAGCTGCTCTCGGCCAACAGCTACATTACGACCCACGCGCAGAGCTACCTGTCGGCGCTCTATTCGGCGCCTGGTGGCGGCTATTACAGTTCCAGCGCGTTGTTTCTCGACGCTCCGGCCGGATACGGACAGGACCAGATGCCGATCCCGCCCATTCCCGAGCCCTCGACTCTCCTGCTCTTCGGTGGCGGGATCGGCTGCATCGTCGCGCGCCTCAGGCGACGCTCAAAGCACTGAACAAGCGCGACGCTCAATTCCCTGGCGGGGACGGCGCATTCAGTTCGAGGACGCCGCCCGCCAGCATCTCCGCAATCTGCAGCCGCATGGCTTCGGCCGCCGTGCGGTCCTTGTCCGTCGTCCAATCGAAGTCGTTCGCGCCGGCCGCCTGCAGCACCTGCGCCACGGCCGTACTCGCGAACGCGACGACGTCGGACAGCCCCTCGCGCGTCGGGTCGACGCCTCGGACCGCCTCAGTCTGGCGGCGCAGCATGAAGAGGTATTCGACGTCCTCGACGCCTTCGCGAATCGCCTCGCTGTGCTTGGAGATCGTCACGTCAGTCGCAGAGAGAAAGAACGGGCTGAACGGCGTGTTGACGGCCGCGTACTCATTCCAGGAACGACCGCCCGCGTCGTCGGCGAACGACCAGAATTGGCTGCCCGTCGCGTCAAGGGACACCGCCGTCCACGCCTGGAGCCGGTGATACGTGTATGGATCGAGCGGGCGCACGGGTCCCGACGAGCCGTACACGTCGAGACTTTGACCACCAGCGACCAGACCCCGGTAGAAGTCTGCGAATGCGGCACCCTGCTGCACGACCAGCGCACGATTCACGGCGACGATGTCGCTGACGGCCGTGGAGGGTGAGCTCGCCGTCGCCGGGTTCGCGTACAGCGGATCCTCCCAGATGACAACCCCTGGCGCTGCGGCCTTGATCGCCGCCGTCCAGCGCATCACGCGCGTTTCCTGCGCGGCGTTCTGCGGTTCGTCGGTAATCAAGAGCACGAGTTGCGACGCCCGTATGCCGCGGCGTGCCGCCTGGTCCACCCAGAACGCGATCCACTGCCCGACAGCCGTGACAAATCGCGGGTCCGTCGACGCGATGCCGGCAATCGAGTCGCCGGCATTGATGAAGACGCAGTACCGCGACGCCGCGGGCCACTGCGCCACCCATGCGGCGAACCGCGACGTGTCGGGCGGCACTGCCAACTGGCCCAGCGCGTCGAAGCTGCCGAACGGCATGACACGCGACTTCGCCCACGGCGCATCGACCGCCAGATCGTGCAGGGCTGCCACGAGTTTGTTGCGGTTGCCTGCGGTCAGCCCGAGGCCGGCGTCTGCGTCGGTGTAGTCGAAGCCGCCGAGGTGCAACGTCGGACGTTCCGGAAACCGGCCGGCCAGCACGTTCAGCTCGATCGGAATCGACGTCCACACGCCATCGTCGTTCGTGATCTCGACAAACGCCGGGTACGTGCCCGGCGAGCGGTCCACGGGTGAAAAATGCAGCCACAGCTGGCGCGTCATGCCGGCCGGAATGTCGAGCGACGGCGCATCCGTCGACAGCGGCAGCAGGGCGTCGGCCACGGGAATCAGTTCGCGCGTATCCGTCCACACCGCCTCGTACAACGAGACGTCGGGAACGGGCGAGCCATCAGCCGAGACGAGGCGCAGCGACACGCTCGTCGCGTACGACCGCAGATTCGCCAGGTTGATCGCCGCCGAGCGCCGCTCTCCTGTCATCGCGACGATCCACACGAACGCCGGCGCGCCATCGGTGGCGGCAGGCCGATCCAGCGGATCCAGAAATGACCATGGATTGGCGGGCCAGGCGGCGACGAGCGGCGCCGCCTGTGCTTCGGCAATCGCCCCGTGCACGGCGAAGACACGCGCGTGCAGGTCGTTCAGCGGCAGCACGGCCTTGAACGTCGCCGGATCGGGCGTCTGAAGCGCGGGAATCGCCGCATCGATGTCGGCGAGCTCGTCCTGGAGCGCCGCACGCGTGCCGTCGTCGACGTCCGCGGCGGCGAGCGCGTCACGCGCCCGCTGAACGTCGCGCATCAGCCGATGCCGGATCGACCACATCATGTGCGCGGTCGTGAAGAACTGCGTGAGGTTCGTCGTCGCCGGTCCGGCGAGCGGCGCGGCAAGCCATGACGCATCGCCGGCGTACACCTCGATTTCGTCAGAGAACGTGTACGGTCCGACCGCGTCGACGACAAAGGCCACGTAGCGGCCATGCGTGTGCAGTGCGCGCGTGGTGAAGCGGAAGGCCGCAAATCCCGTCGCCGGCGGACCGTCTGGGCCGCTCACGAGGTCTCCGGCTGGAAAGAACCGTTGTCCGTCGTCGCTCGTGAGAACGAAGATCGATCGCGGCCAGGACACGCCGGCCTTTCCGGCGGCGGTGCTGTACGACAGGCCGGCGATCGGCTGCACGGTCTGCAGGTCGACGACGATGGTCACGGGCGTGGCGTTCGACCAGCCCACGGCCGCGGGCTGCAGCCACATCGTGCCGGTCGTGTACGCGCCGTCGGTCAACTGCGAGTTGTCACCCGTATCGGTGGTGAGCGAGTAGTTCGGACGCGGAGTAAGCGAGTACGGCCGGCCTCTGGCGACGTTCGAACCCGGAGTGATGGCCTGCGCCGCGGCACTCGCCGCCGCCGCTTCGACAAGGCACGCACACGCGAGCAACGCGAAGGGTCTGATCATGTGTCAGCGGGCCCCGCCGGCCGGTGGCCGACAATAAATCAAGGTCCGTACCGGATGCTGTTTTCGAAATCCCTCATGTGGGGCTCGAAAACCCATCGTGTGTGTCCGAAAAGTCACGTTCGCTGCGACCCAAGGACGCGCCGCGCGACACCTTTGATCCGGCCGACGCCGCAGACAAAAGGGATCTGTCTTGCCGACTTCTGGACCGGAACCACCCGATTCCGGCGTGGAAGACGGCCTCGCGGCGGAGGGGAACTTGCTCTGTCGGAGGCTGCCCGTGGCCACTACCCCTATGTACGTCCGGCGACTCGTGACGGCTGCGATCGTCGCCGTCGCCTTTCTGCTCCTGTACTTCCACGTGGTCGTGAAGCTCGTTCGCGACTGGGCCACCGACGACAACTACTCCCACGGTTTCTGCATCATTCCGCTGGCGGCGTACCTCGCGTGGGAGCGGCGCGATCGGCTCGCGGGACTCGAGCTGCGTCCGAGCAACGCGGGTCTGGCGGTCGTGATTGCGAGCCTGGGCGTGATGGTGGCCGGCACGATCGGCGCGGAGCTCTTCCTGACGCGGATCTCCATGATCGGCGTTCTTGGCGGCGCAGTGCTCTTCCTCTGTGGCCGGCAACACTTCCGTGTGCTGCTGTTTCCCCTGCTGTTTCTGTTCCTGATGGTTCCAATCCCGGCGATCGTGTTCGCGCGTATTGCGTTTCCGCTGCAGCTGCTCGCCTCGCAGTTCGGTACGACCGTCATGTCGGCGGCCGGCGTTCCCGTGCTGCGCGAGGGCAACGTCCTCGTGCTCTCGAACACGACGCTCGAAGTCGCCGAAGCCTGCAGCGGCATCCGCTCGCTCGTCTCGCTGCTGACGCTCGGGATCGTCCTCGGCTACTTCACCGACCGGCGTTCATGGGCGCGCGTGACCATCGCGCTCATGACCATTCCCATCGCGATCGTGACCAACGGACTTCGTGTCGCAGGCACCGGTATCGCCGCCCGCTATTACGGAGTGGCCGCCGCCGAAGGATTTCTGCACAGCGTTTCAGGCTGGCTCGTGTTCATCGCGGCGCTCGGGTTGCTCACCGCCTTCCAGCGCGGCATCGGCACGCTGCAATTGGAGACGACCTGATGTCGCGGGGCCTGGTGCTGGCGGCGTGCCTGCTGCTGTCGGCCGGCTACCTGGCGCACGCGAGCAGGACCGAAGACACCCTGCCGCGAATTCCGTTCTCCAGGTTTCCGATGGTCGTCGCGGACTGGCAAGGCCATGCCGCGCCCGACTTCGATCCACAGGTGATCTCCGTGCTCGGCGTCGACGAGTACGTCAACCGCACGTACGTGCGCAACGATCAGGAAGCGCAGCTGTACGTCGGCTATTACCGCAGCCAGCGCGAAGGCAGCCAGATTCACTCGCCGATGAATTGCCTCCCCGGGGCAGGCTGGGCGCCGGTGACGACAGCGACGGCGTCACTGGCGATCGGCCCGTCCGGCGAGAGGGCCGTCATCAACCGGTATCTCATTCAGAAGGGCCTGGACACGCGCGTCGTCATGTACTGGTACCAGAGCCACGGCCGCGTCGTCGCGAGCGAGTACTGGAGCAAGGTCTATCTCGTGCTCGATTCGATCCGGCTGAACCGGACGGACGCCGCGCTCGTGCGCGTCATCGTGCCCGTGGACGACAATCGCCCGGCGCCGGAAGCCACGGCCGCCGACGCCGCTCTCGACTTCGCCCGCGCGATCGCGCCGCTGCTCGGCCGACACCTCCCATCCTGACCCGGAGCGCCTGATGAACATGCGTCGTCTTTCAGTGGTTGTCGGCGGCTCGCTTCTCGCGGCCGTCGTCGGTGCGTGCGGCTCGACCGAGGCGGCGAAGCGGAAATATTTCGACGCCGGCAACGCGCATTTCGCGAAGAAGGAATACAACGACGCGATCATCGATTATCGCAACGCCCTGCAGAAGGATCCGGCATTCGGCGACGCGCGATTGCGGCTGGCTGAGGCCTACGAACACGCCGGCGATCTCGCCGGCGCCGCCCGCGAGTTCGTGCGCGCCGCCGACCTGCTTCCGGAGAGCGACGCCGTGCTGGTGAAGGCCGGGGAATATCGCGTGCTGTCCGGCAAGTTCGAAGAGGCCAGGATACTTGCGGCAAAGGTCATCGCGAGATCCGCGTCGAACGTCGATGCCAGGATTCTCATGGGCAACGCCCTGGCGGGGCTCAAGGATTTCGACGGCGCGATCGCGCACATGCGGGCGGCGGCAGCCGCCGATCCGCGACGGGTCGGCCCGGTTGTCAACATCGGGCAGCTGGAGCTCGTGCGCGGCAACGACGGGGACGCGGAGGCGGCGTTCGTGCAGGCGCTGCGGATCGATCCTAAATCGCCAGCCGCGCGGATGGCCCTGGCCACCTTCTATGTCAGCACCGGTCGTTCGGATGAGGCGGAGTCGACGCTGCGTGAAGGCGTCTCGCTCGGTCCCGGCGACATCCAGGCCAACCGCGCACTGGCGACCTTCTATCTGACCACCGGCCGCGAGCCGGAGGCCGAGCCGTACCTGAAAGCGGCCGCCGACGCCCTCGGCGACGATCCGTCCGGGCTGGCGCTGGCCGACTACTACGCTGCCACGAGGCGCGAGCCCGAGGCGCTCGCGCTCCTCGAGCGCCTGGCGGCGAAGCCCGCGGTCTTCGTCGACGCCAAAAGACAAATCGCGGGTCTGAAGTGGCACGCCGGCCGAAAGGACGAAGCGTATGCGGTCATTGCCGATGCGCTCGCCCGCGATTCGAGAAACGCCAATGCGCTTCTGACCCGCGGACGGTTCCTTGTCGCCGACGGGAAAGACGCCGACGCGATCAGGGATCTGAAAGCGGCGGTCGCCGTGAATCCGCGGCTGCTGGACGGACACTTTCTGCTGGCGGCCGCCTATCGAGGCGCGAACGATCTCGACAACGCGGCAAGGGAGTACCAGGAAGTCCTCAAGCTGGATCCTGGTGCCGCCGGCGCCAATTATGAGCTGGCCGTCCTGGCGCTCGGCCGCGGCGACGGCGACGGCGCGCTGCCGTATGCAGAGCGGGCTCGCAAAGCGAGTCCGGGCAGCCGCGACATCGGCCTCGCGTACATCCGCGCGCTGGTCGCGACGCGAGCGGTGTCGCAGGCTGAAAGCGAAGCGCGATTACTGCAGCAGCGTTTTCCGCAGGACGCCGACGTCAGCGCCGCCGTCGGGTTGACGCTCGCCACGGCGGGAAAGTCTCAAGAGGCGCGGCAGGCGTACGAAGCCGCGCTGGCGCTCAACGCAATGCACATCGAGGCGACCGCGGGGCTCGTCAGCCTCGATATTCACGCCGGCAGGATTGCCCAGGCGCAGGACCGGCTTGACGCGCGAGTGGCGTTGACGCCTCGAGATCCCAAGGTGCTCGTGCTGGCAGCGACCGGCTATATCCGCACGAAGAATGCCGGGAAGGCCGAAGGGCTGCTGCAGCGCGCCATCGCCGCTGACCCTGGGGCGTTGCCGGCATATGACATGCTCGGCCGGCTCTACCTGGAGGCGCGCCGCCTGCCCGCCGCGCGACAGCAGTTCGAGAACATCGTGCAACGCCAGGCTCGGTCGGTCAGCGCCTGGACCATGCTCGCGATTCTCGACGAGCTGAGCGGCCGGACAGCCGATGCGGAGCAAGCGTACGAGAAGGCGCTCGACGTTGATCCGCAAGCGGCCGTCGCCTCGAACAACCTCGCGTGGCTGTATGCCACGACCGGGAAGAACCTGGATGTCGCGCTCCAGCTCGCCCAGGCCGCAAAGAGCCGCCTGCCGGACGAACCCAACGTGAGCGACACGCTCGGCTGGATCTACCTGAAGAAGAATCTACTGACGCAGGCGCTGCCCGCGCTCCAGGAGTCGGTGCGCCACGTGCCGACGAATCCTGAGTTCCAATTTCATCTCGGCATGGCGCACGCCAGAGCCGGTCACGTCCAGGCCGCGCGAGAAGCGCTGCAGCAGGCCCTCAAGCTGGACTCGACGTTCAACGGCGCCGACGAGGCGAGGCGAACACTGTCGGTGCTCGGCACGTAGACGCGGGTGCTCAACAGCAACTGCGTAATTCCTGCGTGAAAATCTTCGCGTCGGATCTCCGACGCCAGCCCCGTTATTCGCGTCAGCCCGCACATTCATTGATCTGATCACGCATGAGTTGGAGTGGACGCGCTTTTGCAGTCAGCGCCGTCGCCTCGACGGTGCTGCACATCCGCGCCGCCGGGTTCACAACTCATCATGACGGCGACCATTCACGGTTACTTCACGTGTGTCTCTGCGCGCATTGCCGCCATCGTCTTCGGATGGCTTCTTGTCACCGGGTCGCCGGTCCATGCGACCACCGTCGTCGCCGAATGGGATCCGAGTCCTGAACAGGACATCGCCGGGTACATTCTTTCTTACGGCACACAGAGCGGAACGTACACGACGAGCATCGACGTCGGCGCGGTGAATTCGTTCAGCTTTTCGCTCACCGCCGGGCATACGTACTTTGTCGCCGTGCAGGCCTACGACACGCTCGGCGCACTCAGCCCCTACTCCAACGAAGTCGTGCGCAACGTGCCATCCGACTCGGCGCCGCCACTCCCGGCGTTGACGCCGTACGGCGGAACGCCCATCGCGATCCCAGGCACGATCGCCGCCGAACGGTTCGACAACGGCGGTGAGGGCATTGCCTTTCACGACACGTCGCCTGAAAACGCCGGCGGGCAGTTCCGCGCGACCGCCGTCGACATCGAGGCGGCCAGTGAAGGCGGGTACGACGTCGGCTGGATTGCCGCGGGCGAGTGGTTGAACTACACCGTCAGCGTGCCCGCCGCCGGCACCTACGCTGTCCAACTGCGCGTGGCGTCGCCGGCCGGGGCGTCCTTGCATCTCGGCTTCAACACCGCGAGCAACGTCTGGACCACCGTGACGGTGCCGGCCACCGGCGGCTGGCAGACCTGGACCACCGTGACCGTTCCGGTCACGCTCGGCGCCGGCATCCAGCAGATGACGCTGCTCTTCGACACCGGCGGCATGAACTTCCGGCAGGCGGTCGTGTCGACGGCGACGGCACCTGCGCCTCCAACGAACACACTCAGTCCCTACGGCGGCACGGCGATCGTGGTGCCAGGCACGATCGCCGCCGAGCGGTTCGACAACGGCGGCGAAGGCATCGCCTTTCATGACACGTCCCTTGAAAACACCGGCGGACAGTTTCGCGCGACCGGTGTCGATATCGAGGCGGCCAGTGAAGGCGGCTACGACGTCGGCTGGATTGCCGCGGGCGAGTGGTTGAACTACACCGTCAGCGTGCCGACCGCCGGGACCTACACCGTGCAGCTGCGGGTGGCGTCCCCCAGCGGTGCGTCCCTGCATCTCGGCTTCAACACCGCGAGCAACGTCTGGACGACCGTGACCGTGCCGGCCACCGGCGGCTGGCAGAACTGGACCACCGTGACCGTTCCGGTCACGCTCGGCGCCGGCATCCAGCAGATGACGCTGCTCTTCGACACCGGCGGCATGAACTTCCGCCTCGCGACCGTGAGCAGATAGCAGGCGCCTCCGGAACTCACCGATCCGGCAGACTAATGTCAACAGTCGGCTGACCTTCCTCTGGCGGAATTACAGAATTCCCTAGGTTTTCCGCAAAACTACGCCAAACGATATATCTCCAATCGAAGGGTGTACGGCACCTGTGTTGCGAAACTGCCAGCGGACCACCTGATGGCTGAAGTGTCGCTGGCACTACCCACGATGGAGACCGTTGCCGATGTGCTGACCGTCAACGCGCGTATCCGGCCGGAAGCCCCGGCCATCGAAGCACTGGACCGCGCGCCGTTGACGCATGCGGCCCTCGCCGCACAGGCCGCGCGAACGCGACAGGCCCTTCGCAGTTTCGGTGTCGGACCGGCCGACCGCGTCGCCATTGTTCTCCCGGATGGCCCGGAGGCGGCGGTGATGTTCCTGTCGGTGGCGGCGTGCGCCGTGGCGGCGCCGCTCAATCCGACATACCGCGCGGCGGAGTTCGCGTTCTATCTGGACAGTCTCGCCGTCCGCGCGGTCGTCGTGCCGGCCGGCTCGAACGGAGCCATCATCGATCTCGCGGACGCGCGAGGCATCGCCGTCATCGAGATGACGCCGGTCGCGGGTCCCGCCGGATGTTTCGTCCTCTCGTGCGACCGCCACGACGAATTCGCAGAAGACGAATGGGTTTCCGTCGCGCCCGATGCCGCCGCGTTGCTCCTGCACACGTCGGGAACAACCGCGCGCCCGAAGCTCGTGTCGCTCTCCCACGCCAATCTCTGTGCGGCGGCGCGCCAGAACAACGTCGTGGTGGATCTCGGGCCGCACGATCGAGCGCTCTCGGTCATGCCGCTCTTCCACGTCGGCGGCTTGATCCGCTCGCTGTTCTCGCCGCTGTACGCGGGCGGCTCGGTCGTGCGTACGCCGGGCTTTCAGGCGCCGCACTTCCTCGGGTGGCTGCAGGACTACAAGCCCACGTGGTACGCCGCGGGTCCGTCGACGCAGCGCGCGATCCTCGAACTTGCCCGCCAGCAGGGATCGCTGCCGATTCGATCGACGCTGCGCTTCATCCTGTCGGGCGCGGCGCCCATGAACGCGAAACTTCAGGACGCCCTCGAGCGCGCCTTCGGCGTGCCGGTCCTGGCGCGCTACGGCATGACGGAAACGGCCGGACAGATTACGTCCAACCCACTTCCTCCCGGCGTCAGGAAGCCCGGGTCGGTCGGCATCGCCGCCGGCGTGGACGTCGCCGTGATGGACGAGGCCGGTGGAACGCTCGGCGACGGACAGATCGGCGAGATCGTCGTCCGCGGGCCGAACGTGATCCGTGCGTACGAGAAGAACTCCGACGTCACGGCCGCCGCGTTCGTCAACGGATGGTTCCGTACCGGCGATCAGGGCTATCGCGACAACGACGGCTATTACTTCATCACCGGGCGCCTCAAGGAAATCATCAACCGTGGAGGCGAGAAGATCTCTCCCCGCGAAGTAGACGAAGTGTTGCTCGACCACCCGTCGGTGGCGCAGGCCGTCGCGTTCGCGATGCCCGACTCACGATTGGACGAGGTCGTCGCGGCGGCCGTCGTCCCCTGTCCAGGCGCGACGCTCGACGAGCGGCAGTTGCAGACCTTCGTGGCGAGCCGGCTGGCCTTCTTCAAGGTGCCGGCTCGCATCGTCGTGCTCGACGAGATCCCCAAGGGCCCGACGGGAAAGGTCCAGCGCATCGGCCTCGCGGCCCGACTGGGTTTGCCAGACCGACTTCCGCCGGGTGTCGATCCGCGCCCGAGACCGACGGCCTCGCCCACCGCGCGGGTGTTGATCGGCATCTGGACCGAGGTGCTGCACGTTCCTGCCGTGGGCCCGGACGACGACTTCTTCGACCTCGGCGGGCACTCGCTGCACGCGCTCGAGCTGATGTCGCGCATCGAGACCGTGTTCGGCCGCAGGCTCCCGCTGGCCACGCTGTTCGAGGCGCGGACGGTCCGCGAGCTGGCGGACATCGTGGACGAACGCAAGTCGCCGGCGGGATGGAAGTCGCTCGTGCCGGTGCAGACGCGTGGCTCGAAGCCGCCGTTCTTCTGCGTGCACGGCGTCGGCGGCGAAGTGCTGGCGTTTTCCACGCTGGCGTCGCGACTCGCGCCCGATCAACCGTTTGTTGCCTTCCGAGCACCCGGCTACGCCGGCGTCGCCGAGCCGCTGCAGAGCATCGAAGAACAGGCGGCGCTGTACGTGCGCGAGATGATCGCGTTTCAACCGGACGGCCCGTACTACATCGGCGGGTACTCACATGGCGGGCGTGTCGCGCTCGAAATGGCGCTGCAGCTCGAAGCGATGGACCGCGAGGTCGCATTCCTCGGCATCATCGACGCCGCGCCATGCCTGCTCAAGATCGGCCGATTCAGCCGGGCGATCGGATGGGTGCGCAACGTGCCGTTCTGGCTGTGGTACGAAGGGCGCGAGTCGTCGATTCGCGCGAACCTGGATCGCCTCCGCCGGGTCTGGCGGCGGACGTGGTCGGCCAGCCCCGTGCTGGACAACGTGATGAACCTCGATCGGCTGCCGGCGGTGTTCCAGGAGTTGTACCGCAAGGACTTCGAGGCCGGCAGGAGATATCACCCCGGCCGTCGATGCGGGGATGTCACGGTGTTCCGCTCGATCGGGCGTCCGCTCATGGGCAACCATGAATCGGACCTCGGGTGGGGGCGCTTCTCTTCCGGGACCGTCGACGTCCGGCGCGTCGCGGGTAACCACTCCAGCATCCTCTCCGAACCGTACGTCGGCAACCTGGCGGCGGAGCTGCGCGAGGCGCTCGACACCGCCCGGATGCGCGCGGCACAGCCGCTTCAGCGCCCCGCCCCCGATCGGGTCGACGCCGGGCGCGAACGCGAGACCAGCACGGCGACATGGCGGCCGATCTCCACGTAACTGGCGGACGCCAGTCCATTCCCGCGGACGGAACGGTCGATCTCTGGCTGATCGATCTTGCCGTCGACACCGACACCGCCGGCGCGATGTGGACGGCGCTCGACGCCGGCGAAAAGGCGCGCGCCGATCGTCTGGCGACGCCGGTGCTTCGCCGACGATTCGTCGCCGGCCATGCGAGCGTGCGCCGCATTCTCGCCGGCTATCTCGGTCTGACACCGGCCACCGTGCCGTTCGTCCGCGACGCGCGCGGCAAGCCTCACGTGCCCGGAGATCCTCTCGCGTTCAACGTCTCTCATTCGGACGAGCTCACGGTCTGCGCCGTGGCATCCGGCGGCCGTCTCGGCGTCGACATCGAACGCGTCCGGTTCGTCGCGGACGCCGAACGCCTGGCGGCCAGCTTCTTCTCGCGCCGTGAAAGCGACGAGATTCGCCGCACTCCCGCCGACGCTCGACACCGCGCGTTTCTTGATATCTGGACCCGGAAGGAAGCCCTCCTGAAAGCGACGGGCGAAGGACTGTCACGCCCGCTGGATTCGTTCGACGTGACGACGCCGTCTGCGGGATGGTGGATGCGCGCGTGCGCGCCGTCCGGTTACGTTGGAAGCGTGGCGCACGATCGGCCGATCGAGGTCGTCGCCTGCCGGCGCCCATCAGCTATAATCCGCCCCGATTCCCGTGAGTGGGTGGGCGCGGCGCATCGTACTCAGCCTGATCGTCGTCGGCGCGGCGGCGATCTACACGGCCAACCTTAACACCTCGCCGATTTACCTCAGCAACGACGAGACGGAATTCGCCATCCAGTCGCACGCGATTGCGACGACGGCGAGAGATGTCGACGGCCGGTTCCTGCCGCTCTACTTCCACGTCGTCGACAACTCGTGGTTTCACCCGGCCCTGTTTTATCTGATGGCGCCGGTGATGACCGTCGCCCGGCCACACCCGTGGGCCGTGAGGCTCCCGATCGCGCTCGTGGCTCTGCTCAACGTCCTTCTGGTCCAGGTCATCGCGCGCCGTCTCGGAGCGTCCGACCTGGCGGCGATGGGCGCCTCGGTGCTGCTGGCGCTGACGCCGGCGCACGTCCTGCTCGGGCGCGTCGGCGTCGACTATCTGATGCCGGTGCCGTGCGTGCTGCTGTGGCTCCTGCTGTTGATCGACTACGAGAAATCCAGGGCGCCGGCGCGCCTGTTCGCGGCCGGCTGCGTCCTCGGGCTTGGCCTCTATAGCTACATCGCCTCGCTGGTGATGATGCCGGTGTATCTGCTCGTGACGCTGGCGATGGTGATGACAACGGGCACGCGCCGCGTCCGCGAATGCCTGCTCGTGCTGTCCGGCTTTCTTCTTCTGGCGCTGCCTCTCGCGGCCTGGCATCTCGCGGTGCCGGAGGTCTATACAGGTTTCACTCAACGCTATCGCGGGGCCGGCCTCGACGTCGCGCACCATCCGTTGGCCTTCTTCGATCCCACGCTCATGAAGGAGCGGTGGACGGTCTTCCGCAGCTTCTTCGACTGGTCGTTTCTGTTCACGCTCGCCGAGACGAACGTGCAGCGCTCGACGTACTTGAGCGGAATCTTCCTGAAGGCGATGGAAGTATTCCTTCCGCTCGGCCTGTATCACCTGCTTCGCAATCGACGGAGCGCGGCCAGTGTGGTCGTGGTTGTGAGTTTCGTCTGCGCTCCAATCGCCGCGAGCCTGATCCCCGAGCGCCATACGATCGAGCGCGCCGCAGCGATGCTCCCTCTCGGTGCGATCATCGGTGCGTTCGGTATCGACTGGCTGCTGGTGCGCCGCGACACCTGGATCACGTGGACGACGCGAGCCGTCTGTGCCGGCCTGTGTGTGTGGATGGCGTATCAGTTCGACGGCTTCTACCGCGACTATCACACGCGCTATCGCGTGCGATCGGCGTTCTGGTTCGACGGCAACCATCCTGGAGCGTTCGAGCCGATCGTCCTCGACCATCGTCCGGGCGATCCACGACGCGTGTACTTGTTCGACGGCCTGCCGTGGATCCGGGAGCACTGGAGACGCTACCTGCTTCAACGCGGCCGATCCGACCTGCAGGCGCAGACAGTCTTCTTTCGTGTCGAGAGTCTCGACCTCACGACGATCCCGCCAGGGAGCGTGCTGCTGACGGGCCACGATGACGCGGGGTCGCGGGCACTCGAAAAGATGAAGGGCCTCACCATCGCCGGACAGACGGTGGAACCCGACGGGAGTGTTTCGTTTGTTCGATTCGAACGCAATCAGGACTAGTCTCGCCCTCGCGTGCATCGCGATGCTGTGCTCGGCGTGCGACGACGCGGAGGCGATGAAGCCTGCCGTGGCGGAGCCGATGGTGCGGCTCAGCGCGCCCGCGGCGCCGCCGGGCTACCCGATCGACATGACGTATCGCTTCCGCGTCCTCGCCGATTCGAAAATCACCGGGGACTATCACGTGATGGTCCACTTCGCCGATCAGAACGATCAACTGCTCTTTACCGACGACCACGATCTGCCGGTGCCCACGAACACGTGGAAACCCGGACAAGTCATCGAGTATCAGCGGACGTGGTTCATGCCGGCGACGTCTTACACCGGTCACGTCACGATCGAACTGGGACTCTACAGCGCGGGCGCCGAACCGCGGCTGCGGCTCCTCGGCACCGATGTGGGATCCAGATCGTACGCCGTGGGCGCCCTCGACGTGACGCCGCCGAACGCGACCACGGGCGTCTATCGAACGGGCTGGCATGCCGTCGAACGGTTACCTGACGGCAGCGAGTGGTACTGGATGAAGAAGGAAGGCGTCGTCGAGTTTGCGAATCCCGGGAAGGACAGCGTGCTCTATCTGATGCTCGACAACCCGAGCGATGCCCTTCGCGACGCGCAGCACGTCTCGGTGTTCGCGGGCGACGCGCTGCTCGATCGGTTGACGGTCACTCCGGAACAGCCGTCCAGGCTTTACAAGATTCCGGTTCCGGCCACCGCCTGGGGAGGAGATCCCGTGGGACGGCTTCGCCTCGCGGTCGACAAGACCTTCGTGCCGGTTGAGATCAGGAAATCGCTGGTCGACTCGCGCGAACTTGGCGTTCGCGTGTTCCACGCCGTGATTGTCCCGATTCTATAATGTCGCCTATGCGAAGGACGGCACTGTCTCTCTTCCTCCTCCTGGCGATCTGCGGGTTGTCGTTGACGGCCCAGACGCCGCCGCCGACGAAACCGACGCCGCCGACGCAGGTCCTGTACGCCAACTTGAATCAGCTCATGCGCGGCGTCCTGTATCCCGCCGCCAACGTCGTGTTCTTCCCGCAGTTCGAGAATCCAGCCGAGGTGAAGTTCGCCGGCCAGGATCCGTCGATGTCGACCGACCCGCTCACGAGCAGTTTTGGAGGATGGCAGGCGGTCGAGAACGCGTCGCTTGCGCTTGCGGAGTCATCCAACCTGTTGCTCGTACCGGGTCGAGTCTGCTCCAACGGCGTTCCGGCTCCGATCGCGGATCCGGCCTGGGCGACGTTCGTCGAGGAGGTTCGCGACGCAGGCATGAAGGCTTATGCAGCCGCTCAGGCCAAGGATCGGGACAAACTGATCGACCTCTCCCTGGCGGTCAGCGACTCGTGCGCCCACTGCCACCGTCAGTGGCGCGACCGCCGGACGGCCGCGAACCGCTGCAAGTAAGGCCGTCGACATCGTGGCATCGCTCACGCATCG